>ERZ894232.107-NODE-107-length-115685-cov-156.969792_pt1 | contig 115685 bp, 105 predicted proteins | sample MGYA00380296_ERZ894232 | MGnify/ENA primary metagenome ERZ894232 (study PRJEB32331, sample SAMN06328433) | human gut metagenome | biome: human gut microbiome; feature: stool | host: Homo sapiens | collected 2014-08-14 ...
CAGTCTGTTCGCTACGCTTTACTCAAATTTGCTATTCCGTTAGGTGTTTATTTTAAATTTATAGGTTATATCATGGCAAAAGTAAGGATTTGTTTTTACTTTTACGCGAATTTCACAAAAGTGTGCTATGATCAAAGAGAATTTCATTAAGATTTACGAGGAGAGTTTCAAGGAAAACTGGGCCTTGCCGGCATTAACGGATTACGGGAAAAGTAAAACCTTTACTTTCGGTGATGTAGCAACGGAGATCGCACGTATTCATCTTTTATTCCATGAGTGCCAAGTCCGTCGTGGAGACAAGATCGCGTTGATCGGTAAAGACAGCTCCCGTTGGTGCATCGCTTATATGGCGGTTGTTACTTATGGGGCGATTATCGTGCCTATTCTTCAGGACTTTAATCCGAATGATGTACATCATATTATTAACCACTCGGAATCTGTCTTTTTGTTTGTTAGCGACCGGATTTGGGATTCTTTGGAGGAAGATAAGATCGAAGAGGTTCGCGGTGTATTCTCTCTTTCTGATTATCGTTGCTTGCATCAACGGGATGGGGAGAATATCCAGAAGTTGATGAAATCGCTGGATGAGAAGATGACCGAGAAATATCCGGATGGTTTCACCCAAGAGGATATCAAATACGCTGAGCTGGATAATGACAAGGTGGTAGAGATCAACTATACATCGGGTACGACCGGATTTAGCAAAGGGGTTATGTTGACGGGGAATAATTTAGCCGGAAACGTGACGTATGCCCGGACACTGGATCTATTGTTCCGGGGTGAACGTGAGTTATGTTTCCTGCCTCTGGCCCATGCCTATAGTTGCGCTTTCAATTTATTGGTACCCATGGCATTCGGTGTGCATGTCTATTTATTAGGTAAGGTGCCGTCTCCTAAAATCTTATTAAAGGCATTCGAAGAGGTGAAGCCGAACTTGATCTTGATGGTTCCCCTGATTTTGGAGAAGATCTATAAGAAGATGATCCTTCCTCAGTTGAATAAGCGAACCTTGAAGTTGGCCTTGAATATCCCACTGTTGGATTCACGTATCTATGCGCAGATTCGCAAACATTTGGTGGATGCCTTGGGAGGACGTTTCCGTGAAGTGATCGTGGGGGGCGCCGCCATGAATCAAGAAGTAACGGATTTCTTGTATAAGATCAAATTCCCGTTCACGATCGGTTATGGTATGACGGAATGTGGCCCGTTGATCAGTTATGACCATAATAATGAGTATGTGCCCGGTTCTTGCGGACAGATCTTGAAAGGGATCATGAAAGTCCGTATCGATTCGGAAGACCCTTATAATAAGGTAGGCGAGATTCAAGTATCGGGCGAGAACGTAATGAAAGGCTATTATAAGAATGATGAGGCAACCCAAAATGTCTTCACGGAAGATGGCTGGCTAAGGACGGGTGATTTGGGTACGATCGATCATGACAACCGTATTTTTATACGTGGACGTAGCAAGACGATGATCTTGGGCGCTAGCGGACAAAATATTTATCCGGAAGAGATTGAATCCAAATTGAACAATTTGCCATTCGTGATGGAGAGTTTGGTCGTGGAGAAAAACGGGAAATTGATCGGGATGGTGTATCCGGATTACGATACGGTGGATAGTACGGGTATCTCGCATACGGATCTTCCAGTTATCATGGAACAAAATAGGATAGAGTTGAACAAGCTCCTGGCTCCTTACGAAACGATCTCGGAGATACAATTGTATCCGACAGAATTTGAGAAAACACCGAAGAAAAGCATTAAGCGTTACCTATACAGTAATTATTGATAAATAAATAGAAAGCAAACGCAGCTAATATTCAGCATATTGTAAAAGCGGTAGAAAATAATTCAAAAAAAAACGTCTTATGTTGTACAACATATATGATTAATACATACATTTGCATCGTTTTACAACAACAAGATATTATAGACCGTTTAAATTAAGAACAAAATGAAAAAGTTAGTTGCATTTGCTGCTGTTATCGCAGCTGTATCATTCGCATCTTGTGGCAACAAATCTGCTGAAACTACCGAATCTGTTGCTGAAACAGAAGAGGCTACTGTAGTTGAGGAAGCTCCTGTAGTAGAAGAGGATGCTGCCGCTACTGATTCTGTAGCTGTTGAGGTTACTGACTCTGTTGCCGTAGAAGCTGCTCCTGCTGAATAATAATCAGTAAACGAGTTTTGAGGACAGTCTGTATGCGTTGAACATACAGACTTTTTTTGTTTATAAACCATAGATAATGATATGAGACAAATTTTACTTCTTCCATTGGCCGCTCTATTGGCTATGCCGGTATTCTCGCAGACTCCTGCCGATACGACGCTTACGATCCGGAATATAGAGATTCAGGGTACCCGTTTCGCCGGGTTGAGCGAGAGGGGCGGGATGAAAATCTTGCGGGTAGATAATAACTTGAGTAGCGTTACCAATACGGCGGCGGATGCTTTTCGCCAATTGCCTTCTGTCATAACCGATATGGAAGGAGCCGTTACATACAGGGGCTCCGGTAATGTCGGGATGCTTGTCGATGGAGTTCCTTACGGTTTGCTGGAAGAATATAGCGGTGACGTGCTGATCCAACTTCCCGCCCTGTTCTTTAACCAGATCTCATTAGGGGCATTTCCTCCGATTAATGCGGTGCCGGATGGTGATGTGGGCATACTCAATCTGGTGCCTCGTATGTATGGAACGGGAGATTCCCCTCTATATGTTACGCTTGGGGCGGGATGGAATGAGCGATATAACGCAGGAGCGGTATTGAATTTGCATCCCGGAAAATTCCATATCAACGCGAAATACAATTATAGGAGGGAATACCGGGAACGATCTTTCAGCAAATCGACCGCGACCGCTAAAAACCGGACGGAGATGAATAATAATGCCACGGCTCGTCCGGACGTACATGTGGCGGATATGAAAGTAGACTATGATCTTTCCGCGAAAGACCGGATCACCGTGCATGGCCTGTATCATTTGATGGATTATAGCCGGTATGGACGCATTAACAACCGGGTATTCAACCCGAAAGGGGAGCAAATGAAGTACGTGATCCGTAACCGGTATAACGACCAGCGTCAGGAAGCTTATGCCGCCGAAGCGTATTGGAACCATGAGATTTCGGAGAATCAAGGTTTTTATACCGTATTCAACTATAATAATTTCTCGTATGATGAGGATAATGATTTCAAGAATGAGAATCCTCAAAACGGGAATATCGTCTCGGAGGATAACCAATCTATCGACCATACGAAACATAATTATTTCTGGGGATTTGGATATGGGCAGGAGATCGATGGTTGGGATTTCAAGCTTGGTTATATAGGTCGTGCGCGAAACGAGGATTATCTGACGGCTGCTTTTGATAAGGTGGACGGTAGTTTTGAGCTAAGTCCGGCGAAATCGTATAATTACGATTTCAAACGTTATCTGAATTTGATCTATGCGGACGTGGTTAAGAATTGGGGCGCTTTTAACGCGGAGATAGGGATACAGGCGGAATTTAGTCATTTTAAGATGAATGAGTTTAGCCCTTCTTGGATCAACGACCCTTATTGGCAGGGGATAAAAGGCAAAGAGAACAAGAGCTCTCGTTTTCATTTGTATCCTCGTGCCCGTTTTACTTATGAGGTGAATAAGAGCAATCGTTTAAGCTTGAGTTATCAGCAACGGGTGATTCGTCCGAATGGCAGCTATTTGTGCTCTTTCTTGAATAACAGTGATCCTACCCATATCATACAGGGGAATCCGGGCTTGAAGGATGAGTTTATCCATAACGTAGAGCTAGGATATCTGTTTTCGGCTCCCCGTTTTCGTTTGACTCCGGCTATTTATTACCGGAATCGTACGAATCGTATCATGGAAACCGCTAGCCAAGTAAATGACGAGACGGTTTGGAAGAAAGAGAATATCGGACATAGCCAAGCAGTCGGAGCCGACTTGTCCGGTAGCTGGAATCCGGTACGTATCTTGACGGTCGGTTTCTCCGGGGATATCTATCGGGACGAGATCGATGGGCGTACGATAGGCTATGGCGAGAAGAAATCCTTGGTTTGCTGGGATGTGAAGGGGAATGTGAACGTAAGTATTACGCCGACTACGGATTTTCAGGTAGACGGCTTCTACGTTTCCGACCAGCTTACGCCTCAAGGTAAGATCAAAGGCCGTTATAGCGTAAATGCCGGTCTCTCTCAATATTTCCTCAATCGTAAATTATGCGCGAACTTAAGTATCAACAATATATTCGATAGTTTAGAAGAAACAACGATTATTGATGCCCCGAACTTAGAAATGACGCAAAAGCGCAATCGTGATGCCCGGGTAGCTTGGCTTACGTTGACTTATCGTTTATAAAGTAGGTTCCGTGCCCTGTGTTCCATCTTGTTTGTGCTTTTGGATGAACAAGATGAAACGCATGGAACGGTCGTACGTGAAATAATTCCAGATCCAGTCGATCAGTACAATTAGCTTATTCTTGATTCCTAAGATGGAACGTAAATGTACGAGCATCCAAACCAACCATGCCGTAAATCCATGTAATTTCACCTTATTTAAATCGGCAACCGCTTTATTCCTGCCGACAGTAGCTAAAGTTCCCAAATTCTTATAATGGAAAGGTCTCGGTTTTTTTAGAGCCTCGATCCGTTGTAGATTTTCGGCTAATAACTCACCTTGCTGAATCGCTACCTGAGCGACTTGCGGATGTCCGTTTGGGTAATCCGGTTCTGCCATCCAGCAGACATCTCCTATGGCGAATATATTGGATAAGCCTTTTACTTGATTACATTCATTGACGATAATCCGTTCCCCCCGGGTCAAGAGTTCTCCTTCGATATGATCGAAATGCACCGCTTTCACACCACTTACCCAAAGTAAGGTTCTAGTGGGTATGGTTTGTCCGTCATCTAAGAAAACGTTCCCATCCTTATAGTCCACGACACGCTTCTGAAGAATGATGTTAACGCCCATATCCACAAGGAAGCGTTTAGCGTTGGAGGAGGCTTCCGGAGACATGGCCCCTAGTAATTTAGGGGACCCTTCTATCAGATAGATATTCATATGAAAGTTTCCTAGATCCGGATAGTCTTTCGGCAAAACAAACCGTTTCATCTCGGATAAAGCGCCGGATACTTCTACACCTGTAGCCCCTCCACCTACAACTACTATATTTAGCAAAGCTTGCTTCTCGTCTGGGTCCGTACAAGTAGTCGCTTTCTCTAAATTAATTAATAAGGTGTCTCGTAAAGCTAACGCCTCTTCTACCGTTTTCATGGGTAGAGACTGTTCCTCGATCGTTTTGTTTCCAAAGAAGTTGGTGATAGTTCCAGCGGCGATTACAAGATAATCATATTCCAATTCGCCGATGGAGGTTTGAATGGTATGCCCTTTCGGATTGACGCCATATACCTCTGCCAACCGGAAGTAAAAGTTCTTTCTCTTCTGGAATATCTTTCGATATGGAAAGGATATTTCATTATATTCTAAGCCGGAGGACGCTACTTGATAAAGCAAGGGAGGAAACTGGTGATAGTTGTTCTTGTCGATTAAGACTACTTGAAACTTGCTCTTTTTCAATTTCTCAGCTAGTTTTAACCCTCCAAATCCGCCCCCGATAATTACGACCCGCTTTTTGTCTGTGTAAGGAATGTTGAAGCCCATGATCTAAACGCTTTTTTTATATAAACATAGAAAGAAGCGAATTGGTTCTTCCGTTAATTATTAATGAATGTAAGCGGGTAGAGGCTTTATTTACAGGAAGGTTTATCGTGTTTCGGGGAAATACGTTTCTTTACCTTCCGCTTCAATCGCAAAAACTGCAATATGGAAAGTATACGCATCAAGATTATGAATAAGATAACCCCTAGCAAAATATAGCAAATTATCGGCGATGTCATTTTACCCTCTTCTTCACAAATTTTATCCCAGTCTTTAATTTGGAATAGTAAAACATAAAAAAATATGGTGGTCATTATACACTATCTTTTATTAGATCATCCATACGGATAGGTGTCTAAAATCAATGAGGCAAAGATAAATGAGTATAACTTATTAGGAGTTATACAACTTGACAATTTAAATGTATATTCTGATAGGGGGTGTTTTTTACAATGATTTAAGTTTTTTCCTTAGCTCCGTGGGACTATATCCAAAGCGTGCCTTGCAAAATTTGTAGAAATGCGAATGCGAGGAGAAATCGAATTCATCTATTATATTCTTAAAATCATCCTCGCTGTTAGCTATGGCGACCAATAGTCGTTTGGATTTCTCTTGCATCAGCCATTCGTAGGCTGGAATACCGAAAACTTTTTTAAACTTCATCCGAAAGGAATTTACTCCGTAACCTATCATTTGAGCTAGATCTGTTACTGTTTTAGCTTTTATATAATTCTCGGCGATGAGTCTCTCAAACTCTGCTGAATGCGTACTTGATAAATAGAAAAAGTAGTCTAATTCCTCTTTTCTATAAAGCTTTTTCAGTAAGTAGAATAATTCCGTTCTCTTTAATTCATACAAAGGGTAGTTCAGGAAATTATTTTCAAGATATTGTCCGACAAGTTCTAGAAAACCGTATAAAGGTTCCACTATTTTCAGTTCTATCCACTTAGAGATAGGTTGAGGTAATATTCCGTACGGATGTTGGTAATACGGTAATTCATTCATCGTTAAACTGTCAAAAAAGAAAATGATGATTTTTGAACCTAGTGTGATATCATATGTGTAATTTTCAAATGATCTTAGAAAGATCATATACTGTTCACCGATTGTTTTCTTTTCTTCTTTAGTGGAATATATAGTTATGGATCCGCTTAAGATAAAAATAATCATATCGCTGGATAAACCAGATAAGGTTTGTGTTATTTCCTCTGACATCAATATGATACTAAAGCCAGCGTGTAAGATTCGGTTTTCAGATGTTTCCGGAGAAATTCTGTTAATAAGCTTGTTCATGAAATTATTGTTATTTAGTTTGTTATACAAATATTTCCCCCTTCAGTAAATCTAGATGCAAAAAAAGCGCAATGTATTAGTATGGTCTGTATACAAACTATCATTTTTTGTATACATTATGATATGAATGAAAAATAAATAGGAATCAGAGGAGGTCTCTGATTCCTTGTAAAATAAGATCTCCCATTTTTTTAAGGGAAGAATTAAGTTTACTAATACTTTAGGAGGGTAATTTCTATTATCACAATAGAATGAAATAAAAACTAAATACGTCTTACAAATGAAAATAAGACATTACGTATGAACAAGCTTGAATATTATAACGTATTGTGTTTTATTTTCTAAGTCGTTTTATTTATCCGTGCGGAATGGAAGCACCGGTAATCCTTGTACGTTTTGCAAGTTGCCAATTTGGAAATTCCGGAAACCATAACGAGCGGCTATTGGGGCTTTTACGCCTGGAGCTGAGATAATAACGGTTTTCTTGTTAGCGTCTATAGTTGCGTTTGCCTTGTGGAAACGCATGTCTTTTCCGGCTATCTCGAAGCCTATGATCCCGTTATCTCGATTGAAGCCATCTTCCGCATTCTTGAAAAAAAGAATGATTTTATCTTTATCTATTTCCATATGATCGTATTGGGGGCCCTCACAAGCGATGGTTGTATAACCATAGGTTTTGTTTAGAGCCATATAACAAAGACGCTCACCGATCTTTTGTTTCTCTTTGGGGTGTATTTGCCGTTTCTCGTAATCCTGTACCAGATCGTTCGTGGAAACAATACCGCTATTGGGGATCAACCGGGTAGCTTTGTATTGCTCTTCACGAAGGTATGCGGCTTGGTCTCCTTCTCCATATTCGTAAGGGGCGATTTCTACCAGATAGAAAGGTAATTCTCCTTGTCCCCATAATCCTCTCCAATGTTCTACCATTGTCGCTAGGCGTTTAGCGTAGTCCGGGTGTCCGACATTTGACTCTCCTTGATACCATAGGAAACCTCTGACCGTATATTTGCTGGCTGGTTTCAGCATTCCGTTATACATGATCATGGGTTGTAGCATCGGATGGATTTTCTCATCGTTACCCGCTAAGGATAGATCGATATCGCTATAATTCCGCAGGATGTCTTTGGGCAACCAACCTTCAACCGTGGAGCCGCCCCAGCTACAATTGATGATACCTACCGGCACGTTCAACACCTCGGTCAACAGGGTTGCGAAGAAATAGGCGGTAGCTCCGAACTCCGGGGCGTTTCGCGGATCACATACTTTCCATTCGCCACCTACCGGATAATCTTTCGGTTCCAAGGCTCCGACTCGTTGGATCGTAGCGTAACGGATCGAGTTCTTATATTTCCCGGATGTAGCGATAGCGTGGTTACCTCCCTCGATAGGGCAGTGCCAGAAACCTCTTAATGGCATTTCCATATTGGATTGGCCGGAACCGAACCATACCTCGCCGATCAGAAGATCATGCAAGACAATCTTGTCTTGTCCATTCTCTAATGTTAACTGTTGCTTTTCGAAACTGGCCGAGGGCGTCTGAACCCAGATTTCCCATCTGCCTTGATCGTTTACTTGGGCCGTGTATTCCGTATTGTCCCAAGAACTACGGACTTTCAGGCTTGAATTTGGGGTTGCATTTCCCCAGAGCCGTACTTTAGTGGCTTGTTGGAGTACCATGTTGTCGCCTACCAAAGCTGGCAGCTTGATCTCGGCCCGGAGGTTCACCAAACCGAGAAGGAGGCCGATCGCCATCCAATAGAATTTGTTCATATCGTTTGTTTTTTTGATGTCGGAAACTTCCGACGGTTGTTAATCTGATAAAAAAGAGCCGGCAGGCGGTCTTTCGGACGGCTATTCGCCGGCAAGTCGTTCGATAATCTCCATACACATCCGTCCGTTGTGATAGGGACATTTCCAGAAACCGGCCTTGTCATCCTCGCGATTGATCTCGTGATCGAGCGATACGCTCCAATGCCATTCCCCTTGTTCCTTGTCGATCAAATAACGCTGAATGAATTTCCAGCATGTATAGGCTGTGCCTAAGGCAGGCTCATCTCCGAAATGTTGATACAAGTTGAAATGACCCACTACATTCTCGGCTTGCACCCACCAATGCAGGTCCGTGTCGGCTTTCTTCTCATCCGGGTGATACTCGTAAATGAGGCTACCGTTCGCTAATAACCCGTCTTCGGCCGCTATCGCTACCTTTTGAACCAAGGGCTCTACTTTCTGAAGAATCTCGTTGTCTCCCAATTCGATAGCGGCCTCATGCAGTAACCAAGATGCCTCTATATCATGACCATAGGAGATGATACGGTATTTGCTTTCCCAATCCTCGTTGAAAAAGAGGTTTAAATGATAGGTACGGTGATCCAAAATCTTGTCGGTGAAAATCAGGATCAAGTTTCGGAGTTGTTTTTTGAGGTGCTCGTCTTTCCATACCCGATACAAGTTAGTATAAGGTTCGAGGATATGCAGATGGGTGTTCATAGTTTTTTTCTCATTCTCATCCTTGTCGCTTAGTCGCATATCCTCTATCAGTTTCCAGTCTTTCGTAAAGGCTTCCATATAACCGTTCTTTTCCGGGTCGAAACTATATTGTTCGATTGCCTTGAAGAGACGGATCGCATAATCCAACGCTTCTTTATCTCCGGTAGCCCGGTTGTACTCGCTTAATCCGTAGATAGCGAATCCTAAGGCGTAGATTTGCTTTTTGGTTTGCACGGGTTGACCGGTATAGTCTAATTCCCAGTAAATACCCTCGAATTCTTGGTCGTAGAATTTATCGATAAGGTAACGTTTGGCACGGGTCGCCGTTTCCAGATATTCCGGCTTTCGTAATAAACGGTATGCGGCGGAGAATGTCCATAGGATACGGGCGTTCAAGATGGCGCCTTTAGGGGCATGTACGACTCGTTGATTGTTTCCCGTGATTTGCCCATGGAAACCGCCATACTCACTATCTATCATTCGGTTCATCCAGAAAGGGAGGATATTGTTCTCTAGCTCCCATTGAACCTCGTTTTGTAAATCTTCGGTGATTTTATTCATTTGTTTCTTTTCTTTTGGTTTCTAACGTAGCGGTGATTTCCTTCATCTTTGTCTCGCTAAGCGGGTAGAAGGCGATAAATACAACGGACAGGATCGTACCTACGGCCGGTAAGAAACTGAGGAACATCTTGATTCCGCTAATCGTTTCCTCGCTTTGTACGGTATTGGCCTGAAACCCGAAGAAAGCGAGTAGCCAGCCTGTGATAGCCGTGCCGATCGCCCATCCGAATTTCTGGCTCATGGACGAGGAACTGAAGATCAATCCTGTGGCACGGTTCCCTGTTTTTAGTTCTGAGTAGTCCGTGCAATCGGCATACATGGACCAAAGTAGGGGGAAAATACTACCGGCGCAAATACTGATGAACACTTGGAACGTGAATATCAGGGCTATATCCGTCTTGTCGAGCCAGAAAAAGAGGATGCTTAAGACCGAGGCGATCAGCATGGAGCCCATATAGGTTCTTTTCTTTCCGATCTGGTTGCTTAATGGGGCGGCCAAGATCACGCCGACAATATTGGCCGCCTGTCCTACCGCCAGATATAATCCGCTTAAGACGAAGGAGACTCCGAAAAGAGATACATTGGCATAGGCTTCCTCAATGATAAAGTATTTGAAATAATATACGGTAGCCCCGTCGCGGATGGAATTGAAAACCAGAGCGGAGACACCTGCTCCCAATAGTATCCACCAAGGCTTGTTGTGCAATAGATCTCTCAAGTCATCTTTTAACGAGCCTTGTTGCTCTTTAATCGGTTTTACCCGTTCTTTTGTCCACGCGAAACATCCATAAAAGAGAATGGCGCACAGGATAGCGATAACTACGACAGCCATGGTCCATCCATGTTGTTGATCCGCCAATTCATCGCTATTTCCACTAAAGAAACGCACCATTGGCATGAATAGCAACAGGGCTATAAAACTGCCAATATAGGCGAATACCATACGGTACGTAGAAAGGGTATTACGGTCTTGTGGTAACGGGCTCATTACTCCAAGCAAGGACGCATAAGGCACGTTTATAGCGGAGTACACCATCATCATCAAGGAATAGGTGATATAGGCATAGATCAAATTACCTGTTTGTCCGAAAGAAGGAGTCATGAAAGTGAGCACTCCGATAGCGGCGAACGGGATCGCCAGCCAAAGCAAATAAGGGCGAAATTTTCCCCAGCGTGTTTGCGTACGATCCGCTGCGACGCCGACAATCGGGTCAAAGACCGAGTCCCATATACGAGTTATCAAGAACATCGTACCTACGGCTGCTGCCGGTAATCCGAATACGTCCGTATAGAAAATCATCAAGTAAGCGCCAAACAGTTTCCAGAACATGGACGATGCCATGTCCCCGAAACCGTAGCCTATCTTCTCTGTTAGTTTAATCATATGAGTGGTTTTTGTAGGTTATTTCAGGAGTGGAAGATTTCGATCGATCAGCTTTTTCAGCGTCTCGACAGATGCGGTCGTAGTCAGCCCGTCGGCCGGAGTGTTCATGCAGTAATCTACCAATTTATCGATTGTGGATACAGCCACGTGCATACGGGTATCGGAGGATGCGTAGTAAATATATACGGTTCCATCCTCATCCGCGATCCATCCGTTAGAGAATAAAACGTTGGATACATCGCCGATCCGTTCCTCATTTTCCGGAGCCATGAAATAGCCGGCGGGTGTGGCGATAGGTCTCGTGGGATCTTCCAACGCGGTCATATACATATAAAGCACGTAACGTAATCCGGCGGCGCATCCCCGTACGCCATGGGCGAGATGTAACCAGCCTCTCGGTGTTTTGATCGGGTGGGGGCCTTCGCCATTTTTCACTTCCTTGATCGTATGGTAGTAACGTTGGTCGATGATGGTTTCTTCCTTGACTTCGGCGTGCGTGATATCATCAATCAAGGCCCATCCGATACCACCGCCACTTCCCGCGTCGATAAATCCGTCTTGGGGGCGGGTATAAAGGGCATATTTACCATTTACGAATTCCGGGTGTAATACGACGTTACGTTGTTGGCTCTTGGTCTTTAAATCCGGGAGACGTTCCCAGTTTTTCAAGTCTTTTGTCCGGGCGATAGCTGCCGTGGCGGTTGCCGAGGATAGATCTCCGGGAGCTGCGTTCGGGTCATGGCGCTCGGCGCAAAAGATTCCGTAAACCCAGCCGTCTTCATGAGCGGTTAGGCGCATGTCGTAAATATTCGTGGCCGGGACAAGATCGTCCGGCATGGTTACCGGGTAATCCCAAAAACGGAAATTGTCTACTCCGTTCGGGCTTTCGGCTACGGCGAAGAAGGATTTACGGTCGCTTCCTTCTACACGTACCATTAATATATATTTACCATTCCATTTGATCGCGCCGGAGTTCATGGTTGCGTTCATGCCGATGCGTTCCATCAAGTAGGGGTTTGTCTTTTCATTTAAGTCATATCTCCAGAAGATCGGGGTATGCGCGGCTGTCAGTACAGGGTGTTGATAACGGGTGAAGATTCCGTTTCCGTCTTCTAAAGGGATATTTTTCCGGCTTAACAAGGTTTCGTGTTTAGCGAAGAGTTCGTTTACTTTTTCTTGAAATTGTTCCATGATGTTTTTGCTTTAAATGATATTATCAGATGGTGGGAGACGGGGCACGCCCCGTCTCTACAACTGGATATGACGTGATTTATCTGGTTATGTATGATGTTATTTATATAGGTTGATATCGGAGGCGAACAATGTTTTCGGATTTTCAAAGAACTTCTTGAAATCCTCGGCAGAGGCTTGTCCGGGATAAGGGCCAAAGAAGTGAGTGACTTTTTCACGGGCGTTTCTCCATACCAATACATAAGCGACCGGATATTTCTCCATGGCAGGCAGCAGGGTTCCCGTCCACCATGTGGAGTCTGGTACCCCTTCGTAGCCGGTCTCCGTGATCGCTATGATCTTATGGTTGGCTTTGCCTATGCTGTCTATTACGGAAAGACTGGTATCCATGCTTTTCAAGAAGAAATCCTTATCTTCCCGTTGGTAAGCGTCGAAGCCTAGGACGTCGATCAAGTCATGTCCGGGGTAACGTTCCAGATAAGACGCTTGATCCAGCGGCTCCGTACCTGTGGAATAAGCGTAAACGATCTGGTCTGCCGCTCCGTGAGCGTTTAGATAATCGGCGGTCATTCGCCATAGCGCCTTGTATTCATCCGTGGTACATAAATTCTGTCCCCACCAGAACCAACTTCCGGTGTGTTCGTGCCAAGGACGGAATAGGACGGGAATCTTGGTGCCATCGCTTGTTTTCAAGGAAAGGATGAAATCATTCACTTTGCCTAGCCAACTTTGGAATTTCTCATAGTTCTCCCCTTCCGGAAGGATCGATTTCACGACAGCATGGTCTGATACGTCCCAAGCGTCCCCTCCGGTTTTAGGGTTACGGGGATGCCAACTTAAAGATACCAAGCCTCCCCGGTTATATTGGTTGATGATTTCCTTGCGTATTTTCTCGAAAGGTACTTTATCAAGGCTTTTATCTCCCCCGAGTTCGATCTCTCCAAGATCAAAGCTGATAACGGCCGGATAATCGCCGCATACTTTTCGCACGTCTGAGCCTCCTTCGTCAAATTCCCATCCGATCCCATAAACCGTATCATCGTGGTGTCCGAACATGATTCCTTTTTGTGGAATCGCACGTAGGTTCTCTATTAAACGTTCTCTCGGCGAAACCTGTTCGCTTGTCGGCTCTAGTCCTTTCTTCGATGGTGAACAGGCGATTAATGCCCCTAGGCATAACATGGTAATTAATTTCGTGTTCTTCATGATAATTGTCTTTCTTTATGAACGCGAATGTAAGAGGTATCGGGCAGACAATCTAGTATTATTTTATCGGATAGTGGTATTATTTTTATTTCTTAGCTTGTACCTGTATACGTTCTTTCGAGGTTATCTTCTTCTCAAATACCCTTGTGTCGATCTTGATAGGCTCGCTCGTGAAATCCGGGACATTATAGGAATAGACAGAGCGATCGTAATAGGTTTCCGGATCTTCTTGGGGAAGGAGAAAGGGCTTGCTTATCTTGCCATTCTCATCCATGCTAGCCAGATAAAGGCGGGTATAAAGGCCGTCACCCCGGCGGCTACTGAAGACAAACCAGCGGGAGTTGCTACTCCAGTTGTGAAAGCTTTCGGTGTCATCGCTATTTACTTCGGATAGCTTGCGGAGGTCTCCGCTTGTCAAGTCCAGTAACCATAGATCCGCCTCTTTATGCCAGATCGAAAAGTTTCCGTAATCGGATAAGGTGAACATAATATATTTGCCGTCATAGGAAGGACGGGGGAAAGATACGCTTTTCCCTAAAGCCTCAGCGTTCACCAATGTATCGATACGGCTCCCGAATGTACCGGCAGAGGGATCAAAATCTATACTACATAAATTATATCTTATCTCTTTATATTCTTCGGGAATCTTTTTAGCCTCGGCGGAACAAAAGTAAAGCGTACGACCATCCGGGGAGAATGCGGGGAAGGTCTCGAACCTGTCTTTCTTTTGCAAAGAATCGCAAAGAAGTAGATGATGATCTGCCGGATGATAAACGACTACATCAGATTCCAAATCCAAGACTTCTACCCGCTCGTCCTTAACCGTATGGAACGATTGCCGGGTGTTGTTCGTGGAATACGCTATATATTCGCCTCCGGGATACCAGTAGGGATAGACGCAAGCGGCGATTGTCTGATCTGTTTTCGTGTTGAGGTATTCATCCTTATTGCCGGTTCTCATAAAAGTAGCTCCATGCGTTCCTCGGATGTGAAGACTGAAATGGCTCGGGTCCGTACGATTGAAGGCATGGCAGTTTACGCACATACCTTTGACCAGCGTGTTTTCCACCAAAGGTCTTTCTTTATGAGACGATAGATCACGCTCATAAATACCCATACGGCTATAGACTTCATAACCGGGAGCGATCTTTCGGTATACTAGGCCGTAATCGATCGGGTGGGGGCTGATGTACATGGGGAAAGGTTTGTAAGTACTCCATTTACCCTTTTGCTTGATACTGACAGTAAAGAGTAAACTATCGCCTTGATTGGAGTTGAGCAGTTGCTTCCACTCTTTTTCCGGGAAATTGACATGCTTCGCGTTTATATGTACCTCTTTGCCTTGGTGCCCTTTTACGATAACATCTATCCGCTCATAGGAGGTATCCGTATAAGAGAAATTCATTGGAGCTATCGTGGCGGGAACTGTTACCCCGATATAATCCGGATAGATGGACGGGTATTTCTCTATTTGTTCGGGGGATACCACCGAATCCCCACAAGCGGTAAATAACGCTATACATATACTATATAATAAGATAAGCTTTCTCATGGCCGTTTATTTTCTGAATAATAAGTAATACCAAAATGTCTTCTCGTATTTCGGGCGAAGGATAGGCTCGGAGTCTTTCTGCGTCATATAGACACGGGCGAACTCGCTTACCCCTTCCAATACGTTGCGGGAGATGCTCCAAGGAAGGCCTTGGAAATTAGGATGCTGCTGTGTCCAAATGAAAATCAATGCCTCTTGATAAGAGATGGGTATGTGGTTATAGCCCAGATCTTTTCCCAGCGGATAATATTTCATGAAACGTTCCAGATCCTTCTTTTGCAAGACATAGGCTAACATATACTCGAAAGCCATCCGGTTACTTTTGTTATGTTGCAGCAATAAGCCTAGCATGACATCCATTTCCGTGTCGCTAAACAAGAAATCTTCCGTATATCGGGCTTTTCTCAACCATCCCCATTCGGGATGCTTCTCTATCTTTTCATCGTTATTTAGGTAGCTCATGGCATGGGTCGCCCATTTCTTATAGAACAAGGTATGCTGCAAAGCCCGCAGGTATTTGGCGGCGACAGCGTATTGTCCATTGATCAAGTTGGTCTCGGCCAGACGCATATAGGCACGTCCGCTTTTCTTATAGTCGGGGATAGCCTCCATCGCCTCGAACATATAGCGCTGTGAGGAGTTGATCATTCCCAGATGATAGAATATCTCGCTGGTTGGGAGCGGTGAGGTAAAATCTCTTTGGAAGGTCGGGATCAATCCTTCCGTTCCATTCTGGTAGAAATGGAACATGCGATCCCCTAATTGTCCGGTCTTGGCGAGAGCCAGATTTAAGCAGGTCACGGAGAAGGGGGAATTAGGCTCTTTGTTTTCTGCCGCCTTGATGATCTGGTTCCATTGTTTCATGCGGGTGAGGTAGTCGTATTTCATAGCCTCCTCCTTATCCGAATTGCTGGCGGCGTGAATCCATGTGCCACCACCGATAAGGAGCAGGGTGGAGATAATACCCATCCATGCCTTAGTGCTCTTTACGGGTGGGGGAAGTAAAGCAAGTGCCCCGGGGGTTATGGCAACGGTAGCAATAACAACTAACAGGGTGTTGGGAACGATCATGGGGAAACGATAATAATCGATGCCGGTCATGAGGCTAAGCAATGGATATTGCGTAAGGCTTTGTGCCAATAGGGGGCATAGGATTCCAAGCAAGATGTAGATAGGAATCCAAATATAGGATTTGTTGTATGTGGCTGGCACGGATTTGATGCAATGCCCGATTGCTACTCCGATCACGAAGATGAAATAGGCCCCACCACCTACGATCCAGTAGAGCACCGGCATCATTAGGAGCGTATAGATAATTCGTCCCCATGAATGAGCGGTTTTTCGCTGGATGACTAGAGCGAAGAGGGCGAGAGTTATGGAGACGGGGAATGCCAGCAGGGCATTCTCATCACATAAAAATACCCAGAGCAGGATGGAAGGGAGAAAGCTGAGCGGATACCAAAAGTCGGAAGCCCCCATTTGTTTGGCCAGCCAGTTTATTTGCCGTTGGATAAGCACGAGAACGATCGCCAAGATCGTAGCCCCTGCCCAAGCGAAATAATAGAACTGCGTCAGGAACTCCGCTATATATTCAGCGATGCCTCCGGGATGGAGACATTTGTCGATTCCATATTCCGGCGTGAACAGGAATAACTGGAATTGCTCGTGGTAATGTAAATGATGAGGATAATAAAGCCCCCAAAACAGGCAAATCGCACAGCCGAATAATAAGGAGGCGATTCCTCTTATGTATCTATATTTACGTGTATTTTCCATGATTCTATTATTTAAAAGTCTCAGCTTCCTCGTCGTAGTAGATCTCTTGTACATCTTCAGCGTCAAAAGGAAGCTCGCTAGTGGATAATTCAGGTATATTATAAGATTTCAACGTGATATCATAATGTTCCGGATCCTCTTGCGGGAGAACGAAAGGTTTATAGGCTTTTCCCGTACTATCCACGTAAGAGAAATAAGGCTTTCCGTATAGTCCGTCATCCCGCTTACTGGCAAAGACAAACCAATGGCTGTTAGAGGACCAGCTATGGTAGGTATCCGATTTATCGGAGTTGACGGCAGGTAAGGTATCTATCTTCCCGGTCTGGAGGTTCATCATATGCAGGTCTGTTTCTCGGTGCCAGATCGGGAAGGTTCCATAATCGGCTACCGTGAAAAGCAGGTATTTACCGTCGGGCGATATCTTGGGATGGCAGGCGGAGCCATTATGCTTCTGGGCATCCCATACGGTCTCGATCCGTTTTCCCCATTCCTTGGTATCTTTATGGAAAGATATGCGGCATAGGGAATATTTTAGGTTATGGATACTATCGGGCAACGGCTGGATGGGAGCGGAGCAATAATAGATCCAGTTCCCATCGGGCGAGAAGGTTGGGAAGGTCTCTAACTCATCCTTCCGGCTAGTCAATGGGGAGGTGATGAGTTGTTTCTTTCTGAAATCGGCAACCACTAGGTCGGAGGTCGTATCATAGACTTCCAATCGCTTACTCCCTAACGAATGAAAAGCAGGGATGATAATATTCGTGGAAAAAACAGCGAACTGCCCCGATGGATGGAAATCGCCATAAACAGCCCCATTCGGCAGATTGTCGTTGCTCAGTTTCAATTTCCTCAAATGTCCGTTACGGTTCAGCAGGGTGCCTCCTTGCTTTCCCCGTAAATGGAACATGGATAAACTTCCTTTCTTATTTCCGTAAATATGGCAGTTCATGCAAGAACCGTCGGTATCTTTGTTGTCGGCGATAATCCGTTCTTCAAAAGAATTAATTTCCCGTTCGCATAATTGGATTTTGTTCCATACCTCGTAACCCGGTTCGATAAGCCGGTAGCTTATATAACTATCCAGTTTCTCCGGAACTACTTGCCAGTAGAAAGAGGGGTAACGAAACCATTTACCCTTGATACGGGCGACTACGGTTATTTGCAGGCGGTTGCCCACTTCCTGCTCTAAAAGGCTTTCCCATAGGTTTAAAGGGAAAATAGCTTTCTTTCCGAAAGATAATTGTATCTCTTTTGATTCCCCTTTCAAAGTTACTTGCATAGCGTCCGCATCGTTTCTCAATAAGAAGTTGAGAGGGGCGATATTCGTGGGAATCATGATATCCGTATAATCGGGATACATGGGGATTGGGTCTGTGGTATCCTCTATTTGCTTCGGGGTAGGGGCACATCCTGCCAGCAAGCAGATTATCCAGACGAGGTAATAGGTTATGTTCTCTTTCATGATTCTTGCTTCTTTCATGGCTTACTCTCCTTTCCGGGCTCTGTGGTCGCAAAATGATAATAGAACCAATAGGTCTTGCCGTATTTCTCTTTTAAACTCGTGTCCTTTGCCTCATAAATCCGGGTATAATCGGCGAATTCTTTCGCTATCTCTACCGGGATTTGGTATTTTATAAGCTCTTCCGCACGGATATTACCTTGGCGGGCGAGATGGATCAGCAGGGCCTCGGCGAAAATGGGACTAGAGACCTTACCCGGTACATAATCTTCTACAAAAGAACGGAGATCTTTGGAGAGTAAATGATAGCAGAGTAAGTATTCGTAAGCACGGAGATTGCCGGCGTTCGAGGCGACTAAGTTCCGTAAGGAAGTCACGGCATCGTTACCGGAACGTAGTTGGTCTTGGGTCGGGATGTCTCTGCGTTTCTTCTCCAGCCACTCCTTTACTCGCGGGGTTTGCTGACCGGGTATTCTCTTTTCGGCCCAGCTTTTATGAAGGAGTGTCTTGTCTAATATACGTAGATATTTAAGAGCTGCTTCATCATCCCCATTGACCAGATTGATCTCAGCCAGCCGTTTGATCATACGGCTACCCGAATTGCGAGGAGAGAAGATCATACTTAGCATGGCGCAATGCTCGGCCATAGTCATATCTCCTAACGTGAACCATAACTCGTTGGCGAATAGGATAGAGAGAAAAGAAGCAGATGGGTTCACGGGAAGGATCAACCCATTCGTACCCGGTTGATTCCACGCTAGGAGGTTCCGGGAGAGAGATACGGGTGAGTTGATCTCGGACGGATGCGTGGCATTGTACAGGTTCCGGTAATAGGTCACCCAAAGGATTTGGCGGTCTGTCTCGAGATGTTTCCTCATCTTTTGTATATTTCCGAAATAATGTTCCACATCGAGGCTGAGTACATACTCCCGGTCGAGATCCGGCTTACTCCACCAAGTGGTAGCGGGATATTGGGTCGCTGGAAGAAGCAATATACCAACTGCGAGCAGGGCACTTAGCTTTTGATGGTGCGCTATGATTCCGGCGGCCAGCATAAGGGCCAGACAGAGCCATGCCCCGTACCCGAAGCACCAATAGCAAAGAAGCATGGCGGGAATGCAGGTAAGAAGACGTTGCCCCTCAGTTTGGCTCCGGCTATATAACAGGAAAACACCTTCTGCTCCGATCAAGGAGAGAGTCGCGGATAACGGATAGGCGAGTCCGCAAGACCTTCCGGCCTCCCATAATACAAGTAGTATCATAAGAGGAAGGGCGTATCTCTTGCTGACGAATTGCCGGAATGTCCGATAGGTAAGCAGGGCAAATAAAGTTAAGACAACGCTTAGGATGAACGGGCCTCCCCCGATATAATAAAAGAATTGCGTGAGGAAATCGCCGGTGAGACAAGCCAGCCACGCTTCCTCCTGAAAATATCCACGGAGAAACTCACCGCTGTACAAGAACAGCATCATTTGCTCTTTGTGGAACAAATGATAGGGGTACATCCAGAAGAAGAAAGCGAAGATCGCTATCGCCAGTACCGCTAGCGTGATCGACAGATCCTGTTTAATGATTCGCTTCATCCAGTTCCTTTCGTTGCTCTTCGGTCAAGGAGGTTTTTATCATCTTATAGAGGAATTTCCCGACCGTTTGGTTGATATGTTCTTTCATGAACGCATAATTAAAAGCTTGCGTCTCTACTCTCAAGGAATCCCATGTCTGCTTGATGCGGATGGAATCTCCCGGCGAGCAGGTCTTAAGCGCTGTCCATAGGGCATAGGATTCGCCATCGGTCTTTTGCTTCCAGTCTTTCCAATGCTGCAAGGCGTCGTTTTGCGGTGTACCGGAGGCCGAGCTGATGGAGTCTATCCGTACCGAGGTCACACCCGGTTCCGTTACGACCAGTAACTCTTGAAACTTGAGACGCAAGAGGATACGCATACGGAGGACTTTCATCTCTTCTCCCGTTCCTTGGAAAGTAAAACGTGCGTTCTCTATTCTCGTAGAATCGATATTTTCGATCGAGGCGTTTTCCATGGGTGCCAGATAAATCCATTCCCCATCCTGCTGCGCGGTGGGTAGGGTGCCTTTTATGATGTATTGGGAATCGTTAGATTGACAGGCAAATAGGCACAACAAAGTGAATATTCCTATAAATAGATATTTCATCGATCGTGTTCATTAGTAATTAGAGACTCAAAGTTTAGACTGCGTAAAGTTAGTGTTTTTTTCGGAAAAGGGAATGATGTTTTTTTGACAAAGGGTGATACTTAATTTACGTAGCTGTTGGGGAGGAATGAAAAAAGGAGAACGCTGATTAAGACATCCTCCCTTTTTATGAAATAAAGAACAATTAAGCGTTTAGGACTTTCTTAAAGCGACGGATAAATTCCTTGGCCTCATCCATCGTCAAGCAAAGCGGAGGAAGCAGACGGATCGTATGGGTTCCGGCTACGCCCGTGAACACTTTCTCCTCAAAGAGAAGTTTGCTACGTACTTCCTTGATAGATTCCTCGAACTCGATACCGATCATCAAACCACGGCCCCGAATTTCCTTGATACCAGGAAGTTTATGAAGCTCTTCCAATAAATAGGCACCCACTTTCGCCGCGTTATCAATCAAACGCTCGTCTTCCATAATATCGAGAACGGCGATAGCGGCCGCGCAAGCCAAATGGTTACCGCCGAAAGTAGTGCCGAGCATACCATAAACCGGCTTGAATTTCGGGCTGATCAATAACCCACCCATCGGGAAGCCATTGGCGATACCTTTCGCTACCGAGATCAAATCCGGCTTGATACCGGCATATTGATGCGCGAAGAATTTACCGCTTCTTCCATATCCGGATTGAATCTCATCCAAGATCAGACAGGCATCATAAGTCGTACACAGGTTGCGTAACTCACGCATAAAATCATCCGTTGGCAATTGGATGCCACCTACACCTTGGATACCTTCGATGATCACGGACGATACATCCCCCTTCTTCAACTCTTCCTCTACGGCGGAAGCGTCGTTCAATGGAAGATAAGTAACCGCTAGATCCTCATTTACCGGAGCGATGATCTTCGGGTTATCCGTGACACGGACGGCGGCGGAGGTACGCCCATGAAAGGCGTGCTTGAATGCGATCACCCGCTTCTTCCCGTTATGAAAAGAGGCGAGCTTTAACGCGTTCTCGTTCGCCTCCGCTCCGGAGTTGATCAAGAACAACGAATAATCATCGTAGCCGGAAGCCTTCCCTAGCTTATCCGCTAATTTTTGTTGCAAGCTATTGATAACCGAGTTCGAGTAAAAGCCTAATTTATTTACCTGCTCGGTAATCGCCTTTACGTAAGTAGGGTGGCTGTGCCCCACCGAGATCACGGCATGGCCGCCATATAAGTCGAGGTACTCGTTTCCCTCGCTATCCCATACATGACATCCCTTGCCTTGTACGATCTCTATATTAAATAATGGATATACGTCGAATAAATTCATCTTTATAGTATTTTTTAAAACGCGGAGGGTTTTAAGTGTAAGCCAACCGTCTCCTCCAACCCGAACAATAGATTCATGTTGTGGACCGCTTGGCCGCTAGCGCCCTTCAATAAGTTATCGATCATAGAGATGATAAGAAGCTTATCATCTATTTTCTGTAAGTGGATCAAGCATTTATTCGTATTTACCACTTGTTTCAAATCCGGGTTCTTATCAGTGATAAACGTGAAGCTGTGATCATCATAGTATTCCTCATAAATACGTCGGATCTCTACCAAGTCGATCTTGCAATCGATGTATGTCGTGGCGAATATACCACGGGAGAAATTACCGCGTACGGGGATGAAGTTGATCCGGCTTGAATAGCTCTTCTGCAACTGGCTCAAGCTTTGGTTGATCTCGGCCAAGTGCTGATGCGTAAAAGGCTTATAGATCGATATGTTGTCGTTGCGCCAGCTAAAGTGAGAGGTGGAAGAAGGCTTCACGCCCGCTCCCGTTGATCCCGTGATGGCATTGACATGCAAGTCGGAATTCAGCATCAAGTGCTTCGCCAACGGCAATACGCCCAATTGGATGCAAGTAGCGAAACAACCGGGGTTCGCTATATGCCGGGCGTTGCAAATCCGGCGGCGGTTCAATTCCGGCAGGCCGTACACGAAATCGTGCTCCGGGCCTTCGATCCGGTAGTCCATGCTCAGGTCGATAATCTTCACGTTCTCGGGGACCGTGTGGCTCTCCATGAACTTTTTCGTATCGCCATGAGCGGTACAGAAGAACAGAAGGTCGATGCTATCTAACGGCAACTCGCTGGTGAACACCAAATCCGTCTCGCCATAAAGACCGCCATGCACGTCCGTGATCTTGTTACCGGCGTTACTGCTACTGTTTATAAATGTAAGCTCGGCATCAGGGTGGTTTAGGAGCAGGCGGATCAATTCACCCGCCGTGTAACCCGCTCCGCCTATAATTCCGCATTTAATCATATCTCTTCGTCTTTATGGTTCGTATAATAAACACGCAACGGAGTGGAAAGAACCTTGATGAAGCCTTTAGCGTCCTCGGCGGTCCAACCTTTCTGCATCTCTCCGTACTCACCGAATTTCGTCTTCACCAAGTCATCCTCAGATTCTACGCCAACGGTAGAGAAGGACAACGGACGAAGCTCCAGAATAGCCGTACCGTTCACGTTACGCTGAGACTCTTGCAACATCGCCTCGATATCGCGCATCACCGGTTCCAGATATTGGCTCTCGTGCAAGAACATGCCGTACCAGTTCGCTACCTGATCCTTCCAGTATTGTTGCCATTTGCTCAACGTATATTTCTCTAGGAAGCGGTGCGCCCCGATAATCAACATAGGAGCGGCAGCCTCGAAACCGACCCGTCCCTTGATACCGATGATCGTATCGCCCACGTGCATATCACGGCCGATACCGTAAGCGGCCCCGATCTCCTCGATCTTCTGGATAGCGGCGATCTTATCCTCGAACACCTCACCATTCACGGCATGAACCTCACCGTTCTTGAACTCGATGCGCAATTGCTCGCTGCCGGTCTTCTCCACTTGTTTCAGATAAGCGCTCTCGGGCAGTCCTTGCGCGGAATCAAGAATCTCGCCACCGCAGATAGAGGTTCCCCAAAGACCTACGTTATAGGAATATTTCAACTTCGTGAAATCGGCCTCGAAACCGTGCTCCTTCAAGTAGTTGATCTCTTCCTCGCGGCTCAAGGCCATATCGCGGGTCAACGTGATAATCTCCACGTTCGGAGCCAATACCAAGAAAGTCATATCGAAACGGATCTGGTCGTTACCGGCTCCGGTAGAACCATGGGCGATAGCGTCGGCGCCAATCTCGTTCGCGTAGCGGGCGATCGCCAAGGCTTGGAAGATACGCTCGGAGCTTACGGAGATCGGATACGTACCATTACGCAGCACGTTTCCGAAAATCATGTACTTCAAGCTCTTCTCGTAATACTCTTTCGTAACGTCGATCGTCACGTATTTCGTGGCGCCTAGCTTATAGGCGTTCTCCTCGTTTTGTTTCAATTGTTCCTCGCTGAAACCACCTGTGTTAGCGCAAGCGGCGTATACCTCGTATCCTTTTTCTTTAGCCAGATACATGACCGTGAATGAGGTATCCAAACCTCCGCTGAACGCTACTACTACTTTCTTCTTCATCGTTTCTTTATTTTATGTTGTTTTTCTATCGTATTAATTTAGTCCTTTTTAGTCTGATTACGGGCCTCCCGCTCTCGTTGCGCACGATGCGGATCGGCCGGGTCGAACAGCATGGCCGTGCAGATGCAATACTTACGTTCGGTGCGTTCCAAGATATCGTGGTTCACGCAACCGTTGCAACCTCGCCAGAAAGCCTCATCGTCCGTCAAGTCGGAGAACGTAACCGGTACATATCCCAGCTCGGTATTCATCTTCATCACGGCAGCGCCGGAGGTAAGGCTGAATATCTTCGCTTTCGGCCAGCGCATGCGGGCAAGTTGGAAAGTCATGTCTTTGATGCGTTTCGCGATACCCAAGCCCCGGAAATTCGGATGTACGATCAAGCCGGAGGTAGTCACGTACTGCTTGTTTCCCCATGACTCGATATAACTAAACCCGGCGAACTCGTTTCCCGCCAAGGCGATCACCGCTTTGCCCTCTTTCATCTTCTGGGCCACATACTCGTGCGTACGTTTGGCGATACCCGTGCCCCGGACTTTAGCGGCAGACTCGATCGTATCTAGGATCGTATCCACATATACCTCGTGAGAGGCATCAGCGATCATAACATCAATTTCTATTTCTTGTTCCATTTTATTGTTTGTTCTTAGTTTTTTCCTTTTATATAAAATGTGATAAAGCGGCAATCACCTTCTCTTGGCTCACACCGTTGCGGGGGATTACCAAGATCGTATCGTCTCCGGCTATGGTGGCCAGTATCTCGCTGGGGGCATGGGAGTCTATGTCCGAGGCAATTCCCATGGCGTAACCCGGTCGTGTCTTCACCACCGCCAAGTTTCCGGAAAACTCGATATTCGGCTTTTTCTTGCCTTCAGGCTGTGCTTGTTTGCTTATACTCTCTTCGGGAAGGCGATATACATAATCTCCGGTTCCGTCGTGTACCTTGGCTACTTTCAGTTGCTTGATGTCGCGGGAAAGCGTAGCTTGCGTAACCGAGAATCCGCTATCTTCCAGTTCTTTAAGCAGTTCTTCTTGATTACTTATCACTTTCGTCTGTATAATACCGCAAATGGCATCCAATCGTTCCTTCTTTGTACTCATGTTGTATATTTATGCAAAACAGGCTGCAAATATAAAGAGTATTGTTGAATAAATATACAATCAAGGGCTTTTTTTTCTGATATAAGTAGGGGGTAAGGGATTTTCCTGCTTAGCCTAGGTTTAATCACTGTAAGTGTTAGGCATTTCATCTATTTATATTCATCTTCTATCAGCCGTTGGAGGATCATGCAACAGCTGTTAGAAGATCATGTACCAATTGGTAGATGATCATGCAACGGATGGTAGATGATGAATGTCATTCAAAGAAAAGGCTAATATTCCCTATAGAAAGAACGAAAGGGTGTGGTCGTTTTGAACAAAATGGTAGTATCTTTGCGTTATTAAAAAGAGAGTATCAGGTTTAATTTCAAGTAAAAGGATATGAGAAAAATAGCAAGTTTATTCGTGGCCTTGCTTTTATTGGCAGGCTGTTCCAGCGTACCGTTGACAGGACGTAAGCAAGTGCTGTTGGTTTCGGACCAAGAGGTGTTATCGTCCAGCCTTACCCAGTACAACGATTATATAAAGACGGCGAAGAAGTCGACGAACGCGAACAAGAGCGCTATGGTAACCCGGGTCGGCAAGAGGATAGCCGCCGCTACGGAGGACTATTTGCGGGCGAACGGGATGGCGGATGAGGTAAAAAACTTCTCTTGGGAGTTTAATTTGGTGAATGATCCGCAGGTGAACGCCTTCTGTATGCCGGGAGGCAAGATCGTGGTGTACGAGGGATTGCTGCCTTTAGTTTCCTCGGACGATGAATTGGCGGTGGTCATCGGGCATGAGGTCGCCCATGCCGTAGCTAAACACAGCAATGAGCGTATGAGCCAGCAACTAATGGCCCAATATGGGGCGGCTATTTTAGGTGCGGCCGTAAGCAATAAGAGCGCGGCGGTACAGCAAGCGGCCAATACAGTATATGGTGTGGGAGCGCAGTATGGCGTAATGCTTCCTTTCTCCCGTAAGCACGAGTCGGAAGCGGATTATATGGGATTGGTATTCATGACTATGGCGGGATACAATCCGGACGTGGCAGTCAACTTCTGGCAAAAGATGTCCGCCGGAAAGAGTGGCTCTACGCCGGAATTTATGAGTACGCACCCCAGTGATGCCACTCGTATAGCGGAAATCCAAAAAGTCCTACCCGCAATCAAAACCAAATACAAAAAGTAGTTGACAGTTGACAAGTGACAGTTATTTTACCACTTGTCTCAATTTTCAATTAAACAAGATTCCCATCTTGTTCATTAAGAAACAAGCATTCATATTCTGGGCTATCCCTTCTCTTAGTTGATAAGAGAAGGATAGCTCCTCGTCTTTTATATCCGCTTCGAAGCGGTAATTCTTTATTTGTTCCGGGAACTCTTCCTCCAAAGTACCCAACACTAAATCGTGGGTGGCGATGATGCCGCAAGCCTTATAAGCGACCAGCTGTTTCATAAGGGCAAGAGAGCCTTTCTGCTTGTCGATAGAATTTGTTCCCTTCAAGATCTCGTCCAAGATGATAAATAGCTTCTCCCCGTTTTGCAGCCTGTCGATAATCATTTTCAGCCGTTTCAACTCCGCGAAGAAATAAGACTCGTTGCTAGCCAAGGAATCCGAGGTACGCAAGCTGGTAACCATGTGGGCGGGATAAACCGTCAAGGAGGCGGCACAGACCGGAGCGCCTACGCAAGCCAATAAGTAATTGACACCGATCGTCCGGAGGTATGTACTTTTTCCGGCCATATTCGCTCCAGTGATAATCAGGAACCAAGGACTTTTGCGGATATCGATATCGTTCTTTACGCAGACATCCCGGTTCAAAAGAGGATGTCCCAAAGCCTTGCCTTCCATTTGGAAATAAGTGTCGGCAATCTCCGGATAGATGTATTCCGGATGGTTGAAAGCGAAACCACCCAACGAGTTCAGCGCGTCGAAACGAGCCAGCGCGTCGAACCAAAGCGGAAGTTTATCGGAGTAAGTCTGAATCCAGCGTTCCAAAAGGATGGCATGGCGTGTATCCCGCAAGTAGAAGAGATTGAAAATGATACCCGCCAAACTGAATCGTTGGTCTAATCCTCCGATATACGACGACAAGCGTTTGATAGCATGCGAGGCCAATTCCTTCTCATTCGCTAATTGCCCGCTGATCTCTTTCAGCTCTTCCGACTGGAAATTATCTTCTTCCACACATTGCATCAGCTTTGAGTACCGATTGAAAATAGACTCCATCTTATTGACGGTCGCGTAAAGCGCATTGATTTCCTTGGCTCGTCCGTAAGCGATCACTAACGTGATTAAGAAATAAATATTCAATAAACTCCCGCTGATCCAATCCAGCGAGTAAGCGATACCCAATACGATCCACAACACTGGGACCGCCCAGATCAATAGTTTCCACGGTAGGCTATCAACGAATTTATGCTTACGCTGAGTGAGTCGGTCCATAAAGTTGATATCGTTGTCTCTCGTATCTTGCGTGTCCTGCCGGATGATTCCCGTCACATAGAAATGCTGCCGTAAGGCGGATAAAGCCGCTAATTCCTTGACAGCCTCTTGCCGTTTGACGATCTCCTTCTTATCCGTCAAGGGATTCGAGAGCCAACCGGCCAGTCGTTCCCGCCCGAACCCGGTTACGGTACGATTGAGCGATTGAAACAAGGAGCGGTCTCCAAACACATCCAGATCCAAGCAGAAAGAGTGCTCGCCCGAGATCTTATCGGCCGCCCCGTCGAACGCGCTGAAATCATAGTCCAGTCCTTTTAGCTCATCCTCGTTTAGTTTAATCAAGGTCTCGGCGTATACTTTTCGTGCGTACATTTTATTATGGTACCACATCAGGAGCGCAAACGGGATGATATAAGCGAAGGTGATCCCCGTCAGCCATTGCCAACTCTCATCCCTGAATATCCATAAGGAGAGGATCGCTCCCACCACTAAAGCCAACCGGATACTCCCCATCAAATGGATCTTCTTTTTCAAATTACCCAAGCGCCGTGTATAAGCGTCGATATTTTCTTTGTAATAACTATAGATTTCTTCCATAGCCGCGAATATAGGAAAAATGAACTAACCTCTTGAATTTTGGTTTATATATTATATTCATAGGTGAAACGACCATTATTCATGTAATTTGGGCGATAAAGCCAACTGCCGTTTCCCCTATATTCGCGGACACATTTATAATTTAAGATCATTTATGAAAAAAACGATTATATCCTTTCTCTTCCTTCTTGTTTGCGGTATGGCACATTCGCAAGTTTTAGCGAAAGGGCCGGAAGAGAGTTATAATGCGGATAGTATTCGTGCGATTTTGGATAAGTCACCTTATTTTACCTTATTCAAGGACAATTATTTTATTGGCGGTATCCCTATCGGCAACAAGCCTACGGCGAGAAACTCCGACGTTAAATTCCAGTTGAGCATCGCCCAGCGTCTTACGAAAAGTAAACTCCCCTTCGATACCTATCTTTTCTTGCAGTACACGCAAAAGGCTTTTTGGAATGTCTTTCAAGAGTCCTTGCCGATGCGCGACTTGAATTTTAATCCGGGTATCGGTTTGGGGCACCTTATCGTACATAAGAATAAATATATTGGGAAAGGCTATTTGATGGTCGAGCACGAGTCGAACGGTAAAGATAGCATCTTCTCCCGAAGTTGGAACAAGATCACCCTAGCGGCGGCTGTCCTGTTGAATAAGAACTGGGAAGTTCAATTCAAGGGCTGGATACCGATCGTGGACGGTAAGGAAAATAAAGACATCCTTAAATATAATGGTATATTCCAAGTAGCCGCCAATTACCGGACAGACAACAGGCGCTTTAACTGCGGGGTTATCTTGACCAAACGAAAGACTTGGTTCAGCTTTAACACTCAGATCGAGTTGAGCTATAAGTTTAATAATAACGAGAACCAATATTTCTTCCTGCAATATTATAATGGTTACGGTGAGAACCTTTTGGAATACAATCAATACAAAAGCATGCTGCGGATCGGTTTCGTGATCAAGCCGCAAGATTTCAGTATTTACTAAAAAATATCCTTCTTGATAGATCTCATTGATCGGGCGATAGATGTAATATATGATACATTTCGTTTCTTTAGGAAACAATACATTTACAGACTTTGTTTTCTAATATATTGAACGTTTCCCGGATAATTAAAGAGATACGCCATGAAGGAAAAAATTGAACAATTAAAAGCTCTCAACCACAAAGCTGAGTTAGGGGGCGGAGAAGACCGCATCGCGAAGCAACATGCGGCAGGTAAACTAACCGCTAGAGAAAGAATCGAACTACTATTGGAAAAAGGTAGTTTCGTGGAAATCGACAAGTTCGTGACACATACGTGCCATGAGTTCGGTTTAGAAAAACAGCGTCCATTAGGGGATGGCGTGGTCACCGGTTACGGAATGATCGGGCAACGCACGGTATTTGTTTTCGCTCAGGACTTCACGGTATTCGGTGGAGCCTTGTCCGAGACGTATGCCCGTAAGATCTGTAAGATCATGGACATGGCAACGGAACTAGGCGCTCCGGTGATCGGGTTGAACGATTCGGGAGGCGCACGTATTCAAGAAGGAGTTCGTTCCTTGGCGGGATACGCCGAGATATTCCTCCGGAACTCGTTGGCTTCGGGCGTGATCCCGCAGATTAGCGCTATTATGGGCCCGTGTGCGGGTGGAGCGGTTTACTCGCCGGCGTTGACGGACTTTATCTTTATGGTAAAACAAACGAGCTATATGTTTATCACCGGCCCGGAGGTCGTGAAAAGCGTGACGCAAGAAGAGGTTACGATGGAGAATCTGGGAGGCTCGGAAGTGCATAGCACCCGTTCCGGAGTGGCTCATTGCACGGCGGATAACGATATGGATTGTATCTTGAAGATACGTGAGTTGATGTCGTTCTTGCCGAATAATAATATGGAAGAGCCGCCATTCGTTCCTACTACCGATAGCCCGAACCGCATCGATCCGCAATTGGATCTGCTGGTTCCTACTAATCCCAACCAGCCGTACGACATGAAAGAGTTGATCCTTTCCGTGGCTGATGATCAAAACTTCTTCGAGATACAAGAGGAATATGCCAAGAACATCATTATCGGTTATATCCGTTTGAATGGAAAGACGATCGGTGTCGTGGCGAATCAACCTGCCGCGTTGGCCGGTACGCTGGATATCAACGCGTCCGTAAAGGCCGCCCGTTTCGTCCGTTTCTGCGACGCGTTTAATATACCGTTGTTGACGCTGGTGGATGTACCGGGTTTCTTGCCGGGCGTGAACCAAGAGTACGAGGGAATTATCCGTCATGGCGCTAAGTTATTGTACGCGTATTGCGAGGCTACCGTGCCGAAAGTGACCGTCATTACCCGAAAGGCTTATGGCGGCGCTTACGACGTGATGAGCTCCAAGCATATCCGGGGCGATATCAACTTCGCTTATCCAACCGCCGAGATCGCTGTCATGGGACCGGATGGTGCCGTGAATATCTTGTTCCGTAAGGATTTGAAGACCGCGGAAGATCCCGAAGGCAAACGGAAGGAATTGCAAGCCGATTACCGGGAGAAGTTCGCTAACCCGTACCGGGCCGCTGAGTTAGGCTATGTAGACGAGATCATCGAGCCGTCTATCACACGCAGCCGCTTGATCCGTAGTTTTGAGTTGCTGGCCAACAAACGGCAATCCAATCCTCCGAAGAAGCATTCCAATATTCCTCTTTAAAAACGAATCCTTATGATAAAGAAAGTATTAGTAGCCAATCGTGGCGAGATAGCGATGCGGATATTCCGCACCTGCCGGGTGATGAACATCCCGACCGTAGCGATCTATACGCATGTGGATCGCGGAGCATTACATGTACGTTATGCGGAGGAAGCCTACTGCATCTCGGAAGATGAAGCGGATACCTCTTACTTGAAGCCGGACTTGATCCTTGAGATCGCCAAGAAGACAGGAGCCGCCATTCATCCGGGTTACGGCTTTTTGTCGGAGAACGCCGACTTCGCTCGTCGTTGCGAGGAGGAGGGCGTGATCTTTATCGGCCCGAGCGCCGACGTGATTGCGAAGATGGGTATCAAGACCGAGGCCCGTAAGATCATGAAAGAAGCCGGTGTGCCGGTTGTACCCGGAACGGAAAAGCCGGTGACGGACATAGAGGATGCCAAGAAAGTAGCCGCCGAGGTGGGTTATCCGATTATGCTAAAGGCGCTTGCCGGAGGCGGTGGAAAGGGTATGCGTTTGGTACATAGCGAGGATGAGATGGAAGCGGCTTTCCGTATGTCTCGTTCCGAGGCTGCCAACTCGTTCGGAAACGATGCCATCTATATCGAGAAGTATATCGAGAACCCCCATCATATCGAGGTGCAGGTACTCGGGGATAAATATGGGAACGTGATCCATCTGTATGAGCGTGAGTGCTCTATCCAGCGCCGTAACCAGAAAGTGATCGAGGAAGCGCCCTCTCCATTCGTGAAGGAGGCCGCTCGCCAGAAGATGTTGGCCGTAGCGGTGGAGGCTTGCAAGAAAATCGGTTACTACAGTGCCGGGACGTTGGAGTTCATGATGGATAAGGACCAGAACTTCTATTTCCTCGAGATGAATACCCGCCTTCAAGTGGAGCATCTGGTGACGGAGGAGACAACGGGCGTGGACTTGGTTCGCGATATGATCTTGGTGGCCGCAGGAAATCGTCTGCCTTATAAGCAGGAAGATGTGGCCTGCCGGGGGCATGCCTTGGAATGCCGCATCTACGCGGAGGACCCGGAAAATAACTTTATGCCCTCTCCGGGCGTGATCAAGGTGCGTGAGGCTCCCGAGGGACGTAACGTACGTCTGGATAGCGCCGCTTACGCCGGTTTCGAGGTGTCCTTGCATTACGATCCGATGATCGCCAAGCTTTGCACATGGGGCCGGACCCGTGAGTCCGCCATCTCGAATATGATACGTGCCTTGCGGGAATACAAGATCTTGGGAATCAAGACAACGATTCCGTTCCACCTGCGTGTGTTGCATAACGCGACCTTCTTGAAGGGGAATTACGATACGACCTTTATCGACACCAAGTTCGATAAGGAAGACTTGAAGCGTCGCCAGAATAGCGACCCGACCGTCGCCGTGATCGCCGCCGCCTTGAAGCATTACGAGGAGGAGAAAGAGGCGGCCGCCCGTGCGACGACCGTTCCGCTGGTAGGGGAGTCCCTGTGGAAACACTACGGGAAGTTACAAATGTTAGCCAATAACTTTTAATGAGAGGAGGAATGATTATGTCAAAGGCTTTAGCGACTTATTTTGCCACGGTTAACGATATTCCCGACACAGAGTTCAAGGTAGAGATTCTGGAAGACGGGCCTATCAAGAAAGTATCCGTAAACGGTACCGTTTATGATGTAGATTACAATCTGGGCGGAGATACGATCCACTCGATCATCATGAACCATAAATCTCATGGCGTACAAATATCCAGTGTTGGAGATTCCACCTATGAGGTAAAGAATAAAGGTGATTATTTCCAAGTACAGGTGATTGACGAGTTGAAGAAATTACGCCTGTCGAGAACCAGTTCCAAGACGGTCGGCCGTCAGGTCATACAGGCCCAGATGCCGGGCGTGATCCAGAAGGTATATGTCAAGGTAGGCGATGAGGTCAAGGCGGGAGACCCGCTTTGCGTATTGGTTGCCATGAAGATGGAGAACGAGATCCGTACGCCGATCGATGGGGTGGTGAAAGAGGTGTATGTCAATGAGACAGACAAGGTCTCCGTGGGTGATAAGATGTTGGTTGTAGAGTGAATTGTCTCGGGGTTATAGTTTTCCCTCGAGAGAATAGGAAAGGAATCGGAGCAGTCCGGTTCCTTTCGCATGTTTGGTAAAATTATCTTAAAAAACATTCCGTTTTTCTATCGTGTTACAGAGTTATTATTTCTACATTTGTAGCGTTTAAACCTAAATCATGAAGTTATGTTGACAGCAATGGTCATTGTGTTCCTTGTCGGTTATTTGATGATCGCATTGGAACATCCTCTAAAGATAAACAAGGCGGGAACGGCTTTGCTTATTGGTACTATCTTATGGGTTATGTACACGTACGCGGCCCCGTTTTTCATCCCGAGGGCCTCAGCAGAGGAATTCAGCTTGTTCTTGGAATCGTTCCCCTCTTTGGGTTCTTTAACGTTTAAGGAACAATGTACCCGGTTCGTCGTGGAGCATCAGGTTCTGGATAGTATCGGAGAGATCGCCGAGACGCTTATATTCCTGATCGGGGCGATGATAACCGTGGAGCTGATCGATGCCCATGGCGGTTTCATGTTTATCACGAATCATATTACCACGAAGAAAAAGAAGAAACTGCTGGCGTTGATCGCCGTGATCACGTTCTTTATGTCGGCCGTGTTGGACAACCTTACGACCTCGATCGTCATGATCATGCTGATCCGTAAGTTGCTCGGGAATTATAAAGAGCGGTGGGTGTTCGGCAGTATCATTATTATAGCGGCGAATAGCGGTGGCGCTTGGTCACCGATCGGCGACGTGACTACGATCATGCTTTGGGTAAGGGGAAATATCTCCACCTCATCCACGATCCCCCATTTGATCCTGCCGAGTATCGTATCGGCGTTGATCCCGGTCTTGATCGCCATGCGTTTCTTGCATGGAAACGTGACGCCCCCTAACGCATTCTCGCAAATGGAGGCGGACAATGAGTTGCTGAAGAAATTGAAGGATAAGGAGAAGTTATCGATCTTGATCATCGGTGTGTTGTGTTTATTGTTCGTGCCTGTATTCAAGACGGTTACTCATCTTCCCCCGTTTATGGGTATCTTGATGGGAGTGGGTATTCTTTGGTTCTATACGGAGATGCTATACGCCCGTAAACCGATCGACGAGGACTTGAAATTGCGTTTGTCCAAGGTGGTTCACCGTATAGACGGGGCGACCTTGTTATTCTTCCTCGGAATCCTTTTGGCGGTGGATGCCTTGCGTTGCAGCGGCGTATTGTCGGATTTCGCTTTCTGGCTGGACGATACGGTAGGCAATGTGTATGCGGTGAACCTGATTATCGGCGCCTTATCGTCTATCGTGGATAATGTTCCGTTGGTAGCGGGTGCTATCGGTATGTACCCGGTGGCTACGGACGCTATGGTGGCTGCGGCGACTGATCCGGCTTATCTGGCGAACTTCATGCAAGACGGCGTGTTCTGGCAGTTCTTGGCTTATTGCGCAGGAGTAGGTGGAAGTATGTTGATCATCGGTTCCGCCGCCGGAGTCGTCGTGATGGGCTTGGAACGGATCAATTTTATTTGGTACTTGAAGAATATCTCTCTGTTGGCCTTGGCGGGATATTTGTCCGGTGCGGTGGTATATATTCTCCAGAATTTGATATTATAATAAGTATATGATATTAATTGCGGATAGCGGATCTACAAAGACGGAGTGGTGCTTGGCGGATCAAGGCAGACCGGTCCGTACGGTCGTGACAGCGGGTACCAATCCTTATTTCCAGACACGGGAGGAGATCGCCGGAGAAATCCGGGGTGCCTTATTGCCCGCGTTGAAGGGTGAGCGGATCGATGCCATTTACTTCTATGGCGCCGGTTGCGCCTTCCCGGAGAAGAACCGGATCGTGGAAGAGGCGATTACGCCTTATATCCCGGCTCCCATAGAGGTGTATAGCGACTTGATGGCAGCTGCTCGTGCCTTATGCGGGAACCGTCCGGGAATCGCCTGTATATTGGGGACGGGATCGAATTCTTGTCTGTATGACGGGACGGAGATAACGGAGCATATCTCTCCCTTGGGATTCATTCTGGGGGATGAGGGTAGTGGCGCCGTGCTCGGGAAGTTATTGGTAGGGGATTGCTTGAAGCGTCAGTTGCCGGCGCCTTTGGTTCAGAAGTTTATGGATCAATATGAGTTGACGCCCGCCTTATTGTTGGAGCGGGTATATAAACAACCTTTCCCGAATCGTTTCTTGGCTACCTTATCCCGTTTCTTGTTGGAGAATATCACCGAGCAACCGATTTATAATTTGGTCTATACGAGTTTCCGTAGCTTTTTCCTCCGTAACGTGGCGTTATATCCGGGAGCTGATACGTACCCGATTCATTTCGTAGGCTCTATCGCCTATTATTATCAGGAGGTATTGAAAGCTGCGGCCTTATCCTTAGGCTTGAAGGTCGGTACGGTCGTACAGGCTCCCATGAACGGATTGATCCGGTATCATTTTACGAACGAAGAAAAAAATGAATGAGTTATGGCATTTCAAAAGATAACCGAGTCGGAATCGTTGTACGATAATCTGGATCAGATGTCTGTCCGGGAGTTGCTGGAAGGCATCAATAACGAGGACCGGAAAGTGGCGATCGCCGTTGGCCGGGAGATCCCGAAGATCGAGAAGCTGGTAACCCGTATCGTAGAGCGAATGCGGAGAGGCGGTAGGCTCTTCTATATCGGGGCGGGTACGAGTGGTCGCTTGGGCGTCTTGGACGCCTCCGAGATCCCTCCCACGTATGGTATGCCGAATACCTTGGTGATCGGTTTGATCGCCGGCGGCGACCGGGCGCTCCGGAATCCAGTGGAGTCGGCGGAAGACGATCTGGATAAGGCTTGGGAGGAACTTCAACAATATCATATCAATACGAACGATACCTTGGTGGGGATAGCCGCCTCGGGTACGACTCCTTACGTGATCGGCGCCCTGCGTAAGGCACGCTCCGAGGGAATCCTGACGGCCTCTATCTCCTGCAACCCGGACTCTCCGATGGCGGCGGAGGCGGAGATCGCCATCGAGCCGGTAGTAGGTCCGGAGTTCGTCACCGGAAGTACGCGGATGAAGAGCGGTACGGCCCAGAAGATGGTGCTGAATATGATCACGACCTCCACGATGATCAAGCTTGGCCGGGTGAAGGGGAACCGGATGGTGAACATGCAACTGACCAACCAAAAATTGGTGGACCGTGGCACCCGTATGATCATGGAAGAGCTTCGTCTGGATTACGAGCAGAGCAAGAACCTCCTGCTCCTACATGGCTCCGTCCGGGAGGCGATCGATTCTTATCACCGTGAATGGCGGCTGAATCAATAAATAATTCCTATCTTTCGGGGTAAAACCTAAAAGATCGTTGATTATGATGTGGGATTTCATACTAAGACTTTTCGTGGCAGGTATTCTGGGCGCCGTTGTCGGGCTAGACCGTGAGTACCGTGCGAAGGAGGCGGGTTACCGGACTCACTTCCTTGTTTCGTTGGGTAGTGCGTTGATCATGGTTGTCTCCCAATATGGCTTCCAAGATGTCATCCTAGAGAATAGCGTAAGTCTCGATCCGAGCCGTGTGGCCGCCCAAGTGGTGAGTGGCATCGGTTTCATCGGGGCGGGTACGATCATCATCCAGAAACAATTCGTGCGGGGATTGACTACCGCCGCCGGTATCTGGGCGACCGCCGGTATCGGTCTGGCCGTCGGCTCAGGCATGTACGGGCTCGGTATCGCCGCCACTTTGTTGACGCTCGCCGGGCTGGAGCTGTTGAGCGTTATTTTTAAAAGCATCGGGATGCGAAGTTCCTTGGTGGTATTCTCTACCTCCGACAAGGAGGCGATCAACCGGATCGCCCGTGTTATCTACGAGAAAGGTTTCCTGCTGGTAAGCTATGACATGAAAAGACTGGGGCATCAGGAGAAGGACGAGTACGTCGTCAGCATCGTGTTGAAGGCCCGTAAAAACACGGAGGAAAGTCCACTGTTGCTATTGATGGAGCAATTTCCGGAGGTTACGGTGGAGAGAATTGAATAGTTATTCTGTATTGGCGGTAAGTTTTCGTATATTCGCGGCTCGAAACTATTTAATAATCGTACGATGAATTTTATTTCTAAGCTATTCAAGAAGAACGTATCTGAGGCGGAAGAGGCCGGCAAAGGCTCCGTGGAGGAGTTCGTATCTTTAATCCGTGTATATTATCAAGCCGTTATGGCCGTGAACTTGGGTATCACCAACTTGAACATGCTCGCCGATATGGCTTTGTTCAAACGCATGTTGAAGATACCGACCCAGAATAACAAATTGGGTGTCGCCGAGAAATCCCGTGTGCGCAAGGTGTTGATGGAGGATTACGGCCTAAGCGAGGCTTTCTTCAAGGAGATCGACAGCTCGGTGAAGAAGAACTGCAAGAACCAGAACGATATCAAGACGTATTTCTTCATGTTCCAAGGTTTCTGCAATGACTTGTTCAACTTGCTTGGCAATCTGATGCAGTGGAAGTTCCGCTTCTCCATGCTGGTGAAGAAGTTGCTGTATAATATGACGACGAAGACGGTTCACGATATCTTGACCAAGTCCGAGTGGAAGGATATCAGCGTGCAGAAGGCCGCGTGGAGCGTGCGTAAGTATGCCGAGAAACTAGGCTACTCCGAGCAATGGATCACGGACTTCGTGTATAACGTCGTGCTTCTGGCGAAGGAGGATCAGAAGAAGGAACTCAAAAAGAACAAGGAAGCATGACCACCGAGCTGCATCCGCTAGGTTTCTTCCTCCCGGAGAATACGAGATTGCTGATGCTGGGAAGTTTCCCGCCTCCAAAAGCTCGTTGGAGCATGGATTTTTACTACCCGAATATCCAGAATGATATGTGGCGCATCCTTGGCTTGATTTTCTATGGGAACAAGGATGCGTTCCTGCGAGACAAGAAGGCGTTCAGCGAGGAGAAGGCGAAGGCTTTCTGCCGGGAGAAGGGGATCGGGATCGGTGATACCGCCATGGAGGTGATCCGCTTGAAAGCGAACGCCTCCGATAAGTTCCTTGAGGTGGTACGGCCGATCGATCCGGAGAAGGTCTTGTCCCAGATACCGGAATGCGTGGCGATCGTGGTAACCGGGCAGAAAGCGATGGATACCCTCCTCTCCGTATTGCCCGGCACGGAGGAGCCGAAAGTGGGCTTCTCGTCGGAATTTTCTTGTATGGGAAGGACGATGAGGCTGTTCCGTATGCCTTCATCCTCTAGAGCTTATCCGAGGCCGTTGGAGGAGAAGGCCGCTATTTACCGGGGGATGTTCGAGGCGCTGGGGATGGTGTGATGAACCACTATTTACTTATTCAAAATGCCTTGCCCTTGCAGGGGACTGAATTATAGAAAAAACGTAATGCACAAATACTCTTTTGTATAACCTTTGTAGATTCAGATAAAAGTATTACCTTCGCAAGCAATATGACCTCCCACGCTTCCCGTAGAACAGCGCACCCGGGGAGGTCTTCGAGTTTTTATATGGTAACTTCTGATAAAATTGACCGATAAAATTAATTATACAAAGAAGCCGTTGACTATCGCCGAGCAAATTGCACGGCTAAAACAACGGGGGCTTATTTTCGATGATGAAAGCGAGGCAACCTCTTATCTTTTCAACATTAGCTACTATCGGCTTCGTGCTTACACTTATCCGTTCCAAGAGAACGGTGAAGATTGCGACCATAACTTTACCCGTAAAGATATTCACTTTGAGGACATCATTGCCCTTTATTGCTTCGATCGCAGACTGCGCTCACTCATTTTCAATGCAATTGAAAAGATTGAAGTGGCAGTACGCACAAAGGTTGTACAAATTTATGCCGAAAGCACAGGCAATAGCCATTGGTACGATGATGAAAGTTTGTATCGCTTTGGCTATGATGACTTGATGGAACATATCGAAGCGGACGTAAACCGTAGCAACGAGGATTTTATCAAGCATTACAACTCCAAATACAATGACCCGCCGATGCCACCAAGTTGGATGGCGCTCGAAGTGGTGTCGTTTACCACATTGAGTCGCTTGTTCCAATCCTTAAAGTTAGACAACCGCAAAGAGGATATCACCGAACAATTTGGCTTGAAGAAAGTGGCTATCTTGGAGAATTGGCTACACGCCATATCCAATCTTCGCAACTGTTGCGCTCACCACAGCCGCGTTTGGAATCGCCGCTTTATGGTCAGCGTGACCTTACCATACAACACTCTTTATCTGTTTATGGATAGAACCACAATCGGACAAATTCGCACAAACAAGTTGTTTGCCGTGCTTTCCTGTATCGCCTATATCCTTGACATCATTAGTCCCGGTAGCGACTTCAAAAAGCATATCAAAGAATTGCTTAAGTCTGATTGTCATCTGCTCGAACTTAAAGATATGGGATTCCCGAAGTATTGGCAATCCCTCCCGGTTTGGCGAGAAAAATAGCAAACTTTGCGTCTTAAAGCGCACCCCGATAGTTTACCTCTTTACTTTTGGTAGCCCTTGACTCGTCAAGCTATCTGGTTTGTTTTTATATACCCCTCACCAAGTTTTTCTTGTGCTATAAACTTTTCTCTTTTGTAATACAGATCTTGTACCTATGTGTGGGGACTGTATTAGAGAGGATATACTTTCCCATGAGGACTGAGACGAGAGGAGCCGAAAGTGGGCTCTTCCACGGAGTTCACTTGCATGGGGAGGCGGATGCGTCTGTTTCGCATGCCCTCTTCCTCCCGTGCCTACCCGAGGCCGTTGGAGGAGAAGGCCGCTATTTACAGGGGGATGTTCGAGGCGCTGGGGATTAATTCAGTACCACTTTAAAAGCTTCTTCTTTTCCGTTTGAGGTATGTAGCTTCAAGACATATAATCCTGATGTCGCATTTGCGAAATCCAGTGTTCCTCCGGATACAGGTAATACACCCGATGCGGCAATATTTCCTGTACTCAAGTTGACTAAAGCGTATCTCATCGTAGATGTGGAAGAAGATAGGGGAGAAGCTGAATTTGAATCCCCAGAATCATCCGATACGGGTATAACCGTTACACTACGAGATCCTGCGTTTAGGATGATTGAGTAAGTACCTCCTTGGGATAAATCTATTTGAGTGGTATAGGTGCTACTTGTTCCGCAGGCATTAGTCGCACGTACAGATACCGCATAAGTTCCACTGCTGTAAGGCGAATATATAGATGCCGAGCTGTTAGTGAAACTATTACTACCGATCGTCCACTGCGTATTTGTAATAGATGCGCTAATCCCGAATGTCTCCGCTTTCAAATAAGGTGGATTATAGGAAATGCCGGAAATAACGGGAGCTCCTACCCAGAAGAACTTTTGTCCTACGACTTTGTTATTCACTAGGATGTTGATATAGCCTCTACCTTGGCCTCCCCCGTGAAGGGTTATTGAACCTGCGGACTGAGAGACTATACTCACGTTGGGGCTTAACTCTAATGTGTGATTAAAAGGAATGGGGCTGATCGTGAATGTCCCGTTATTACATATCAGATCGCCGCCGGAAATTGTGTGTAAGAAAGATGTATTGGAGACGATCCAGTTGTAATATGGCCCGACGTTGGTATAATAAGAATCTTCTCCTGTTGGATTATTAGTGTTACCACCATGAACAAGGCCTATCAACAGATCTCCTGCGGAGGAAGACATGGTTAAAGGTCCTCCGCTGTCGCCTTTGTATGCTGAAGTATTGGACTTTGCGGCAGTTAGCTGGTTACTGTTGCAAGCGATTATGGTTACGTTTGTTTTATAGAGTTGGCTCAAAGAGGCGGATCCTCCAACCGCACGTCTTCCCCATCCTGAAACGGTCGCTGTCGTACCATTTGCGTAAGATGTCGAATTGGATACGGTTATAGGCTTTCTTTTCGAACTAAATGCTAAAGAAGATGAAAGCTTGATTAGTGCGATGTCATTTATGGCAGAATTTGAAATATTATAATTGGGATACATAATAACTTGACTTACGCTACTGTGATTGGGGTCATTATTAAGATTCGTATATCCGGTACTAACGGAAATGGAAGAGGCTGAGTGACCGTACACGACATGCGCTGCTGTTAATATCCATTGATTATTAAGGATAACTCCACCTCCATTGAATTGTCCATTGACAAAAATAGCGGCTTGATAGGGTCTTTGAGTAATATCTACTGCAGAACCTCCAATGATTTTTAGCTGTGCCTGTAGAGCATTACAGCTGATAAACAGTAATAAGAAAGATATAATTCTAGTTTTCATAATATTGTCTGTTTAAATTAATCTTGATTTCTACGTGTTATATTCTTAAGGTAAGCTTTAGGCTCATCTGCGTATAAGGGATCCCAGCCTATGTCCATAAAATAGCCGGGAGGAAAATATTTCGTGCGATTATTGGTTATCGAGGCAGAGATATATACCTTGTTACCCAAGGAAGTGCCCTGTTTTCCCACAATATCCTTAATGTCGGAGAAGCTTACCCCTATGCGATGCGCCTCGATATCCTCTTTCAACTCAGGATAGGCGTCGGGGTCGGCGAAGTACTTGTCCGCATGTTCCGAGTAGCAGATGAATACGTACTGCCGGTAGTATTCATAGATGTAAGCAGGTACGCTGTCCAGTTCTAGGACGATCTGCTCCTCTTCTCCGATGTCCGCATAGTAGGGGAAATCTTGATTTTCCTCCTGCTTCTCGTCATCGCCACAACCGACTAGCAGGGGTATGACGGCGATCGCCAAAATGCTCCAGATCAAAAAGACTCTCTTTTTCATAGGCTTTCTCTTTTATGATTAACAAATAGGTAACAATGAACAAAGGTAAGGATTAAGATGAGATATCAATTGATTATCAGGTGCTATTTTGGAGGAACTTTCAGATGCGGATTAGACGCTGTTTGTGGATGCGAATGAGAATTTTCGGCTGCGTCTGTTTCGCATGCCCTCTTCCTCCCGTCCAAACATACAGGAAACGATATGCTCCTCATGGGTGCGATACCGGCCAATCTCTATTTGCGAGCCCTCACTGAAACCGGTTGGGAAGAATGCGGCCTGCCATGCACAAATATTCTCTTTAGTCAGAGGCCGGTCATAATGGCTTACATATTTTAAGTACTTGATGCGACATTAGAACAGGAGAAACGCCGCGATATTTGCGACAAATATAGTGAAATATCATCGCACAGCCCAATAAAAAACTAATAACGCCGCAATATTCACAACGTTATTCAGCTTAAAACGTCCGAGTATGGAGTTTAATGCACGAACTTATTTTCAGTAAGGTACAGTTGTAGCATCTTATCGCCGTAAGATGTATCATCTTACCGTTATAGGATGTATGATCTTATCGTTGTAAGATGTATCATCTTTCACGGATACTTGACGTATCTTTTTTTTCAGCCTAGTGTCTTTTAGCAAAATGACAATTTGTAAAATGAACTCCCGGAGAATCGCTTTTTTCGGGCGAAGGTACGGCATAGTCTTGAAAATGGAAGAAAAAAATGGCAATTGTTTGTCTGATACGAAGATGTGGAAAAATGGCCTTTTGTTCTAGCGGGATTTATTCATCGTAATTCATATCTTGAGGGTTGGAAGGGAGAAATAACAGGGTTACGATAGGAGTATAACAGGGTAAGAATGCCCATTCGCGACTACTTATAACCCTATTCTTGACTACTCTTGATGCCCAATGCGAGTATCGGCGTTGCCTAACGTGACTAGTCATGCAGGTTTTCGACACCTATTGTGTGTAAAAAACGCTCTATTTTAACAAGAAAGGATACTTATAGCTACTTCCTTCTCGCTGTTTTGCTTTGTTCGTGGGATGGGTGTGTTATCGTAAATATCTTATATTAATCAAAAAGATGGTTTTATGTCAGTTTTGCTAATAAAAGGATATTATTGGCAAAAGTGGACATAACATAAAAAGAGGCGGATGCCATAAAGACCCGCCTCCTCTTTACTGGGTTTGAGATACTAGATACCACGGATGGCACCGAGAATCACGATAGTCGGTTTTGTTGGAATATTCTTATTGATAAACCAATTCAGCTATGCCTTGGTTTACCTTGAAATCTATTAGTGCGCCAACATTTATCTTATGATTGTTAAAGGTTGCGTAATCAGTACAGTTGAGAAACGTTACAGTATATGTTCCCGGTGTCACATAATAGTAAAATATGGCACCTATATAACCGGTATACATGTATATATCATATACCGTGCTTCCATCACTTATGCGAGTAAAACCACCATGGTCACCATGTGCATAGACAGCTAAAATTACGTAACCAGGTTTTGCTTGAGGTAAGCTAGTTCCTGCGGAAATGACTGCGGAAGTCATATTCTGCGTGCCAACAAATAAGAATGCCAGCAAACTAATTAAAAATACAATTCGTTTCATAATGCGATTAGTTTTTATGTTTAACAATGAGGAATAAGGGAGGTCTCCCCCTTATTCCCTTGATTATGTTTATTCCTTGGCCTTGAACATCCAGAACCAAGCCCCTCCATTACCATCTGGCTCGGGAGCGCAGAGGTACAAGTGATTCTCGTCGGATACCAAGATGTGATAATTGTACTCGGGAGCGTCTCCGGCGTTAGGCTGGACACCTAACAGCGGGTTCGTGCCGGAGAATGTCAACGTTCCTACGTCCCAGCCTTCCTTGGCCACGGCGGATAGATCCCAAGAGATGGTACCGGTCTCGCCACGGCTCATCTCTACTTTCTTGCCGCCCAAGGTGAATTTCATCCACCCTTTTTCGAGGGTATCGTCGGGATATCCTTTGGCGATGCACTGATCATCAAGAGTTCCATCGGGATTCGGGAACGTCCACCAAGCGGGGCCACTATCGTTCATATAACCACCGTTGCCCCAATACTTATTTGCTTCGGTATCCCAAACCCATGTGCGGGAAGTGTATTCCGGGCCGAAGAGCTGCTTGTAGATAGAGGGTACGTCCACGTACTCGGAGATCGTCACGTCTTGCGTGAAGGATACGATGGAAGCGTCCTGATTCATGGCCCGTACGGTCAAGCCCGTCAAAGGAGGAGTGCCGATGATGGAACCTTCCGTTCCCGTGGCGAGGATAGCGCCGTCCTGGTCCAATACCTGTACGGTAAGGGCCGGGTTGGTAGAGAAGGTGAACTTGTTTTGCCCGGCTACCGTTTGCGTAACCGTTACACGGCTTTGTAAATCCGCTTCGGTCAGGTTGGCCGACATGCCCGGGTCACTTTCGGTCATCGGATCGCAGGAAACCATCATTCCCGCGATCAATGCCATTGCTACATATATCTTCTTTATCATGATTGTATTTCTAAATTAAAAGGTTATTAATTAGCCCAGCCATTGTACTCTGCGTCCGCTCCCCAGCCGTCGTTCTGGTCGAGCATATTAGATAACGAGATCTGGCTCTCCGGGATCTTGAGGAATCCTGCCGTGGCGTTATAGCGGGCGGCGTAACCTCCATTCTGGGCCTTATTTGTTGTCGGTGTGGTGGCGTTATAGATAGACACGCCCACCTGTTTCTGCAGAGCGGCTGCCGCGATATGCCAGCGACGGATGTCGTTCCAGCGTGTACCTTCCAAGGCTAACTCCCATCGTCGTTCGTTCTGCAAGGCCGTGAGTGAATAACCGGAGATTGGCTTAAGTCCCGCTCTCGCACGGACACGGTTGATACCGGATATGTCTTCCTTCAACTCTGATTGCATCAATAATACATCGGCGAAACGGATCAATACCAAGTCGTGGATGTTATTCAATTGATAGTCGTTCTCGCCGCTACCCCAACCAGATGTACCGTACATAAGGCTTTCGAAGCAATAATAATAACCGGTTTCAGTCGCGTCGCTTTTACAAGATACCGGAGCGAGTTTCTTGCCGAAATAATCCGTTTCTTGAATGAAATCTGCGGCGTGTTGGTAGTTGGGCAGATCTGATAACTCCTGTACCGTAGCTTCCAAACGTATGTCGTTAGCATTTGTGTTTCTCCAATCGTTTACCAAGTTAGGCGCGACAGGTCCTGCTCCCCAGCCTTGTCCGAAGGGGAAGTTAGCCTCGCTATCAGAACCGCTTCTTACGCCGAAGTGCAGGGCGTACATGTTGGAGAATCCTTGCGTGGTGCTCCAGCTTGACAGTTTGTTGTATTTTAGGGCGAACATGGATTCCGGGTTTACGGCTCCGTCGTCCTCTGACCATTTCAAGCCTTGTCCGGCTGTGTAACTGTAGTCATTTACGGTGCAACGGTTGGTATAGGCCCAAAGATTACGGAAATCGGGTACTAAGGTGTAGCCGGAGTTGTTCACGCAATCATCGATATAAGAGATCACTTGGGCTTTCGTCAGCGACGATCCGTCGGCCAGCGTCACGGAGGTGAGCGGGTTGTAGCTCGTGCTGGTCAAGGCGGCCAGATCCTCGCCGTTGCAATACATGCCGGTGTAGAATAACCAGGCACGTCCCAGCATGGCCTCTGCCGTGTACTTGTCGGCGTGTCCTACCTCAAGCGTTGATGTACCGGCACGTTGGGCGGGCATGATGTCGCAAGCGGTCTTCAGGTCGAGCAAGATCTGCCCCCATATCTCCGAGGCAGCGGCTCTAGGTACGTCCTCGGACTCGGAGGTGGTGATCAAGGGTACTTTCCCGTATTGCGAGGCTAGCTCGTAATAGAAGAACGCACGAAGGAAATAAGCCTCGCCTAGGATCTGGTTGCGGGCGGCTTCGGATGGATAATCCGTGCATCGGTCGATAGACTCGATCAAGCTGTTCGCCCGGAATATGCCTGCGTAACGGTCTTGCCAGAACTGGCGAGTCATGTCGGATTGATAGTTGCATATCAAGTCCATGGCCTGCATATGCTTGTCGTTGGCTCCACCGCCACCCAAAACATCGTCGCTAGCCAGTATGGAATAATATAAGAACGATCGTTCTGGGGCTTGGCTTACCTTGCTTAGGTTCGAGTATACGCCTGTCAACATTTGTTGCGCGTCCGTGTAAGACTCTGGGAATGTACCTGTCGTCTTCTCTGTGTAATTGGTCGTGTCTAGGGCATCTTCGCAGGATGAGAACAGGGTTGCTATGCCCAGACATAAATATAATAACTTTTTCATGCTTGTTTACTCTTAAAATTTAATGTTAACGCCTACCATGTATGTTCTTGGTACGGGATATGCGCCAAGATCGATACCGGTAGCCCAAGGATTGTCTTTCGTATAACTCTCGTTGTTGCCGATCTCCGGGTCCATACCCTTGTAGCCCGTGAAGGTAAAGAGGTTCTGGGCGGATACGTATACGCGCAGCTGGGGTAACGGGCAGTTCTTCCAGATATTCTTGAAGTCGTAGCCCAATGTCACGTTTTGGATGCGGAAGTAGCTAGCGTCCTCCACGTAGATGTCGGAAATCTGCTGGAAATTCACGCCGTTATTACCGGGAACCAAGCGGGGGTAGCGGTTAGACGTACCTTCGCCGTGCCAGTAGTCATATACCTCGGAGGTATAGTTCTCGTATTGCCCGTCGGTGAACTTGCGGTAAGAGCGCATGTTCTGCTGTCCGAATGCGCCGTAAGTCGTGACAGAGAAATCAAATCCCTTATATCCAAGATTGAAGCTTAGGCCCATCGTCAAGTCGGGATGTGGGTTACCTACCTCAGTTTTGTCTTCTTCGTCGATCACACCATCGCCGTTCACGTCTACGAACTTCAAGTCACCGGGTTGGATAGAATTTCCCTGTAAAGAGTTGGCGGCATTGCCTTTACAGTTCTGATCTAAGTAGGCCTGTACGTCGGCTGCGTTTTGCATGACACCATCTGTCTTGTAAGCCCAAAAGTAGCCGATGGGATGACCGATCTCCATGCGGGATACCGGACGTGTGTTCTCTGCCAAAACTTTGTCCGGGCCAAGGATATACCCGTCTTGGTTATTGATCTGAGTGACTTCATTCTTGTTGGTAGCCAAGTTTAGATTTACGCCATAGGTGAAATCCCCTTTCTGGTCGTTCCATCCCAAACCGATCTCGAAACCTTTATTCTCTACCGTACCTCCATTGATATAAGGTGCGTTCGTTCCGTATGTATCCAATATCGGGGCGACAATCAAGATATCTTTTGTCTTCTTGTTATACCAGTCGAGTGCTACACTCAATCTGCTGTTTAAGAAGCGAGCGTCGATACCTAAGTCGAGCTGTTCCGAGGTTTCCCATGTAACGTTCTCGTTCGGCATGATGCTGGCGTAACCGCCGGGGCTGGCCGTATCCTTGTTGTTCCCGAAGGAGTATTGTCCCGCATAGTTGAATGCCACGGTAGACACATACTGGAAGTTGTCGATGTTACAGTTACCGTTCTGTCCCCAGCTGGCGCGTATTTTCAAGAAGTCCATCCAATTCTTTGTGCTTTCCAAGAACGCCTCGTTGCTGACTACCCAACCTGCTGATACGGAAGGGAAGGTACCCCAACGGTGACCACGGGCGAAATTGGACGAACCATCTGTACGTAGGATCACGCTGGCCATGTATTTCTCGTTGTAGTTGTAGTTGATACGCCCGAAGAATGAGGCTAAGGCGTTATCACCCGTAGGATATCCGTCGAATGAGGTGGGATGGGTTTCTTGTGTGTTGCCCACATAAGCTCTGTCGAAATCGTCGAACAACAAGTTGTTGGCGTTTACCTCTAAGTAGTCTCCCATGCCATATCCGGTCTTTTGGTAGGATTGACCGACTAATACGTCGAAATTGTGTTTCGCAACCTCAAATGTATAGTTGATCGTGTTTTCCACGGTCCAGTTCCATCCGGTAGTCATGTTTTGGGATACTGAATTACTTACTCGTTGGTCTCCTGAGTCATTCAATTTATATGCAGGGCCATAAGCACGATAAGAGCTAGAGTTCTGCTTGTAGCTTACTTGTCCTCTATAGGTCAGTCCCTTGATGGGTTGTATCTTCAGGTAGCCTACCATGGATAATCCGTAGTTCTTGCTCTTGCTGTTCGTGTTCGTGGAGTTCAGCATGTTGGCTATCGGATTGGAACTATATGGATTGTAGTTCAGCCAACCATCGTTCTTCAGGTTGTCATACATATATAATTCACCCTCCGAGTTATACATGGGGATTACCGGATTGGCGCGTAGCATATTCGAGATGATGTTCGAGTATTGGTTACCTTCCGACATGGATCCGCTTGTCTCGTTGTGGTTGTAGTACATGTTCTCGCCGAACGTGATGATATCCAAGTCTCCCTCTTTCCATAGGATATGCTCGGAGTTCATACGAACCGTGAACCGATTGTAATTGGCCGCTTTCGGTGCGCCAAAGATACCTTCTTGCTTCAGGTAAGAAACACCGGTCGAGAACTTGGAGCGTTCCGTACCGCCGGCTAGGTTCAAGGAGTGACTTGTCGTGATCGCATTCTTGTTGCGGATCTCTTCCAGCCAGTTTGTACCCGTGTCTGTCCCGTTCATGATCGCATCATAACGCTCTTGCGACATATAGTTTGTCCATGTATAGGGTTGAACACCTGTATTGAAGTTTAATTGGTCCATGACAGACATATATCTCTTTGCGTCCAACAAGTCCGGCATCTTATATACGTTTTGGAAACCTACATAACCGTCATAAGTGACTTGAAGTTTGCCTTGCTTACCTTGTTTGGTGGTAATCAAGATTACACCGTTTGCGGCACGGGCACCATAGATAGCAGCGGAAGCCGCATCCTTCAATACATCCAAGCTCTCAATATCGGCGGGGCTTAATGAATTGATGTCGCCTTCGACGCCATCAATAATGTATAGAGGTTTCGTGCTGCCGTTCGTGCCGGCACCACGAATGTTGATATTGAAATCCTTACCCGGCTGTCCGGAGTTGGATACGATATTAACACCCGGGCTTTGGCTCTGCAAGGCACCTAGCGGGTTTGTCGTGTTTAATTTTTGGATATTCTCTCCCTTTACTTGAAGGGTAGCACCTGTCACCAACTTTTTCTTTTGTACACCATAGCCTACTACCACTACCTCGTCCAAGCTCTGTGAGTCCTCTTTCAAGGTGATCTGTAAGTCGGATGTTTGGGCGGTTACGGGAATCTCTTGGGTCATATAACCGATGTAGGAGATCTCTATGATAGAGCCGGGGGCGGCCTCTAAGCTGAACTTACCATCCAAATCGGTTATCACTCCGTTTGTCGTTCCCTTTACGATAACATTGGCACCGATGACTTCCATTCCTGTTGCGTCTTTCACGGTACCAGTGATTCTTTTTGTTTGTTGCATGACTTCCATCGAAGTACTAGGGGCGGCTAACATTTGTGGTATGCCACCTAGCTGGAAGGCCATACATGCGCCTAAAAACAGCGTCGTTTTCTTAATTGTTGAATTCATTATTTTTTACATTAAATCATATAAGGCTAAACTAAAATTCATTTACTCAATAGGGTCATTAGCGGTTAACTGCTAAAAACATTAGATTTTCGGTCCTTCCTCATAGGCAATTGTTTTTTGTTGTTAATATGTATTGTTAATTTCTGTCGCAAAATTACGTCGGATCCCAAGTGCGTTCAAATACTATTTTATCCAAGAATAATACTTTTTTGCCGGAGTGTATTTTTAACACATCGATGGGGTAGCCGTAGGCATGAAAGCCTTTGTGACTGGTCGCAAAGATAGATGTGTGAAGGAAAAGAGAAGGGGGGATTTTGTATAGAAATAGGGGGGGATATGTATTTATCCCTGTTAAAAAGGTCTCTTATACAATGATTTTTGTCTTTTTGTAGTTATCCCGGAACTCTTTGGGAGAGCAGTTTTTCTTTTTCTTAAAGATACGGTTGAAGTTCGAGAGGTTATTGAAGCCGCAGTCATAACAAATCTCCGCGATGGATCGTTGCGTGTCCACCAACATGCGGGCGGCGTAACCGATACGGATATCGGTGATATAGTCGGAGAGGGTCTTCCCGGTCCTCAACTTGAAGAAACGGCTGAAAGCGGAAGGGGCCATACCTACGAGTTCAGCCAGTAGGTTCAGGCGGATATCCTGTTGGTATCGCTCGTTGATGTAATTTTGTACTTTTTGGATACGACGACTCTCGGAATGTATATCCGTTATTTTAGCGAACGAGGAACTAGCCAATACTTTGTAGTCCTCCTCGATGGAAAGCTCATACAAGATGGTCAAGAAGTTGATGACCGCATAAAAACTTTGCTCCTCGGAAACCAGCTTTTCCAGTAAATGGTAAACCTTCAAGATGGAAGACATCGGGAAACTGATGCCGCATTGAGCTTTCTCCAACATTTTCCGGATACTGTTGAATTGGTTTTTCTCCAATATATTATTCCCGAAGAGATTGGGAGAGAACTGGATCGTGATCTCATGGATCAGAGGCGATTTACATGCGTTCTGCTCCCAGACATGCTCCAGTTCTTTCCCGGTTATCAATACTAACTCGTATTCTCCGATCACTTCTGCGGAATCACCGACCACACGCCTTACCCCCGGAGCGTGCTCAATAAAATTGAGCTCGTACTCCAAGTGGCAATGGATCGGATAGGTAAATTCTGTCTTACGTCGGTCTACGATGTAGAAGCAATCCTTTTCCGATAGTGGGGTTATTTCGTGGATAATGTCCATGTTTAGCTGACTGTTGATAGTTGACAATTGACAGTTAATGAACCTCGGTCAGCTCTATGACCTTGCTATGGGCATGAGCCGTAGAGAACACGTTCATTCCTATTTTCATCAAGAAATCTCCGCTGAAGGTACCTCCGTCGGTAACCAAGGTCGATTTCTGGCCCGGCATGAGGTTTATCTCTTGTACCTTATATTTCTTATTCGGGTCCAATCCTTGTAGCTTTACGGGGAAAGTCTTTTCTCCGAAGCGAGGGTGGATATCATAAGCGAATAGGACGGATTTGCTTTTTGCCTTATCCACGTACATCACGGATGAATGGTTGGTCTCGTAGGGGGAAACAAGACGGTAAAGATCGCCGTCGAGGATCGTGCCCTTTAGACGTTTGTAGTTGGCAACCGCTTCTTGGCAGTATTTCATCTCGTCGTCGTTCATTTCCTTCAAGCTGATATCGAAGCCCATCTTACACATCATGGCCACGTCGGTACGGAACTTGACGGAGGTATTCTTGTTCCAGCTAGTCACGTGGGCACACATTGCCTTTGCCGGGAAAAACTGGGAGAATCCCCATTGGATATACAAACGCTCGATCGGATCGGTGTTGTCGCTGCACCAGAATTCCGTGAAGTATTTCAATGCCTCGTAATCACAGCGGGCTCCACCACCGGAACAAAGCATGATTGGTAGGTGAGGGTATTTTTCGGCTACCCGTTTGAATACGTTATAGACTCCTCGTACATGATCGATATATAATTGATTCTGTTTCTCCTTGAGGTAAGGAGAATAGACATTGGTAATCGGGCTGTTGCAATCCCATTTGAAGAAAGCCAGATCCGGATTCTCGATCATGATATTATCCACTACGCTGAATACGTAATCCTGTACTTTCGGGTTACTTAAGTCCAAGACAAGTTGATTGCGGTAGTAATAAGTCTCACGATTCGGTAGATGGATCGCCCAATCCGGGTGTTTCTCGAAAAGTTCGCTCTTGGGGTTTACCATCTCCGGTTCGATCCAGATACCGAATTTCACGCCGGCCTCTTTAGCGGTCTGCACCAGATGAGGAATGCCGTTCGGCAACTTATCATGGGTAACCTCCCAATCTCCCAATCCGGCCTTATCGTTTTGACGAGGGTATTTATTAGCGAACCAACCATCATCCAGCAAAAACATATCTACACCTAGATGCTTGGCTTCTTTCATTAGTTCCTCCAATTTCTTCTCGTTGAAATTGAAACCGGTCGATTCCCAGTTGTTCAGTAGGGTAAGGCGATCGCCTTTACCATCCTTGATCTGGTAATTACGTGCCCAATCATGGATATCACGACTGGCTTTTCCGGTTCCTTGGTTACTCAACGTAAAGATAAACTCGGGGGTGACGAACCATTCGCTCGGTTTCAATTCATAGGCGGACGCATAGGGATTGATGCCGGAGATGACACGAAGGTTACCGGCGTTGTCTACCTCGAACGTAAAGCGGTAGTTTCCAGTCCAACCGATCGTTCCCATTAAAACATCTCCTGTATTCTCGCTGGCCGGGGCACCTAACCCAATCTCAAAAAACGGGTAAGCGTGCATAGCGGCACGGGAGCCTAGTTTCGTATCGATAATCTTTTTCCCGAATTTCAAGTCTTGGCTGCTCATCTGTACTTCCTTGGCCCAGTCACCGCTAAACTCGGTCAATACATAGCGAGGACTCTCGAAATAAAGCATATTGGAAGCGTATTGGGTAATCGTGACCGGTTTTTTCTCCATATGACGAATCTCGGTCCAAGCCTTGATGACGTTTTCTTTAGCGAAAGTTACATAATGCAATTTAGCCTCCACTGGGTATACGTCGTCTTTCAGGGAGATGATTGTCTCCGTAACGTTATTGTCTAGTTTCTTGGATTCGCTGGAAACATACTTGAATATACTGGTCATGTTCCCGTCGTTGTGCTGGATGGCGAAAGCCGGTTCGAAATAATCCTCCGCTCCTGAACAAGGATACACTTCCCATCCACGGGTTGATACGCTGCCATCCGTTCCGGCTTGGATATTCCATGAGAGGTTCTCAAATTCGGATTCGTTTACTAATTTATTTCCCAGATAAGTTTGGTAGAGCCGTCCGTTGGGGGCTACTTGTAAAATCAAGTCCGTCTCGTTGGTCGAGATTAAGATCATCTTTTGATCGGCGGCTTTTACGAATGGCAAACAAAAACACAAAAGGATAACTGTAAGTAATAGATTTTTCATGGTAAATTATTTGAATGTGTAAATAGTAGAGACGTAGCGTGCCACGCCTCTACTAGAATACATATTGTAATTAATTCTGCTCTTTCAGGATCACGTCGTGAGCGCCACCCTCAACGATACTTGTAGAGGAGACAAGCGTGATCTTGGCATGCTGCTGCAACTCTTGGATAGAGATGGAACCGCAGCTACACATCGTAGCGATCATCTTACCCAATGTTACGTTTAAATTATCTTTCAATTTTCCGGCATACGGTACATAGCTGTCCACGCCTTCCTCGAATTTCAAGGACTCGTTTCCACCCATGTCATAGCGCTGCCAGTTCTTCGCACGGTTAGATCCCTCACCCCAATACTCCTTCACGAAGTTGTTTCCGATTTTCATCTTCTTCGTAGGAGACTCGTCGAAGCGGGCGAAATAACGGCCCATCATCAGGAAGTCGGCACCCATAGCCAACGCTAATACCATATGGTAATCGTGTACCAAGCCACCATCGCTACAGATAGGGATATAAACGCCGTGTCTCTTGAAATACTCGTCACGAGCTTTCGCTACGTCGATCAAGGCGGTAGCCTGTCCGCGACCGATACCTTTCTGCTCACGGGTGATACAGATGGAACCACCACCGATACCTACCTTGATGAAATCCGCTCCGGCGTCAGCCAAGTAGTTGAAACCATCTTGGTCAACCACGTTTCCGGCACCAACCAGTACCTTGTCTCCGTAGGTATCCTTGATCCAGTGCAAGGTCTCGTACTGCCATTCGGAATAGCCGTCGGAAGAGTCGATACACAATACGTCAACGCCTGCCTCTACCAATGCCGGAACACGTTCCTTATAGTCGCGGGTGTTGATACCGGCACCTACTAATAATTTCTTATCTCCGCCGGATAACTCTTTCGGATTCTCACGGTGGCTATCGTAGTCCTTGCGGAATACGAAGTATTGAAGCTTCTGATCCTTGTCGATGATTGGCAATGTATTCAACTTATGATCCCAGATAATCTGGTTCGCCTCTTTCAAGGTCATGCCTAACTCGCCAACGATTAGTTTAGCGAACGGGGTCATGAAATCTTTCACCTTCATGTCGATCGGGTCTTTGCCTTCACGGTAATCGCGACTGGTTACCATACCTAGCAATTTGCCGTTAGGCGTACCGTCGTCTGTCACACCAATCGTAGAATGTTCTGTCCGGCGGACTAGCTCAAGCACGTCGGCCAAGGTATTCTCGGGCGTAAGGTTAGAGTCGCTGATAACGAATCCGGCCTTGAATTTCTTTACTTTGCGAACCATATCCGCTTGGCTCTCGATCGGTTGTGAGCCGAAGATGAAGGAAAGTCCTCCGTTGCGAGCCAACTCGATTGCCAGTTTAGGGCCGGAAACCGATTGCATGATCGCGGAAACGAAAGGAATATTTAATTCAATCGCGGATTTCTCGCCAGACTTGAATTTCACAAGCGGCGTTTTCAATGAAACGTTTGCGGGAATACATTCTTTGGTGGTTAAACCGGGAATAAGTAAATACTCACCAAATGTTCTCGATACATCGTTTAAGTAGATTGCCATAAGATTTTATATTTACAGGATGAGTTTTTTTAATTGCGCAAAAGTAGCGATTTCTGTTCATATATGAATCACATGTTTACATGAAATGTTCGAAATATGCGTCACGCAACATTTATAGTTATGGATTTGTTATTAATGTAGATTTAAAAAGGAGGAAAATATGAGAGTTGTAGTTGATAAGGCTCAATCCAGAGGGTATGCGAATCACGGTTGGTTGAAAACACATCACACGTTTAGTTTTGCTAATTATTACAATCCGGAAAGGGTTCATTTCGGGATGCTACGTGTATTGAATGATGATTCCGTGGCGCCGGGTGAGGGATTCGATATGCATCCACATAAGAATATGGAGGTTATCTCCATCCCGTTAAAGGGATATTTACGCCATGGGGATAGCATAAAGAATAGCGAGGTGATTACGCCGGGAGATATTCAGGTGATGAGCGCCGGTACCGGTATTGTGCATAGTGAGTTCAACGACAGCGGTAATGAACAATTGGAGTTCTTGCAAATATGGGTATTTCCCCGTGAGGAGAATACCAAGCCTCATTATGCCAGTTATGACGTGCGTCCGGTTACTTCGGAAAAGAATAAGTTGTCCTTGATCATCGCTCCGGATGGTAGCACTCCTGCGTCGATCAACCAAGACGCTTGGTTCTCTTTAGGAAACCTAGATGCCGGTCAAGTAAAGGAGTATAAGCTACATAGTGAAAATAATGGGGTTTATTTATTCGTGATCGACGGAGAGGTGGAGGTAAGTAATACGATCCTGTCTAAGCGTGACGGGGCCGGATTCTGGGAAACCAATAGCATTACGATAGAAGTCTTGAAGCACGCTAAAGTTCTTTTGATAGAAGTTCCGATGATGAAATAAATGTTGATAGGTTAGTGCTGGCGGGTATCTTAATAGTTGATGTAACAAAGCTATTAGGGTACCCGCTCTTTCCTTTTAATGTTTTATCGGTTTATCCGTGAAGTAATCGATCATCTGTAAGATCGCCCGGCTACAAGCTGGACAGAATGGAGCGTAATCACGCATCATACAGTGATCCATCGGGCGATAAATGCCTTTAGCGATGTAACCGCCTCCCTCGAATACGCCTGCCTTATCCTTATGGGCGTCATCTAATGGGGTAGGTATCGGTGTATTAGTCGGTAGAAGATCTTTCCATTTAGCATCGAAGTTAACCAAGGTCGTGATGTTCGGTTCCCAAGGCTCGTACTTCAAATTATAAAAATCTTGATAAGCGACCTCGGAACTGAAGTATTCATCGGCTAGGCCGGCGAAACTATGTCCGAACTCGTGAACGAATACGACTGGGGTACGTGGGTTATCGGCGGTTCCCATGGCATAAAAATTATACATACCGCCACCACCGTAAGCGTCCGTGTTTACCAAGATGAAGATTGCGTCGCAAGGAGCGTTCCATACGGCGTCACGTATAGACTTCATATCCGGGGTGGTTAAATAGCGATCTACCCCAAACGTATAATAACCGGAATTCAATGCGGTATTCTTGAATATACCTTTACCGGATACATCTGTTCCCGATTCTTCCGAAACGGCATCTACCGCCCAGACATTGAAATCTTCCCGGCGAGTGTCATAAGGCGGGGTCTTAAACAATGCCTCCGTAAAACGTTTGGCATCAGCTACAAATTTCTCTTGCTCGTCCGCCGTATAACCTTCCGCTAAGAATACGAGGTCTACTTTCCCGGAGGAATCCCCGTTATATTGGATTTTTGTGATCCGGTTTTCCTTGAGTTTCCCCCGGTCAATAAAAATACTGGCCGGATCAATCTCTTGTTTCAATAAAGGATGGAACTGCATGTCGGCCTTGTCTCTTGCCGTAATCTCAATGATGACAGGAGCTTTCGGATAGGGGATAGAGATGCTATTTGTCCAAGATTGTGTCTCGGTCTTCGCTTGCTCCGTACTTCTCCATTCTTCGAATAACGTATTGAATCCTCGTGAGTAGATCAACTCTTTACCGGCTTTATCATATACATTAATATAATACCCTCCATAACCAAACGGATCGATCAAGTTTTTGACCGGCCCCGCCCAGACAGGTTCTTCCCGGAGTTGTTGTATAGCGGCGGCTTGGAAATCCCAATTTCCACTCAATGCGAAATCAATCCGGAGACTTTTCTTCGTGAAGTGTTTTTCAAAATTAGTTTGTGCCAGACAAGTGAAACTGTAAAGAATGGCGAATAATAATAAGGTTATTCTTGCTCTCATAGATCTATAATATTTATCATGTGTCAACTTTATGACGCAAATGTATATTATTTTTTTTTAGATTTGCCACGATTAGTGTATTATACTCGTTTATAAATAAATTAGACCTATGTTTAGAGAGATCAGACGAAAAGACCGGATTTTGGATAATGAGTTGGCAATTCGTTTATTGGAGGAGGCGGAATATGGTTTTTTGGCCATGTCGGGGATAAATGGGTATGGGTATGGAATCCCGATCAATTATGTAAAGGAAGGGGATTCTATTTATTTCCATTGCGCTCCGGAAGGGTATAAGCTGGAATGTCTACGAGAAAACCCGAAAGTGAGTTTCACGGTAGTTGGCGCTACACAAATCGTTCCGGGAAAATTCACGACAGGTTACGAGAGCACTATCGCTTTTGGAGAGATGCATTTGGATTTGCCGGAAGAAGAGCGTCGGTATGCCTTGCGGCTACTCGTGAATAAATATTCATCGGCGTTTAAGGAGATCGGCGAAAAGTATATTGAGAAATCTTTTTACCGGACTAATATCTTACGTCTAGATATCTCGCATATCTCGGGAAAGTGTAAACGATTGTCTCAATTAGTATAAAAAAAGGGGGCCTAACCCCCTTTCCTGCAATATATCAATGATGGCTTAAATAATTAGAGACTCCTGCGTTTGTCGCTTTCATGGCGTCTTTTCCTTTGGACCAATTTGCCGGGCAAACCTCGCCATATTCTTCGAAGTGCTGTAAGGCGTCGACCATACGGAGAGCCTCGTCTACGTTACGGCCTAATGGTAAATCGTTGATTACATAATGACGGATCAAGCCCTCTTTGTCAATCAGGAACAGACCCCGGTAAGCGACCGGATTTCCTCTGGAGATAAGTTCTCCACTTTCGTTCGTAATATAATCAGCGGCCAATACGCCAAAGTTTTCAGAGATGGTTTTGGAAAAATCGGATACGAGTGGATAAGTCACCCCATGGATACCTCCTTTATTCTTATCTTGGTTTAACCATGCGAAATGAGAAAATTGAGAATCGACGGAGCAACCAACCACCGCTACGTTACGTCTTTCGAATTCCTGTAACTTTTGTTGGAAGGCATGTAATTCTGTCGGGCAAACGAATGTAAAGTCCATCGGATAGAAAAACATGACTACATACTTCTTGCCTACATATTGTTCCAAAGAGAAATCCTCGATGATCTCATTGCCATTCACTACTGCCGGAGCGTGGAATTCCGGTGCCTTTTTACCTATTAATGCTTTCATATTATAATTAATTTGTTTGTTAAGTAACAAGCGTAAGTGAAGGTTTGTTGTTGCTTTTTAGTAAAGAGACTGATTTTCTTGTGAAATAGACCTAAAGTTTATGCTTTAAAATTTCTCTGATTTTCAAAGATTTTATTTCTTTGTAACTTATTGATGTTAATAAAGAAAGTATATGGAGGTTTCCGAGGTAAAACAGCGTTTGCTGACAGATTTTTTTACATATTATCCCATGGGAGGTGCTCTGTATGATAAAAACGGTGCGCTAATTGATATAAATAAGTCCTTAAACGAGAAATTTCCTTTTACGAATGAAGCGGACTTCTTATTAAATAATCTTTTTCGTACAGATTTGTTGACCGATCTTCAAAAACAATATCTGCGTGGGGGAAGCGTGGTTTCCGGTTCTTTGCCTGTACCGTATTCTATCATCCCCTCAATGAATGAGAATAGAGAGATTCTTGGATATACCTTATTATTAACGGGTAATCCGGCGGTCGGGCAGGAGGCAGCCGGTTATGACCGGGAATTGAAGGAATTGACGGACATGTCGCAAAAGATGGCGGAAGCGGTTCCTGATACGATCCTTTTGGTAAACAAGCAATTGATCGTAGAGCGGATTATCGCTTATGCTGTGGAGACTTGTATAACGCCGGAGTCGATCAATCGGCGTATCGATGATCTTCCGGGTTTCATTTATCCGGATGAGACTAAGCGTCGTGTGGCCACGATCGTGCAAAGTTGCTTGAATAAGTCGGAGATCATGAATTTAGATTTATCGATTCCGGGACATAACGCTCCGGTCGTTTATTTTAAACTACGGTTGGTACCTGCACATGACCGGTATGTGATTATTTATATACGGAATGTATCGGAGCTCGTTGAGCAGGAGAAAGCGAATGAGGCGTTAAGCAGTAAGTTGTCCGAAAGTCGGATGATGATGGAGCTTGCTTTGCAGAATAGCAAGATTACGACTTATTCTTTTAATTTCAGCCGATTTAAGTCTTGCGATAAAGTACATTGTAACCGTTGTTTCCAGTTTTATGGCACGACCAATAGTTTATTGAAACGTAATCAGTTCATCTGTCAGGCTTTGCCGCAACTTCGTCACCCGGACGATTCTGGCGACTTTTTCTATCTATTCAATACGATCCGTACGAATAAATTGGATGAATATAAAATAGATTTTCGTCTAAAGAACGATGATAACACCTATCGGATCTATGAGGTGATCGGTAAGACGCATGAAAAGGATGAAAATGGTTTCCCGAATTTGATTGTTGGCTGTATGATCGATGATCAAGAACGATTGGAGTTTGAGGAAGACTTGATCTTAGCCAAGGAAAAAGCGGAGGAGGCGGATATGCTTAAGTCGACTTTCTTAGCGAATATGACCCATGAGATCCGTACACCGTTGAACGCTATTGTCGGTTTCTCTGATTTGTTAGGAGTGGAGGAGGATTCGGAATTGCGCCAAAATTATATTAGTTTAATCAAGATGAACAATGATTTACTTTTAAGTATAGTAAATGATGTTTTGGATATTTCCAGAATCGAGTCTGATATGATGACGTTTACTTATATGGATGTTTATTTACCTTCCTTTATGAAAGATCTATATAACTCCATACAATTACGTAGACCGGAAGGGGTGGAAATGACCTTGGATGCATGTCCCGATATCATATTTAATATAGATCGAAATCGATTATGGCAAATCTGCATGAATTTATTGACGAATGCGGTTAAGCATACTAAAAAAGGTCGTATTTGGTTTGGGTATACGCTTGAGGCTGAGGAGAAAATGATTAAGTTTTATGTTTCGGATACAGGTTGTGGCATTCCCAAGGATGAATTGGATAATATCTTTGCTCGGTTCGTGCAATTAAGCGATTTTGAGCAAGGAGTCGGATTGGGATTAGCAATTTGTAAAGGTCTGGTATTAAAAATGGGCGGTAATATTTCAGTGATGTCCGAAGAAGGATTTGGTTCTACATTTATTTTCACTTTACCTATGAAAAGACCCAATAGTTGGAAAAACTAGTGAACAATACTCTTTGAAATTCGGTTGTCTATATAAGAGATGATTTAGGTTGTAGTCAATTTCCATAATAAGCATTAACTTATATATGCTTTTGGTTTATGTTTTGCCATAAGAAATTCTGGACTTATGGCCTAATCTTTTTGTATCATACCAGTAATCAAAGATTTTATATGACGAAAATAGAAATAAAGAATTTATCTATTCTTTTCGGCCCGGAGAAAATGCGTGCGAAAAGAATGCTAGTAGCGGGAAAAAGTAAACAAAACATTTTGAAAGAAACGGGTTGCACGGTAGCTGTACGTAATGCGAACCTAAAGATTGAGGAAGGGGAGTTATTTGTGATAATGGGACTTTCCGGAAGTGGAAAATCTACGCTGTTACGTTGTATTAACCGATTGAACGAGCCCTCTTTGGGAGAAGTCTTTATCAACGGAAAAAACATAACGACTTCCTCGGATAAAGAATTATTGGATATACGGCGTAAGGAAATGGCTATGGTTTTCCAGCATTTTGGATTGCTGCCCCATCGCACGGTATTGAGTAATATCGCTTTTGGCTTGGAGTTACAAGGGGTTCCTAAAAAAGAAAGAGACCAGAAAGCTGTGGAAAGTGTAGCCCTAGTAGGGTTAAAAGGATACGAGAACCAGAAGGTTAGCGAGTTGTCTGGAGGTATGCAGCAACGTGTCGGATTGGCCCGTGCGATCGCAAATGATCCCGAGGTGCTCTTGATGGATGAGGCTTTTTCTGCCTTAGACCCATTGATCCGTGTACAGATGCAGGATGAGCTATTGAAACTACAAGAGAAGATGCAAAAAACGATCATCTTTATTACGCATGATCTTGACGAGGCGATTAAGTTGGGGGATCGTATCGCCATTATGAAAGACGGGGAGGTCGTGCAAGTAGGTACCCCTGAGGAGATCTTGACAGATCCGGCCAATCATTATGTCTCTAGATTTACGGAAAATGTAGATCGTGGACGTATCGTTACAGCCTCATCGATAATGATAACCCAGCCGGTTGTCGCTCGTATCCGTAAAGATGGCCCGGAGACCGTGTTGAGGAAAATGAAAGAGAAAAACTTATATGTATTGCCGGTTGTGGATGGAAATAGGCAATTTCTGGGCGAGGTTCGTTTGAAAGATGTCTTGGCTCTTCGGAAAGCGGGGAATCATGATCTCTCGTCGATTGTGATGAAAGAGGTTCCTTCGGTTCTGGAAAACACGACGGTTGAGGATATGCTTCCTTTGTTACCGGAGATCCGGCAGGCCTTACCGGTCGTTAATGAGGCCAACCAATTGGCTGGCTTGGTTTCTACTTCATCGATTATAATCGAGATGACGGGGAAGGATAAAGAGGAAATAGATCAAATTGTTCAAAATGCGATAGAATTATGATAAATATAGGAAAATATATAGAGATTGCCATTAATTGGCTGACTGAGCATTTCGCTCGTTTTTTTGATGTGATAAATGATGGGGTCGGAGGATTTATCGATGCTTTTCAAGATGGGCTGACTTGGATTCCGTTTTATGTGATGATTTTGGGCTTGGCATTGTTGGCTTGGTTCAAGGCAGGAAAAGGAGTCGGCGTGTTCACGGCATTGGGTCTATTGTTAATTTACGGAATGGGTTTCTGGGTGGAAACGATGCAGACTTTGGCCTTGGTACTGTCTTCTACCATCATCGCCTTGATGATCGGAGTTCCGTTAGGAATTTGGACCGCACGCAGTGATCGGGCGGATAAGATCATCCATCCGGTCTTGGATTTGATGCAAACGATGCCGGCTTTCGTCTACTTGATACCAGCCGTTTTGTTTTTTGGTTTGGGACCGGTACCCGGCGCTTTCGCAACGGTGATTTTCGCCATGCCTCCGGTTGTACGGCTGACCGATCTGGGAATCCGTCAAGTCCCGGCCGATATTGTGGAGGCTACCCGCTCATTTGGCGCTACTTCCTCTCAGTTGCTTTATAAGGTGCAATTGCCATTGGCTTTACCTACGATCATGACGGGAGTGAATCAAACGATCATGCTTTCACTTTCTATGGTAGTTATAGCGGCCATGATCTCGGCAGGAGGATTGGGTGAGATTGTCTTGCGAGGAATTACCCAAATGAAAATAGGTTTAGGTTTCGAAGGAGGTATAGCGGTCGTTATCTTGGCTATTATCTTGGACCGTATTACGCAGGGCTGGGCGAAAGGTAAAGTGAATAAACAAAAGAAATAAGAAACATAGAAAAGAAAGAAATAGATATATGAGACGATTTACGATTATTATTGGATGCTGTATGCTTTTGGTGACCTTACAATTTATTTTCAGTTGTGTGGATAGCAAGGATCGAAAGAAAATATCGATAGCGTACGCTAATTGGGCGGAGGGCATTGCTATGACCAACTTAGCCAAAGTGATATTAGAGGATCAAGGATATCGGGTAACATTAAAAAATGCGGATATCGCCCCGATCTTTACTTCTGTCGCTTCGGGAAAAGCGGATGTGTTCATGGATGCATGGTTACCGGTGACCCATGCGGATTATATGGAACAATACGGGGACCGGCTTGAGACACTCGGAACGGTTTATGAGCATGCGAAATTGGGCTTGGTAGTTCCGGAGTACGTTACCATTCGTTCCATCGAGGATTTGAATGCCCATAAAGATCAATTTAAAGGTGAGATTATAGGGATCGATGCCGGCGCCGGTTTGATGAACTCGGCGGATAAGGCGGTTCAAGATTATTCTTTGGATTTTGATTTGAAATCTTCCAGTGGGGCTACGATGGTTGCTTTCTTGAAGAAATCGATTGATGCGAACGAATGGATCGTGGTTACCGGATGGACCCCTCATTGGATGTTCTCACGTTATCCGTTAAAATTCTTGGAAGACCCGAAAGAGGAATTTGGAGACTCGGAGCATATCGAGGTTATCGCTACGAAAGGATTCTCTGAGAAAGATCCATATGCAGCCTCTTTTTTCAAGAACTTTAAGTTAACCGATGAACAACTGAGCGAATTGATGTATTATATGGAAGACGGGACACGTACGGAATCGCGATCAGCCCGTGCTTGGCTTGAAAAACATCCCGAGATAATCAAATTATTCTTACCTTCGCAGGAGAATCAATTGAATGGGAGCCATGAGACAAATTAAGGGAGTCATATGTATTTTAATAAGTATCGTTATGTGTTGGTCTGCTTCAGCCGCAAACAATAAACGTTATGTGAATATCGTATTTATCGGGAATAGTATCACGTTTGGCGCCGGGTTACCGAAACCTGTCCATGATGCGCCTCCTGTAAAGGCTGCGTTGTTTTTAAGCAAGTGCCCGGAAGTGGCTTCGGTCAAGTATTCCAATAGAGGACAGAGCGGCTGTACTACCGTTGATTATTTGCCGGATACGAATACGCTCTTCCCGTGGGCCGTACGTGCTGCCGATAAATTTAAGGATGAGACTTGGGCGGATTTGGTGTTCTCTATTATGCTGGGGACGAACGATAGCGCGATAGAAGGCACGAACGGCTGCCCGGTAGCGCCCGAGCGGTATTATGAGAACATGAAGACAATTATCAATCGCTTATTAGCTTTATACCCGAATTGCCGTATTGTGGTACATCGTCCTTTATGGTATAGCCCGAATACGTATAATGGAGCTAAATATTTGGAAGAAGGCTTGCGAAGGCTCCAAGATTATTATCCGCAAATACAACGATTAGTCGATTATTATGCGTCTCATTTTCCCGGACAAGTCTTTCTGGGAGATACGAAAGGATTTGATTACTTTAAGGAAAAACATTTAACGGATTTCCAAGCGGAGAAGGGCAACGCCGGAGTGTTCTATCTTCATCCGAATGAGAAAGGAGCGGTCCGGTTAGGCGAATTGTGGAGTGAGGCGATTCGTCAGGCTTTAGGGCTTTGACCTCTATAAAAAAGCCATGCCATCCCAAGAAGACGACATGGCTTTTTAGGCCCATTTATAGGCATGACAAGCAGGTATTCGTTTATCTTTTTCCTAATCGATGATCCATTAATACGGCATGATGTTCTCCGTATAATTTAAGTTTCTCGACAATATTTTTCGCTGTAGCCTCTTCCTCTACCTGCTCTCGGACGAAGCCCCATAGGAAATCTTGTGTCGCCTTGTCTTTCTCTTCGGAAGCGATATCGACAATCTTGTCGATTGATCCGGATACATGCACCTCATGCTCGTAGATATGCTGGAAAATCTCCAACGGCTCTCCCCATGCTGTAGGAACGGAATTAACTACTCCGATCGTCACTTGTCCGCCACGCTTGATTGAGTAATCGATCATTTTATAGGCATGTTCAAGTTCCTCTTGCGATTGTTTTAACGTCCAATGCGCAAAACCATCCAGCCCTATCTGAGTGAAATGTACCGACATGGATAAATATAGGTTGGATGACCACATCTCCATGTTGATTTGCTCGTTGAGAGCATCTGATAATTTTCTGCTTAAAATCATAATGGCTTATTCTATTTTATGTTGTTTATAAATAGAACAAGCCATTATCGGTTTTGTTGAGTTTTTACGAAGGAAAGTGTATCGAGGTTATTTGATCTCGATTACTTTCTCGGCCATTTTAGCCTCTTCCTCAGTTCTTTTCGGTATGCTGATACTCAAGACGCCGTTCTCAACCTTCGCCTCAATCTTGTCTTTCTCTACATTGTCAGGCAAAACCATGGTTTGTTGGAACTTGCTATAAGAGAATTCGCGTCTCAGATAGCGTCCGTCTTTCTTATCCTCATTCTTTTCTTCTTTTTTCTCCATAGATACGACCAAGTTGTTGTTCTCATCGATCTTGATGTTGAAATCATTCTTCGTCATACCGGGAGCGGCTACCTCAACTCGATAATCCTTATCGGATTCTATCACGTTGATGGCTGGAGCTGTAGAGTTTGCTTTTATCATCCAGTCGTTGTCAAATAAATCATTGAATACATACGGTAACCAATTTTGACTTCTTCTCATCGGTGTCATAATACAGTCCTCCAATTATTAGTTAAACATTCTATTTACTATTCTTATTTCTGAACTCGTCCTTTTTAATCTCGAATTCGCTATAGATACTTCAAATGGCATGCCAATCTGATAATGTGTGTGTTAATGCGGATAAAAGAGATTGAATAAGGTTTAACCCACGCATGGGGAACTTATGATTCGGGGGATGCGGGTGCAGGGAATAATATCTTTTAGAAACTGGAATAAAATACAATGAAACGGAAATCTGTAATATTGGCATAATATACGTTATTTTGGCACGATAGAATGACGGGTTGGATAATAACTTTTATCTTTAGACGTTTTTAATAGTAAATCGGTTCGTATATGAGAAAAAAGATAGAGCTGTTTGGACTGCGAATGAAAGCTGCGGTACAGAGCCATCCGGTAGAGGTGTCGCTTTCGGTTTTGGTCTGTGCGATGGGATGTTATGATTATGAAAGCGAGGGTAGTTTTTTCGACATGGTACTACAGTATATGCCAGTTGTTTTCTTGTTTGTTTATACCTTGAACAGGTGTTGCGCGAGGATGAGGAGACGTTTGTTGTATTATTTCTCGGCGTTGTTATGGATTCCTTTTTTAATGATGCCGGTAGAGCGATCTTTCTCTTCTACGCATCTGGTTTCGTTGATCATTGTGATACTCGTTTATTTGGGAAGTGGATGGATGAAAGATAACAAGCGCTTTGTGGAAAATACGCTTTTCTTTGTCCGGTCGCTTTTATATGCGGGCGGGCTTTCGGTGGTTATTTATCTGTTATCCGGATCGATCTATAAGTCAATCCAATATATTTTCGAGATCTGGCAAGATGAGGCAGAAAGAATAATCGCTTATACGGCCTTTGTCGTTTTTAGCATCATTTTCCCACTATTGTTCTTGATGTTTAATGAACGAAGGGAGCGATCTTGGCTTCCTTTCAAGAGCAAGCTATTTGATGTTTTGCTAAACTATGTGCTTTCTCCGGCATTGCTTATTTATGCGGTGATCTTGTATCTGTATTTTATTAAGATCGCTGTCCTGTGGTCATTGCCTAAGGGAGCGGTTGCTTCTATAGTGGTAAGTTTTACTGCCGCTGCGTTTATATTAAAAGGATGTCAGGTATTTCTTACCCGGAGGTATTACGATTGGTTTTATGATCATGCCAGCCTTGCCGTGTTTCCGGCGTTGGTGATGTTTTGGATAGGCACGCTTTATCGGATTCGTGAGTATGGGTTTACCGAACCAAGGGTTTATTTAGTTGTCGTGGGGTTGATATTGACCGGGGCTGCCGTTTTATTTTCCGTCAAACGTTGGGCATCTTATTTATACGTAGCCTGTTGGGCGATCCTTTTGCTGGCGAGCGTAACTTATATCCCGGGGATGACGGCCAAAAATATTGAACATATCTCCCAAATGTCTCGAAAAGATGATCCGATAAAGAAGTCTTGGGAGGTGGAGTATATTCATATTTCCTCGGATAAGCCGGTTGATATCCGGGGATATAATACAATGGCGAGCTTACGGAGTTATAAAATGAGCGATGCTGCTCGGTTAGTGGCGGAGAATGATACGATTGCGGTTTTCGATGAAGAGGATGTCTTGGTCTATCAAAAATCCTATGATGGTTTTTTGGACGGGCAATTGCGGAAAGTCGGGCTTTCGCAGCTGGCTCCTATCCCAGAGTCCGTCTATCCCGATCTTCTCCGGATCGATCTGGATTCATCCGCCATTATTTTGGAGGCGATAGACTTGCGGAGAGATTCCGCCAATCATATTAACTATATCATAGGATCATGTTATCTAAAACAGTAAAATTGTATGTCTAGAAGTAAGGAATTGATTTTATTGGCCCAACGTATCCGGGCCTTGTCTCAGACGGGGTTGGTTTATTCATTAAGCGAGTACGATACGGAACGTTATGAAGAGTTGAGCCGCCTAAGTGATGAAATAACGGCTCTGGCTACCGGATTGAAGCCCGATGATGTGGCGAGTGGTTACCGCCCGGCCCAAGAGTATGTAACCCCGAAAGTCGATATCCGTGCGGTTGTCTTTAACGAGAAAGACGAGATTTTGCTGGTCCGTGAGAAAATGGACGGATGTTGGTCGTTGCCCGGCGGATGGAGCGATGTGGGGTATTCCCCGAAAGAGGTAGCGGCGAAAGAGGTGAAAGAGGAGACGGGCTTGGATGTGCTTCCGGTCCGCTTGCTGGCCGTGATGGATATGAGCAAGCATCCGCATCCCGCTATACCTTATTATGTATATAAGTTTTTTATCCTTTGCGAGTTGAAGGGCGGGTCGTTTACCGAGACCTTCGATATCTTGGGGAAAGGCTTCTTTCGATTGGAGGAGTTGCCCCCGTTGTCCTTGGAGCGTGTGCTGCCGGAGCAGATCCAACGGATGTATGCCTATTATAAGCATCCGGGCGAAGATGTTTATCTGGATTAAGGATACTTTTGTACCTTCGCGACTTCATTTTAAAAACAATGTTATGAAAAGATATTGTCAGACCTTGGATCTGAAAGAGGATGAGCAGTTGATAAAAGAGTATTGCTATTGGCATTCGCCGGAACATATCTGGCCGGAGATACCGGAAGGAATCCGTGCGGTAGGGATCTTGAATATGGAGATTTACCGTTTGGGAACCCGGTTGTTCATGATCGTGGAGACGCCGGATGATTTTGATTGGGATGCGGCGTTCGCCCGTTTGGCGACGATGGATAAGCAAGCGGAATGGGAGGACTTCGTGGCGAGGTATCAGAAAGCCGCTCCGGGAAGCTCCTCGTCGGAGAAATGGCAGTTAATGGAATGTATGTTTAAATTGCCGGGTGCGAGTAAATAGACGGAAGGATGGAAAAACAAAAGAAACAGTCGCTGGTGGCCGCCCCGGGAGGGAAATCTTATTTGGTCCCGTTTGTCTTGATCACGAGTTTGTTCTTGCTTTGGGGATTCGCCCACGGACTCTTGGATGTGCTGAACAAGCATTTTCAAGGAGTCTTCACGATGACCAAGGCAGAGAGCGGTTTGGTGCAATTCTCTACGTATATCGCTTATTTCTTGATGGCGTTGCCGGCGGGAGCGTTCATGAAACGTTACGGATATAGGAAAGGGATTATCATGGGTTTGCTATTGTTCGCTATCGGTGCTTTCGGGTTTATCCCGGCGGCTTTTTTGCATTCGGCTACGCCTTTCCTGATCGCCTTGTTTGTGATCGCTTGCGGGCTTTGTATCTTGGAGACGGCGGCGAATCCTTATTCTACGATATTGGGGCCGTCCGCTTCCGCTGCGCAACGGCTGAACTTATCCCAGTCTTTTAATGGATTAGGTTGGATATTGGGGCCATTGGTAGGTGGTTTGTTGATATTCGGGGCATCGGAGGGAGATTCGATGGCGTTGACTAAACCTTATATCTTGGTAGGTGGTATCGTCTTGTTCGTAGCGTTGCTTTTCTTTTTCACGAAGTTGCCGGAGATTAAGCCGGAAGAAGAGGAGGAGGTGACCGCTATTGTCGAGGAGAAACCCGCTGCCTCCATATGGAAACGTAGGCAGTTTGTACGTTCCGTGGTCGCCCAATTCTGTTATTGCGCCGCGCAGACGGGAATCTTCGGGTTCTTTATTAATTACGTGACGGAGATGGACCCGGGTATCAGTAATTTGCGAGCGTCTCGTATTTTGGCATTCGGTGGAATGGCCTTGTTTATGATCGGGCGTTTGAGCGGTAGTTTTACGATGAAGTGGTTGGCTCCGGGCCGCTTGCTGACTTGGTATTCTTTGTTGAGTGCCGTTTGTATGGCTTTGGTGGTGGCTTCCGTAGGTACGCTTTCGCTATACGCTCTTTATTTATCCTTTTTCTTCATGTCCATCATGTTCCCTACGATTTTCGCCTTGGGGCTGGAAGGTATGGGCGTTTATACCAAGAAAGCCTCTTCTTATATCGTGATGGGAGTCGCCGGCGGCGCTTTCAGTCCGATGCTGATGGGATATATCGGCGAGGAGAATATGGCGCTGGGTTTCATCGTCCCGTTGATCGCTTTCTTGTATATCTTGTATTTCGCTATCAAATGTAATCGATAAATTTGGAATGCTGTTTTTTACTTATGGAATCCGGATAATAAACCAGTATGGCTTGTGTATGAAGGCTTGGGTTTCATGGGATAAATGTTACGCTCAAGTAATATCTGCTTATCTATATCGTTTTCATTTTAAATAAAATAAAAGAGAGTGGATATGAATAAAGGTTTGTTTTTGTGTGGGCTATTTATAGCTCTATTTCTGGCTGGTTGTGGGGATGATGAGGTTAAAATCGCTAATCAGATGACTTTATATTCAAGGCCGGATACGATTCATCTGGGGGGTGACTTAGGGATGGATTCCATATTGGTGAAGGGCTTCACGGCTTGTGAGGCGTATGATGCGAAATGGGGAACATTGCCCGGGGATGTTGCGCGAGAGTTTGATATGAATGCCTCTTATCTCTATTTCTCGTATGAGGCAAGGGTGGTTTTATTGGAAGATAGCATTTATGACATAGGTATAGGACACTTTTGGGATGAGAAAGCTGGATTCTCGGAGGATTTGAGTTCGTATGGCTTCGTTATCAGTACGTTTGGCGTGCAAAAGGATAAGAAGCAAGTGCTGGCGTGTACCTATTTAATATATGTAGAGAAGAACTCAGATGGAGAGAAGATCGATCGCTGGCTTCCTGTACGACCGGAGGAGTTGCGGTGGCGTTATCTCCGAATAGAAGACTTTGATCAATTAAAAAATGTAGAATGATATGAGACATTTAATAGTTGTATGTCTAGCTTTTATGATGGGCCTTAATGTGGCTTGCTCACGGGTGGAAGATCTCGGTAAGGATGATTTGCATTCTGAACCGACGATAGAGATCGTAAGTGGTGATACCTTGGATATTGTAGGGTTCACTCTTGCGCATGAGCTGGCTACTAGTGAAGGGCGTTTGCCTTATAACGTAGGGGATGAGTTTGGTTATACGGGTTCTTACACCTATAAGTCCTATGTGGTAAGGACGGAATATACGTATCAGGATGATGGAAATAGTATTTGGGTTTGGGAGGATACATTGAGTTCAATAATAGGTTTTTATCCTTATCTTAGATCTGAGGTATATGATCTTGCGGATGTTCAGTTCCATATCCGGTCGTGCGCTCAAGGGGGATCGGTCTCTGTCGGGGAAAGGACAGATATGTATGATACGGCTCTCCTCCATATCATTCGTTCCGCGAATGGAGAGGATATGGATGTATGGATTCCTTGTAAACCATCGGAATTGAGGTATCGGTGTGTTGTCTATCATTTGGAAGAGTGAACGTTTTAGCCAAGCTCCGGCAGTAGATAATACCCGGAGCTTGACAATACATTATCACTGCAACATCTGCATCAACTTATCCAACTTAGGAGCCATGATGATCTCCGTACGGCGGTTCTTGCTACGTCCATCGGCGGTCTCGTTATCAGCGACCGGCATAAACTCCCCACGACCACAAGGTTGTATCTGTAGCGGATTCACCCCGTAATCCTTGGTAAGGATACGTACTACGGAGGTCGCACGGATCACGCTTAGATCCCAATTATCCTTGAATTGGGCGGTATTGATCGGCTTGCTGTCCGTATGGCCCTCTATATAAACGTCTATATCGTTTTGCTTATTCAACACCTCGGCCAACTTAGCCAACGCTTCCTTGCCTCGTTTATCGACCTTTGCGCTACCCGATTGGAACAGAAGCTTATCCGACATGGCTACATATACTTTACCATTCTTCTCGGTTACGGTCAGCTCATCACTGTTGAAACCCAGCAAAGCGTCTTTCACGCTACTCAACAAATTCTGTACCTTTGCGTTCTGTGCGTTCATCATATCCTGTAGCTCGTTGATGGTACGCTCACGCTCGTCCAGCTCACTCATCTTTTGCTGTAACAAGGCATTCAGCTTGTCCTGCTCACCCATATTGGTATTCAACATGGTCTGGTAATTACGGATATCACGCCCCATTGTGGTCGTATCCCTTATCAAGGCGGCGATCCGGTTGTTGAGCGCGTCGTTATCGTCCTTGCATTTAATCAATTCCTCCTTCAAGGCGTCGCCACGTCCGATCGCCTCCAACCGGCCGTTCTCGGCAAGGAGGTATTTCTTTTTACTCACGCACGAAGAACATAAAAGGAGTGCGGAGACCGAGATAAATAACAATCTTTTCATTTTACGCATAAAATTTCGTGCAATGTAATATTTATTACAATTTCCTACACGCAAGTTTAGGATATTTGTGTCTCATAAACCAATATTAAAGAATCAGCGGTATGAAAATAAGAGAAATAATACAAACGCTGTTCCCGACAAGAACTTGGAAACTAGCCGCTATCATAGCCGGAGGTGTCCTTTGCGGGCTGGGGTCTTATACCTTATATGCTTCCCGGGCGTGGACTTATTTGTCCGACGACCCGGCTACTTGCGTGAATTGCCACATTATGGGCCCTTATTATGCTACATGGAATCATAGCTCGCACAGCCGTAACGCCACTTGCAACGACTGCCATGTGCCGCACGAGAACGCCGTGAAGAAGTGGTTCTTCAAAGGTATGGACGGAATGCGCCACGCCTCGGTATTCATGATGCGAGGGGAACCGCAAGTGATACAGGCGATCGACGAGAGCGCGGAGGTAATCATGAATAACTGTATCCGTTGCCATATGCAATTGAATACGGAATTCGTGAATACCGGAAGGATCGATCATGAGATGGCAATGGCGGGAGAAGGGAAAGCTTGCTGGGATTGCCATCGCGAGGTGCCGCACGGAGGTACGAACAGCCTGTCTTCTACACCGAATGCGTTGGTGCCTTATCCGAAGTCCGTATCGCCGGACTGGTTAAAAGATATGCTAAGTAAATAATAATAAATCAGTATAGTTATGGAAAAGAAATTAAAATCATGGCAAGGTTGGTTGCTGTTTGGAGGAACCATGGTCGTTGTTTTTGTTTTGGGTATGATCGCTGCTTCCGTGAACGAGAGACATGCGGAGGTCACTAGCGTAATGAATAATAAGAAGACGGAGATCACAGGAATCGAGGCTCGCAATGATAAGTTCGAATCGAATTATCCACGTGAGTACCAGACTTGGGAGGCTACGGCGGATACGAGTTTCAAGAGTTTATACAATGGAAATCAGGCGGTCGATGTTCTGGAGGCTCGTCCGGAAATGGTGATCCTTTGGGCTGGTTACGCTTTCTCTAAGGATTATTCTACCCCGAGAGGGCATATGCATGCGATCGAGGATATGCGTAACACGTTGCGTGTAGGCGCTCCGATGACAGAGAACGAGGGGCCGCAACCGGCTACTTGCTGGACTTGCAAAAGCCCGGATGTTCCCCGTATGATGCAAGCGATGGGCGTGGATAATTTCTATAAGGGCAAATGGGCTTCTCTGGGTAAAGAGATCGTGAATCCGATCGGTTGCGCCGATTGCCATGAGCCGGAGAATATGAACCTGCATATCAGTCGCCCGGCTTTGATCGAGGCTTTCCAGCGTCAAGGCAAGGACATCACGAAAGCGACTCAACAAGAGATGCGTTCCTTGGTTTGCGCGCAATGCCACGTGGAATATTATTTCAAGGGCGATGGTAAATACTTGACTTTCCCTTGGGATAAAGGTTCTACGGTTGAGGATATGGAGGCTTATTACGATGAGGCCGGTTTCGCCGATTATACGCATAAGCTAAGCCGTGCTCCGATTTTAAAGGCACAGCATCCGGATTATGAGATCTCCCAGATGGGTATCCATGCGCAGCGGGGTGTATCTTGCGCCGATTGCCATATGCCGTATAAGAGCGAGGGGGGCGTGAAATATAGTGACCACCATATCCAAAGCCCGTTGGCTATGATCGACCGTACGTGTCAGGTTTGCCACCGTGAGAGCGAGGAGACTTTACGCAATAATGTGTACGAGCGTCAGAATAAGGCGAACGAGATGCGTAACCGTTTGGAGACCGAGTTGGCGAAAGCGCATGTAGAGGCGAAGTTCGCATGGGATAAGGGAGCTACCGAGGATCAGATGAAAGATGTATTGAAATTGATCCGTCAGGCACAATGGCGTTGGGATTTCGGCGTGGCTTCTCATGGTGGTGCGTTCCACGCTCCGCAAGAGATTCAAAGGATATTAGGCAATGGATTGGATAAGGCGATGCAGGCTCGTCTGGCTACCGCGAAAGTGTTAGCGAAATTAGGTTATACGGATGATGTTCCGATGCCGGACTTCTCTACGAAAGAAAAGGCTCAGCAATATATCGGTTTGGATATGGCCGCTGAACGTACCGCCAAGGAAAAATTCCTAAATACAATCGTTCCTCAATGGGTGAAAGAGGCGCAAGAAAATAATCGTTTAGCGAAGAACATTTGATTATGTGGAAACAACCTTGGGGATATGCTGAAGGCTGGGTCATCTGTGCCGGTTTACTGATTACGGGATTTGGCTTGCAACTGATCACCGGCCCGGTTCAGGCAGGGTTGTTCCAATATCCGGTGAATGTGGCCGGAGGATTGATTTTTCTGTTGGTTCTATGTATAGGGTTTGTTGTTGGCCGGAAAATCACGGTTGTCCAGTGGTTTTCCGGGTTAACGGCGAGCATTACCTCTTTATCGGCTCTTTTGTCAGTTGTGTTGGTTATGGGATTTGTGGGTCCGGGTATCGAGCGGATTACGATGTCGTGGCCTTTTATCCTGCTGTTTCTCTATTTCTTGTTTGTCTTGGGCTTTGTCACATTGAAGCGTATCGTATCGTTTCGCTGGAGGGATGTTCCGTTTATGCTGAACCATGTCGGTTTATTTATCACGCTGCTGGCGGCGATCTTGGGAAACGGGGATTTACGCCGTTTACGGATGACGGTTCCGCTGGAGAATCCTGAGTGGAGGGCTTCGGACGAGAAGAACGAGATGATAGAACTACCGCTTGCCATCGAGCTTCGTTCGTTTACGATTGATGAATATCCTCCTAAGTTAATGCTAATCGACAATACGACCGGAAAAGTGCTTCCTGAAAAGCAACCCGAGAACATATTGGTGGAGGAAATTCCCTTAGCCGGAAACCTGCAAGGCTGGAAGGTTGAGGTTACCCGTTCACTACCGATGGCGGCTTGCGTGATGGGGCAGGATACGATAAACTTCGTGGAATTTCACTCCGAGGGGGCGACCACCGCTTTATACGTAAAAGCACGTAACGAACTTACCGGACGGCAGAAGGAAGGCTGGGTGAGTTGTGGCAGCTATATCTTTCCATACATATCGCTCCAACTGGATGATGCGGTCAGTATGGTGATGCCGGAACGGGAACCGAGACGCTTTGCCTCGGACGTAATGGTCTATACGAAAGATAAACAGACCAAGGAGGCGTGTATCGAGGTGAATAAGCCACTCTCTATTGCCGGATGGAAAATCTACCAATTGAGTTACGACGAGACGAAAGGTAAATGGAGCCGGATGAGTGTATTTGAGTTGGTGAGAGATCCATGGTTGCCGATCGTTTATACAGGGATCTTAATGATGATAGCCGGGGCGATCGGATTATTCCTATCCGCTCCTGTAAAAAAAGAATAGTATGGATTGGAGTTACTTTATTTATTTCGCCGCTCCGACGTTATTTTGCTGGATAGGTGGGGCATGGTTGGCTTATCGTCCTTCTTTTTCCAAGGGGGCTGTCGCTTGGACCGTGTTTGGCTTGGCTATATTCTCCGCTTTTATCATAGGGATGTGGATCTCGTTGGAGAGGCCGCCCTTGCGCACGATGGGCGAGACTCGTCTATGGTATTCTTTTTTCTTGCCGGTGGCGGGCGTGATCACTTATGTCCGTTGGCGGTATAAATGGATACTTTCCTTTAGTACATTGTTGGCCTTTGTCTTTATCTGTGTCAATCTGTTTAAGCCGGAGATACATAACAAGACCTTGATGCCCGCTTTGCAAAGCCCGTGGTTCGCTCCGCACGTGATAGTCTATATGTTCTCTTACGCCATGCTGGGCGCCGCTGCCCTTATCGCCATTTACCTGCTGATCCGTGCGAGGAGGAAGGGGATTGACGAGGGGATGATGAGTTTATGCGATAACTTGGTATATGTCGGTATGGCCTTTCTCACGATTGGGATGCTGTTCGGCGCTTTATGGGCCAAGGAGGCGTGGGGGCATTATTGGAATTGGGACCCGAAGGAGACATGGGCGGCTGCCACTTGGTTGGGGTACTTGATTTATATCCATTATCGCCTTCACCACCGCTTGCGTTATTCAGCGGCGTTGGGGCTTTTGGTTTTCTCTTTTCTTTTGCTACAGGTGTGTTGGGTTGGCGTGAATTATCTACCCTCCGCGCAAGGATATAGTGTACATACTTATAATATGGAATAATTAAAATCAGAGGTATATGAAAAAACTAGTTGTTTTAGTAGCGGGCTTGCTCTCCGTGGCCCTTTTCGCGCAAGCGGAAGAAACACAAAATACGAAAGAGAACACGTTCTCGATGAAAGTACAGATACGTCCGAGAGCCGAGTACCGGAACGGGGTCTTATTCCCCCGGCCTAAAGATGCCGAGTCCACCGGGTTTATCAATAACCGTGCCCGCCTTTCTTTGGGGTATGAGCGGGATCGTTTGTCTATCGGCTTGTCCGCGCAACATGTTGGAGTATGGGGACAGGATCCTCAGATCGATAAGAATGGCCGTTTTATCTTGAATGAGGCGTGGGCGAAGCTGGATTTCGGATCGGGTTTCTTCGCTAAGTTAGGTCGCCAGTCATTGGTATACGATGACGAGCGTATCATGGGGGCGTTGGATTGGAACGTGGCCGGTCGTTATCATGATGCTTTGAAGCTAGGCTACGAGAACACGAATAATCAACTGCATTTAATTCTCGCATTCAACCAGAATGATGAGAAAACGATCGGAGGAACGTATTACGCTCCGGGTGCGCAACCCTATAAAACGATGCAAACCCTTTGGTATAAGCATCTCTTCGACAAGAGTTTTAACGCATCCTTCTTGTTTATGAACTTAGGGATGGAAGGCGGTGATGCCGAGAAACAAAACTCGGATACAAAATACCTGCAAACCTTAGGAACGAACTTAATCTATACGCCTAGTAACTGGACGATAGGTGGTACTATCTATTATCAATTCGGCAAGACGAAAAGCGGACGGGATGTTTCCGCTTTCTTATGGGCGGTAAACGCCGCTTATCAAATCGATCCGCAATGGAAGATCGGTGTAGGTAGTGATTATCTGAGTGGCTCGGATGGGGCCGACGGGAAATATAAGGCGTTTGATCCTCTGTACGGAACCCATCATAAGTTTTATGGTGCCATGGATTATTTCTACGCCTCCTCTTTTGTCAACGGATTGAATCCGGGTTTATGGGATAATCAGATAAATGTAGCTTATAAACCTTCTTCCAAGGTAAACCTGTCTTTAGCCTATCATTATTTCTCCATCACGGGCGACGTATACGAAGGTAATGATAAATTGAGTAAAGGTTTAGGTTCGGAATTGGATTTCCAAGTGGATTGGGTAATTATGAAAGACGTGAAATTATCCGCGGGATATTCTACGATGTTGGGTACGAATACCATGAAGGCCGTGAAGGGTGGAAATCCGTCTCATTGGCAAGATTGGGGTTGGTTATCAATAAATATTAATCCAACTATATTCGCGACGAAATGGTAACAGTTCTCAAGGAAAAGGGTATATTTGCAGGAGTAAACCTTTTTTCAAAACAAGATACGATGGATATAACCGATATGTTTAAAATCCCGCTTTTTAAGAATTTTACGCTTAAGATGCGGGAAGAGTTTTTGGATAAACTTGAATATACAGTAGAGGAGCATCCAAAAGGAAAAACCATAATTCATCAAGGGACGACTTGTAACGCCCTTCATGTTTTATTGGAGGGAAAATTGAACGTGGATGTTTTGGACGTATCAGGTAACATCGTGCGCGTGGAGACGATACAGGCTCCACGCACGTTCGCTACGCCTCATATCTTTTCCGAGAAAAACCAATTCCCCGCTACTTTTACCGTCGACGAGGATGTGGTATTGCTTAAGGGCACCAAGGAGTCTGTATTTACCTTAATGCATTCTATGCCGTTATTCCTGCATAATTTCCTTTGCGTCAGTACTAGCTGTAATAAATGTACGATGACTCGTTTGAAGGTGCTTTCGTTTCGTGGCATCCGGAACCGCTTTATTTATTACTTATTCGAACATCAGCAAAAGGATTCGAATGTCGTGGAACTAGAACATACCCAAGAGCAGTTAGCAGAGTATTTTGGTGTTACCCGCCCGGCTTTATCGAAGGAAATCGGGAGATTGGTGGATGAGGGATTTATCAGCATTACAAGGAGAAAGGTGACGATTTTAAATAAGACGGCGTTAACATGTATGCTTTAATGCTTTTGGGAAAAAGGTAAAAAGCGTACATTTGTGCCCAAACAAATAACTCCGGTGTATGGGCAAAGTTTTAATTATTGACGACGAGAAGCAGATTTTAGGTTTACTTTCACGCATTATCGGTTTGGAGGGATACGAGGTTTTACAGGCTGCTACTTGTAAGGCGGGGCTGAGGCAGATGGAGCAACATTCGCCGGAGGTGGTATTGTGCGATGTGTTCTTGCCGGATGGTAATGGCGTGGATTTGGTGTCGGACTTAAAGAAACTCCGCCCTCTATCCGAGATCATCCTACTTACCGCGCATGGTAATATTCCGGATGGCGTACAGGCAATCAAGAATGGAGCCTTCGATTATATTACGAAAGGGGATGATAATAATAAGATCATTCCTCTGGTAGCCAAAGCGATGGAGAAAGCTTCTGCCGCTTATCAACAGCAAAAGAAGGAAGCTACGTCCGTCGGGAGGCAATATTCGTTTGATACGATTGTCGGTAAATCACCCGCTATCCAAGCGGCGATAGCGTTGGCTCAGAAAGTCTCGGCTACGGAGGTTCCAGTTCTGTTGACTGGTGAGACCGGTACGGGAAAAGAGGTCTTTGCTCAATCCATCCATCAACATAGTTCCCGGAAAGGGAAGTCTTTTGTCGCTATCAATTGTTCCTCTTTTAGTCGGGATTTATTGGAAAGCGAGATGTTCGGTCATAAAGCGGGGGCTTTTACCGGTGCTTTGAAAGAGACAAAAGGCTTGTTTGAGGAAGCTTCCGGAGGTACGATCTTCTTGGATGAGATCGGGGAAATGGCTTTCGACTTGCAAGCGAAATTGCTCCGTATCCTTGAGACCGGGGAGTTTATCAAGATCGGCGATACGAAACCTACGAAAGTGGATGTACGCATTATTGCCGCTACCAACCGTGATTTAGAGAAAGAGATCGAGCAAGGGCATTTCCGGGAAGATCTATTTTATCGGCTTTCCGTTTTCCAGATCCATCTTCCCGCGCTTCGTGAACGGGTCGAGGATATCCCTCTCCATATAAAAGCCTTTGTTTCTGCTTTTTCCTCCAAGATGGGAAAGAATATCCGAACAATTTCGCCCGAATATATAGATGCCCTGAAAAAACGAGCTTGGAAAGGTAACGTACGTGAGTTGCGTAATGCAATTGAGCGTAGCCTGATTATTGCCGATGGAGATACCTTAACCTTGGATGCTCTCCCTTTGAATATGCAAACCTCCTCTGCGGCGAGTACGGAATCTTATAGCGGTTTTGACCTGAGTGGCGTAGAGAAAATGCATATCCAAAAAGTGCTCAAATACACAAAAGGCAATAAAACCGAAACTTCCCGCCTTCTAGGTATAGGCCTCACTACTCTTTATCGGAAGATTGAGGAGTATGGGCTTTAATCTCATATTCTGCATTATTATGTATACCCGAAAGCATCTTGAAGATATGTAAGGAGAAACGGACATTGCTAAATAGTTTATCTTTGCTGAACGTAAACTTAATAATAATCGCTTAAAATACATCACCTATGAGTCTGAAGATTAAAACAAAACTAAGATACGGAATCGGGCTGCTGTTTGCCATGATCGTTTTGCTGGGAGGTCTATCGGTAAAGAACATCTCCGATATGTCTGCCGACACAAGGAACATATTGGCCGATAATTATAATTCTTTACTCTATTCACGCCGGATGCTGGATGCACTGGAACGAATCGATAGCGATCCTTCGGCTCAAGCCGATTTCGAGAAAAACCTAGGGCTACAGAAAAAGAATATCACGGAGGTCGATGAGAACGTGGCCACCTCACATCTAGTCGCTCAATACGAGCAATTGGCGAAAGAGCGTAATGAGGAGAATATCCGTCGTGTACGTCTCGCCTTAAATCAAGTCATGAGTTTGAATATGGCTTCTATCTACAGGAAAAGCCAAGTGGCGGAGTCTACGTCTCAAAAGGCTTTATTTTGGATTTGGGGGATTGGCCTCTCTTGTATGGTGGTCGCTTTCGCTTTTTTAATACGTTTCCCCCGTTCGATAAATACCCCTATCCGTATGTTGATGGACGGTATCATGGAGATCGCTAACCATAATTACGAGAAACGATTGGATCTCGCTAAATATGATGAATTCGAGGGGGTAGCGAAATCCTTTAACCGGATGGCGGAACGGCTTACGGAATACCGGAAAAGTACGTTGGCGGATATTATTCAAGGAAAGAAATATATAGAGGCTATCGTGAATAGTATCACGGAGCCAATCATAGGCTTGGATCGGGATCGTAAGATTCTTTTCGCCAATAACGAGGCTTTGACGATCTTGAATCTCAAGCGGGAAAACGTGATCGGAAAGTCTGCCTCGGAATTATCCTTACGGAACGATTTGCTTCGCAGGTTAGTTCGGGAACTGATCCAGCCGAGCGAGAAGAAAGAGCCGCTTAAAATTTACGCGGATAATAAGGAAAGTTATTTTCAAGTGCAATATATACCGATCCGTGTGTCGGAGAATGGCGAGGCGGAGGAGTATGTGGGCGACGTGATCTTATTGAAGAACATCACGGAGTTTAAGGAGTTGGATTCCGCTAAGACCACTTTTATCTCGACGATCTCCCATGAATTGAAAACTCCGATATCGGCGATCATGATGAGCCTGAAATTGTTGGAGGATGCCCGTGTGGGAGTCATGAACGACGAGCAAAAAGCACTGGCGGAAAGTATCAAGGAAAGTAGTAATCGATTACTGGAAATTACCAGTGAGCTATTGAAAATGACGCAGGTGGAGACCGGCAAGCTACAATTGAATCCGAAAATCACCAAACCGATCGAATTGATCGAGTATGCGATAAAGGCGAACCAAGTGCAAGCTGATCGCTTCAATTGCCATATAGAGGTGGAATACCCGGAGAAGATTTCCAAGCTTTTCGTGGATAGCGAGAAAATCGCATGGGTCTTGACGAATCTATTATCGAACGCAATTCATTATACCCCGGAGAATGGCCGTATCATAATCGGTGCCCGCCAGCAAGATCATAGCGTGGAGATCTATGTGCAAGATTTCGGTAAGGGCATTGATCCCCGATATCATCAAAGTATATTCGATCGCTATTTCCGTGTGCCGGGAACGAAGGTACAAGGAAGTGGTCTAGGGCTGGCTATCAGTAAAGACTTCGTGGAAGCTCATGGAGGAACACTTTCTGTTGATAGCGCGGTTGGAAAAGGAAGTACTTTTGTTATAAAATTCAACGTATAAGAGGGTAAAAAAAGAGGGTGTTAATTACCCTCTTTTATAATATCGCTTCCTCCGGAAGTGGATGTATCCGATCTTGCCGAACCTTTGTAATGTACATCACTACCTCCGCTTGCCGAAGCCTTGATATAATCGGTTACGTGCGTATAAATATCGGAGCCACCACTGGCGGAACATTCCAACTGGTTTAAGATAAGATCATAAGCCTTGATATCCGAGCCACCTGAGGCGGAATATTCGCCGTTCTCCGCTTTTCCCGTAAGCTTGAGATCGCTACCTCCGCTGGCACGGCCTCGTATTATTCGGGTAGTAAGATCGTTGATGATAATATCGCTACCGCTGGTCGCTTCAATTATGCAATTAGATACGTTGACCGGTTTCTCCATTTTCACGTCGCTACCCCTTGTCGCTATAATTTCCAGATCATCTCCGGATAAAGCGCTTCTCAGGACAAAATCCATACAACCGGACATCTGGATTTTTTCCAGCTTCTTGGAAGTGCCCTCTATTTTAAATCGGGTAGGGCTTAATTGTGTACCATTCTCTGTGGAGATTGAAAGTTCTTCATTTTTTACTTGAACGTTTATATAAGGATATAAATTCTCGTCGATCGTGATTCGTAAGGACGCTGATTCTCCTTGCGTATACCCGAAAACGTACGACGGATTTCCTCCACGACTGAATAGGCTGAACCAACTGTCGCTATACCCCATGGCGGTTGAGCCGACTTTTATCGCTGAATAGTCTCTGACGGAGATTTCTTTCGTGATAATATCCCCATTCCCTTTTACTTTCTTCGCCTCGATAGGCATCACGCAAAAAGCGATCAACGCAAATAAGGCCATCATTCTTGTTCTCATATGAAGTGTAATTAATTTATACTCTTTTCTTATAAGACGAATGGATTTGAAAAAACGTTACATCTAAAATGAAAAAAAAAGAAGCTATCATTGACTTTTTTTGTGATAGCTTCTTTTTCTTACCCTAATACAGGGAGGTCGATTAATTACTTTTAGGTTTTTCAACCATATGTTCTACTCTGTCTTTGACGTATTCGACTTGATTTTTACCCGTGTCTACCACGTCCTTTACTTTTTTCTTCGCCTTATCTGTAAGACCGTGGAGTTCGTTCTCCAGACATTCGAACTGTCCTTGATCTTCCATCCTGCGAAGTACGTAACCAACAACTACACCTACGGCTAAACCGAATAATACATTTTTCATAACTACTACTTTTTATGAGTTAAAACATTATTTTTTGTAATTATGAAACAGCAAGTCAACCGATAAGGTTGGTGTTTATTTGTTATTTTTCAGTAAATCCCTAATCTCGGTAAGTAATTGGATATCCGCAGGGGGAGCGACCGGAGCTTTCGGGGCTTCTTCCTTCTTCTTGCTTAAAGCATTAACGCCTTTGACAAGTAAAAAGACGGCGAAAGCAATGATTATAAAATCCAGTGTCACTTGTATGAAATTTCCGTAGTTAATGGAGACCGCCGGAGAGATCACCTTGTCTCCCTCCATTACAGCGTGCTTCAAGGTGATTTTTAAATCCGTGAAATTGACGCCACCTACAAGTAAACCTACCGCCGGCATGATCAGATCCGCTACGATAGAAGATACGATCTTTCCAAAGGCACCACCGATAATGATACCTACCGCCATGTCCACTACGTTACCTCGCATGGCGAACTGCTTAAACTCTTGTAATATTTTTTTCATAAAACAACGCTTTTTATATTATAACAACAAAATTAGCCATAAGTTGAATATTTTCAATGCTTATAGCGAAATTTGAAGAAATTATTTTTGATTTTCATGTTTTTGTTTGACCCATTTGAGCATTGATGTGTTATATCCTCTTTCTTTGGCCTTAGTCAATAAAAAGAGAATAGCCTCTTCTGGGAGTGTAGGCGTACGACTAAGTAGCCATAAATAGTCTGAGGTATTACTGCCTACGAGAGCGTATGAGTAATTATCCTCGTCAATTTCCATAATGTTGTACTCGGCGTAGAACCGCATAAAGAAACACACTTTTAATTTACTAGGACACGTAGGATCTGTTATTTTGGCTATACCTTTCGCTCGTTTGAAGGAACCGGAAAAATTACCCCAATATCCGCTGTTAACAACTTCTATATCTCCATTCGGGAGAAATGAGTATTCCACGGTAGCCCCTACGAGATTATGCTCAAAGCGATGATCAAAGCGTGCTATTTCAAACCATTTCCCCATATAGCGGTGTAAATCCAAAGTCTGGACGGTTTCTTTGTTTATAATGTGTTGAGTGCAAGATAAATTACACTGCATTATAAGACAGATGAGGCCTATTAGTTTAAATCGCATAGGTTTTTATTTTTATCTCATAATAAACATAGAGAGCCTCTAAAAAGTTTGAAAACGTTCATATTTTAGGGTTTTTATTTTTTCGACAACCTGTGCTTTAACTTTTAATTTGAAATTTCTATCCTGTCTGAACTGAGAAATTCGTAGTTGTGGCATTTCCGGACGATAGATTTAGATCCACGTTTTTATATGTTTTTTTGTATTGAAAATTTCATAGTTATGATTTGGAAAAATCATAACTATGAAATAAAAAGTCATAACTATGAAATAAATGACTCTTTACTGTGAAAAGAATATATGAAGATGTTTTAATTGTAAATGCTTGTTTGTGAATTAGTAATCGTCAAGATGTCTAACTTTGCGTGTTTGTTTTCAGTTGGAATTTAAAATAGAGAGATATGGATGAGAAAGATTTGGTGGAAGGGATGCGAGAGTATATAAGTCTGTTACAAAAGGAAGGACGGTATTCCTCGGCGAAAAGTTATCAAGACGCGATGAACTCTTTTATACGGTATAGCGGGACGGATCGTATCCCATATACATATATAAATAAGGATACTCTTCGCCGGTACGAGGCTTATTTGTTGGAGAAAGGCTGCATGCGTAATACGGTCTCCACGTATATCCGCCGTTTGCGTTGTATCTATAACAAGGCGGTGGAGAATGGCGAGGCGGCGTTTATCCCTTCTTTATTCAAGGGGGTTTTTACGGGTGTGGAAAGCCAACGTAAGAAATCCTTGCCTCTGGGGGATTTGAATCGTCTGATGACTGTTCCGGTAAAAGGAGAGACGTTGAGGAAGACACAGCTGGCGCTTTGCTTGATGTTTCAATACGGGGGAATGTCGTTCGTTGATTTCGCTCATTTGAATAGAGATAATATCAAGAACGGCATATTGGATTACAATCGCCAGAAGACCGGGACTTCGATGCGGCTGGAGGTTTTGGATACAGCGGAGGCTATGTATAAGGAACTGGTAGGTGAGAGGGCAGGAAACTCGGGGTACTTATTTCCCTTTTTAAGTGGGACGAAGAACGGCCATGAGGAATATCTCGAATACAATGCGGCCTTGTCCCGGTTCAACCGGAATTTGAAGACGTTGAAGGAGGTTGCCGGAATAGCCCCGGATGTGACTTCTTACACGATCCGTCATTCTTTTGCCATGGCATTGAAGGAACAAAATGTCCCCATTGAGATGATCAGCGAGTTATTAGGCCATAAATCCATCAAGACAACCCAGATTTATTTAAGAAGTTTCTCCTTGGAGAAAATGGCGGTGGTAAATAAGTCTTGCTTTGAGAATGTATATAATTATATGCCAGAGGTGGGTTGAGGCTACTTGGGGAGTAGCGTTCATTTCACGGTGCAAATGTAGCAAAAAATAGCAAATAACAAGCAATCATTAGTTTTAGTTTGTGCTCCGACCTTGATTCTCCTTAAATCTTCGTTCTTATTCCTAGTGTATAGACATGGCAATAGAGACGAAATGATCTCGTATTTCCTACATCATCACGTCCCTTCTAAAAATCGAACCTACATTCTTGTAGAGACAGGGCGTGCCCCGTCTCATCCCCTCAAAATGGTATTCAAAATTACTGTCAGACGGTGGGAGACGGGGCACGCCCCGTCTCTACAACTGGGTGATAACCATTTTCCAACCTTTTACGCTACTTCCCAAGTAGCCTAATATTTCAACCGATGGTGATTTTCAGAAAAGCCATTTTTAAAAACATAAAGTATTGTTTATCAGGAGTAAATAGGGCGCTCTTGGTAGGGCTTTGAATTGTCGTGAGGCTTGAGTGGAGATCCTGATATAATCTTAGGAAAAGATAATCATAATGATGAATGTTTTGAGAGACGGTTGCTCGGAGAGGGGTACGGCGCGGGTTGGCAAGCGTCATGACCTGAAGACTGTACGCTGGTACGTGCTCACGCTTCCTACTACGGGTGTGGCACGACGCGACAGGATCAGCCCCGCTAAAAGCTTGGATGCCGAGCTTTCCCGGCGCAAGCGTCGTGGGGAGACGTTGTTCGAGTATTTCGCCCCCTCGTATGTGGAGGTAAGGAAGGTGGATGGCAAGATGGTCAACACGAAGCGGCCCTTGCTGTTCAACTACGTGTTTATTCGCTCCTCGGTAGAGGAAATCTTCCGCATGAAGCGTACGCTCCCCCTGTACAATTTTCTTCCCCGGGTTTCTTCTGGGGGTATGACCCATTTCCCTTACCTCTCGGATGACGAGATGGGAAATTTACGTTGGGTGGCGGAATCTTATTCCAACGAGCTTCCGGTGTACGTTCCGGACAGCGGCCGCTTGCTGAAGGGTGACCGTGTGCGTATCACGTCCGGCTATTTCGCCGGAATGGAGGCGGAGGTGGTGATCCAGCCGGGTGGCGGGCATAAAGATGTGATGGCCCGTATCCTCGATTGCATGTGGGTCCCCTTGTTGGAGGTGAAGCCGGGCGAGTATGAGCTGATCGAGCTGAACACCAAGGGCAAGCACGTCTATACTCATCTGGACAACGACCGCCTGCGGGAGGGCTTGCACGATGCCTTGGGTCGTTACCACACCTCCGGCAGTGTATCTGAGGATGATACTCGTTTTGCCCGTGAGGTGTTGAGATCCTACGGTTCCCTTTGTGCGGAGACGGACGTGATGCGTTGCAAGATTTACTCGTCGCTCCTTCCTGCCTACAAGCTGTTGGGCGAGGAAGATGAGTTCGTGCGCTTGCTTGCCACGATGCGAAGTATGCTCCCGGTGGTAAAGGCGGCGCAATCCCGTGCCTTGTTGCTGGTGACACTCTACGGTTGCACGGACAGCAGTCTCTACCGGCAGATGGCGCATGAGGTGGTGGATCCGTGGCGGGGTGAGTCCTCGCCCAAGAAAAGCAAGGCGGTGTTGATCCGCCGGCTGGACGATTACGATCGCTGGCTGAAACACGAACGAGTTGACAGTTGACAAGTGACAGTTGACAAGTGACAGTTGACAGTTTAAATCATAATTCAAAATTCATAATTCAAACCATGTCTTCCCTTCCTTCCGGCGTTCGTTTGGTGAGGTTGCTGAACGAGCATTTGAATGATATCATGAGTTGCGAGCGTACGAATACCGCCTCTATCCACTTGTATTGCACAGGTCCTTACTGGGTGGCATTTGAGTACTCGGCCTATCAGTTGCGCCGTGCGTTCCCGGACAGCGAGGTTACGCCGATGCGCTTGTTCGGCTACCCGTTTCCAGTGGTGATGGTCTCCGTGACGGATCGTTCGCTCCGCTCGTATGCCCGCAAGCACATCTTGCGAAGAGATGACAAGGATTACAAGCAATTGACTGTACCCAGACTCTCCCTCATGGACTACCAAGAGTGGCACGCCGGCGAGGTGGAGGGGTTACCTTTATTGAGTTAGAAAGTATGAGTGGAAAGGTCGCCCAAACATCCTATTACAGATACTTTTGAGAGTCAACCATATCTACAAAAAGACAGTAGTAGGCCTACCGTATTCGATATGCAGCTATTGATACAAATCACTGTGTGCTGTTTAGAGGTAAACTGATAGGTAGTGAGCGACAAATGAAAGCCTTCTGCAAAGTTGGCAAGGTAAGTGACAAGGAGATAAACTGAACATGTGAATATAGGCTCTACATGAAGAATGTCAATTGAATTATAAACAAATAACAAATGAGTTAAGCACGAAGAGCCGTGTGATGGAAGCCTGTTAAGACGGTTCCGTGAGAAGGAAGGGTGAAAGTCCCTCTCCTTACTCGACCTTTAATATTTAATGTTTATATTATAAATGATTCAAATTACAGATAAAAGTAAATGCTGTGGCTGCAATGCTTGTGGTGATGTATGTACCCATAAGGCTATTACTTTCAAGACCGATATAGAGGGATTTTGGTACCCGGAAGTTGATAAAAATAAATGTACAGATTGTGGTCTTTGTGAAAAGGTCTGCCCCAATCTGCACTCTGAAGAGCTAAAGAAAAATGATTTTGAGATTCCTGTTTGCTATGCCGCCATACATAAGAATATCGAGGTACGTTTCGACAGCACTTCTGGTGGAGCGTTCACAGCCCTTGCCGAATACGTTTACAAGCAAGGCGGCTACGTGGGTGGTGCGGTCTATAATGAAGACTGGTCTGTGTCTCAGTTCCTTTCAGCAGATAAGACCGACTTGCCTCGTTTGCGCTCTAGCAAATACCTTCAGAGCCGTTTCGATGGATTTTATATCGCTGTTCGTGAAGCCTTGAAGACTGGCAAGCCCGTGCTTGTTTGTGGAGGTCCATGTCAGATGGCAGCCCTGCGCGGCTTCCTGCACAAAACTTATGACAACTTGATTTTGGTGGATTATATCTGTAGGGGTATAGCCTCGCCATTGCTTTTCCGGAAGTACATAGAATATCTGGAAAACAAGCATCATTCAAAGGTTGTCTATTTTAAAGCTAAAAACAAGGAGTTGGGATGGCGTAAGCATACTTTTAAAATTCTCTTTGAAAATAGAGATGTCGAATATCAAACGTTGGAGAACAATCCGTGGCGTATTCTGAATTATGTCGTTCCTGAGGTATGTCGGCCGAGTTGTTTTGAATGCCCCTTCAAGGGTTTCCCTAGAGCTACAGACATTACCATTGGTGATTTATGGGCTGATAAAAAGTATATACCTAAAGAGCTTGACAATGATTTGGGAACGTCCGTAGTCTTTGTACATAGCAAAAAAGGCGCTGACTTGATACAGAATATAAAAATGCTGAAAAAGCAGGACTTCCCTCTAGACAAGGCCATAGCAGGAAATTACCATTTAATGAAGCCTTTGTGCCATTCTAGTCATGACAGGGATGCGTTCTATGCTATCCTCAATGAATCACTGGATGCCTGTATCAAGAAGTACTTGCCCCATTTTGGGAAGAAGGGGGTTAGCGTCAAGGAAAAGCTCAAGAACGTAGCCCGTTTCTTATTTAGCGTAAAAAAAGCCTCTGGATGGAGTCTTGGCACATGGGAAAAAAACTTTCGATATAACTTCTTTTGCGGCCAAGTAAAAGGAAATGTTTTGGAAGGAAAATTCTTCATCATAAATAAGTATTGCACTATAGTTCTAGAGTCTAAAGCACAACTGATATTGAATGCGCCCTTCTATTTCGGAAGTAAGCGTGTCAAAGGATCTCGCCTGGACAGCAGGCTCTTGATTGAGAACGGAGGGAGGATGGAGATTAAATATGAACCTTATAGTGTTGCGTATGGTGCCGACATTGAGGTGTTCAGGAACGCTACTTTGGAAATAGGAGGTGGTTTAGGTGCGAATATTGGCTTGACGATCATATGCGCTGACAATATTTCTATCGGACGGCATACCGGATGTGGACGTAATGTCACTATCCGCGATAACAACGGGGAACACTTTATATCTATTCGCGGCTATAAAATTTCCTCTCCCGTCACCATCAAAGAGCATGTATGGTTAACAGAAAGCTGTACGGTGATGCCTGGGGCGGTAATCGAACCAGGTGCCATAATCTCTGCTCGTTCGGTGGTTTCCGGTCACATACCTGCTTTCAGTATAGTGAAAGGCGATCCCGCCGTGGTGGTGGAGAAAAATATTCTTTGGAAGGCTTAGATAAAAAATACTTGATATATGGAATTAAAAGATTTTATTGGCAAATTTGTTTCCCAATTCGAAGAGGAAGATCCTGCTATTTTTGAAGCTGATTTGGATTTTCATGAACTGGATAGTTGGTCATCGCTGACAAGTCTTAGTGTCGTGGCGATGGTATATCAGGAATATGGGGTGGAATTAGATACTCAAGACGTGCGTAATGCCGATACAATAGAAGATATTTTCAATATCGTAAAAGAAAGAAAGGCATGAAAACAATCATACCTGATGTCTCTATCCGCAGTATTGCAAGCTGGTTACCGAGTAATAAGATTCCCTTGTCTTCTTTCGCCGAGCAATATGGTGAAAAAGAGACAAGAGATGTTATCCGTACAACAGGAGTTGAATGGGTTTACAGAACCGATGCGAATCAGAAATCATCCGATTTGTGCTTCAACGCTGCCGAATATCTAATCAGTAAGGATAACATCGACAGAGAGAGCATAGACGGCTTGGTTGTATTGACTGTGACTCGTGATTGGGCGCTCCCTGATACTTCTGTCTATCTCCAGCATAAATTAGGATTGAAGAATGAGACCGTTTGCTTGGATATTAATTATGGTTGTACCGGTTATATCTATGGTTTGATGCAAGCAGCCATGTGGATACATAGTGGATTGTGTCAGAACGTTTTAGTTCTTGGAGGTGATATGCTGAAGAATTGTCTTGACCCTAAAGCTGTTGGTAGTATTGATGCGAGCGATATAGGTACTGCTTCACTGATTTCAAAAGGAACAACTGGCATGGCCTTCCATCTCTGTTCAGATGGTGCGAGATACGATCGGATCATGATGCCCCATGGTGGATATATATGCCAAGATGGAATGGGGGTTTTCTCATTTAGTATAGTGAACGGTCCTAAAAGCATTCGCGCTGTGATGGATTTGATGAAATGGGAGGATTCTGATGTGGATATATATGCGTTGCATCAATCCAGTCAGTTGATTATTAAGAATGTTAGAATGGCATTGAAGTCAAGTCAAGAGAAATTTCCAGTGAACATGAAGGACTTTGGTAACTCAAGTAGCTCCACTATCCCCAATTTGTTATGTGATCTTTATGGATTGAACAAGGCAAACCGTCCGAGGCATGCCGTTTTTTGTTCCTATGGCGCTGGCCTTACGTGTGGAAGTGTTGCTCTAGATCTTTCCAAAACTCATTTCTATGAACCGCTGAATAAACAGTGACCGATCCATTACTCGTAAGAATCGAAAAATATTTATTAGATAGTTATGATGAAGATTAATCTCATTGAGTACTTTGAGGAGAGCGTACAGCGATGTCCTCAAAAGACTGCGGTGATAGACCGTGACCGTACCATAACCTTTTCCGAACTTCGTGGAAAGGCTTTGGTGCTTGCCTCTGCCATCGGATGTATCAAGCGCCCCGCGGCTGTGTTCTTGAACAAGAGTATCGAGAGTGTGTATGCGGATTTGGCGATTATTTATTCTGGTAATTTTTATATGAATTTGGATGTGAGGTACCCTGCGGAACGTCTCAAGAACATCTTGGATTTGGTTTGCCCCGGTGTCATCATCACCAATAACCAATACATGAAAAGTATCGTCAGTGTCATTCCGTCCGATGTTCAAGTGATTAATTTAGACGGGATGGACTTTACACAACAGGTGGACGAATCCGCTATTTTCACCAATCTTGGGAAGTTGATTGACACCGACCCGTTGTGTATCATCAACACTTCCGGCTCTACGGGAACACCCAAGGGAGTGGTACTTAACCATAAGAGTTTCTTTGATTTTACCGAATGGGCGTTGGATACGTTCAAATTTGACGATAACGAACTGATGGGCTCCTTGTCACCATTGGTGTTTGATATCTACAGCTTCGAGTTGTGCATGCTGATGGCCAAGTCAAGTACCCTTGTTGTCATTCCCGAACACTTGTCGGCCTTCCCTGCTTCTATTCTGAAAATATTAGAGGAACACAAGGTTACTTTCTTGTTCTGGGTACCCACCATTATGGTGAACATAGCCAATATGGACTTACTTTCCTCCATTCAGTTGCCCGCATTAAAGACTGTATGGTTTGCAGGCGAGGTATTTCCTACCAAGCAGTTCAACTACTGGCGCAAGATGTTGCCTCAGACGACGTTTGCCAATCTGTATGGTCCTATCGAGATTACGCTTGATTGTACCTGTTTCATCGTCAACCGGGAAATTAAGGACGAGGAGTCTATTCCCATCGGATTCCCTTGCCGCAACACGGATATCCTTATTCTGGATGCGGACAACAAGCTGGTGACAGAAGCCGGCAAAGAAGGTGAACTCTGTGTACGTGGCACTTCGTTGGCTATGGGCTATTACAACAATCCCGAAAAGACTGCGTCTGCCTTTGTGCAGAATCCTCTGAACCATGCTTATCCTGAAACAATCTATCGCACGGGCGATGTTGTGGTTATCAACGAGCGTGGTGAGATCGTTTTCAAAGGCAGAAAGGATACGCTGATTAAGCATATGGGCTATCGTACCGAGTTGGGCGAGATAGAGCACATCATCATCAACAAGCTCAAGCTGGTGAAGAACGGATGTGTGGTTTATAACTTCTCCAAGAAAGAGATCACCCTGTTCTATGAATCGCCAGAGGAGATCACTCCGGCAGAGTTTCGTAAACGTATAGGACAGGAGTTACCGAAATATATGCTGCCCACTGTGTATCATCATCTCGATGAGTTGCGACGTAATACGAACGGTAAGATTGACCGCCTGTTCTATAACAACCAAGTCAATGGATAAGATAGATTCACTTGATAAGATTAATGCCTTTGTGAGCGATATTCGTTCTTTGCGTAAGGGCTATCTGACCAATTTCTTCTTGGATAGGAAGAAGCACTCTCTATGGATAGAGAAAGGGGAACTCTTTTACGTATCCTTCCCTGACTGCTATTTTTTGCTCCATCTGACTAACTCGGTCAACAATCTGTTCTTCATTACCACAACCTCACAACAGTTGGCAGAAAACTTGAAAGCCTTTCTGCCAATATTTGCCGAGCAAATGGTCGTGGACATTGTAGGTGATGCAAAGATCGTGGATTTGAAAGATGTGTTTGTAGAGCAAGGCTTCAGCGTGTATGAGCAGCTCTACCGTATGAATCGTATCGGAACTCTGGAATTTAAAGAGATCGATACCCCCAATGTTTGCTTTGCGGAAGATGTCGATGCTCAAGTGGTGTTAGATATGCTTCACTCTTACTTTGATCCTTTGTCCGAACAGTTGCCCAGTTATGAGGAAATACTGTATTTTATATCGCAGAAGAGCGTTCTTGTATATAAGGAAGCAGGTAAGGTGTATGGATTCGTTATCTTTGAATTGAACGGGCAGACCTTATATCTGCGTTATTGGTTTGTCTTGCCCGAATACCGGGATTTAAAGATTGGTTCCCGATTGTTCAATGAATTTATGCGAGCTGGTCACGCCACCAAGCGTCAACTCTTTTGGGTGATAGCTAGTAATGAAAATGCCATTAAACGTTACCGTCATTACGGCTTTGAAGTAGAGAGACTTTATGATTATGTATTAATTAGAAATAAATAAGGGTATATAATTGCCAAGATTAAAGGAGAAAAAGATTATGAGAGAGAAAATTATTTCGATTTTGAGTGAGTTACGTCCCGAATTCGATTTCAGCGAGCCTGTAAACTTTATAGAGGAAGGTATGCTCGATTCCTTCGATATAGTGACGCTGGTCGATACTCTCGACACCGAATATGATATCGTCATTGATGGTATTGACATCATTCCCGAAAATTTTGACAGCCTGGATAGTATTGTGAGGCTGCTGCAGAAGAACGGGGTGAACGAATGATAATCGTGTGAATGCTATTTAAATAAAAGGGGCAGTCTGAAATGAGTCAGGAAGTATCTTCAACAAATAAGCGTATAGCAAAAAATACACTTTTTCTATATGTGCGTATGTTACTTGTCATGGGGGTAAGCATATTTACTTCCCGTGTGATACTTCAAACGCTTGGTGTAGAGGATTACGGTATTTATAATGCGGTAGGTGGAATTGTGGCCGTAATAGGAGTGCTTAACGGTGCCCTGTCTTCATCAACCAGTCGTTTTCTGGCTTACGAATTGGGAATGAAGAACGCAGAGATGCTGAAGAGAACTTTCTCGGTTTCATTGAATTTGCATATGGCTGTGGCTTTTATTGTCTTGCTGTTGGCTGAGACTATAGGCCTCTGGTTCTTTTACGAGAAAATGGTTATACCGGTGGAACGACTATCGGCTGCGTGGTGGGTCTATCAGTTTTCTATTGTTACGGTGATGGTTAACTTCACCCAAGTACCTTACAATGCTTCACTGATAGCCCATGAAAATATGTCTATTTATGCCTATGTAGGCTTATATGATGCGTTTTCGCGATTAGCTATCGCTTACCTCCTTTCCTTATCTCCCATGGATGACTTGGTGTTTTATGCTTTGTTGTTAATGCTGAATACTTTTTTGATTCAGTTTTTTTATAGGTTTTATACGTATCGGCGTTATCAGGAGTGCCGTTTCAGATGGATTACGGATAAGACTTTATATAAAAGGCAGCTGGCTTATTCAGGGTGGGAGATGTTTGGCGGATTGGCATCAATAAGCCAAGGGCAAGGTATTAATATCCTTCTCAACTTATTTTTCGGTCCCATGGTCAACGCGGCACGTGCGGTGGCTTATCAAATCCAAACGGCTGTCAACCATTTTGTGATTAATTTTCTTATGGCCACGAGGCCGCAGGTAATTAAAAGTTTTGCCGAACACAATTATGAGAGGATGTACTCACTTACGTTTAAGTCCGCACGTTATTCGTTCTTCTTGATGTTGGCATTAATCTTGCCCATCTGTTTTGAGTTGAGGTTCATATTAAACTTATGGCTGGGCAAAGCCACTCCTCCTGATACGTATGTATTCACTTTGATCATACTTTTACTCAGTCTTGCCGAGGTTTTCCGTGCGTCCATGATTATGGCCTTTCACGCTATCGGCAAGATGAAGCTGGGGAATTCGCTCAATGGAACCATAATGATATTGTCCTTGCCTATTAGTTATGCCATATTGAAAATGGGTGCTCCTGCCTATGCGGTGTTCATAGTTCTCGTCATCATTAATATAACTGTTATGATTGATGCTTATTTCATTGTCTATTCTTATGTACATTTCAACATACGTGAACTTTTAGTTGGCGCTGTTCTCCCATGTGTCTTAGTTGGTGCCTGTTCTGTAATTGTGCCTACGGCCATCGTATATTTGATGGAGGATGGATGGCAGAGGTTCATTATTCTATCCTTGCTTACAGAGGTCGTATTGATGATTCTTATCTTATACGTAGGAATAACACGTGCCGAAAGAAAAAAAATAGTCAGTTGGATTCAGACTAAGATGAGCAAGACTAAACAATGATCAGAGAATTTGTTAATACAGAAGATCTCATGAAACATTATATAAAGAACAAAATCAATACATTCATTAAGTCTTCTCATTGGTACAACGAGGTCCTTTTCAAAGATTGCGTGAAATTTTGGGAAATGAAAGAGGAGCCATTGGACGTTGTGAATCTAGGCAGCAGTTCCGGCGTATATGATTTCGATTACAGCGATATGGGATGTAAGGGAATGAACTGGGCTGTGGCGCCGCAGACGATGGTAGGCGACTTTTTGATACTCAAGCGATACCGCAAGTTTCTAAAGGATAATGCTATTGTGTTTTATCCGCTTTGTCCGTTTACGTCGATCAGTGGAGCGGTGGATTACATAGAAGACCGTTGCTATAGTTTTTTGGACTATCGAACGATTCCCGGTGGACACTATATCCGGAATAGTAAAATAAAGGGATATAAAAATAGCCCTATATCTATATACCCATTGGTGGAATTTATCCGTGACATTAAGACACGTATCCTTCCGCCCAAAGAAGTGATAATGGGAGATAGGCAACTGGAGCGTGATGCTGAGAATTGGATAAAGGGATGGACTATTCAGTTTAATATCAATAACTTGAATGATAAATTCGTAGAGAGTCATAGAACGGTATATGATAGGACTATATCTATGTTAAAGGATATGATTGAATATTGCAAAGAGGAGAAGTTAAGGTTGGTCCTGGTCATACCACCTATGCATAGATCTTTGTGCCGTAAATTTCCCTCTGTTGCCAAAGAGCAACTGATAGACTCTTTCATTACAGAAGCCAACGGGGGGGAGACATGGTACTTCGACTGTATGGAAGAGCCTGGATTTTCGGATGACAAATCCTTGTTTCGCAACTGCTATTATCTTAACAAGAGAGGAGCCCTACTATTCACTAAGTACATAATGGATAAAATAGATAATAAGTAATTATGGGAATAAAGTCTTACATCGTGAATTTCTTGAAATTCCTTAAACATGGGGGAGTAAAATATGTCTCTGTTACATTTACCAATCCTGATGCGAGATATACCAATAAGAAAGTATTTATTTCTGGCGGTAGCGAGGGATTGGGCAGAGCTATGGCTAAGGCGTACTTGGCAGAGGGTGCTGAGGTTATAGTGACTGGAAGAAGTAAAGAAAAACTGTCAAACTTCCAGCTTTCCGAAAGTAATGCCAAGCTTCATACGTTGGTATGGGACGCCTTGGATTTTGACTCTTATAAGCAGAAGTTCGATGAAGCCGTTTCCATAATGGGTAGAATCGACATATTCGTGAACAATGTAGGAGGTGGTATGTCTAAGTATGAACCGTGGAATGCATATACCGCGGAAGTACTGGACAGGACATATGATATCAATACGAAAAGTATGTTTTTGATGTGCCAAATGGAAGGGCTGTATATGATTGACAATAAAATCAAGGGGAATATACTCAACATTACCTCTATCGCCGGCTACCAAAGACTTTTCGACCCTTATGCCGTGGCCAAGTGGGGCGCTCATAGCTTGACTGGTGGAATCGCAAGAAAACTTATTGCTTATGATATCGTGGTGAATGGTATTGCGCCTGGCACATGCCTGACCTCCAATCCTGCGTTGCCTCATAATAGGAACTTTGAAGACAACGCTTATTTCCAAGGACAGCCGAGTAAACGTTTTACAATGCCCGAGGAAATAGCTAAAACCGCTCTCTTTCTCACTAGTGGCGAAGCAAGGCAAATTGTTGGCTATATAATCCCTGTAGATGGGGGTGTCTTGATTTGAACGTACTGATTGGCTATTGGATATCCGTAAAGTGTATTAATTGAAAGAATGTGTTTTTGAATGTTCATATTCGTTGTTATGTATGATTAAAATCCAAGAACAATGGTGAGAGACTATTCTATTGATTCGGTAAAAGGTGTATGCTTATTGCATATGTTCGTCCTGCATATTTTTATAATATATGGTTTTTTTGATGCAAAAGGTGCCGCATCCGAATTCTATTTTAATGCCCTAAGTTTTTTTATGTCCTCTTTTTATTTTTTTAGCGGCTTTTTCTTCAAAAGCCCTGAGAATGGAAATGAGATGAAGTATATTAGGAGTAAGGTTAAGAAGTTTATCATACCGCTGATAACATGGTCTGTCATTTCTTTGCCCTTTGTTTATTGTAAGGATTATTTATTAACAAATATTAATACAGGGGGGGGTGAAATGGCTTGAGCCTTTCACGTTCGTTCTTCCATTAGGATGTTTACGTTCAAATGATGCTTTGTGGTTTCTTTCGTCACTGTTTTTAGTGAATGTTATATTCTTCATAGTGAATAGAAGGCTTTCAGGCAAAAGGCTGTTTGTCTTTATTTTGCTTTGTTACCTATATTCTTTTGTTGATAGTAAAATACTCCCATGTGTTTTTAATAGTTCGAATGTTAGCTTGGGTATTGTCTATTTTTATGGGGGATATATGTTTCGTAAAGCTTCAATGAAATACTCTATATTTAGGGTTTGGTATTTTATATTGGCTTGTGTTCTCTACGTACTAATTATGACATTTGATCCACAGTATTTAATGTTTGTCTCGTTAGGGCAGGTAAAGGGATACTACATTTTGAATTTAGTATTCTCCATATCGGGAATTTATATATTATGGTTTGTTTTCAAGAAACTTCCACGCATATCATTATTCGTATATTTTGGTGAACACTCTATGTCGTTGTACGTATGGCACATGATACCGTTGCGTTTAGTCTTAGATCCATTGATAAAGTATTATTATCCAGAATGTCCGTTCATTCTGTATTTTATTACGATGCTCGTTACGATATGTTTAACCGCATGGATTATAGAATATTGTCTTGGCAGAAAATTCAGTATCCTGTTAGGCTACTAGTTGCTCGAGTAAGGAGAGGGACTTCCACCCTCCTTACTCGACTATAAGGAAGAAGATAAATCGATGAACAAATGAGAATAGGAATCGTTACGTTTTGGCAAAGCGATGATAATTACGGTCAGCAATTACAATGCTGGGCTTTGCAACGTTATTTAAAAAAGCTTGGGCATGAGCCGTTCTTAATACGTTACCTCTATAAAGAATCCGTTTGGAGGAAGTGGTTGAAGATTATGGTGAAGACAGCTCTCATATATCCACTTCTTGGTTGGTGGAGACATCGGGAAGTCAGGCGTATGGAAGCTGTTAATAGGGTTAAGAATAAAGTGCGCCGTTTTGAGGAGTTTAGGGACAACCATATCAATCAGACTCAACGGATTTACGGTACATTAAAAGAGTTACGTCTGGATCCTCCCGTTGCGGATGTATATATAGGGGGGAGCGACCAGATTTGGCATCCCGTATTATTGAGGTGGAAAGACAGCCGTGCCTTTTGGCTGGATTTTGGGGGAGATAGGGTAAGGCGTATCGCTTATGCGGCTAGTTTCGGAGTGGATAAATGTCCTTCGGGGCTTCAAGCGGAACTTTCCGGACGATTGTCTCGATTCGATGCCCTGTCCGTACGAGAGGAAAGCGGGGTTTCTATCTGCCAAGCAGCCGGAAAAGAGGCGGTACATGTCCTTGATCCGACATTGTTGCTCTCGAAGGACGATTATCTTTCTCTCATGGAAGATATACCGGGAAAGTTTTCTCCTTACATGTATATATATAGTATCAATATCTCTAAGAAGGAGGATATACGATGGTCGGAACTTCGAGGGTTTGCCGAGAGGGAGGGACTATCGTTGATAGTGACACCCGCCAGTGGGTATTTACCCGGTCGGGAGCTGTTTGAGGGGGTGGAATATCGTTATGCTACTATTCCGGAATGGCTTTCTCTCATCCGGTATTCCGGCTTTGTGGTGACCACCTCTTTTCATGGCGTGGTTTTCTGTATTTGTTTTCACAAGCCATTCATTTATTTTCCCCTGTCCGGGACGCACGCCAAGGGAAACAGCCGCGTATTAAACTTGCTTTCCAAACTAAGCTTGTCGGATAACGTTTGGAAAGTCCCCGGAGATTTTGAACGGATTTATAATCTCCCTGTAGATTGGGATAAGGTGGAGGAGTTGTTGGCTCCTTTGCGTGATAAATCAGTTTCTTTTTTGAAACAAGTGTTGAGTTAATGATGTAATGAATAAAAAGATTTTGGGGGTATCAGTAAGCCTTTAATTAAGGGCTCAATAGTTAAATCCCTATCGTTTGTTGCTAACGAATTTAAAAGTTTATGTATTATAGTAGCGAAGATTTAGAATACTTTTATTTGTAAACACTAAGTTACTTAAAGGAATTTTTCCGTGAAATCGTCAAAGGCTGCAGGGACTATGAGAATCTGCTGTCGATAACCATAGGGGTCAGCACTAACAATATTCAAAAACTAAACGTTTACTTTATGCTATATATTTTGTGTTGGACTGTTATATTCTGTTCTTTTTGTTGTTGGATTGAAAGTGTAACTACATGTAATATATGTTTACTTATTTGATATATAATATGATTTTAGTGCTGTCTTTTTTGTCAGCATATCTTGCTGAGTTCTCAAAAACAAAATTTCAGCGGATCGTATGTCGAATTGTTCTTTTCAATATTCTTTTTATACCAGCAGCTATTCGTTATAATGTAGGAACTGATTATCCTAACTATGTGGATTATTTTAATTCTGTTTATGGGAATGATGTGAATGAATATGGATTCTATGTATTAACTGTGTTCTTGCGAAATATAGGACTTCCTGTACATAGCTTATTCGTTGCTTCTAGTTTTCTTTCTTATTTTCCATTATTGTTTTTGTCTAGAAGAAGTTATTCGATAAAAATTTTATTTTATGTGTTGTTGTTATATCTGATTTCTTTAAGTGCTATAAGAAATGCAATTTCTATATCTATTGTTTTGCTTTCTTTTGATTTGCTTTTTAATGGGAAGGTAAAAAAATCTTTAATGATATATCCTGTTTCTATATTATTTCATACTTCTGCTTTGTTTTTTGTTCCTTTTTTTATTGTTAATAGGTTAGATGTAAATAAAAAAATACTACTAGTATTCTCGGTTGCTGTTTTTGTGCTTTCTTATTTCGATGTTTTGTTTATGTTTCTATTGAATAGTGATTGGTTTTATGGTACAAGGTATGGTCGCTATGTTGCTACTTCTTTTTTCTCTGAAACAATTTTTAATACGGGATATGGTATGATACTTAAATTCTTAGTTCCTTTCTATGTTTTAAAACGTTTGTTGGTGGTTGATTATAAAAATGGATCTGTGTATTATCTGGTGATTGGTTATTTGTTGTCGATTGCTTTGGCTGCCAAAATTAATATATTTGGTAGGGTTTTAGAGGTTTTTGGAATAGCTTTAATTTTTGCTATTCCTCTTTATTTTGCTTGTAAGAAAAATAATATATGTATTAAATACGCTATATTGTTATTTTATGTGTTACTTTTTCAGCTTTTTATTAGAGATAATGATGGAAGTAGTGTTTATGGAGATAATGGAATTTATCCATATCAAACATTTTTAATTAAATAGTTTATAGTATGAAGATTGTTTATTTGGTTAATGATGCAGGAGTTTATGGCGCAAACCTCTCGTTGATTAATATGATTAAAGGATTAGGTATATCAAGGGATGTTTTTGTTATATTGCCTTCTGGTGGCCCTTTTGTTGCACTGTTGGAAAGTTTGTCTATCCCATATAAAATTATACCATTTAGATATAATAGTTATATTTATAAAAATAATGTTTTAAGTGTTTTTTTATATGTGTTTAGGTTGATTTATTATTGTGTGCTGAATAAGTATGCTTATTATATAATATTGGATTTTATTAAAAAAAATAATATTGGTTTGATTCATACTAATAATACTCGGGTTAGTGTTGGATTTAAAGTCGCTAAAAAAATGAATATACCTCATATATGGCATTTGAGGGATTTGTTAGATTTACATTTTAGTATGAGGCCATTTGTTGGGTTTGAAAAATTATGTAAAGATTATAATGAATCAACATTTGTAATTTGTGTTTCTAATATTGTAAAGCTTCATTTTTCTATTAAAGACTCGTCTTCAATAGTTATATATGACGCTGTTGAGTCTGTTAAAAATATATCATTTGAGAGAGCTGATAAAGATAATTATTTTATTTATTGTGGTATATTGAGTAAAAGTAAGGGAGTGTTTGATGCATTGTATGCTTTTTCAAAGATTGCTAAAAATAGAGATGTTAAATTGTATTTGGCGGGAACAGGAACTCCTTCAATTACTAAAAAAATAAAGCATATTATAGTTAATGAAAAATTGACAAATAGAGTTGTTCTATTAGGTTATAGAAATGATGTGAAGAGTTTAATGAAGAGATCAAGAGCTCTTTTGATGTGTTCGGAAAATGAGGCTTATGGACGGGTAACAGCTGAGGCTATGCTAAATGACTGTATTGTCATAGGTAGGAATTCGGGAGGAACTGCGGAATTAATAGAACATGAGAAGACTGGATTTCTGTATAATACGAATGAAGAACTAATCTTCTTAATGGAGAAGGTCTTGAATATGGATACAACTGATATTCAAAATAGGGCGAAGAAGAAAGCAATCAATTCTTTTACAGAAGAGGTCTATGCGGAGCAATTGAAACAAGTTTATGACTCTTTGAGATGAAAAAGACCTATTCTTTTGATATTTTTGATACCTGTCTAGTCCGGAAGTGTGGGTGTCCGGATAATCTGTTCCGTCTATGGGCTGACCGTGCGTTGGGTGAGGTAGATCTGTCTTATCTGAAAGAGCTGGTTAATTCTCGTTTGAATGCGGAGAAAATGGCGAGAAAAGAATTAGGTAAGGAAGATGTTACCTTGGATGATATTTATCGTCATCTTTGCTTGGAATCATTTCCAAATCTAACGATACCGATACTTAAGCAGTTAGAACTGGATGTGGAGAGTGAGAATTTATCTCCGGTTCGACATGTGTTGGATTTGATTCGAGACTATCGGAAAAAGAGCGGGCGGATATTGTTTATATCGGATATGTATTTACCTTCTGATTTTTTGAGGTCTTTGTTGCGACAGTTTGGATTTTGGGAAGAAGGAGATAGCATATATGTATCTGGAGAGATCGGCTTGACAAAATATTCGGGAAATTTATTTCGATATGTTCAAAGAAAGGAACATATAACGAGATGTTCGTGGGTACATATAGGGGATAATTTATATAGTGATTATTATGTGCCTAAGTCTATGTTTATACGATCAAGGAGGATATATCATCCTTATACTTCTTACGAGAATCTTTGGTTGAATGGTGTGCAATCATCCGGTAAAAAATATTTACCGTCTTATTTGGCTGGATTAGCTCGGGCTTATCGACTGTCGCTTCCTTGTTTGGATCGTCTGGATTTTTTTGTGAACGTGTTGCTAGTCCCTTATTTTTTGTTTGTGTATAAGGTCTTACATGACGCTAGAAATAAGGGTGTAGATCAATTATTCTTTCTTGCTAGGGACAGTTTCGTTTGGTATCGGATGGCATTGAGATTGCAAGCCTTGTTCCCAGAGATGAATTTTCACTATCTGTATATATCGAGAAAAGTGGTGTTTGTCTCTTGTTTATATGATTTATCTGACGATGAGTTCGAATTGGTTTTTTCTGACATGGTAGGGTATACTCCTCGTCAGTTACTTTCTTCGTTGACCTTGGATGAAAGTGAGTTCATACATGAATTTAGTGCCGATGAGTTGGATGAGCCTTTAGGCACGGAAATGAGATCGCTGTTTTACGATAGAATAAGAACGTCTTCTTTGGCTATGGTCTTGTTGAACAAGTCGAAAGAAGCTAGGCGCTTGTTGCTGTCTTATTTACAACAAGAGGGATTCTTGAATAGCAAAAATCCGGGTATGGTGGATATTGGCTGGAAGGGTAATACCAACCGTGTGCTTAATTATATCTTGCGTCGTGAGGAAAACACGTTTTCTTATTTGTCATTTTTCTTGGGAGTGAAAGAAACCCGTCATATGATCTCAAGTATAGGAGATTATGAGGCCGGGTATTATTTTGAGGATTACATCCGGGAACCGGAATACACATACAATTTATTTGCGTTGGTATATGTGTTGGAGAATTATTTCTCAGCCTCTGATGATTCTACGCTATTAAGGTATCGTGAGGAGGATGGGATAATATATCCGGAATTTTCACCCAATACTATATCGGACTCCTTTAAGGAAAAAAATCAATATATATTATGCTTGACGGAAGGGTTCTTGGATTTTGTGATGGGGTCTGATTTATTGCGATACGATTTGTCTTCTCTTTTCGAGGATATAGGAGTGCCTACTTTACTTCGTTTTGCTTCTTGTCCATCTAAGCCAGAGTTGAGGATCTTAAAAGACCTCACTTTCAATGATATTTATGTTGGAGACAGAAAAGTAGTTATTAAGTTGTACCCATGGACTATTTGTGATTATGTTCTCAAAAAAATAGAGAATAGGAGAAATGATACATATATATTCACATGGTTCGATGCCTCGATTATTTATACTTATGGTTTTTTATCTAAACCTATATTGAAGTTAAAAAGAAATATATTGTCAGATTCATTAATTCATTTATTAATTAAAAAGTTGATAACATTATGGAAATAAAAGAGTTCATTCAAAATTTTGCGGATCAGTTCGATGACACTGACGCAAGCGTGTTTACTCCGGAAACAAAGTTCAAGGAGTTGGAAGAGTGGTCCTCGTTGACGGCCTTGTCCGTGATCGCCATGATAGATGAGGAGTATGACGTGAAGATCAAGGGTGACGATGTGCGTAATTCGCAAACGATCAATGATCTTTACGAAATCGTTAAATCCCGTCTCTGATGGCTTTTCTGGAATTCAAGAATGTACGGATCTCCGGCATCTCAGCCGGAGTTCCGAAACATGTGGAGTACAATCAGGATTATCCCTATTTTGAGGAGGGTGAGGCGGAGAAATATATCGCCTCCACCTCCGTTAGGGAGAGGCGTATCGCTGATCCCGGGGTCTGTTCCTCTGATCTTTGCCTCTCAGCGGCTGAACGCCTTATTAAGGATTTAGGTTGGGATAAATCAGAGATCGAGTGTTTGTTGTTTGTGTCTCAAACAGCGGATTATATCTTGCCGGCTACGGCTTGCATCTTGCAGGAACGTTTGGGATTACCTGAGAGTTGTTACGCCATGGATATATCCTTGGGCTGCTCGGGTTGGGTTTATGGTTTGAGCGTGATCACTTCCCTGCTGTCCTCCGGGCAGATAAAGAAGGGCTTGCTTCTTTCCGGGGAGATCTGCCATTTGCAATCCTCACCGTTGGATAAGAGCGCCTATCCCTTGTTTGGTGATGCCGGAACCGCCACGGCTTTAGAGTATCAAGAAGGATATGAGCCTGTCCGTTTTCATTTTTCTACAGATGGAAGTGGGTATGAGGCTATCATTATCCGTGATGGGGGTTATAGACATCCTTTTGATAACCAATCATTGGATGTTTATACGACTCCGGAAGGTTTACGAAGGACACGTTTGAACACGGAGATGGATGGCATGAGCGTTTTCTCGTTCGGGATAACGAAGGCTCCTCAGAGTTTCAACCTGTTGATGGAGCGCTTCTCATTGGATTGGGAGTCCTTGGATTATTTCGTGATGCACCAAGCTAATTATTTCATGAATAATAAGATCCGGAAGAAATTAAAATTACCGGAGGAGAAGGTGCCTTACTCCATGCCTCTTTTTGGCAATACAAGTAGTGCCTCCATACCTTTGACGCTGGTGACAGCCTGTTCGTTGAGAACACGGAGGAGTAAGATCGCGGTTTGTGGTTTCGGGGTTGGCCTGTCTTGGGGAACCGGTTATTTCGAGTTGGATGAGAATGTAATGATAAGTGATTTGGTCGAAATATAAATAATTATGAGTTATAATCCATATTCATTAGAAGGAAAGACAATATTGGTAACGGGAGCGTCTTCTGGTATAGGAAAAGCTACGGCCATTGAATGTTCGAAATTAGGAGCTAGAGTTATAATTACGGGACGTGATGAGGCTCGGTTACAACAGACTTTAAGTTCACTAGAAGGAGAGGGGCACGTTGTGATTGCGGCTGGTTTGGGAGAAGATGATGGGATACGATTCTTGGTAGAGCGAGTTCCAGTTTTAAACGGTATTGTACATGCGGCAGGTATCAGTGATACGGTTTTATTTCAATTCTTAAAGAAAGAGCGATTGGAGAATATATTCAACATAAACTTTTTTGCACCAGTAGTATTATCTCAATTATTATTAAAGAAAAAATTATTACGGAAAGGGGGATCTATTGTTTTTTTGTCCTCGATAGATGGCCCGATTACTGCGCATATTGGAAACTCTATGTATTCAGCAACAAAAGGAGCTCTTTCTGCGATGATGCGAAACATGTCTATAGAGTTGGCTTCTAAAGGAATTCGGGTTAATGCTGTCTTGCCGGGAATGACTGAAACACCTTTGATACATAATGATGATATTACTCAAGAACAACTGAATAAAGATATGGAGCTTTATCCTTTGAAACGTTATGCGGATCCCCGGGAGATAGCGTGGGCAATAATCTATTTATTGTCAGATGCAAGTACATTTACTATAGGGGCCAACCTTGTTGTCGATGGAGGATTTACGGTTTTATAGGCTATGGCGATACTGAAATATACAGATGTGGGGATTCATTCGGTCTCAGCTTGTGTCCCCCAAAAGGTTGTACGGAATTCCGAACTGGATAATTTGATCCCCAAGGCGGATTTGGAAAAGACCATCCATTCCATTGGTATTCGTGAGAGGAGAATAGCGGAGCGGGATGTCTGTTCCTCCGATCTTTGCAGCAAGGCCGCGGAGCGGTTGCTCTCGGAGCATGGCATTGACAGGGACTCTATCGGTGCTCTGATCTTTATCTCCCAGACTCCGGATTACCGTCAACCGTCCACTGCGCCTTCCTTGCAGGATCGTTTGGGCTTGCCAAAAACGGTGATGGCGTTTGATATCAACATGGCTTGTTCCGGATATGTGTATGGATTATCCATCGCTTATTCCTTGGCCTCGCAGGATGGGATAGGACGTGTCCTTTTGCTGGTGGGAGAGACCATGTCCAAGACCGTATCGGATCATGACAAGGTGACGACACCGTTGTTCGGCGATGCCGGTACCGCCACGTTGATAGAGAAAGGAGATGGGTATGGCCCCTCCTGTTTCGTGCTTCATTCTGATGGGGGTGGCTCGGATATGCTCCGCGTGCCGTACGGGGGATACCGGAATCCTAGTAGCACGGAGGGATTTGAGCGAAAAGTGGATGAGGAGGGGAATATCCTGAGCGGTGAGCAGTTGCACATGCGTGGAATGGATGTCTTCAATTTTGGTTTGCGGGTTGTTCCCTCGGGTATAAAGGAGATATTGAAAGTATTAGGTATGGGGATCGAAGATGTGGATATAATCCATTTCCACCAGGCCAACCGTTTCATGACGGATTTCTTCGCCAAGAAATTGAGGTTCCCGTTGGATAGGGTGCCGTATAGCTTGGGGTATTTTGGCAATACCAGTGCCGCCTCCATTCCCTTGAACATGGTCCATACCATGTATGATGGCAGTTTCCCGAGACGGCGGCATGTGCTTATGGCCGGTTTTGGGGCGGGCTTGGCCTGGGGAACGGCTTATCTTTCCTTGGAAAATCTAAGAATCTCAAAGCTGATAGAATATTAAGATGAGATATTATATATTTCGGAACAACACGCTTGAGCCTTTGTTCGGGAATCTGGATGCTCGTTACTCCGGCTATGGGGATATTTCCTCGCTGGAAGAGGGAGCGGATCGCTATATCTGGTTCTACCAAGTCCCTTTCGGGTTTGATAGGTGCCGTGTGGCGGAGGAGGTGTTATCCTATATCGATAAGTTGAGGTGGGTAATAGAAAAGATACCGGCACATAAGAGCGTGCTGGTCTTCTCCTTGGTTGATCTTTGTCCGTTTCAATGGGTCGGTTCAGAATGGGAGGTACAGGAGAGCATAGAGACCTATAACAAGTATCTACGCTCGCTCGCCTCGGAGAGGAGTAATGTCCGGTATGTGGATCTGCCGGATTTCACTCGCCGTTATTCTTCCAGCCAATTATTTGACTGGCGTTTCTATTTTATTTCCCAAATGGGCATTAACCCTAAGCTGGCTTCCGACTTTTCTTGCTGGTTTGAGGATCGTTTGAGGGAGATAAGCCTCTGCCGGAAGAAGTGTCTGGTATTGGATCTGGACAATACGCTTTGGGGGGGAGTCCTCGGGGAGGACGGTATAGATGGAATAAAGATAGGAGGTGATTATCCGGGCAAGGCGTTCCTGTATTTTCAGGAAGGCTTGTTGGAACTGGCCAAGAGAGGTGTCATACTGACGATCTGTAGCAAGAACAACGAGCGGGACGTGTTGGATTTGTGGGAGAAGAATCCTTTCGTGTTGTTACGGAAGGAACATTTCTCGGCTTGGCGTATTAATTGGCGGAACAAGGCGGATAACATAAGGGAGCTTTCGGAGGAGCTGAACATAGGTCTGGACAGTCTCGTCTTCGTGGATGATAACCCGACGGAGCGTGAGTTGGTCCGCCAAATGCTTCCGATGGTGGAGGTTCCCGAGTTTCCAAAACAGCCTTATATGCTACCCGATTTCTTGATCACCTTGTCGGATCGTTATTTCCGTGTCTATTCGGTGACGGAGGAGGATCGGCGGAAGACCGAGCAGTACAAGGCGAATGCGAGCCGTACACAAGAGCGAAAGAAATTTGTGGATTTCGATCAGTATCTACAGAGTCTGGAGATCGAGATGAGGATCGAACCGATAAGCTCGTTCAATGTATCCCGTATCGCCCAGATGACCCATAAGACGAACCAGTTCAATCTGACGACCCGAAGGTATTCGGAGTCGGATCTCATGGGATTTTCCTCCGAGGGCTGGTTGATCTATTGTCTTTTCGTCAAGGATCGTTTCGGGGATAATGGGATAACCGGAGCGGTATTGTTGAGACCTGTCGATGGGGGGTATGAGATCGATAGTTTCTTGCTCAGTTGCCGGATTCTGGGGAAAGGGATAGAGGAGGCTTTCTTATCCGGTATTCTTAATATACTGAGGAATAGAGGTGTTAAGCTCGTAAAAGCGTCTTATATTCCGACAGCTAAGAATATGCAAGTTTCAGGCTTCTATGAGCGAACCGATTTTGTCTTGGATAGCCAGGATAAGGACGGAAGCAAGTTCTACCATTTGAACATGGGTGCGGAGATAAAAATCCCATCCTATTATAAAATAACATATTGATATTATGGAAGAAAAGATATTGTTCGTATTAAAGAACGTGCTAGGATTGGAGAGTGCGACAAAAGCGTTATCCCAACAGAACTGTGATAAATGGGATTCCTTGCGCCATTTGAATTTGATCGTGGAGTTGGAATCCGAGTTTGGTGTCGAGTTCGATCCGGAGGAGATCTCCGGGATGAAGTGTTTCGAGGATATAGAAAGGGTATTAACGCAAAAACTGTGATATGGATTCGGTCGTGAAAAAAACCGGAGAGTTATCCGATGCGGAGATAGAGTCCATAAATACACTCTTTTTCGAGGTATTTGGCTTGCAAAGAGATATCCTTACGGTTCGTGAGGAGTGTTTTAATGCTCCATTGGGATATTCCGTACATAGTTTGATGTATGACAAGGGCCTCTTAGTCGCTTATTATGTATATATGCCTTTTTATTATAAGAAGAAGGGTGAGAAATTCATTGCGGCTCTAGGTTTTGATTCAATGGTAAAGAAGGAATACCGGGATTTCTTTACTTTTTATGAGACGGAAAGGGCTTGTTGGCCTTGTCTCCGAGGCATAGGGTGCAAATTGTTGTTTGGTTTCCCGAATGACGAGTCTTATCCGGTGATGATAAAAGGGTTTAAGGTAAAAGATATAGGCCGTTTGACCACTTATATCCTTCCGATCAAGATTGGTCCGATCATTCCGAGGATGAGATGGCTTGATCCTTTCTTTAGACTTTTTTCTTGGTCTTTGATCAAGATGTCCCATTTATCCAAAGGGAAAAAGATTCGTTCCTTTGTTTTTGAGAAGGATCGTGAGTCTTTCGATAAAGTCCGTTATAGATGGAATAAGGGGCAATATGAAATACGGGATATAAAAGGCTGTAAGTATGTTTATCGAATAGAGGATCATAAAGATCGCCATCAAAATTTTAATCCAGTTAAGACCGCTTTTCTTTTAGATGTATATCCTATGAACCGCTCAAATTTTGAGTTTGCGGTACGATCCATATACCAAGAGCGATCAAAGGATATTGATTTGATCATGTATGTGGGGGATTTAGATTTTGTTCCGGTTTCATTGATTAAGATACCTCATAGATTTGAACCTAAACATTTTCATTTTACTTGTAATTTGATTGACAAATCATATTTTGATGATACTCTATATGATATAAAGAATTGGGACGTGAATTTGTCAAGTTATGATTTAGTTTGATAAAGGATGAATATCTTGACTTTCGACATCGAAGACTGGTATAATTGTGATTTTATATCAGAGGATTTTGACTGGGATAGACACGAGGTTCGCATATATCAAGGGGTGGATCGCATTTTGGAGGAGTTGGATAAACGAAACTTGAAAGGGACGTTTTTCTGTTTAGGTTGGATAGCCGAAAGGCATCCTGGTGTGATTCGTTCTATCCAAAAGCAAGGGCATCATATTGGTTGTCATTCGTATCAGCATGAGTTATCTTTTCGCTTCAATGAAAAAGACTTCAAAAAGGATACTGCTAGGGCTAAATCGTTGATAGAAGATCTAATAGGGGAAGAAGTGAACGCCTTTCGTGCTCCGGGGTTCTCGATTACTAAAAATAATACGTGGGCACTTCGTTGTTTGGGAGAGTTGGGGTTCGAGTATGATTGTTCTATGTTCCCTGCCCCCCATGATTATGGTGGAATGCCTAGTTATGGAATGGGTGTTCCGAAACGGATAGACTTGGGTTTCGGTGGGTTTATCAAGGAGTTCCCTATTAATATACAAGCAATATGTGGAAAATATATCGTTTTCTCGGGAGGAGGATTTTTCCGTTTATTTCCTTATTGGCTGATTGATTATTGGGCTAAGGATTGTACCTATATGATGACTTATTTCCATCCTCGTGATTTTGACACGGGGCAACCGATTATCCGATCCTTGCCTGTTATGAGACGATTTAAAAGTTATGTGGGTATTAAGGGTGCTTTTGGTAAATTCCAACGCTTGTTGAGCCATTATGACTTTATGAGTGTAAAACAGGCTGACTCTATCATAGAATGGGATAAGACTCCGTTGGTCAAGTTGGAAGACTTGAAATGACATGCCGTAAATAAATTCACGATGAATATATTAATAACAGGGATCCACGGTTTTGTGGGTTCCAATCTGGTTGTTGCCTTGAAGGAGCGTCATGGCCTCTATGGTTTGGATATTGTTACCCCGGAAAAGGACGGTGTGATAAAGACTTTTTCTTGGGATGACTTAGATAAGGAGATGCCGGAATTTGACGCGGTGATCCATTTGGCGGGGAAAGCGCATGATACTAAAAATAGGAATGCCGCAGATACTTATTTTAAGATTAATACGGGATTGACCCAACGAATTTTTGATTGGTTTTTGGCTCGGCCTTCTATCAAGAAATTTATCTTTTTTTCTACGGTAAAAAGTGCGGCTGATTCTGTACAAGGAGATATACTAACCGAAGAATGTGTACCTGTTCCCATAGGACCGTACGGTGAAAGTAAAATCAAGGCTGAGAGCTATATCATCGAGAGGTTTGCGCCTGAAGCGTTAGGCAATTTGTATCATGCGTTTGGAGATAGTTCTATCTATCCCGGCAAACAGGTATATATCATGCGTCCTTGTATGATTCATGGCCCGGGAAATAAGGGGAATTTGAATCTGTTATATAATGTAGTGAGTAAAGGGATTCCTTGGCCGCTTGGGGCATTTGAGAATCGTCGTTCATTCACTAGCGTACAGAACCTCTGTACAGTGATAGAAGGTTTCTTGACTCAAAAGGTAGAGAGCGGCATCTATCATATGGCTGATGACGATCCGTTGTCTACTAATGAATTAATCGAGGTGATTTGTGAGGCGTTGGGTAAGAAGACGAGAATTTTGTATATCCCTAAAGGGGTAATGAACGTGATGGCAGAGATGGGTGGATGGCTACATCTTCCACTCAATCCGTTTCGTATGCAGAAGCTGACAGAGAATTATGTGGTAAGTAATGCTAAAATAAAAAAGGCTTTGGGGTTACAAAAGATGCCGGTATCCGCAAAAGAGGGATTGGCTTGTACTATTCTTAGCTTTAAGAAGTGATAAGATATGAACGGCTTGCTTTATGTACTGATTTTCGCTTTGCTATTTTTTGCGGAGCTTTTTTATTTCCATATAGCGGATAAGTTTAATATCATTGATAAACCCAACGAGCGCAGTTCCCATGCCTCTATTGTCTTGAGAGGTGGTGGCATTATCTTTTTACTGGGTTTATGGACATGGGCTTTCTTTTTTGGATTTTCTACGCCGTGGTTTCTTATGGCCGTTACCTTAATTGGGGGCGTAAGTTTTATAGATGATGTACGTAGCTTGCCTGATTCTGTGCGTTTGGTGGCCCAATTCATTGCCATGGTGATGATGTTTTATCAATTGGATATATTGCGCCTGAATATGTGGTGGGTGCTGTTGTTGGCGCTTATCGTTTGTGTGGGAGCCTCGAATATCATTAATTTCATGGATGGTATAAATGGCATTACGGCTGGTTATTCTCTATCAGTATTGCTTCCATTGATGTTGGTAAACGAGAAGTCCGGTTTTGTTGATCCGTCTTTGATCTACGTTTCGGCACTTAGTGTTTTGGTGTTCTGTCTTTTTAACTTTCGTCCCAAGGGAAAGGCTAAGTGCTTCGCCGGAGATGTAGGTTCTATAAGTATAGCCTATATTTTGCTGTTTATGATAGGCAGTCTGATTATTAAGACAACGGACGTGACTTACTTGCTCTTTTTATTGGTTTATGGTGTGGATGGTTGTTTGACGATAATACATCGCGTTCTACTGCATGAGAATCTAGGTCAAGCGCATCGTAAACACGCTTATCAGTTGATGGCGAATGAACTTAAGATTGGTCACGTTAAAGTGTCGTTGGTATATATGTGTTTACAATTGGCGGTTTCTTTGGCATTTATCTATGTGATACCTGATACCGTAACGGCACATTGGTTGTATTTGTTGGCGGTAGTAGTGGTGGTGGCGTTGTTGTATGTGGTATTTATGAAAAAATACTATTGTTTGCATGAAGAATATTTAGCTTCGATTATAAAAGAGAATTAAGTTATGGTTTTTATGTGGATTTTACTTGCTTACATGAGTGATACCCCCCTGATCCTTATGTGCTAAGGATATGGCCTATATCGTTAATTGTTTAAAGAAAAATATATTGAGATTATTATGAGTCTTTTTTCTCGACTATCTACCTGGTACTTTTCCAAGAAATCCTTACCCTATTGGGGTATTATCTTGCTGGATTGCTGCTTGATCCTATTTTCCGGCTTATTGGTGTATACCTTGAATAACGGGGTATTATCAACCTTGGATATCTTAGGGCATCTATTGGTCACGCTGTTGGTATGCTTGATTCCTTATCTGGTAGGCTTTCGCCTGTTCCATACCTATTCGGGGATTATACGTTATTCCTCTTTCGTGGACTTGCAAAAGGTGGGGTTCGCCGTCTTGTTTGGCTTGATTTGTGTGGTCGTGTTTCAGGCACTGACCGATTTCTCTCCTTATTTGATGTATATCCGTAAACGGGATCTGATCCTCTCCGCGTTGTTGGCTATGAGCTTGATGTGGATGATGCGTGTGTTCGTTAAATTCTTTTATGTGAGTACTTTCCGGGTGGCTAAGGCGGAGCGTGCGTTTATCTATGGCGTGAAGCAAGGTGGGGTGAGTTTGGCGAAGAGTATCCAGAATCAGGATCCGGCCCGGTTTGTGCTGGCGGGGTTTATCTCGGACATAGCGGAGATAGAGTATCGATATTTAATGGGAGTCAAGGTTTACCCGAATGATGAGGAATTGGTTTCTGTGATGAGGAAAAAACGGTCTAATGTCTTGCTGGTGTCTCCATTGAAAGTTGAGGCGATCCGGAATAATCAGGAGATGGTGGACAGGCTGATCAAGGCGAATATAAAGATCTATATGACTCCTGCCGCCCAAGAGTGGGACGGGAGGAGCGACTTGAGCCATACCCAGCTGAGGGAGGTGAATATAGAGGATTTACTGCCCCGTGATAAGATCGAGATAGACTTGGAGGCGGTGAGGAAGCAGCTTACCGGTAAGCGGATTCTGATAACAGGAGCCGCCGGAAGTATCGGTAGTGAGATCGTGCGGCAGGTAGCCCAGTTCGCCCCGGAACGTATGGTCTTGATAGATCAGGCGGAGACTCCCTTACACGATGTCCGCTTGATGATGGCTCGTGGGTGGCCGGATATAGAATCCTATACGGTTGTGAGCGATATTTGTGTACGTGAACGCATGGAGGAATTGTTCGAGGAGCATCGTCCGGATTACGTGTTTCATGCCGCGGCTTACAAGCATGTACCTATGATGGAGGATAATCCGGAGGAGAGTGTCCGCAACAACGTGGACGGTACCCGGGTGATCGCAGACTTGGCGGTGAAATACGGCACGAGGAAGTTTGTGATGGTATCGACCGACAAGGCGGTGAATCCCACGAACGTGATGGGCTGCTCGAAACGTATTTGCGAGATCTACGTGCAGAGCTTGGATCAGGCTATCAAGGATGGGAAGGTGAGGGGGCGTACGCAATTCGTGACGACTCGTTTCGGCAATGTGCTGGGATCGAACGGTTCCGTGATCCCGTTATTCAAGGAGCAGATCAAGCGGGGCGGTCCTGTTACGGTGACGCACAAGGATATCATTCGTTTCTTCATGCTGATACCGGAGGCTTGTAAGCTAGTCCTAGAGGCCGGTACGATGGGTAATGGGGGCGAGATCTTCGTGTTCGATATGGGTAAACCTGTACGAATCGTGGATCTGGCGGAGCGTATGATCCGTCTGAGCGGGGTGAAGGGAATCGAGATCCGGTTCACGGGATTGCGAGACGGGGAGAAGTTGTATGAGGAGGTGCTCAATGAGGATGAGACCTCCAAGCCTACTTTTCATCCGAAGATCAAGATCGCCCAAGTCCGTGCGTATGATTATGCTGACGCCAATCTGCGGATTGATGCCTTGGTACGTGCTTGTGCCGTGGAGGGGGATATGCAGATCGTGAAGCGGATGAAGGAGATCGTTCCTGAGTTCAAGAGCCAGCATTCTAAATATGAGGTGTTGGATGAATAGAGCGAAATAAAAAGTAAATTATGGATTTATCCGTGAGGGCCTATGCTATTAATGTTGATTTAAATATAGCGTCAAAAAAGAAGAGCCTCCCCAGAGGCATTTGCAAGAAAAGAGAAGGAACCATGTGGGTTTTGTGATGAAAAGATAGGATGATAGAGATTTTGTAGAATCGATATAAGGTCAAGGTTTTGTACCGGTCTTCTTTTCCCGTAAAGGGATTTAGAAGGCCGGTTCTGTTTTTATATATGTGTTTGAAAATCCGTATGTAAGTACGGTGTCCGGCCATATGCGGCGCAGGGATAAACATTCCCCCTGCGTTCGCATGATGAAAAAGATCTATGAGCGTTTGAGAGAGAGATTGGGGCATAAGCCCACGGTGAAGAATTTTGACGCGTTCTTGGTAACGTTGGGGCCGGATGAGCGGGAGTCTTGGAAAATGGATGTGTGTAGTTTGGGATATGGAGATTATTATAGGAAGATGCCCGGGGCGTACCGTAAATTTATCCGGAAGTATATGGAGCATGACCGGGAGTGCGAACGGTGTTATATACGTAAGTATACGGTGCGTGGTGATTTGCTGTATTCCCCATTTCGTCCGGAACTCTTGTTGGAGCTAGTGAAGCTTGTGGAGTTTACGGATCGTGAGACTCCCCCTTCCTCCTTGGAAATAGCCTCTTGCTTGTTGATGGGGTTTGATTATCCGGGCTCGGTGCGTGGCTTGGCTTCTCATTTGCGAGAGGCGGGGCATTCTGCGGAAGCAGTCTTGGTGCTCGCCGGAAAGAGGGAGGTGACGGATGAGTTTTAAAAGAGATATGGATTTGAATGTTAGTTAAGAATAGCAGGTTTTTGTTGTCTTTGAAAAGGGGTATTTTTGGTTTTTTTTATTTTTAATTAGTTGAATATTACTTGTTTGATGGATAAAACTACGAACGTTCGTCTCTTCTGGGCCATCTTACCTTTGTGTCGTGCTCCATAAGGGGTATATAACCATAAAAATTAAAAGATATGGCACAAGGTTTTAAGTTGGTGTTGCGTCCGTCGAAGCCGGGCGAGAAGGATTCAGAGAAAAAGTTTTATGCGGTGTCGAAAACGAATGGTATCTCTAGTATGAAAACGCTATGTAAGTTGATCTCGGCACGTAGTACGGTGTCGTCGGCAGATGTGAAGGCGGTATTGGATAACCTTAATTTCGTATTAGATATGGAACTTCAGGAGGGTCGTATCGTAAAGTTCGGCGATTTCGGGAGTTTTCGGATCTCGGTGAGTAGTGATGGTGTAACAGATAAAAAGGATTTCAATTCGAGTATGCTGCGCCCGCCGCGTATCATTTTCACTCCGGGAGGTGAGTTGAAGGATACGAAGAAGACACTGGAGTACTCACGGATCTCCCAAGATGGTGCCACTGCGGAGGCTGGTGGCTCTGATAGTGATAGCCCGAGTGAGATTTAACGTGCAACTGGTAATGGCCGTGCTGCTTTGCGTGGCCGGCCTTGCCTTAGTATTCTGTGGTTTTTGGGTGGCTCCTTCCGGTGAGATAGATAACAGCGTGCTGGTCGCATTTGGGGAGATCTGTACGTTTGCCGGTGCGTTGTTTGGGGTGGACTACTCTTATAAATTGAAAATTAAGGATTGAAAATTGAAAATTTGAGTTAAGATGGAAAAGGATGAGAAGAGATTGACAGAGCATTTTCGTATGGACGAGTTTATTTATAGTGCGATGGCGGTGGAACTTGGACTTAATAATGCGTTGCCTTCGGAGGTAATACCGGCGATACGGAATCTAACGGTGCGGTTGTTGGAACCTTTGCGTATATATCATCGACAGCCTATGTATATCATGAGTGGCTATCGAAGCGAAGAGTTAAACCGATTAGTGGGAGGTGCCCCTAGCTCGCAACATATGAAGGGGGAGGCGGTAGACATTTACACGGTGGATCGCAACCGACTATTGGAGGACTTGGTGGCAAGCTGTCTGAATTTTGATCAGGCGATCCTTTATCGTACGAAGGGATTCATACATCTTTCATTAAAAAAACATGGGGTGAACAGAAAACAGATTTTATTTAAATAGGAGGGGGTATGAGTGGATTTAGGAAAAAAGGATACTATATATTGTGTTTTATCGTACGTACATTATATAACTTGTTAAGTCTTGAAAAAAAGCCTAAAAAATAATGCCCGATAAATTTGGACCGTATGTTTTATAGCATTACTTTTGCACCCGCATTCGAGAGAGAACGGCGCTTCAG
>ERZ894232.108-NODE-108-length-115521-cov-125.893198_pt1 | contig 115521 bp, 104 predicted proteins | sample MGYA00380296_ERZ894232 | MGnify/ENA primary metagenome ERZ894232 (study PRJEB32331, sample SAMN06328433) | human gut metagenome | biome: human gut microbiome; feature: stool | host: Homo sapiens | collected 2014-08-14 ...
ACCCTAACCTTGGCAAGGTTATGCTCTACCAACTGAGCTATTTCCGCATTTTTTCGTTTGCGGTTGCAAAGGTAGGGATTTTCCGTAAACCTGCAAACATTCTGCACACTTTTTTCACAGAAATCTCTGCACTTTGCCTCCACCGCCAAACAATCTTTTTGATTATCAACTCATTCGGTCACGATAATCTTCATAAGAAAATTGCTTGTATATTTCAGCCTTCCCTTCTTTCGTCCACAAAGCAATGGCAGGATGATGAATTCCGTTAAACATATTCGTCTTTACCATGGTGTAATGAATCATATCTTCAAACACGATCCGTTCTCCGATTTGCAGTTCATGATCGAAACTCCACAGCCCCATATAGTCACCGCTCAAACAGGAGTTTCCTCCTAAACGATAAATATATTTTCCTTCATTTCCCATTTCCGCACCGCGAACGGCAGGCTGATAAGGCATTTCCAGACAGTCGGGCATGTGGCAGGTGAAGCTGACATTCAATATGGCAGTTTTAATACCACGGCTTTCTACAATATCCACGACTTCAGAAGTCAGCACACCCGTCTGCCAGGTAAAGGCCGAACCGGGTTCAAGAATAATACGTAAATGAGGATAACGGGCTTTCAGTCCCTGCAATAATTTTATCAGATGTTCCGTATCATAATCTTTACGTGTCATCAGATGTCCGCCGCCCAGATTCAACCATTTCAGTTGCGGAAACCAACAGGAAAACTTTTCTTCGAGATGTTCCAACGTTCGTTCCAACTCAAAAGAAGAAGACTCGCAATGGCAATGGCAATGAAAGCCTTCGATACCTTGTGGCAACGTATCCGGCAATAAATCGGCAGTAATTCCGAAACGCGTACCGGGAGCGCAAGGATTGTAAAGTTCCGTTTCTACCTCCGAATATTCAGGGTTCACACGGATACCACAAGAGATACCGCCTCCTTTTGCTACGGTCATCGGATAGAAACGTTCGAACTGTGCCATAGAATTAAAAGTAATATGGCTACTGCAACGCATGATTTCCGGGAAATCCTGTTCTGTATATGCAGGTGAATAAGTATGTGCCTTACTTCCGAACTCTTCCAGCGCCAGACGTGCCTCATAGACCGAGCTTGCTGTAGAATGGTCTATGTATTCACGGAATATAGGGAAAGAGCGCCACATAGCAAACGACTTGAAAGCAAGAATAATCTCCACTCCCGCCCTGTCGGCTACGCTTTTTATCAAACTCAAGTTCTTTCTTAAAAGTTCTTCTTCCATGATGTAGCAGGGAGAAGGAAACTGGGTAAAATCTATCATAATCTATTGTATTATCTTAAAATAACGCCTTATGGACGTGGCTGCAAAAATACAAATTCAAGAACAAAGAGAGATTGTTTTATTTTTAATTAAGATATTTATTTTGCGTATTGGGCGTGACGGCGTACATTCATTCGTGATACAGTTCTAAACTAAATATTACATAGCAAAAAAATATCTATCATACTATCATTCATTTTAATAATTTTCTTATTATCAGTATTATATGCATGATAGATAACTTATAAAAAAGATATCTATCATGCTTTTATTACAAAAAATGTGTATCTATCATATTAATGTTACATCTATTTTAGCGTAGTACCAAGCAAAATTCCCCTTTAAAAGGTATAAATATGTATACTTTATAGGATAATAACCCGTATTCGACAGCTTAATAACCCATTTGGAAAAGTGGTCTTTTTATAGCACACATATGCGGGCTGTATGGCCCACGTCTGTAAACCGTACATCACACGTATGCAGGCTGTACATCACACATACGTGGGCTATAGAATAAGCGTCATTAAAATTGGATTATTGAGCCATGATAGCTAGGTTTATACGGGTTCATTGCAGAAAAAACAAGCTATCTTACACCTATTTTACCTTTATCCCGCTGTGTTATTGATGAGAGATACCCTATTTTTGCAGTAAAAGTATGATATATACCTTTCTTATAAGTTATCTATCATAGATACAATATTGATAATGAGAAAATTATTAAAATGAATGATAGTAATGATAGATATTTTTTTATTATGTAATATATAGCTCATTTCTGTACTGAAATGAGTAAGTACAAAATAATTTCAAACAGTTTTTATCTTCTTACTTCTTAATATTTACTAATACAGATCGTATAGGATTATATATTCGGTCGAATAAAGTCACATCTTCAGTAATTATTTCCGCTGTCCCCGGCATTTCTTGACTAAACTGTAAATTTTTACCATAATTAGTATATAGTCCATTTGGCAAAGTTACATCAACTAAATAATTCTTCTCATATGGCATCATAGATATAGCTTGTACAGTTCCTTGCACAACACCGAATTCTATATATGGATAGCTATCTAACTTAATATTGACTTTCTGCCCTATTTTAACTTTACCGGATTTTGCTGTCGGCAGTAATAATTTGCCAACTAACTGATTTTCTACAGGAATAATAGTCATTACTTCTTCGCCTGGTGTTACATATTGCCCTATTGACCAATATTTTGAAAAAGACGCTTTGCCATCGTAAGGAGCCACTATAGCAAAAGTTTGAATCCACTGATTTAGCTCAGTACGCATGTTCTTGAAAGCAATTTCCATATCTTTAATTAATAATTTCTCTTTCTCAATCAACTGGTCAGTATTCTCAATTAATGCGTGTGCTAATTGGCTTTTCTGTATTCTGATATTCTCTATCTCTACTTTATTAGTCATCAATGTGACTTTTTTTTGTATTAATAGACTTTTCGCTTGTTCGTATTCAATCATAGTAGCGGCGTTACCAACAAATAAAGTACTGTCTCGCGTAAAAGCTTGCGCCGCAATATCACAATTGGCATTTTCAAGTTCATATTTTTTAAGTAAAGACTGTTCATACGAGTTAGTATGCTGTATTTCTTTCAGTAATGCTTGCTGTTTCTTTTCAAAAGTCTTGAGCCTACAAAAAATGTCATAGGCTTCAATTGCTTTTTGGAGTTCTGAAAAGGAGTTTGTTAAATCGCCAAGTTCTAGATTTTTTTTACTTGCAAAAATGTTTACTTTGTTTTTATATTGTTCTGTACTTATGGAGTCCATCACCAATTTCAACCATAATACATCATCCACATTAGCAGAGTTCTTTATTACGGCAAGAATTTGGTCTTTCTTTACAATATTGTTTTTTTCTACATACATCTTTTCAATAAGTCCCCCACCTTTATTGATTAAATGAGAGGGAGGCAAATTTGTGGTTATATTTATACTGCAACTAATTGTTTCCGGATAATAGAAAAACACACTCCCGACTAATAATATCAATACACTAATGCAAATAATACCAATACCGGTTCGCATGATCCAATTGGGAGACTTTCCTAGTATAGCATCAATCTCAGAAGTCCGAAGTTCTATGTCATTTTCATTTCTTTCCATTATTCCGATAGATTTAGTTGGTTCTTTACTAATGTATAATAGTATCCTTTTTGATTAAGCAATTCTTGATGATTTCCTGTTTCTACAATCTTACCTTTATCTAACACTACAATTTGATCGGCATTTTGTACGGTGCTCAATCGATGCGCAACTACCACCACAGTTCTTCCCTCAAAGAAGCGTTCCAGGTTTCGCATAATTTCAGACTCATTATTTGCATCCAGTGAATTAGTTGCTTCATCGAAGAATATGAAATCTGGACTTTTATAAACGGCACGTGCAATTAGAATGCGTTGCTTTTGTCCCTGGCTAATTCCGCTGCCTTCTTTACCTATTACCGTATTATAGCCGGAAGGCAGTTCCTCTATAAAATCATGAATATTCGCAATAGCCGCGGCATTGTACAATCTTTCTTTGTCTATATCGTCATCCCCAATAGCTATATTCTCAGCCACAGATTCTGAAAACAAATATCCTTCTTGCATAACAATACCACATTTCGACCGCCAAAAACGAGGATTGATATGGGTAAGATCCAAATGTCCGATTTTAACACGACCTTTATCCGGAAGATAATTTCCCATTAACAATTTAATTAATGTTGTCTTACCACTCCCACTAGCCCCCACAATCGCAGTCACTTTATTCTGAGGAATTACCAAATTTATATCCGATAGAACGGGAGTTAATTTCGAGCCTAAATAACTGAAGTTAAGTCCTTCGATTCTTATATTATGGTCTTTCGTCTCCAATTCTGTTATATCATTTTCAGTTATCTGGTCTTCATTAGCTTGAAAATGAACCTCTCCTAAACGTTCCAAACTAATTTTTGCATCTTGATAAGCATGTATAAATCCTATCATATTTTCGATAGGAGCTCTTAGTTGGCCTATTATATAGGAGAGAGACATCATCATACCAAGCGTCATTCGTCCTTCAATAACTTCTTTCGCTGCTATAACGGATAAGATAATGTTTAATGTTTGAGAAATAAAAAAAGCTCCTCCACTTTGTACCTGATCAATAGACACTCCTTTTACTGTGACTTCGAAAAGTTCAGCTTGTATTTTCTCCCACTTACAACGAACTTTATTTTCGCAATTATTCAATTTTATTTCCTGTGCACCTTCTATCAACTGGATAATGTTACTTTGATTCTTGGCAGCTTTCTCAAAACGCTTAAAGTCCAATTGCCTACGCACTCTTAAAAAAAGGAATATCCAGCCCATATAAATAGAATGTCCTATCACAAAGATGACAAGAATTTGCATATTGTAAATAGCAAGTATAATGCTAAACACAATAAAATTGAATAATGAAAAGAAAGTTGCAAGTGAGGAACCTGTGAGAAAACTTTCAATACGCGAATGATCTCCAATGCGCTGCATGATATCTCCGGTTTTTTTTGAATCAAAAAAACGAATAGGCAGTTTCAGTAATTTAAAAATAAAATCAGAGATTAGCGCAACGTTAATTCGCGTATTGATATGTGTAAATATCCAGCTTTGTATGAAACCGACAGACAATTGGCTAGTCGATAATATTAATTGCGTGACTAATATTAGAATAATAAAATTCAAATTGTTATTTAATACACCCACATCTATCATCGACTGTGTCAAGAATGGAAATATCAATTGGAACACTAGCCCCAACAGCATTCCCATTACAATCTGCACAAACATCTTTTTGTGAGGACGAAGGTAATTTAAGAAGAATAAAATACTCTGCTTTTTAGTTTCATCATTAATGCCTTTGTCGTAAAAATGAATAGAGGGCGTCAGCATTAAAACCATGCCCTTCTCTTTTCCTTTTTCAACAGAGCTAAGCCACCCTTCACAAAATTCTTCGATGCTATACTTCAAACATCCAAATGCCGGATCGGCTACATATATTGTAGCCTTAGGACTATTTCCTGACTTATGAACTTTTATTTTATATACCACTATAAAATGATCTTGCTTCCAATGTACAATACAAGGCAAGATTACCTTATTTGCCAACTTGGAAAAGTCAGTTTTGATGCCCATCGCACGAAAACCAATACGTTCTGCCGCATCACTAATGCCAAGTAAAGTGACTCCGTTACGGTTTGCATAGCAATACTCCCTTAAAGTTTGTAGAGAATGCATTTTACCGTAAAACTTAGCAATCATTTGCAGACAAGCCGGACCGCAATCCATAGAGTCGTGTTGATGATAAAAAGGAAAAGCCATATAAGTCCTTTTAATTAAGTGATTTTATTAACTTAGTGATTCTGTAGCTTGTAGCGATTTCATTTTTTTATCATACAGATTTCGAATAAATGTATCTACATTAACATCAGCTGTGGTTAATGGGCATATAGTATGTAGCAGTTCTTTGGGAGTTTCTAAAAGTTTTTGGGAACAAGGTCCTGTGCACAAAGGCATATGTTTGCAAGCTAAACACATTTCATTTTCAAACGTTGCCTTAGCATACATTTTCCTCATTTTCTCTTGCTTCCAAAATATATGTCCATCATCTTGCAGTTCTCCCAACACATACTCATCAGAATATGCCCTTGCCGTGCATTTATATATTTTCCCGTCAAAATTGATTTCCGTATGATAATAACGATCTACATAACATGTATGTCCTTTCAAAACTGATAAATAACTAGTAGGGCTCTCTACATCATATCCCAACTCTTTGCAATAATCAAATATAGCCAATTTATTAAGATTATTACCTTCCTCGTTTCTTTTACTTTCAGTTTGCCATACACGATGGAAACTTGGATTTATTTTATAACGATATTTAATTGGAATCATTTCAAACACCTCTTTCATATTACTTTTCTCCAATGTCTGGGTGTCATAGTTTATTCGTAACGTAATATTGACATCGGGAATATTTTCACATAGACAATAAATGCCTTGAAGTATTTGCTTGTAAGATGGTGCTCCGTTCATATTGCGTATTCGATTATGTCTTTTTTCATCGCCATCTAATGTTATCTGGAAATGCTTCATACCCAATTCATTCATTTTTTTAGCCCTTTCTTCTGTTATCAATGAACCATTTGTTGTTGCTTGAGTGAAAAAAGACAATCCATTTTCTGTCATTATATCACGAAGCTGTTCAGATAAAGGAACAATAATCTCGTCAAAATACAATAAAGGTTCACCTCCAAACCAATCAAGGAACAAACCACTGATCCTTTCTTCTTTAATCATCAATTTTACATGCTTTTTAATTTTTTCCATAATCTCTTCAGACATTTTTCCTGTCACATGATCTTCGTAGCAATACCAACACCTGAAATTACATTCTAATGTAGGATTAAGGACCAAACGATAGGTCTTATCCAAAAAAACTTTCTTGTGATTTATGAGCCGAATAACATCTTTCTGATCCCTTTCTGTATCAGTGATAAATTCCCAATCTACAAACTTCTTGAACATAGAATTATATTCTAATTCAAAAGAAATAAGATCATTGAATTGATTCTGAAGAAACTGATTTTCTTGTTCTGATACAGAGAAAATTTGACCGGAAATGCTATTGAAATAAATTGTCCGATCTCCGTTGTTAACATAATAATTATAAAAGCTTAATTGATACATATCATCTAATATTTTTGGTTATACAATTCTATCATTTTTTTAAGATCATCCAGTGTAAACGTCTCATGGAAACAATCTATACTCCATGGTATATCCGGCGTAACATCTTCAAAATATATATGAGCACTTTTGGCACAAATAAAGGGCAAATTAGTATTCGGCAATTTATATCGGATTAATGGCGAATAAACCTGATTATAATGTCCGGGAGGTTCTCCTACAAATATTCCTCTACGAGATCTTTTCATTAATACATAGAAAAAATATGCAGCCGAATATGTCCAATGCCCAGCTATTACAAACACATTACCACTATAACCTGTTGCCACGTGAGGATAAGTACAATGAGCCGTATTTTTATCAAAAACCACAGGAATTGCAACACTGTCATGCTGCAACTTATTAAACAAAGCAAGAACAGGCCAATCTCCTCCCCCAGTATTCTTCGAAATATCAATAAATAGATATTTATAATCATTAATTTTTTTTTCTACAAAAAGAGTGTCAAGTGTTTTTTGAAATGTCTCAATTAAACCGTCTTCAGCCAAATCAGGTAAACTGAATGAGTTAACTTCGAGATATGCAATTGATTCTTCAGGATAAAATTTATAGTCTAATGGAATGTCAGTGAAAACTTTACCATAATCCGTGTAACGGTCTGAGATACCCATTTCAGTTTTTACTATTTCCTCTCCATTTTTTCCTTGATATACAACTGTATAAGGAGGAGCCAATTTTAATACAGAATATGTCAAGGAAGGGAAACGTCTCCTTAGATTACATAACCGTAACTTTGGATTTTCTTCCGCATTTATGCATTTATATAGTTCGTGAATAATCTTTTGAGCTTCCAACCCATTGATTGATAACACTTTCATACCATTCATAAATATCTCATTATCAGTGACACTGTCAGGATATAAGAAAGAAGCATCTTTGTAAGATAATGGAAAAGAACTTCTGACATCAATATAATCCATACCGGAATGCCCATCCAAACAATGCTGAAGTCTTAACATTGTTTTCCATAAATCAACAACATTCATTGAATCCGTAAGCATACTTCGTGCTTGCTCCACTTCATTGTTGAAATAATCTTCCGAAACGAATGCATATAAATTAGGATGCTTAGTCTTCAAAGTATTTATATAATAATCAAAATCTTTCGTGACATGAGCAAAAGAATAGGTGGGAACTATTCCTTGTGAATACGAAACTTCTACTAAAAGAAAAAGCAAAAAAATAGTATATATATTTTTTTTCATATAACTTAAGGATTATGAGTAAAAGTATAAGCTGACATTACGAAAATTCTATCAGCTTACACTTATCAATAATGTAAACAATTATACGTTATATAATTGTTTCATTCTCCCTATAATAAACTGGCAGGTTTCGCAGTTGGTTTATCTGTGGGAGAATCCGTTGGTTTACTGGTTGGTTTTGTTGAGGGGCCACTACATGGCATAATATTCGTGTTACTTCCATCACCGCAACTACCAATTTTTGTTTCACACGTCTTTACATTTGACTTGCAGTCATCACCAGTTGTATTATTACTACAACCAGAGTATGAACATCCAGGGTTTACAGTACATCCAGGAAATGTACATCCAGGATTAGTTTCACCTGCCCCACCGACCACATGAGACATCGTCATAGAAGTAAGTGTCTCCTCACTAAAAATAGGAGCTACTTCATCGAATTCCATACCCAACTTTTGAACAAGGAGTTCTTTACTCGTCAATTCTTTTTCTTTCATACATTATTATTTTAAATTATTAAACAATAGGTTGCATAGCTATTGCCATTTAGCAACCAGTTATATAGCCATTAATATCCTTGTTCAATATAGTTTTGTAATATTGTTTTAGTTCTTTTATGCTTGTATAGTTTTTAATCAACCACTCTTTAGCTTCCCTAAATTCAGCGGGTGACAGTTTCTCTATTTTACTATATATTGTTTGTTTCAAATCAGTAGGAAAAAGCGTTTCAGCAATCAATAATTTATTGTAGATTCTATAAGTAATTCCGTCTGAGAACGGTAATACTTTTCGATACACATGTCCTATGGCAATTTCCTTGAGTAAGAAACAGCCTCCTCCCTCCAGCCATGCTTTCACACTGATATAAGGTTCTTCGTTACCATACATTTTTAACCCTTCCAAACCTCTCAAATATTTCCAATAACTTTTGGAAGTGAAATAAGTAGCTCCTAAAACACATGGAATTTCAATCAATCCTGATTCGGGAGAGATATCTTCGTAAACCCATTCCGGTTCCAAAAGTTTTTCATCATCTGTGAAGTTTATTCTTGCCCCAAACGGTGTTCCTGCTTCAATCTCCCAATTTTCGTTTAGCACTCTTGTTTGACAACAATAAATACTATTCGTTCTTTTTCTCAATTGTTTGATTATAGCATTGCACCAGTCATTTTTGTAGAATTGCATATGAGCATCTACTGTGAGTAAATAGGGAGTTTCAATAGCTGATATTCCCATTTCACGACATGCTGCCGGCCCTATTCTTTTGTCATTCTCTATCATTCTTATGCCGAATGATTTTTCCAATTCCATATAAGGGTAATCATCGGTAGAATTATCATTGATTGCAATAATATCTATCGGACACGTTGCAGTTTCCATAATACTTATTAATGTCCGCTTCAGATTTTCTCCTTCATTCATAAAAGGAATTACAATGCTAAGTTCTTTCATCCTTTTATACATTTATGATTTTTCTATCACGTAGTTTATCTATAATTTCATAAATAGCTCGCACATATGTTTCCGGAATCAACATATTGTGCATATTCAGAAAGTTCCATGAAGGTAAAAACTTCTCTACTACTTCTCTACCTAAAGACGAATTTTGTTCTATTTTACTCACAAACCATTCTATTGCCTCCTGCCTTACAATAAGTGAACCGTTTTTCTGTTCCGAATGATGTTGAGTGCTGACTTGTGCTCTATGACATCTATATTGTAGTAATGTTTGAGGTATGTTAGCGAATTTTCCACCAGCTTTGGCTATGTCTACCCACAACTTATAATCTTCACAATAAATATAGTCATCGGAATAACGAAGATTATTTTTATCTATAAATTCCTTCTTTATGCAACTGGTTCCATGCACAACCGGAGAACCCCACAAGAAAAAACTAGTTATTTCCCTATGCGTCAATGGATACCATGTGATCATTTCGTTGATATTTCCAAACATTTCAATATACCCCCCACATACATCTATCTCAGGATAAGCTCGTATAAAATCTAATTGGCTTGACAAACGATTGGAAGGCATTATATCATCGGAATCGAAATGCGCAATATATTCTCCTGAAGAGACCTCTAATCCTAGGTTCAAAGTAGCGATATAATCATGCGGAGCACTAATGAATTTGATTCGAGGATCAGAGTATGACATTATAATCTCTTTGCTCTTGTCTGTCGACCCATCATCAATGATTAAAAAATCAAAGTCTTTATAATCTTGTTTTAAGACACTTTCAATTGCCTCGTTTAAGTATGCTTCAGTATTATATACTGGCATAAATACCGTGAATGCTTTCATGTTCGTATAGGTTGGTAAGCAAATAGCTTATCCATATAAAATGAGTATTGTCGTTATTTCATTGTGCTTATGTCACACATTATTTTTTGTAAAGGAAGAAATAAAATACGACATTACCCAACTGATTGGGTAAATATTTGTTAATATTAAAAATAAAGTATTCTACCTTTATATTTTCATGTTTTTCAACATATTATAGATAAAAGGAAACATAAAAATTGTCATTTACATAGCTAAATATATTCCTATATAATTGTATACATTGAACTTTTTCTTATTTTTGGACCTTATTATATAAGACGTGTAATTGTTTCATCCCAAATACTTGACTGATTATGAATAAAGACTTAAGAAAAGTAGTGATTCTGCTGGCACACCCCAACATCAAAGGATCACAGGCAAACAAAGCATTAATCGATGCTGTCAGTGACATTGAAGGAGTGGCGGTGTTCAACCTTTACGAACTGTCAGAGGACATTGCTTTCAATGTGGACGAATGGAGTAAAATCATCTCCGACGCTTCGGCCGTTATCTACCAGTTTCCTTTCTACTGGATGTCTGCCCCGTCATTACTAAAAAAATGGCAGGACGAAGTGTTCACTCACTTGTCCAAGACTCCGGCTGTCGCGGGCAAACCGTTAATGATAGTAACGACCACCGGCTCCGAATACGATGCTTATCGTAGTGGCGGACGAAACCGATTCACAACCGATGAACTTCTACGTCCGTATCAAGGCAGTGCTATTCATTCGGGTATGGCGTGGCAGACACCTATTGTTGTTTACGGAATGGGAACTGCAGATGCAGGAAAAAATATTGCCGAAGGAGCGAATTCATATAAGCAACGGATAGAAATGCTTATCAATAGCAGTAACGCAGGGAATAATTGGTAAAACAATAAAAAGCGTAGCTTTATCCGTCCTAAAGCTACGCTTTAGCATCCCTAAAGCACTGCTTTAGACCTCGTAAACCACTTCTTCTTCAGCGTCAATACCGGCAGGAAAATAAAAACTCCAATTACCGACATAACCAATCCCCCAATCGTACCTGCCGCCAACGGAAACCAGAAACCTTCTTTCTCCGCACCTATCATGAAAGGAATAAATCCCAGAATAGTGGAAACCACCGTCAGGAAAATAGGAATCACTTTCGTGTTCCAGGCTTTCACGTATGCCCGGAGCGGCGAGAGACACGGGTAACGTTTACGAATAGAATTATATTCGTTCAGGATATAGATACTAGCATTTACTGTGATACCGCAAAGCAGAACAAAAGAAGCAAAACCTCCCTGATCAAAATTCAGTTTGAACCAGTAGAATGTAAGAAACACTCCGATATAAGACACCGGAATCACAAAAATAATCGCTAACGGCTGTTTCAAAGAATTGAACAGAATACTCGTAATAAAGAAAATGATAGCAATCACAATAAGCAACAGACGATATTGCTTATTGTCCTTTCCTCCCCACGACCAGTTATTGTCCTCCGATTTGGCAGTATATCCCATTGGAAGAATCTCATTAAATTCCTCCAGATCTTTCTTCAACAGCTTATGCCCCTGTTCCGAAGAACCGATATACTCATATTGCAGGCACAGCCGGTACTGCTGGTTTTCCTTGGCTACTTCCTGCGGCATCTGCCCTTTTTCCACTGTTGCCAGTTCCGACAGTTTATATTCTTTTCCGCCTGCCGGAAAAGGATAATACTGCATTGCCCACACATCCCTTTCTTCCGACTGGCGGGAAGACAATTTTATTTTTTCCGTACCTTCTTCCGTCGTCACCGAACCAATCTCCATATTCCGTCCATATATCGGTCGGATAGCGGAAAACAATCTTCCGGCTCCGATATTTTCCTCCGCCATTCGGAGCTTGTCCAGACTGAAATAAAATTCCATATAATCATCCTTCCACCACGAGAAGTCGGAACCGATCGTTACTTCCTTGATGCGACGGTGAGACAAGAACTTCTCTTTCAGTTGTTCCGCCCGGTCATACAGTTCGTCATAATTATACCCATACATTTTCACCCGGAATGAACCCGCACTCTCACGCACATTATTACTGAATCCTTGGTCCTGCAATCCGTAAATACTCCAATCTCCTCCACCCAATTGAAGTGCCTTGTTTATCATATTAGCTTTCAGCGTATACGGGAAACCGCTCTTTTGGTGCTCTTTCGTGAAATAAATATGAATAGATGCCCTGCGTGCACTTTCCACAGACGTCTGGAACTGCTTGATTTCTTTAAATTCGCTCAAGTAAGTTTCCATTCGCTTAATCAACGTATTCATCTGCTCCAGCGTACTCCCATTCGGCAAATTGGCATTGGCATGAAGCACCACTTCTTCATTACGCGTAAAATAACTTCCTTCATATACTTTCTGTACAAAAAGTCTTAAAGCTCCTCCCAATGCTTTATCCACTACCGGTTTTACCTTCTCTTTATACGTAGAAGTACCCAGTGTCTTATTATAAAATTCCGCCCATTTATCTTCCCCCTTCATCTTTTCCGGCAACAGAAATACCGGTAATCCGAAAGCCAGCAACAATAAAATGCAGACCGCCACCCTCCACCGGCAAAGAATCCGTATCAGCCAACTGTAAAAACGGCTGAAATATACCGGAAAACGATGCATTTTAGAACGTATCCACATAAAGAAACGTATATTTCCCGACTTCCACTTCGCACCTGAAAGCGAAGATTTTTTCCTCCGCTTCAATCCGGTTTTGTCGATCAGGGAAGGAACAAAAAACAGGGCAACCAGCAGTGATACCCCAAGATTAATAATCACTACCGCAGCAAAATCCTGTAAGTTCAGGCGTATCTTCTCATCGAGGAAAAAGATAATGACCAAAGCCCCCATTGTAGTCAACGTAGCCGCCAGTACGGACATAAAAGCCTTCCGGTTTCCACGCCGCAGATAATGGTCGCTCATCACAATCGTATTGTCAATCACCAGATTTAGAGAAACCGTGATACCTGCCAGAGAATACAACTGCATTTCAAGTCCGAATGCATAATAGAAGATAACGGCTATCGCTACATTAACTGCCAGACTGGTTACAATCAGAAACAAATACTTCGGACTAAAAGTAATCAATAGCACAAACAGAAGCAGAATCGCTACCGTCACCCCCGTTCGCAGATAAATCTTCCCCAGTTCTTCCTGAATAAACTCCGTTGCATCATAGCTGGTATGAATCTCGTATCCCGCCGGAAGAAGTAACCGGATATCATCCATATATGCTTTCACTTCCTTGCTCAATGCCAACTGATTGGCCGTTTCCTCCGCCACGACAGACAGATAGATAGAGTTCAGACCGTTAATTCGGTAGTAACTTTGCGGCTGTTCCTCCACACGGGAAACTTTTACCAATTCATTCAGACCAATGATTTTGCCATCTTTCATCTTCACCTGTATCCGTTCCGCATCAAAGTCCCGGTTATTATATTCGGGAACCAGCGCCAGACGGATCCATTGCCTGCCCGAACTCCCCTGTTCCATATCGTATGTACCCAGAAACTCTTTCTGGTAATGCAACCGGACAGCCTGACGGATATCATCCGTACTTATCCCAAGCGTATGTAACTGTTCGGAGTCATATTCCAACCGCCATTCCATTGGAGTAGCCCCGCCAAGATTAATCTTATAAATTCCCGGAAGTTGTGCCAAACGTGTCTTAATATGTTCTTCCGCATACTGTTGTATCAGAATGGGAATAGCAGGCGCATTAATCGTAAATGCCATAAAAGGGCCCTGGTTGTTCTGCCCCGGACTCTGCATCTGAATATACGGATAGCTCACCCCGTCCGGCAGTTCCGGCCATGTCTGACGAATGATGGTGGACGCTTCAAAACGTGCAACTGCAACATCCACATGTTTATCCAGATTCACGCTGATACTGCCCCACCCGTTTCCTGAAGTAGAATAGATACCCCGAATCCCTTTCACGCGGGCAAGCATCGCCTCCAGTTTGCTGGTAGCTGTCATTTCCACCACGCGTGCCGAAGTGCCGGGCATACTGAAACGCACCGTGAAGCCGGGTAATGTCCGTGAGGGGTTCAGTTTGACCGGAAGCAACGGCACAAGCGCCAGCCCGACCAATGCCACGCAGACAAAAGCCACAATCAGGGTGAAAGCGGAAGCCTTCGAGGACTTTTTTATTTCAAGACTTATATTTTGCATTACCATTATTTATGTAAATAGAAATCTCTGTCATATAAACGACAGCATCTCTGTTTATGACAGACTTAATGGAGATACTACCGAGAATAAACGCCGCAATTATCATTTGATCAGCTTGCCTCCGTTAAAATCGAACCTGTCCGAAAGTGAAAGTTTTGTAGCAAAATCAAACAACGTAAGCCGTCGTATCTTGTAATAATTCAACCAGTAATTCTGCAAAGCAGAGATAAAGTTACGCTGTGCCTGCTGCTGCCTGTTCAGAGAAAGAGTCAGGCTGTTTATATCCGCTTTGCCGATGATAAAACGCTGCTTTGTCTCATTATAAGCGAGTATGGACAAATCCAAAGCTTCTTCCGCACTGGCAATCAATTGTTGCTGGATATTAAAATCACTCACTGTCATTATCACTTCCTCCTCAATACTTATCTCGTCCTGGCGTGCCGAAATCTTCACCACATTCAAGTTATTCCGTGCCATATTATACTTTCCTTTGCGGACGCCCCAGTCCAGCAACGGAATAGAGACACTGACCGCCACCAAATCCTGCTGCATGGGCTTATGATAGACATCCCCGAAATTGTCCGCCACCTGATTAAAACCGATACTGGCATTCACACTTGCATTAAAGCGCGACTCCTTTTTAGTCTTATCCACATTACGCTCCGCTTCCAGCACATTCTGTTTCAATTCCAACAATTGCGGGTTGTTGCTCCTTCCCCACCTCAAAGCCTCATCTATCGGAATCTCCAGCATTCCCGGACGGGAAGGAAGTTCCAGCTCGATCTGCGTATTCTTATCCAGATTGAGAAAAGAAGCCAATGAGAACATAGCCCGCTTCAAATCGCTTGCTTTATTCTGCAATGTGTTCTGCGCATTCACCCGATCCAGCTTCAGAGTCAACAGGTCGGCTTGCGAGATAGCTGCGATCCGGTGCCGTTGTTGCCCGATGCGGTACAACGTATCCGTAGAAGCCAGATTTTCTTTTGCCAGGTTATATTCCGCTTGTGCCATAGCCAGAGAGAAGAAATAACTCGTAGCCGTTTCCGAAACTTTCTCCACATTATAAAGAAATTCCTTTTTCACACGTTCATATTTCAAAGGCTCTATCTTCCGTTCCCATTTGAATGGATTATACCCCACCAAACTTTGCGAATATCCAATCCTTATCGGGACACTGGTCAGCTGTGTCGCACTATTATCCCCGAAATTACGCATATAGGCAAGATTCGATTCCAGATAAAATGTACCTCCGGTCAGGTCAAGATTCTGCCGGACACTTAACCCTCCATAAGCATAATAAGACTGTTGCGTACGGTACACATCCAAATCCTGTCCCGAATCGTAACGTTTCGTAATATCCCGGTTATATTGCGCCGGAGTAAGATCCAGCGTCAGACTGGGCAGGCGGTTTGCCTTATATGTCCTGTACTCCCAATAACCGGACAAGTACATATTCTGTGTACGGAATGACTCCAATGAACTGTCATTGGCAAGAGCGATTGTCCGGTTCAAATCCAGTACCAGACGTTTCTGTGCATGAAGCAGGGATTCACCACAGAGGACACCAAGAATACAGAGAAATGCCCATATCCTTTTCTTTGCTGAAAAGAATAACTTTGTCTCCTCCGTGGTAAAATTTAATAATCCATTCATAACTCTCATATTTGAACTATTCGTTATTACTTGCTACTTATTTCTTCTTTCTTTCTGTAAATAAACCAGTAAAGCAATGGTATGATGAACAGACTCACTGCCGTACCGACCGACATTGTCCCTATCATGGCGATAGACAATGGTTTCTGTAATTCCGAACCCATATCCGATGAAAACAGTAACGGCACCATTGCAAAGATAGTAGTCAGCGAAGTCATGATAATCGGGCGCAAACGCCTGCGTCCTGCTTCATGGATAGCCTCCAACAACGGAACACCCGCTTTGCGCAGTTCATTGATAGCGTCCAGTTTCAGGATAGAGTCATTGATTACAATACCACAGGTGACAATAAGTCCGATAGCAGACATCAGATTCAGTGTATGCCCGCAAAGCCAAAGCAGTAATAACGCAAAGGCCACATCTATCGGTATCTCCGCCAGAACAAGCAAAGGTTGCAGGAAACTTTCAAACTGCGAGGCAAGAATAAAATACATCAGCAACAACGAAATAAACAGGATTACCACCAGCTCGTCCAACATCTCCCTGTTGGAAAAGAAACTTCCGGAGAAGCCTGTATCCCATTCTTTCGTTTCCTCCGCTACCTGCTTCACTTCCCGCATCAACTTGTCCCCGTTCTGCACGTCATAAAAATTAAAGGGGACATATTCACCATTACGCCCCGAAGTAATACTTTTCAGATCCTCAGCAGGAGCTATCGTAACCAGCTCCCGAAGAGGGATATATTCTATGTTTCCTTTATTATCCGGTTCAGTCTGTATCAACGTCTCCTGCAATATTTCATTCACAGTCTTTTCGCTGCCGGCAACGCTGATCGGAAGATATTGTTGGTAAGAATGCAACATTGTCACACTATTCTCACGAAAAGCAGTTTTCAAGATACGGTAGAGCTCATTATAGGAAACACGGTAAAGCAACAGTTTCTCTTTGCTAATACTTAGATTCAGTTGATTCTCGAAAGCGATACCCGTAGGGGCGATTCCCGTCTTCCGTGCCAAGTCCTTCTCCACGCGCCGGATGGTTTCCGCTTCCGGTGCCTTTGCCTTATTACGGGTATAAAACTCGGCTATGATATCCGGTTCGCCTGTGACAAAGAGTTTCTCAAACACAGTCTCCGGCGGAGAGAAAGAAATGACGGAAAGCGGATAACGCTCTTTCAGTCTGCGATAAATTTCCTGCTGTAAAGGAGAAATAGTTTCGGGTGTCTCCGTACGGAAGTAAAGTTCAGCCTCGGAAGAAGAAAGCTCCCTTTCACGGTTCAGAAGGAAATCCTGCCTGCCAATGGACGCCGTGTGCTCGGCTACCGGTTCTTCCAGTTCTTTAAAAAGTTCGTCCACACGCCTCCTGTTTTCATCCACATGAATATTCTCATTCCACTCAATCCTGGCAATCAATTCATTCTCCTCAATATCGGGCATGCGCTGCTTGTCGATAAAGAAAAAGAAAAATACACAAAGCGGAATGGAAATAGCACAGAACAAAACACTGAACGTTTTATGACTGAATACCCAGTCCACCCCCGCATCATAAAAACGATCTAATGTATGATCTTTTATCGGGTTATTGAATTTAAAGGAAAGCCACTTCCATTTCCGGGTATGGATACCGGTCCGGTAGACCAGCAGATAAAGTACGGGAAGCAACATGATACCCGTAAAATAAGAAACCATAAGTCCCACTGTAACTGAAAAAGCCTGATCGTAAAAGATAGCTCCGGCAATACCACTCATAAAAATCAACGGTGCAAACACGGCAATGGTCGTTAAGGAGGAACTCAACATGGGAGTCACCACTTCGCTTGTTCCCGTGATACAGGCACGGCGCAACGAATATCCCCGTTCCCGGTATTGCGATATATTCTCAGTTACAATAATCGAACTGTCAATCATCATACCCAATGCCAGAATCAATCCGGCGAGTGAAATGATATTCAGGGACATATTGCACAGATAGAAGAAAACGAAACTGATTACGATAGAAACCACCATGCTAAGTCCGATAACCAACGGAGATTTTACATCCCCCAGAAACAAGACCGCTACCAGGCAGATAAAGAGAAAACCTAAAGACAGATTCTGTTGCAGATTCGAAATTGTGTAGTCCAGCAATTCCGTCTGATTACGGCTGATACTGAAATCAATATCCGGATATACCCGTTGGAAGTACTCCATCGTCTCTACCAGAGATTTCTTCATCTTATCCATATTCTCATCCGCCTGCTTGATAACAGCCAGCGTCACTGCCCTTTTCCCGTTAGATACAGATACCCCTTTTTCTTTTACGGGCACAATATTCACCCGGCAGAAATCCTTTAACTGCACAATCCGGTCTCCTTTACGCAGATAAATATTTTCTACATCTTCTGCAGTACGCAGGAGGGTGGAAAACTTTATGTTATATTCATAATATCCGTCACGTACCGTCATACTACCCGGTTCCACATTATTGGCAGCCAGAGTCGATTCTATATCCTCAATAGAAATTCCCAACATGGAGAGCATATCCTCATCGGGCACAATCTGCACCTGACGTTCCACCAATCCGGTCACATCTACCATAGCCACTTCTTCAAGCTGCTCTATCCTACGTTTAATGACCGATTCCGCAAATTCACACAGATCCAGAAAGGACTGTTGTCCCGTAATGCTATAAGCACTGTCATTCTTCAAAGTCAGATTCAGGTAAAAAACAGGTATATCCGTTGCGCTCGCCTTAATGACTTTCGGACGTTCCGTTTCCTTCGGGAGATAGTTCATTGCAGCGTCTATCTTTTCATTGACCTCGATAAAGGCCAGGTCCGTATTAGTACCGAAATCAAAAGACAAGCGGATAATACCGGCGCCGTCTCTAGACTCACTGTGAATATCTTTCAATGTAGAAACCTGTATCAACTGGCTGCGCAAAGGTTTCACAATCGTATTTTCCAGTTCGCGGGCAGATGTATTGGCAGCAGACACCTGTATAGTGATCTCCGGAATAGCGATATTCGGAAGCAGAGATATCGGAAGTGTAGAATAAGTCACCAGCCCGATTATAAAACAGGCGGTGAAAGCCATCAGCACGGCAATAGGACGCTGGATTAAAAATTTTATCATGCTTTTCTCTGTATTTATCGTTTGCAGTCAATCATTCACCGCTTATAGTCACCTCCGTTTCATGCGCTAAATTCAAGTTCCCGGTGACAATAACCGTATCTCCTTCCAAGAGGCCATCTTCAACACCTCCCTGAGATTTATCCGAGACAACATATTCCGTAGCATTCTCCAATCCCGTATGTACATAATTCCACATTGCCTTGCCTTCTTTTAAGGTAAACACAACCTGTTTGCCGGAACGCAGCACCACAGCCGTTTTAGGAATGACCAACTGCTCCCCTAAACTCCGCTTGACGCTTACCCTTACGTTCATGCCGCTAAACAACTTCCCCTGTCCGTTTACCGCAGCTTTTACTTTTACCATTCCGTTCGCATCCACCAGCGGATTGATTTCAGATACACTACCTTCATAAGAACCTCCGCCGGCATAAGGAGTAATCATTACTTTGTCACCGGTTTTAATAAAAGCCAATTCGTTCTCCAACACGGTGAAATCAGTTTCCATCCCACGAGTGTCAATGACAGTACAAAATGCCTCGGACGTATTAGCGAGATTATAAGGTTTTGAAAACAGATTAGCTACTATCCCGTCAAAGGGGGCAACAAGTGTAGCATGCTCCGTTTCTCTTTTCGTAAGTTCATACTGGGACTTCGACTGTTCATAGCCGCTCTTTACTTTCGCAAGTTTCATGGTTTCTTCAGGCACCTTGCTAAAATCATCCGGCGTATATCCCTGCCCGATAAGTACATCTTTCAGTTCAAGCTCCGCTTTCAACAAAGCATCTTCCGCCTGTGATAATTTCTGTTCCAGACGGAATTTATCCAGCTCGGCCAACTTCTGCCCCTTACGAACACGATCACCGTTTTTCACATAGACATGAGCAATAACCTCATTCGTTTCAAAACGAAGATCAGCCTGCCCGCGGGCACTTACCTTACCGTTACTGACTAGTTCGTGATGAAAATCACACCTCTTTAGAATTTGAACGGTGACTTCATTCTTTGAATCCGGAAGAACGGTAGAAACACCTTTATCCTGCTCGTCTGCATCACTTTTCTTGCCAGAGCAAGATGTCATTCCACCATAAGCTAAACAACATAGCAGCATCCATATATAACTGTATTTTCTCATAAGGATATTTGTTTTCATAGCATTTTATTTTATGTTCTACTTAGCTACAAAAGTAACATAATTGGAATATCTATATTTTTTTATCAGTAATAATTTTCTCAGATACATAATATCATAACTATTCTTAACAGTATACATTTACATTTCGCCCTAACCTATGCGTTCATTTCAAATATTTCTGTATTTCCGCCCGCATCTCTTTTACTGCCGTCGATTGCACTTTCGGTTCTTTCGTTAATACAACCTCCGCCGCATATTTCAACTTCTCAGGCTGCCGATATTCCGATTCCGCATAAAGTTTCACCAAAAGATAATAAGGATAAATCCGTCCCGGAAGTCGATGAGTAGACCGTATCAAACTCTCTTCCGCCTCTTCGTATTCTCCTGTTGCCTGATAGTTTTTTCCGATAATATTAAGAACCATCGGATCACAAGTATATTTCATTGCTTCTTGCATCAATCTTGTAGAATTATCATATTCTTTCAATTTATGCAAACAGTGTCCATATTCAAAAAGGAAAGTTCCCCGAGTCTTCAAATCCGGATACAGCTTTTCATACCCTTCTTTAGCTGCCTGATAAGCGCCAATATTATAAAGCATTTTACTTCGATACCACTCTTTACAAGCCTTATATTGATTATTCTTCCTGTAATATGCTCCTAACAAAGCTATCATCAAAATAAAGAATAGCAACGCCACCTTTGAACGCCCTATGACACAAGCGGCTAACAAGAAATAGAATGTCATTGCAAATCCCGGAATCTGCATCGGATAGGAAGATAAGGCAAACACTAAAACCGAAATCACCCCACCACAAATACCTATTTGTTTTTCGGTAATTCCTCTCCAAAAACAAAAAGCAATAACTAGTAAAACAACAAATAAGAAAGGGATTCCATATTCCACCGCCACCTGCAGATATTCATTAAAAGCATATTCCGGACTACCTGCTACCAATTCCTCCGTCTCCGAATATTCTCCATTTGCAAAATATTCTTCCTGAGCCCTCCCATAAGCAGAAACAAATCCATCTGCACCATGTCCAACAACCGGACTTTCAGCAATAGCCAGACAACTGATTTTCCACATTAACAAACGTCCGTTGGCAGAAGCTGCTTTCAGCTGAAAAAGGACATAACCTATCATTATCAACACTAATCCCCCAATCACCAAACCTGTTATCATTGTCTTCTTGTATTTCTGCCCCGCCTCTTTCAACCATGTTGCCCAAGAAGCATGTATTCCGTATACCCATATACCCGAAACTGCGGCAGCCATCCATGCCGAACGGCTCATTCCGGCAGGTAGTACACACAAAATCAACAGCATAACTCCTAATGCCATATAATACTTTCCCTGTTCTACCCATGTGCGTTCCGTTCTTTCTTTCAAGTTTAACCACTCATGCAGACAAAGCGGAAATATCATCGCCAAATATCCGGAATAAGGTCCCGGATTATAGAAAGATCCCGTAAGCGCATACAGGGAATGATTGGAAACAGCCAGACCGTATATCTGTCTCATCCCCCAGGCAGCTTCAATTCCTCCCAATGCAATCAATGCCCATGTTACTATCGCCGGAAAAGACAGATATTGTTTCCTGTTCAGGCAAAGAGACAACAGACTGCAAACGACAAAAACAACAGCCATACGTCCCAACCATAGTTTCTGATATGCCATTTCGCCGATAGAAATCTCATTCGGGATAGTAAAAACTATTACGCTCAGAATTGCCGCAACTCCTATACAAGTTACCACATCCGCCATATTCTTTTTTGTCATTTGCATCAATTCCAACTTTAGCTTCATTCTTTATTTGATTTTCTTCATCATCCTATTCCAACGGGATTTCCCCGTAAACTTATCTTCCGAATACCATATACGGGTAGCCTTACCTACAATGTATTCTTCCGGCAGCATCCCCCAATATCTCGAATCCTGCGAGTTAGCCATATTATCACCGGAAACAAAATAATAGTTCTTTTTAAAGCGATACTGTGCAATCACGCTGTCACCCAATACTATCTGTCCATCCTTTATACGTAATTTCTTCTTCTGTTCCCACCCTATCAATTGCCTGTATAAAAGACAATTCGTACGGTTCATCTTTACTGTCTGACCTTTTTGAGGAATCGGCAAAGGTCCGAACTCACGGATAGTCCAATCCATTTGCTTATCATAAGGAAATGTACCTACCACAATACCATATTGTTCCGGATACTTCAGATTCGCAAGAGATTGTTGAGCATTATAATTTCCCAACCGTTCGTCACACCCCCGTATTTTATAAAATCCTTCCCGAATCTCTAAAGTATCTCCCGGAAGCGCAATACACCGCTTTACATAATATTGCATCACATCAAGCCGGATACTATCCCAACGATTCATTCGATAAGGGAAATTAAAAACCAATATATCATTCCTCTTGAAATTTCCCCATCCGGGCATTCGATGAATAGTAATATCTTCATTATTCAACGCAGCAAACACATCGAACAACCGCGCACCCTTTATCATCTTATTAACCAAGATCCGGTCGCCATCCTTCAATGCAGGTTCCATTGAGTCCGAAGGTATCCTGAATGAAGTAAAACAGAATAACTGCATCAAAAACAAAATTACCACTGTGCAGAATAGGAAGACTGCCAGATTCTCGAATATTGCTACAACTTTCTTTACTCTATTCATATACTTCCTTTAGTTGAATCAGCCTACGATAAGCCTCCAGTCCCAACGTACATTTCACACATTCATCATTTTCACCCAATAAGCCCTCCAAAGGGAAAGTCTCTTTCTTTATCCTCTTTTGCAAATAATCTGCCCACAAAATCAACTGGCTCCAATGCATATCAGCATAACCGAAGTCTTGTTCCGCTTCCACAATAGCAGTTGTCATTATCAACATATTGGCAGCGGCTTCCACAGCACAACTTTCCAATTTTACCTGCTTACCGGATACCGGATACAAACCAATATCATAAGGCGGATGTTTCTTGTTCCAATATATCCCCTCACAATATATAAATACAGGGTCCAACAAACTCTTCATCCAGTCGACACGATTGAAAAACAACAATGCCGGAAAGCTTTTATAAGCTTCTCTTACATTACCTAAAGTATCACCGAAACAAAACAATTTATCATCCGGAGACAATACAAATCTATGGGAAGATAAAAAATTACGGTAAGCAGGAAGTATATACTCGGCAAGCGTTTCACCTCCTACTTGTAAAGCCTTGTCATTCCACTTATAATCCAGTTTTTCACTTTCCTGCCTAAGCTCCTGACACCTGTTTCCTACAGATTTCATTAGTTCTTTTACCTCTTTTGCTCCATCATTATTCCAAAGAGGGCGTAAGTTCTCCCCACTATATTGTAAAGTCTGCCCTTCTTTATATCCAATAAGCAACACACCTCTATCTTCCTTCCCCGAACACAACTTTTGTGACAAAATGATATGATTGTCTTCATATGAAAACCTTGTCTCATCCGTCCTCATAGCCAAATACAAACTATCGGACTTCGTAAAACGCCACCCCTGCTCCACCCAACTATTGACTTCTCTCTTACCGAACATCCACTCCGTATCCACATCAAACAGTATTTTCACCGTATGCTCTTTTTCTCTTTCCGTACGAATCTGATAAGAAAGGAAACCGACAGGCCAGCCTGTCATATCCCACTTTTCTGATAAAGAAGACGAGATAAAATCAATCTGAAGTTCTACATCTCCACATTGAAAAACAAATTGAGTCCGAGTGGCTTGCACATCCTTCTGCTTCAATATTGCCGGTTCCGCATCAGTATATGTTTTATTTTCTATGTACAAACCAAAATCCAATAAGGCAGGACCTCCCGTATTCCGACAGTATGCGGCCAGAACATTATCTCCATTAACTATTTGATTAATAGCTTCATCTGTCAAACGTTGACATTTCGTTTGATTTGTAAATCCACTTTTTAACAGATATCTTCCATTACAAAAAAGCTTTATTTGATCGTCGCATATATAACGGACATAGACTTTATGTTCCTTCAACAGGTCTTTATCATCAACTCTGATATGTCTGCGAACATATATATTCTCTGCTCCCCATAATGTATGAGCCGGATAATTACCTTTTACAGGTCCAAAAGCCCCTTTACCTTCATCCCATAAAGAATCATCATATTCCTTTTGCTCCCAACCTTTTCCCGGAAACAAAAAAGAATACTTTCCCTCCCAGCCGATACTGTCATTAGAAAGAGGAGCTAAGGAAAATATGCGTAAAGAGTCACTCCCCATGAAACGATAAGCCTTACCATCTACACACAAAACACCTGTTATCGGAAATACCTTTCCGGTTCTCAACTTCGGATAACTTTTATTTAATGTATCCCCCAACACCTTGAGACTAAAGTCGGGAGTAATCGCCAATAGCGTATGTTCAGAAGGAGTAATGTCGGAAAGAGACAAAATCTTCCTATCCGGACAGGAACAAGCATATATCAGAGAGACAATAACCGAAATAATAATTACCCTCCATACTCCAACAAGCCTGACATTAGTTTTCATTTCCATAGCTGAGTTTTGTTTTCATAAATAAAAATTCTTTCATCCAGCCCACGTGTATGATTTCTCAAAAGTAACAATGCGTTTGCAGGAATATCCCGAAAAACCAATGAATCGGCAGTCGCCTTAATTTTTCCGGCAGACTTCCAGTCGTTGTCACAATAAAATAATTCATAAACATCACCGGGACGAACATAGTTATCCCTATTGCGCGGAGTATAAACAATACGCTCTACCCGTACTTTTCTACCCAAATCAAGTCCTGCCCATCCGCCGGTAGGTTTAAAATAATCGAAAGAGGTCCATGTTTTCCCGTCAAAGATATTTGTATATTCATGCGTCCCGTCATGTTGATAACAGCCGGGAGTTCCTATGATTTTCCCAGATAAGGCTACTGTGTCATTCTTCTCATAAAAAGCGACTTCCGAAACATTACAAGACCCTTTAGCCGGACCAAAATATCTAAGATAACGGTACTCCTTATCAGACCAACTTTTTACAGTAGTACTCAGACGTTCAGGTTTACTTTGTATAATAAACAAGGTATCTTTCTCCAAAAAATCAGGATGATTACTTCCCTCAAAAACTCCTCCTAACATTCGATTTCTATATATATCTTCTCTCCCAATATCACACTTGGCATATAATACTACATCCTGCTTCTCTATAGTGACAGGATAATAGCAGATTTCATTGCTTTGTTTATCAATATAAAAGGGATCTGTCAAAAAGCATAATACGCCATTTTCATAAGTAGCTGCTCTCATAAATGTACCTTTCCGCACATACCGGAATGCCAAATGACCAGCATCATATTCAGTCCAATCAACAGGAGTCCAACGGTCTCTATCGCTAACGCATAAATAAGCTATTTTTCCGCTCCGTTTCACTTTATACTGTTTTTCTAAAGGAATAACCAACTCTTCTTTGAGATAATAACCATATTCGTGAGTTACGTCAATAAATTTAGGTAAACGCCAAAAAGGGTATAGTTCTTCGCCGTACTTTGCCATCTGTTCATACATTTCCCTATTCGCACTAAAAGTATATCTATACACTTTAGAACTGTCATCCCACCGATACCACCAATTCTCGCGTACCGGCACTAATTTTTGCGGAAAGTCTGTCATATACTCCTCTCCGTCTTTATTCCATGTTGTCAGCCAGAAATGCCCGGCATTTATATAACTTCGCACAGGTACAAAGTCAATAGCACAAGGAATACCCAAAGCTCGAAACAGATATACAGCAAAATCTGTAACTTCTCTACACGTCCCGGATAAATACTGTACATATTCCGGTCCTATATGTCCAAATGGATATGGCGTTACAGAAGTATAATAATAGTTCTTATCAGGCAATTTACTTATTAGAAAATTAGCGGCAACCACCGGATCTTCTATATCCAATGAATCAGACATACGCAATGAATCCAGTAACGAATTATATTTTTCATAATATGTTTCACGCCAGTATGCTAATGGCTCATCAGCTATTCGATAAGGCAACAAATACTCACAAAATGTTTCAAATGAAATATTCTTTCCCCACGGTTGCTCCTGCCAGACTTTAAATGCCCAATCAATATTATGGCATAGATAAGCAGAATCTATCTCTATTATATCTCGTTTATTTTTAGGGACCTGCATTAGTCCAAAGACTTTTTTCACCGAGTCTGCAACTTGTTCTGAGACTTTTCCTTTGCTTGTTTTTAGCCAAGCATAATAAGATTTATAGTTTTCTAATTGCTCTCCTTCAGAATAGAAATAGAAAGGTATATTCTCTATCAAAAAGCAGGCTGCTTTATACTTTAGGCTATCAGCAGGGTACTTTTGATAGTGACGAATCACTTTGTGTAGTTCTCCCTCATTATCTTCAGCAGATTGTAAAGCAACTTCAAGTGAAGATATTAGTTTTTCTTCTAAAAAACATTTTCCTATATACCACCATCCCAATAAGAAAAATGCCAAAACAAGAATAAATCGGATATATATTCTATGTTTCTTCATCATAACTTAATCTCACTTAGCATTTCCTGAAATATTCAGCAAAATAGGTGAATCTTTTTCATTACAATATACAGTTATAGTCTTATTGAAATATTCAGGTCGGTCCGCTGTATACTTCACTTTCAGAGTTAAATTCTTCTCTGGTTGCACTGGTGTTTTTGAATACTCTACAGTTGTACAACCACAAGAAGTAATTACATTATCCACCACTAGTAATTCCTGTCCGATATTAGTTAGAATAAATTCACAAGACTTTTGTTTCTTCCAATCAAATGTTCCCAAATCCATGTACTTTTTATCTATCGAAACTTCTGTTTGTTTCCTTTTTTCTACCTCGGAAATATTCTGTTTATCAAATATTATATTCATATATAACTCCTTTATTTTAGGGTTATGCATGGGATTGCCTATAGCCAAAACTTTATTATGCTCATCCAACAAGAATGTTTGCAACATTGCATTGGAAGGAAAGTGATTCAACTTATTAAGAGAATCATTCCTATCTATACAAACTGGAATATCAAAACTCTGGCTACATAGTAACAACAACAAATCTCTCATATCTTTAGGATGTATAAAAAACAAAAAGGAAACTTTGTTATCAGATATAGAATCTATTTGTATCATCCATTCCAACCACTGTGATAACCTCAAATTACACCCTACGCATCCTATTGAATCGGTATAAACCAAGATCTTATATTTACTTGTAGGTATTGAATTATAAACAGAGTCCTTACCTAATCGAGTAAAAACATACTCATTATCAAATTTAATCTCTTTATTAATCCATTCTTCAACCACATTAGTAATTTCAACATTTGCCTTCTCTCGACGACATGAATGGCAACTCATTAAAATAGCAAATATATTTATATAAAATAGAACCTTAAGCATACTTTCCATTAATCATAATATCGAATATAAAAATAACAAAAGACAATAATATTTCTATTCTTTTCAAAGCCAAACTACACAAAGTAATTTCATTTCAGAGATATTATATCTATAGTTAAATCGTCAGTATTATTCTTTTCGTCTAAAACATTGTCAACAAAAAGAGCTATACCACCATAAGTTGCATTCCAACTTGTAAAAGGACTATATCTGCAATTAGATAATTTCGTTTCACCGATTTTTTCCATATTTTCATCGAACAGCATTAAATATAAGTCACGCTCATTGATAAGCTTCTCCATACCTTTTTTTTCATCAAAATCAACTTTATCAGCATGTAAACGAGCATATATTTTATATTTAGGTAAATACATGATATCATAAAAATGAGAATTTTCGAGCCAGTGTTTTTCCAAAGTAGCATAATCCCCGCTTGTCGTACATTTCTCTATTATATTGGAAGTATAGTGACTGTCTGCCAATATGTATTTCCGTTCGTTTGTTCTTATGTCTAGCATATAAATAGAAGATTCAACAGGATAATTGTATACAATATTTTCACCTACAAAATTAACATTGGGGAAATTGATATATGCATATCCCTTACTCATATCAGGAACAACCTTAGACGATGATAACTGATAAGTTGCCATCTTGCCAACTTCATCTATAAAAGCTTCTTTTACTATGAATGTGTTAGAAGGTGTATGTTTTACTAAAAACATTAATGAATGACGAGAGGCATTATAAAACAAGTGAGAAGTGAACATTGCATAATTAGTATTTATTAGTAACTGCTCCTGATCCTCCAAATATTTCTTTAAATCAATCATTCTTTTTATCGTTCCCACACTATCAATTAGGAAAGCGCGTTCTGACTCATCAGATATCCATACAGAATCTAACGATTGTGCATATATTCCCGACAAGCGGACAATAGCATCAGGACCATCGCCTGGCAATACAATCTGAGTTACCGACTTAGATTTCAGATTCATACAATCCAACGAATGCAATCTATAATTATAACCAATCAAATAATCTATTGAATCAACATGAACAGACGAAGATAAATAGTATGATTTTAGTTGCAGAACATCTTGTGGGGGAAATTTAATTTCCCCCACCTCTATTGCAATCTTATCATTATTATCATTCTCTTTCCCCGTTTTTTGTCCTGTGCACGACACTAAAATCATACACAACATAAGAAAAAAGATTTTTAAATATGACATAATAATCAACAATAAGTTAATTTTGCACATCTGTTACCTTCGTCATATTTCTTTGAACTACACTCTGCGCCAGCATGAGTAGGGCATGGATGTAAATAATATGAGCCACTAGTTTCTCCTCCCCATGCAAAAGCTTCTACGTTAGCTAAAACCAGATCTGACAATTTTGTTTCATTTTGTGATATATAAACATTGTATCCTGCAACTATTGCAACTACTGCCACAACTACCATACCTAATAATTTCTTTTTCATATTTAATACTTTATATTAGTGAATAAACTTTCATTTCTTCTGTATCTATCATTTCAACAGAATAGCAATAGTTTGCTACATTAATTTTTTATTCTTATGTTTACATCGGAATCTTTTTTTAAAGGTTAAGGAGCAGATGATATGTAAGCAAATCCGGTAAGATGAACAAACTCATCATCCTGCTCCTTTTTAATCAAGTTAATTATCTAATCTTAGCCAAAGCTAAATTTCAGTATTGGCTGATCGTTATTTACATCCGTCGCCATAATCGTTTTAGTAACTTCATCCACCCAAATACCATATATATAATGGTCTAGCACATATTTACATAATGGTTCTCCTTTCAAACTAAAAACATAAATGTACTTACCTCCGTCAGGAAGTCTTCCGCTTTGTCTAGCTATATCTTTAAAAGAGGTTCCATGAAACACCGCATAAATAGCATCATCAGTAACTTGCACATCACTGAATCCCATAATACCTGTTGGTATACCATAGCCATCTGATACTTTGAATTCAGGTTCATCATATTCACCAACACGAATGACATGAGTACTATCTTTTAAATTATAGATTTCAACCACTTCTCCTAACTGAGTAACGGTAGCCAAAACACTATTATGAGAATTATAATCTAAAAAGCTGCGCCATGCCTGGGCTAATGCCGGACGGGCTTCTTGCAGGGCTTTCTTATTTGTCGTTGGTATAGTTCCTATTTTCTCTATTAGCTTACCCTTACAATCAACTTTTAAAAAGCGACTCTCACCTGAATAGTCAGGAATGACAAATGTTGTATCGTTATATATAGCAAAATCAAGTGGTCGAAATATATCTTCATCCAATGCTACCGTTTCCTCACGAAGCAGTGAATCACCGGATGAAGAAAAATCTAACCTAGTTAATTCGCTTTTGTTAGCATCTAAAGTCCATAATGTATGGTTATGTAAACGGAAATTTTCCATTGACAACATTTCTAAAGGAGAATCACCCCGCCTACCGAAAGAGGATAGATACCGGAAACTTGGGTATTGAAATAAGTGCCCATAATAATCGGAACCATGCAAATCCAACACAATAGCTTTATCTCCTTCTATCCGTATCCGAAAAGGATAACGAAACAAGGCTGTATCAAGTTCTATTACTTCTCCTTTCAATTCTTTTTCTTGTGGAAATTGGGAATAAGGAAATGCATTGTTTGCATATTCCTTATTTTTCGTTCCGCAAGAAATAAAGAGCAAAAAAAGAAGAAGAACAGCACTATTCTTCAAGACTGTAACCGCTAAAGACATATTTTACTTTAACTTTAGAGATTGGACAGTCGACAGAACCACTCCCAAGACAAGTATGAGGCATATCTTGCTCATAAGCAGCTAAAGCTTCCACATTATCTAATAACAATGTATTTACCCGAGGCTCTTTTAGTGAGTACTTTACAGAAATAACCGCTACTACCAAAATAAAAAAGAATAATAGTTTTTTCATATATACGTAATTTTATCGATTAATTAATGGAAGCGAAAGTATGCAATTGGCTTACAACAACAAAGGAATTCACCTAACCATTTCTATCCAACCGATTCTATCCATTGTATATACTACTCTACAGAAAAGGTATTTATGCAAAAATCTCCCTTTTCATCGGAGATTATAGTTATTCAATCAAATTCTTCTAATATACAACTGGTAGCCAACCTTTTCATATCTTTGAACCTCAATAGAAGGAATATTTTCAAAGACTCCTCGTAAACGACTTATTGCATTATGAAGTCTCGACTCATTATTCGATTTGTTCGACCAAAAAATTTCTTGTATTTCTTCATCTTTTAATATAAATTCCGGAGCTTCCAAGAAATGTCTTAATAAAACAGAGATTTGTGGTTTCATTAGAATTTCCTCTTTACCAACTATTAGCTTTTTTAAGTCTGCATCAAATATAATATTTTGATCTAATTGATAGACATGAGCAGAAGTAGGAATAAGAATATTTTTATGTTTTTTCGAAAGAAAAAACAACATTATAATACTAGTAATTATGAGTAACCAATAGATGAAAGCATAAATGATTCCTCTTGTACCTACAAGATCAAAAAACGAAAAGCTACAAAAGCCTTTTAATTCAACTTCGCAACGATAACCTATCGTTATATCAAAACAAGCTATATAATCTTCAAGAAGAAGGTCGTTCGGAAATACGCAACTTGTAGTATTTCCGTCTTTATCAGACAAGAAAAATTGTAAAGCAAAAGCGGTAAACATTTTTTGCTGTTCCAAGTGTTGTTGCCACTTCCCATATAAAGAATCCACCACTAAAGGGTGTTCTACCAAATAAGCGGAATGTAAAATACGCAATCGTGGATCATGAGCTATATTTCTTCTACTTTTTTCTCTATCCAAATAATACCCATGTTCCCCACTTTCATCTGTCAGATAAACAGTATCAGGATATTCCTCCAATTGACGTTTCCGTTCACTAGTGGAAAGATAGCCTTCAAAAGAATCTTCTTGCAATTGTCGCAATAAAACCTCTTTGAATGTTCTTTCCAACTTTTCGCAATACGCTTTTTTTCTAACACTATAATATAGCTGTCCTAAAATGAAAAAAAAGGCTATCCCCAAGAAAAAAACTATTAATAAAGGATACATCTTTTGTTTTCCAATATACACAATCATATCGCTTAGCTTTCTCATTAATCTCATCACGTGACTTATTTATCTGTTTGAATAGCGCAAAGGTAATAATTTGCAAAAACCAACGGACGATATTAAAAACTATTTTTAGCCATTCATACCTCTTTTTCCATGTACATCCAAGCAAACTACTTATCTTAATATTTCATTATCCAGCAATCGGCATTATTCCCCAGCTGATTAAGTTCTTATTCCGTTTTTACTATATATAATATAGGGTTATCATCGTCAACAAAATTAACGTCTTTAAAAACCGCCTTCCCTTTTTCCGTAAGTTCACTTCCTGCATTTTCAATGTCCATTGGACTCAAAATTGCAATAAATTCATCTTGCCCTTTCGTGAACTCAAAAAGAGGATATTGTAGTCCGGTTAAATCATCAACACAATTTTCAAATGTATATGACCGGGTTACTCCCTGTCTTTTATCATATACAGCAACACAAGGCATTTGCTTGTCGAAGAATATTAATTGTATGTAATTTCTATTTTCCGTTAAATATTTAATTTTTCCACGAGAATTTGCTAATTTCTTTTTTACTTCCCTATGAGGAATATCTTCTAAATCCTCAAAATCAATACTTTCTTCGCCAAAGTTCACTTCATAGGCAACCTTTATTCTATGATCGGATTGCATCTCATAAATCTTATTATCCAAATAGATCCGATATAGCAAAATAGAATCTTGTTTAGAAAAAGGGTGTATAAGCATCAAAAGATTATCTCCCATTCGTTTATTCGGAAAATCTTCATATAGTATCCTTCCTTTTATATCAGTCACAATAAGATTACCCCTATCAAGTCTATCACACACAAAATGCAACTGATTTTTCTGATATTCCATAGCATCAGCAAAGAAATCGAGAGTTATTGTCCCAAGAGGCTGTCCAGACAAAGAATAAGTAAAGAGTTTTTTCTTATCACAAAGCACATAAATTAAATTCTTTTCCTTGTCTATGGAAAAATCATTAATTTGCATATATTCATTAGGCCCGCTCCCTCTTTTTCCAATAGCAAATTTATATTCTCCCTGGGTATCGAATACATACAAACGGGCACTATGCATTTTATCCAAAACAAATATCTTCCCATCATAAAATTCCAACTTACTTATCCCGCCTATCAGACAACTATCATTGGTTTCAAGTGGAATAACGGAAAAAGATGAAGCTATGCTTGACAACTTAAATTTCCCGCCATTAATCTCCTGACAATCAATCATCTTATATTCACCATTCGGAGTGTTTATAGTAGAAGACCGCCTGCATGAAGATACTAAAACTAAAAGGAAGAAAAAGAATAGAAAAACGAGACTATTTTTCAGAACTGTAATACACACTGACATATTCCACCTCGATTTACCAATAGATGTAATCATGCTATTTCGTCTTGTCATTAATTTCATCACGTGATTTATTTATATGTTTGAATAACACAAAGATAATATTATTATCAATAACCAACAGATAATATTAAAAACGAAATAAAAAAATCTTCCGGAAATTTATATCCGGAAGATTTCATATACTATATAACATCAGCCTTTTGCCCCGAATTGTTTACGCATTCTTAACGCATACCTTACCAGTAAAATTAATACGGGTACTTCAATCAGCGGCCCGATTACTGCAGCGAAAGCCTCGCCCGAACTTATACCGAAAACAGCGATAGCAACAGCAATAGCCAGCTCAAAATTATTTCCGGTAGCCGTAAACGATACGGAAGCGGTTTTCTCATAATCTGTTCCCATTTTCCGGGTGATGAAGAAAGAAACAAAAAACATGATCCCAAAATACAGTACCAACGGGATAGCTATTATCAGTACATCATACGGCAATTTTATGATATATTCCCCCTTATAAGAGAACATTATCACGATTGTAAACAACAAGGCCAATAATGTAACAGGGCTTATCTTAGGAATAAACTTCCGGTAATACCAATCCATGCCTTTATTCTTAACCAGAATTAAACGAGTCAAAAATCCAAGAATAAACGGTATTCCTAAATAAATCCCTACGCTTTTCGCAATCTCGGACATCGTAATTTGCTGGACGACATCGGTTGTTTCAATCCCTACCCATTCAGGGAACACGGATAAAAAGAAATAAGCATATACGGAAAAGAAAAGGACTTGGAAAATGCTGTTAAAAGCGACCAGTCCGGCCGTATATTCATTACTCCCCCCGGCGAGTTCACTCCAGACCAAGACCATAGCGATACATCGTGCAAGGCCTATCATTATCAATCCGTACATATATTCAGGGTAATTATGCAGAAAGACGATCGAGAGGGCGAACATCAATATCGGGCCAACGATCCAGTTTAACAAAAGTGACAATATCAAGACTTTCTTGTCTTTGAAAACCTTTCCTAATTCTTCATATTTCACCTTTGCCAAAGGTGGGTACATCATCAGGATAAGCCCGACCGCCAAAGGAATATTTGTCGTTCCGACCTCAAAATTACTCCAGAAATCCACGATACCGGGATATATGTAGCCTAACCCTACACCGATAAACACTGCTAAAAAGATCCATACCGTCAAATAACGGTCTAAAAAAGCGAGTTGTTTCATAATCACTCTTTCTTTATTTCAGAAACATAGAACTGGTAAAAACGATCTTTAATCTCATTTCGTACCCTTATAAATTCACTCCTGATAAAATCCGGCGTTCCGGCCGCATCTGACGGATCGTCAAATCCTATATGCAATCTTTTTCCCACTTCTCCCGTAAAAGCCGGACACGTTTCATTGGCCCCACCGCAAACGGTTATCACATAATCCCATTTATCATTTATATAATCCGCCACGGAAGTAGGGATATGGTTGCTTATGTCAATGTCAACCTCTCTCATTACCTCCACAGCGGTAGGATTTATCTTTGCAGCCGGATTTGTCCCAGCCGAAAAGACTTGCATATGTTCATCAAAGGATTGCAGGAAACCATGCGCCATTTGACTACGGCAACTATTCCCGGTACATAATATCAGTACCCTTATTTTTCTTTCCATGCGATCAAGGCGGCGTTATTGTTTGACAGTTCCTTTACTCGTCCGATCCATGACAGTTCCCCCTGTGCCTTGGCCTTTAAAAACGGGTTTTGGGTATCAACCAAAGACAGACAGGAATTTATTACCCACCATTTGTTCTCAATACCCGCTCTTTGCAAATCCTGCTGTAAACGTTCCGCTTCAAAGACCGGGGTTGTTTCCGGAAGTGTCACGATAACGACCTCCGTTTCTTTGGGATTACGCAAGCGTGGCAGCAAGTTTGCCACCGCCCCCGTGATCTCTCCCTGTGTCCGTTCCACCTCCTTGTGGTAGCTTTGCGTTGCGTCCAGCAATAACAAGGTGTGTCCGGTCGGGGCTGTATCTATTACCACGATCTCCGTATCTGCTTTTTCCACTATATCGGCAAAAGCCTTGAACACCGCAATTTCCTGGGTACACGGAGAACGCAAGTCTTCTTCGATATATTCCATGTCTTCGGCCGTCATTTTGTTCTCCTTGGCTTTTGCCCTTACCTCGTTTTTATAAGCCTCCAGAACTTCGGCCTCGTCGATTTTGCTAACGTCGATACCTGCTTTTATGGCAAGGTCATAATTCAAATGATTAGCCGGATCTGTCGTCGTCAAATGTACCCTTGCTCCACGTTTTTTTAATTTCAGGGCGATATTTGTCGCTACGGTCGTTTTTCCTACACCGCCTTTTCCCATTGTGAAAATAACCCGTTTTCCGGAAGAATAAAGATCATCTACCAAATCATCCAGATTTTTTTCACCCTCTAAAGGTTTATAGTCACCTCCGGAAATGATATTATCGCTTGATAACATTCTGCGGATATTCTCTATATTTGACAGGTTATAGGAACGTAGCGGAACGCTATACATCGGATAGCCTTTCAATTCTTCCGGAATGTTCTGCAATGCGGAATTTTGTCTTTCACTTAACAGCCTGGTGACATTGTCGTTATCATCGGAATGCTGTAATACCCCGTTTATTATAAGTACCTGATTTTTTATACCGAGCAAATTAAGTTCATGTGAAGAACGTGCCGCCTCTTTTAATGGCGCAAGATCCGGCCGGGCAACCAGTACCAGGCTGGTTGCTTTTTCATCGGACAAGGTGCTTACCGCCTGTTTATAAATTCCTTTTCTTTCCTCCAACCCTGACAACTGGCCTAAGCAAGACGCGCCATGTGTGCTCTCACTAATAAACGTACTCCAGGCAGACGGAAGTTGCAACATTCTTAGGGTATGCCCCGTTGGTGCTGTATCAAAAATGATATGATCGTATTCCCTTTGTTTGGCTTCATCGGTGATAAAGTCCGAAAATTCATTGAACGCTGCGATCTCCACCGTACAAGATCCGGAAAGTTGTTCTTCCATATTCCGGATTACACTTTCCGGCAATTTCCCACGATAGGGGGAAATCACGCTTTCCCGGTATTCTGCGGCGGCCTTTTCCGGATCGAGGTTTACAACCACGAGGCCGGGTACTTCGGATATATCCGTACCGTGCCCGTTTAATTCCTGCCCGAACACGTCTTGCAGGTTAGAGGCCGGATCTGTACTTATCAACAATATTTTCTTACCAAGATCCGCAAGGCCGACAGCCGTAGCGCAAGCGATAGAAGTTTTACCTACGCCACCCTTACCAGTGAAAAACAAATACTTTGTCAGTTGTATATCGGATAAATTAAAATTCTTCATAATCTCATTATTTAATAATTGGAACAATATCTAAATTAACCCCCGTCCATTCGCTTAACTGCTTGTTGGTCGGATACCCCTTTGTAACCACTATCTCGCCCTCTACTATGGTAATCGGCAGACCGTCCGCACCCTCTTTCATCAAATAATCATTAACCGTTTTATTGCTGACATAAAGCTGCGGTTCATCTCGCAAATTATGGCGTTCAACAATGATTCCCTGTCTTTTGAGAGTTTCCAGAACAGCCGCAATCCTCATAAGGTCAGGGTTGATATTCGGGCCACACAATCCGGTAGGACAACACATCGCCGGGTCAAAAATTTCTATCTTTTTCATATTCTGTTTTATTTTAATTATAAGTAATTGATATATGCGTAATAAATACCGACTGCAATAAACAAGGCGGCAACCACCCTATTAAACCATTTTTGAAAAATCTGTATGCGGTTATAGAATTTACCTATTCCGGCAACGCTGTACGCCAATATCCACGCAACCAGGACAACAGGCAGGCCGGTAGCCACAGCATAGACAACGGGCAAAAGGTAGCCCCCCGGTTCTGTTGCCGACATGGGTATGAGCATCCCGAAATAAAACAGTCCACTAGTAGGGCAAAACGCCAGGGCGAAAAGCACTCCAAGCAAAAGACTGCCTAAATTTCCCTTTAACTTTTCGGTCCTTCCGGTTCCTGAAAAACCAAATTTTGGCAGGTTCAAACGATCTCCGAAAAGCATGAATACCCCTACAAATATCAAGACCGGAGCGATCAGCATCTCACTGTATTCGTTTATACCTTTCTGTAAGGAAAACATACTCGATCCCTCTTTCAGTATGGAGATCAGGATGATACCCAAAACCGTATAAGCCACAACACGCCCCAAAGTATAAAGCAATCCGCCTAAAAAGATCTTATTCCGGTTGCCTATATCCTTGCTGATAAAACCTATTGCCGTTATATTCGTCGCTAAAGGACAAGGACTTATAGCTGTAAGTAAACCAAGCAAGAAAGCGGTTATTACTGGGATATTGCTATTATCCAGAAGATTTTGAAGAAAATCCATATAACATCTATTTTAGCAATTCATTTATTTTATTCTTTATCCCCTCTTTGAACACATCCGGTGATCCTTTTGCATTGGCAAAAGAAAATTCAGTCATGTTATTGACTGCTTCCTTTCCTCCTTTCCAGCCGTTTATATACAAAGACGACCATGTAACCTCATATTTTTCTACGGTCGCCTCATTTTTAGGATCAGAAATATCTATAACCTTATAGACGACTTTTCCTTTGGCGATTTGGTCTTTAAAAGTAGCTTCGATCACTTCATTCGTTAGTTTCTCGATCGCCCGGCAGGTAACACACCTTTGTTTTCCATGAAAACAGATCACTTCTACACGATCTCCTTGTACGGAAACTTCTTGTTTGTTTTCTGTCTTTGACTTTCCGGCACAGGAAAACAAAAGCAAACTGACTATAATCAAAAATAAATGTTTCATAGGTACTTTTGGGGTTATTGTTTTAATAATTCCATTACTTCGGGTAAGGATAATTTTTTCCCGGCAGAAACGACCTTTTCATTAATTACCAATGCGGGCAAGCTAAAGATATTATACTCCATGATTTTTAAAATATCTTCTTCTTTAAGTAATGTGGCATCTAAATTCAGATCTTTTACCGCCTGTTCCACTGTTGCGTACAAGGCCTTACAATTTGCACAGCCTGTACCTAAAACTTTAATTTCCATATTTCCTGTTTTATATATTAAACGTAATTCGCAAAACAACGAACAACATATTTAAAAAAAGGGCTGCTACTCACAGCAAGCACCTTTTTTACAAGCGCAATCGCAAAATAATTGAGCGAACAACTGTCTTGCTATCTCCCAATTTTCACGATTTATACAATATTTTACTTTGGGTGTTTCTATTTCACCCTGTATCAGCCCGGCATCTTTTAATTCTTTTAGATGCTGGGAAACGGTCGCTTTGGCAATAGGTAGTTCATCATAAATCTCCCCAAAATAACAACTTTCTTGCTTGGCAAGAAAGTTCAATATCGCTATTCTGGTAGGATGTCCCAAAGCTTTGGCAAAACGGGCAATCTGTTCCTGCTGCTCCATATACTTAATTCCTCCCTTGTTTTACTTTATCGTTCGCAAATATACGAACGATAAAGTAAAAAGCAAACTAATGTTCGTTTTTTAACGAACATTCATAGTAAGAACAAATTTCTGGTAGGGAGTTACACCAAGAACTTCTGACATTCACTATGTCGACATTCCGTTTACCGTTTAATTATTTAAACGTTTAGTTATTTAACTAATTAACTAATATTGGAGTATTTCCCGAAAGAAAAGTGTTTTTCAAAATAAAAAGAAACGCTCTCTGTTTTCCACTTCCCAAAAGTTCTTGTTTCGCTATCAAAATTCACTCCCACTTTGACCACCGATGATCTATTTTGTGAGGAATGGGCAATGGCATACTTTATTTCTGTATCAACAGAGTGACGCTATCGCATACAAATAGCAACGGTATAGAGACCGGATAGCTACGCTATTCCGACCCTATACCGTCGCTATATAAAGCCCAATATAATTGTGTTGATTTCTAGTCTCAGCGCTGTGTAGGCAGGGTAAATTCCTGCGAATCGCAAATTATTCCGTTCTCATCCGCCACCGCTACACGAAATGTTACCTCACCGTCTTTCAGTTTCTCGCCTGCATGAATGGAAGCGGTGTAACGAATACCTTCCCCCGGAAGGATTTCCTCTATCATCACAGAAGGAGAAATGCCGAGATGCTTCACCTTGCCCACTGTTTCTACCAAGGGGACAATATTATAGACAGGGTTCCGTCCTTCATTCATAATCTCAAAGATGATCTTGCTATTCTCTCCCGCATCAATCACATGACTACGGTTATCATCAATAAAACGAATCCTGCGCAGTTTCAGCTGGGTAAGAGGTCGCTGCACCTGTGGCTGTTTCTTATATTTCCGGACACGAACTTCCCGTACTTCAGGAATATAAGCATCCTCCTCTATCGGTTCTTGTCTCGGCGCTGTCAATGCATTCCCTATCGCTGCACCGGCAATGGTCCCTACAATATTTCCAATAGCAGAACCGCGATAACCGCCTCTCCAGCCATGATTATTATCTCCGATAAGCCCTCCTATCGAGCCGCCCAGACTTCCTCCGATAGAAGCGCCTGCCATGATAGCTCCCGGATTTCCCATACGCCCCGATGCACACCCGTTCAAAATCAAAGCGGAAAGCAAAATTACTGTTATTTGTTTCTTCATGACCTTCTCTATTTAGTGTGTTACTATTTATTTTATCACTTTAAAACGGGCAAAACGCAATAATAGTTGTTTGTCACCCGCATTTTTGAAATGAATGGTTGCTTTCGCATTATCTCCCGTTCCTTCCACTTTCATCACTTCACCCAGTCCGAAACGTTCGTGCTCTATCATCTGTCCGGCACGTACTCCCGTCACCGACGCAGCATTCGAAGCTGCCGACTGTGCACTACTGCTTCCACTCACCGCACTCACTTTTTTCAGGTTTCTCGGCACACTGGGGGCTATAATCTGTGCTTTCGAACGTGCACGCTGTTCGGAAGAACTACTACCGAAAGAAGCACGCGACGGAGAAGCGGAACGGGTGAAGCCTCCCTCAATCTCCCTGCGGAAACGCCCTGCGCCTTCATCAACCGAACAAGGTATTTTCATTTGATAAGGTAAACGTAGATATTTCTCATCAATATCATGCAAAAAGCGACTAGGACTGCCAAACTCCATTTTCCCGTAACGATAGCGACTTTTGGCATAAGACAAAAAACAACGTTCTTCCGCACGAGTAATGGCTACATAAAGCAGTCGTCGCTCTTCTTCTAATGCACGTTGAGAATCAATCACCATGATACTAGGAAAAAGATTTTCTTCCAAACCAACGACAAATACATTCTTAAATTCCAACCCTTTAGCAGAATGAATGGTCATTAATGTTACCTTTTCTTCATCATCTGCTTTATCAGAATCTTGGTCTGTATACAATGTTACTTCCGAAAGAAAATCAACCAAAGATACATCTGCATTTCCTTCTTCTTGTTTGGATATACAAAAAGCATTTATTCCATTCACAAACTCTTCTATATTTTCCTTACGACTCAGCCCCTCAGAAGAATTATCTTGGCAAACCTCATTCATAATACCCGACCGACGAATAATATCTAGACCTATTTCATAAGCATTTTTATTAATATCATCAGCAATGAAACTTTCTATCAGTTCACGGAAACCTTGCATCTTGGCGTATGTACCTTTATTAACATCTAATCCATAGATAAAAGGATTACATAGCACAGTCCACAAACTGACTCCATTATTTGCGGATACATCTATTATTTTATCGATTGTAGTCTTACCAATGCCACGAGTTGGATAATTAATAGTCCGTTTGAATGCTTCCTCATCATCAGGATTTACCACTAACCGAAAATATGATATTACATCTTTAATCTCTTTACGCTGATAAAAAGACAAACCTCCATAAATTTTATAAGGTATACCACGTTTCCGTAAAGCTTCTTCAAAAATTCGACTTTGCGCATTAGTGCGATATAAAATAGCAAAGTCATTATACTCACAATCATTTTTGCGACGCAATTCAATAATCTTGTTTACTACAATTTCACCTTCTTCCACATCGCTATAAGCCTCAAATACATCAATAGGTTCTCCTTTATCCTCTTTTGCAGAAACAACCTTTTTAGGAATTTGTTGTCTATTTTTCTCTATAAGACTATTGGCCGCATCAACAATCGTTTTTCTAGAACGATAGTTTTTCTCAAGTTTAAACTCTCTTTCTTTCCCTGATGTCCAATCAAAGACTTTTGCATTAGAGTATTTTTTAGTAAAAGAAAGTATATTATCGATATCCGCACCACGAAATGAATAAATACTCTGCGCATCATCTCCCACCACACAAATCCGTCTTGGCAACACTGTTTCGTCCCGCATCTTATAAGTATTTTTATTTTCGTTCAGGTTTTGCATCAATTGACGTACAATTTCATCTTGTACTTTATTTGTATCCTGATACTCATCCACCAAGACATAACGAAATTGGTCTTGATAACGAGCTAATATTTCTGGAAAATCACGAAAAAGAATATAAGTATATACCAGTAAATCATCAAAATCCATGACATTCGCCAATCTACATCGTTCCCAATAATGAGCATATATTTCTCGAATCATGGGCATCTTGACAGCCCTATCACTTTCATACACTTCCTTATCGGCGGCATATCTTGTAGGAGAAAGCAAATGATTCTTCGCATTAGAAATACGTGCTTGCACTATTCCCGGTCTATAAATCTTCTCGTCCAGTTTCATTTCTTTGATGATAGAATGAATCATACTCTTACTATCTGTTGTATCATAAATAGTAAATTGTGAAGTAAATCCAATATATTGTGCTTCAGTACGAAGAATGCGGGAGAAAATAGAATGAAATGTACCCATCCATAAATAACGTGCCCGCTCCATGCCTACCTGTTGGGCAATACGTTCCTTCATCTCACGCGCCGCCTTATTAGTAAAGGTCAATGCAAGGATGTTCCACGGATTATAATCGTTCTCCAGCAAATAGGAAATTTTATAAGTCAACACGCGCGTCTTTCCCGAACCTGCGCCAGCTATCACTAACGACGGTCCATCAATATAAGTCACAGCTTCATACTGACTTTCATTCAATTCATCTTTATAATTGGTATTCATAACAGCATTATAAAAACTATGAGGATTTTTAACAAACCCTTGGCGTTCAATTTTGTTCTCAATACAAAAGTATAATATTCATTTGAGAATGAAGGTATTTTTATGATTTTTCATCACTAACTATTTTAACCTAACCCCCAAAAGCAATGAAAAGAGGTATATTTTTATCAATTATCTTAGGCTTGTGCCTGATTACCTGCATTCCGCAGGTCATGGCGCAAAAACAAAGCCGCATGGAAAAGTTGCTCAGGTATCTGAACGACAACGACGCCGACAAATGGCAGAAGAACCGCGAAAAGCTGGATGATGAGACGCAAACTTATTACTCTGAAGAACTGGCACTACTGGATGTGCTCCACCAACTATGGAATGAACATAGCGAACAGGCTGCCACAAACTATTTCGGATGTTACGGGAAAGCTTTCCAAGGAAATTTTTCCACGATTTGTGACGAAGAAAAAATACAGCTTTCCGATGTACGGAACAGAGCTGAACAGTCGATTATCTACATCCTGGAAGGCTCGAAGGACAAGATTCCTTTCAGCCGGGCAGTGATAGACAGCATTTGCTCGACTGATTATCCGGCCGACTCCGTAATGCTGCAAAGGCTACGGGATATTCGCGAACTGGCATTATTGGAAGGTATGCTAAAAACACCCACGCCCGGCACTTATCAGACGTATCTCGCAGAATATCCAAACGGAAAGTTCATCGCACAAGTCAACGCTGCCGAAAACAAACGGCTCTATCAACTTGTGGAAAAAGATCCTTCTTCCGGAAATTTCAAAGCATTCTTCGACAATGCCGATATGCAGAAATTTTTCAAGGATAAAGACAGTCGTCCTTATCTTGCGGAGGTACGTTCGCTTTACGACAATTTCCTGTTCCAGCACATCGACAGTCTCCAAAAAGAAGGGAATGCCACTGCGATCCGCCAAATTATCGACGACTACAAGCATACGCCGTACCTGACTGCCGCCGCCCGTACTCATCTGGATGATTTGGAGTACTTGAGCGAGAAAGCTGATTTTGAACTGTTGAAACCGGCTATTGTCAATTCTGAGTCTTTGAGTTTACTGAAAGATTTTCTCTGTACACATCATTACAAAGAATTTCGTGACCAGGCAAATGCACTACGTAACCCATTCGTCTTGCAAGCCATTCTCGCCACTCCTACTTCTGTAAAATATTACAATCAGGGAAGGTTGATAAAGTCCGTAGAAAATGATAGTACGGGAAATACCTCAACCACTTATACATACAATGAGAAAGGACAGCTCACCTCTATGCTTTCAATCACCGAAAAAAACGGGCAAATAAGTAACGAGATACAAACGAACAGACTGTACGATCCGCAAGGGCACTGCATCTTTGAGGTGAAGACGAATCCGAAAACCAAAACGGACATTTACCGGCAAACACGCCGCATTGGTGCCGACGGAAGCATAGAAAGCGACTCGCTGAAATATACGGACGGAAGATTCGCTGTCAGCACCTACAACAAGCAGGGACAACTGACAGAAACCAAGGAATACAACAAGAACGGGGAACTTCAGGCATATAAGGCCAATAAGTATGACGAAAAAGGACGGCTGACGGAATCACAACACCAAAATCTGCTGTTCGCCAACGTACCGGATCAAATTCTTTCTCAAAAAGAATCGTATGAATATGACAAATACGGTTACCTGACCCGGATAGTTTACCAACGCATAACGGGCAATAACCAGAAAACTTCCGGTTACCTGACTTGCCTGTACGATGATTATGGTAACCGGATTGACGGTAACTCCTATTACGAATATGATAATACAGGACAATGGATCTATCGCGCAGACCGCGACAATCCGAAGGAAACAGAGCGTGTACAGTACATTTACAAATAAAATGAGATGTAGTGAACCTTTTCCGCCAACCTGCTGTTATTATAGTATAACAAGCCAATTAAAACTTGTAACATTATGAATACTATATTAATGTCTTTAATAATTATGACCATGACTTACGAAATGCCAAAACTTCCCTACGCAAACAATGCGTTGGAACCTGTAATCAGTCAGCAAACAATAGATTTCCATTACGGAAAGCATCTACAAACGTATGTAAATAATCTGAATAGCCTTGTGCCCGGAACAGAATATGAAGGTAAAACGGTAGAAGAAATCGTTGCCTCAGCACCGGACGGAGCTATATTCAATAATGCGGGACAAGTATTGAACCACAATCTGTACTTTCTGCAATTCGCCCCGAAACCTTCGAAGAAAGAACCCGGAGGCAAACTGGGAGAAGCAATCAAACGTGACTTCGGCAGCTTCGAGAACTTCAAGAAAGAATTCAATGCAGCAGCAGTCGGATTGTTTGGTTCTGGTTGGGCCTGGTTGTCCGTAGACAAGAACGGTAAACTGCATATCACCAAAGAAAGTAACGGAAGTAACCCGGTACGCGCCGGGCTGAAACCTCTTCTCGGATTTGACGTGTGGGAACACTCTTACTACCTGGATTACCAGAACCGCCGCGCCGACCACGTGAACGCCCTGTGGAATATCATCGACTGGGATGTGGTAGAAAAAAGAATGTAACCGGACGCATATAATAAACTAAACTATACTATTGAAAAGGTCGTTGTGAATTTCACAGCGGCCTTTTTTCTAGCATAAAAAAAGGTAATATATTTATTGGATATCAGCTACATAAGTTGTATTTTTGCGATACTTGAATCAACATAACAAACAATTATGACACTTTATAAAAGAAATAAGATATTGTTCATTGTCTTCATTGCTCTCCTATTCTTCTCCCCCCGTTTATGCAATGCTGCCGACACAGAAGAATCTGCAGAAGAGATACTTTTCATTACCTCCTATAATTCTGATACTAAATATACCTACGACAACATATCAACATTTATACAGACTTATACCCAACTGGGCGGAAAGTACTCCACTATCGTAGAAAATATGAATGTAACGGATTTGTCACAGGCCCATAAATGGAAAGAAACGCTAACCGAGATTCTGGATAAACATCCGGGTGCAAAATTAGTTATTTTCCTCGGCGGTGAGGCATGGAGCAGCTTCCTTCATCTCGAAGATGAGAAATACAAAAGACTCCCCGTATTCTTTGCAATGGCATCCCGCAACGGCATCCGAATTCCGGATGAGCCTATTGATATGCAACAATATGAACCCCAGAGCATTGACTTGACGGAACGAATGAAAGAATATAATGTAAAATACTGTTCTTCATACGAATACGATATTAACAAGGATATAGAAATGATGAAATATTTCTATCCGGAAATGGAACATCTGGCATTCGTTTCGGATAATACATACAACGGTCTTGCCGAACAGGCCTGGTTTAAAAAGAATCTGAAAAATCATCCGGAACTGTCTATCACTTACATCGACGGCCGAATCCATACACTTGATATGGCGGTCAACCAATTACGTGTTCTCCCCAAAAATTCGGTAATGCTGCTTGGCATCTGGCGAATTGATAACAGAGGAATCACCTATATGAATAATTCCGTTTATGCTTTCTCCAAAGCAAATCCTTTGTTGCCTGTGTTCAGTCTGACGTCCACCGCAATAGGTTATTGGGCTATCGGAGGATATGTCCCCCAATATGAAGGGATAGCCAAAGGAATGGGAGAATACGCATATCAGTTTCTGGATAAAGGGAAAAATGACATCCGTAGCATTAATATATTACCCAACAAATATAAATTTGATGCCAATAAATTAAAAGAATGGGGATTTGAAGACAAGAAGTTACCCATTAATTCAATCGTAATCAACCAGCCGATCCCTTTCTTTGTGGCCTACAAAACGGAAGTACAGTTTATCCTGCTCACCTTCCTTGTATTGATAGGCGGACTGATGATTGCATTGTATTACTATTACCGGACTAAAATTCTGAAGAATCGTCTGGAAAGAACAACGAAACAACTACGGGAAGATAAAAAGAAACTGGAAGCGTCGGGGATAGAATTGCGTGACGCCAAAGAGCGTGCGGAGGAAGCCAACCAGCTAAAGAGTGCTTTTGTGTCGAATATGAGTCACGAAATACGTACGCCATTAAATGCAATCGTAGGTTTCTCCAGTTTGCTAATCAATTCCGTAGAACCTTCGGAAGAATTACAAGAATATGCCAATATCATCCAGACCAATTCTAACCTGTTGCTACAGCTTATCAGCGACGTACTGGATGTCTCGCGTCTCGAATCGGGAAAGCTGCAATTCAACTATGAATGGTGCGAACTGGTGACTCATTGCCAAAATATGATTACCCTGACCAACCGGAACAAAACAACGAATGCAGACGTCAGGCTGCAAATGCCCAAAGAGCCATATATGCTCTATACCGACCCGTTGCGTCTGCAACAAATCATCATCAACCTGCTGAATAATGCGTTAAAATTCACTCCCGCCGGAGGAAGCATTACATTGGATTACACGGTGGACAAAGAAAAACAGTGTATACTATTTTCTGTGACCGACACCGGTACAGGAATCCCCGAAGACAAGCAGGAACTTGTATTCCAACGCTTCGAGAAGTTGAATGAATTTGTACAGGGAACAGGGTTGGGACTGGCTATCTGTAAACTGACGATTCAATATATGGGAGGTGATATCTGGATTGACAAAGATTACAAAGGCGGAGCGCGATTTATCTTCTCTCATCCTATCAAAGAAAGGGAATCAACAGAAAAATGAAAAAAAATCGGTTGATTTAGTGTTTTTCTGTTTCTTTTTCGCTTACTTTGCCCCCGTAAAGACAAAGGGGTGCCCCACGAGGGGCTGAGATTATACCCTAGGAACCTGAGGCAGTTAGCACTGACGTAGGGATTGTGTTTCTTCTTATCGCCTTTCTTATAAAAGCACGCTCTTTGTATTTACTTTCAACTTATTTATTTTGATAGGACAATGAAAGTACAAGTGAACAACAAAGAGGTGGAAATAACTCCCGGCTCTACCCTTACCCAACTGACAGTGCAACTGGAGCTTCCGGTTCAAGGCATCGCTATCGCCGTAAACAACAAAATGATTCCCCGTACCGAATGGGAACGTTTTTCGTTGCACGAGAATGACAATCTGGTAATTATCAAAGCGGCTTGCGGAGGATAGTAAGATGATCAGTCTACAATTTATCACTCATCGGACCGAACGGTATTCTTACTTCGAATCGGCACGTATGGCACTCGAAGGAGGCTGCAAATGGATTCAGTTACGCATGAAGGACGCACCACTCGATGAAGTGGAAGCGGTAGCCTTGCAACTAAAACCGCTCTGCAAAGAGCATGAAGCTATCCTGATTCTGGACGACCACGTCGAACTGGCTAAGAAACTGGAAGTGGACGGTGTGCATCTAGGAAAGAAGGATATGCCTATCGATCAGGCAAGACAGATACTCGGAGAAGCCTTTATCATTGGCGGCACAGCCAATACGTTCGAGGATGTCCTACTGCATTATCGTGCCGGAGCAGATTACCTCGGTATCGGTCCTTTCCGCTTTACAACGACCAAGCAGAATCTGAGCCCTGTTCTGGGCTTGGAAGGCTATGTCTCTATCCTCGCGCAAATGCAGGAGGCACATATCGAGCTGCCGGTAGTAGCTATCGGAGGAATCACTTACGAAGATATTCCCGCCATACTACGCACGGGAGTGAACGGCATTGCCCTATCGGGAACGATTCTCCGGGCAAACGATCCGGTAGAAGAAACAAGAAGGATTTTAAATAACAACTAATTTATAGGATATGGAAAAGTTAGTAATTGCGGGACGTGAATTTAATTCCCGCCTTTTCCTGGGAACAGGAAAATTCAACTCCAACGAAGTAATGGAACAAGCTATTCTGGCATCGGGTACGGAAATGGTAACCGTAGCCATGAAGCGCATCGACATGGACGATAAAGAGGACGATATGCTGAAACATATTATCCACCCACATATCCAGCTATTACCCAACACTTCCGGCGTGCGGGACGCTGAAGAAGCTGTATTTGCCGCACAAATGGCCCGTGAGGCATTCGGTACAAACTGGCTGAAGCTGGAGATTCATCCGGACCCGCGTTATCTGCTCCCCGACTCTATCGAGACACTGAAAGCCACGGAAGAACTTGTCAAATTAGGCTTTGTGGTATTGCCTTATTGTCAGGCAGACCCTGTGCTCTGTAAACGACTGGAAGAAGCAGGTGCGGCTACGGTCATGCCTCTCGGCGCTCCGATCGGCACGAACAAAGGATTGCAAACGAAAGAATTCCTGCAGATTATTATCGAACAGGCGGGAATTCCGGTAGTAGTAGACGCCGGTATCGGCGCTCCTAGCCATGCTGCCGAAGCAATGGAACTGGGTGCATCCGCCGTATTGGTGAATACGGCAATAGCTGTTGCCGGAAACCCGGTAGAAATGGCCAAAGCTTTCAAAGCCGCTACTGAAGCCGGAAGACAGGCTTACGAAGCGGGGCTGGGACTGCAAGCCTTCAATTTTGAAGCAGAGGCAAGCTCACCATTAACTGCATTTCTTGATAAATAAAATTAAAGCGTAGTCGACAACCTGACTACTCAGTTGCTTAAAAAACAATTATGGAACAAAGAATAAAATTTCCCCGCTCCCAAAAAGTATATCTACCCGGCAAACTTTATCCGAATATCCGCGTGGCGATGCGGAAAGTAGAACAAGTGCCCAGTGTCAGTTTCGAAGGAGAAGAAAAAATAGCTACGCCTAATCCGGAAGTATACGTATATGACACCAGCGGTCCGTTCAGTGACACTGAAATGAACATCGACTTAAAGAAAGGACTGCCTCGTATGCGTGAGGAATGGATTGTAAGCCGGGGTGACGTAGAACGTCTACCTGAAATCACTTCGGAATACGGCCGAATGAGAAGGGATGATAAAAGCCTGGACCACCTGCGCTTTGAACATATCGCTCTACCTTATCGTGCCAAAAAAGGAGAAGCTATTACCCAAATGGCGTATGCGAAAAAAGGAATAATCACTCCCGAAATGGAGTATGTAGCTATTCGTGAGAATATGAACTGCGAGGAGTTAGGAATAGAAACACATATTACTCCCGAATTTGTCCGTCAGGAAATAGCAGCCGGACGTGCCATATTACCCGCCAATATCAATCATCCCGAAGCTGAGCCTATGATTATCGGCCGCAATTTCCTGGTAAAAATCAATACGAACATAGGTAATTCCGCCACTACTTCAAGTATTGATGAAGAAGTAGAGAAAGCATTGTGGAGCTGCAAATGGGGCGGAGACACACTAATGGATCTCTCGACAGGAGAAAATATCCACGAAACACGTGAATGGATTATCCGTAACTGCCCTGTGCCGGTCGGCACCGTACCTATCTACCAGGCTCTTGAAAAGGTGAACGGTGTAGTGGAAGACCTGAATTGGGAAATCTACCGTGACACCCTCATCGAACAATGCGAGCAAGGAGTGGATTACTTCACGATTCATGCAGGTATCCGCCGCCATAATGTACACCTCGCCGACAAACGTTTATGCGGTATTGTCAGCCGTGGAGGAAGTATTATGAGCAAATGGTGTCTGATGCATGACCGCGAAAGTTTCCTATATGAACACTTCGACGATATCTGCGATATTCTGGCTCAATATGACGTTGCGGTGTCTTTGGGTGACGGACTTCGTCCGGGCTCTATCCACGATGCCAACGATGAAGCGCAGTTCGCCGAGCTGGACACTATGGGCGAGTTGGTGCTCCGCGCCTGGGACAAGAATGTGCAAGCCTTTATCGAAGGTCCCGGACACGTGCCCATGCATAAGATCAAGGAAAATATGGAACGCCAAATCGAAAAATGCCATGATGCGCCGTTCTATACGCTCGGCCCATTGGTCACGGACATCGCTCCGGGATATGACCATATCACCTCCGCTATCGGTGCAGCGCAAATCGGCTGGCTCGGAACGGCTATGCTGTGCTATGTTACTCCAAAGGAACATCTCGCCCTGCCGGACAAGGAGGACGTACGTGTAGGGGTCATTACTTATAAAATAGCTGCACATGCCGCCGACCTGGCTAAAGGGCATCCGGGAGCACAGGTACGTGACAATGCGCTAAGCAAAGCCCGCTATGAGTTCCGCTGGAAGGACCAGTTCGACCTGTCACTTGATCCGGAACGGGCACAGACCTATTTCCGTGCAGGACATCATATCGACGGAGAATACTGTACCATGTGCGGACCGAACTTCTGTGCTATGAGACTATCACGTGATTTAAAGAAAAACAAGAAATAACTCTAACAATATGTTCTCAGACGAATTAGAAAAAATATCCTGGGAAGAGACGACAAAAGCCATCTATTCCAAGACAAATGCCGATGTACGCCGGGCTTTAGGCAAATCCGGGCATCTGGACGTCAATGATTTTATGGCACTCATTTCGCCCGCCGCTACTCCTTATCTGGAAGTTATGGCACGGCTCAGCCAGAAATATACCATGGAACGGTTCGGCAAGACAATCTCCATGTTCGTGCCGCTTTACATCACCAATTCATGTACCAATTCTTGTGTGTACTGCGGTTTCCATATCAGTAATCCGATGAAAAGGACCATACTGACGGAGGAAGAAATCATCAACGAATACAAAGCTATCAAACGACTGGCACCCTTCGAGAATCTTCTGCTTGTTACGGGTGAAAATCCTGCTGCTGCAGGTGTCCCTTACATTGCCCGTGCACTGGATCTGGCAAAGCCTTACTTCAGCAACCTGCAAATTGAAGTAATGCCTCTTAAAACAGAAGAATACAAGGAACTGACGAACCACGGATTGAACGGAGTGATCTGCTTCCAGGAGACTTACAACAAGGCGAACTACAAAATTTATCACCCGAGAGGAATGAAATCCAAATTCGAATGGCGCGTCAACGGTTTCGACCGTATGGGGCAGGCAGGAGTACACAAAATCGGTATGGGAGTTTTAATCGGACTGGAAGAATGGCGCACGGATGTAACCATGTTGGCCTATCATCTCCGTTACTTGCAAAAGCATTATTGGAAGACAAAATATAGCGTTAACTTCCCACGTATGCGTCCGTCCGAAAACGGAGGGTTCCAACCAAATGTTATCATGAACGACCGGGAACTTGCCCAACTGACGTTTGCCATGCGAATCTTCGATCACGATGTAGATATCTCCTACTCTACCCGTGAAAGTGCGGAAATCCGTAACCACATGGCAACTCTGGGTGTGACGACCATGAGTGCGGAAAGCAAAACCGAACCGGGCGGATATTATAGTTATCCGCAAACGCTGGAGCAGTTTCATGTGAGCGATGAACGGAAAGCGGTAGAAGTAGAACGTGACCTGAAAAAACTGGGACGTGAACCGGTATGGAAAGACTGGGACCAGGCTTTTGACTTTAAAAGATAAAAACGGATGCGATACGACAGACAAATGATACTCCCCGAAATCGGAGAAGAAGGTCAGCTTAAGCTGAAAAAAGCAAAAGTACTCATCGTGGGTGTGGGAGGGCTGGGCTCTCCCATTGCCCTCTATCTGGCAGGAGCAGGCGTAGGCTGCATCGGACTGGTAGACGACGACCGGGTAAGTATCAGCAACTTGCAACGGCAAGTGCTCTATTCCGAGAACGAACTGGATAAACCGAAAGCTGTATGTGCCGCAGAAAGACTTTCCGCACTAAACAGCGGAATCAGTATCCTGCCCTATTCCACCCGGCTGACAGAGGAAAATGCCGGCAATATCATCCGCAAATATGATATCGTAGTAGACGGATGCGATAATTTCGCCACACGCTATCTGATTAACGATATCTGCATTGAACAAAGGAAACCGTACGTATATGGTGCCATCTGTGGTTTTGAAGGTCAGGTTTCGGTATTTAATTACGGAGAGATGAAAAAGAGCTATCGTGACCTCTATCCCAATGAAGAGGAAATGAAGCGAATGCCACCTCCCCCTAAAGGAGTAATAGGAGTCACTCCCGCCGTCGTAGGAAGCATTGAAGCAACGGAGGTACTGAAAATAATTTGTGGATTCGGTGATATTTTAGCCGGTAAACTATGGACGATTGACCTGCGGACATTGCAATCTAACAAATTTTCACTATAAACGTTGGTTTCTGACATAGTTAATTATTAACTTTGCTAAACAATTCAATTTAGCAGAAAGAAATGAAACTAATTGTAGTTACCACCCCTACCTTCTTCGTTGAAGAAGATAAGATTATTACTGCTCTTTTCGAAGAGGGTCTGGATATTCTACATCTCAGAAAGCCGGAGACTCCGGCTATGTATTCAGAAAGACTACTGACACTTATTCCGGAAAAGTATCACCGTCGCATCGTGACACACGAACATTTTTATCTTAAAGAAGAATTTAATCTAATGGGGATTCATCTGAATGCACGTAATCCCAAAGAACCGCATGATTATGCGGGACATGTCAGTTGTTCCTGTCACTCTGTCGAGGAAGTAAAAAACAAAAAGCATTTTTATGATTATGTTTTTATGAGTCCTATCTACGACAGCATTTCTAAAGTGAATTACTACTCCACATATACTGCCGAAGAACTACGCGATGCACAAAGGACTAAGATTATTGACTCGAAAGTTATGGCATTAGGTGGTATAAATGCAGACAATTTACTGGAAATCAAAGATTTCGGATTTGGAGGAGCAGTAATATTAGGCGATCTTTGGAACAGGTTTGATGCATGTTCCGACCAAGACTATTTGGCTGTGATTGAGCACTTCAAGAAATTAAAGAAGTTAGCCGATTAAAAGAGGAGTTGATATTATCCGGATAAAGCGTAGATACGAAAAAAGCCGCTACAAATTATCTTCATAGCGGCTTTCTTTATTTGCCAATATTCTGTTTTAGAACTTATATCCTACAACAATAGAAAAGTTCATATTCTTCGGATTGCCCAACTTCTGTACATCTACCAAACCGAATTGTCCATCCAAACCTGCTATGATTCTACCAAATTCCAATGCTACGCCAACACCGAGACCTGCATCAAAACGCTTAAAATCCACACCATCATCACTAAACGTTTTCACACTTTCTCCGGCTATCTTCGTTTTTCCTGCAATACCGCATGCGAAATAAGGACCTGCATTCACTACTAAATTGGTATTATCAGCGACATTGAAACGAGCTGCTCCCATTATCGGCAGTTCCAGATAATAAGCATTGACAGTAAGCGCATCTTTCTTAGCACCTTTACCGGTCAAAAACAAAGAAGGTTGCAATGACCAGGTATCATCAAAGGCATATTCAAAACCTCCGCCAAGCTTGAAACCAACCTTAGCATTCATATCAAGATCACCTGTGTAATTACTGAAGTTCATACCAACTTTTGCATTCCAACCTGTAATTTGTGAAAAGCCCGCAACTGAAATCAGGGCAAACAAAACAAACAAAATACTCTTCTTCATAATTTTAAAGTTTTAAATTAATACTTAAAGTCTTTATGACCTCATTGTTTAACAATACAAATGTATGATTGTAATTTGTATTAAACAACTTTTTCGTTAACAAGTGCATAAATTATAGAGTTTATACATAAAGAAAGGGAATTCCCTATTTTTGGGAACTCCCTTTCCTATTTTTTGTTCGATTTTTCTTATCTATCAGAATGCGTAGTGGAAACCGATTGAAAGATCTTCGCTAGTAAGTTTAAGACCGAAAGAATCTCCGGGAGTGTTTACATTTCTGCGGTATCCCAAGAAACCATATTTAGCAATAAAAGAGAAATGATCGTTCAATTTTACAGCAATACCCGGTCTAAAACCAATCTGTCCTGCCTTGCTGGTATCTCCGTCTTTTACCTTCACAAAACCAATGGCAGCAGCTCCGTCCAAGAACAAACGAACGGCATCGTTTTGATAATAAGACCAACGGATATACGGAGCAACAGAGAATGCATTTGTTGATAAGCTTCCGTTATAGTCATGTGAATAATCCAATTCAGCACCTAACGCCCATGTTTCGTTAAAGTTATATCCGATTTCCGGAGCTACTTTAAAAGACGTAGTATTGCCTGTGCTGTTACGCCAAACGTTGAAAGATCCGCCTACGTAAATGTCTTGTGCTTTTACAGCGATAGCTGCCACCATAACAACTATCAATAATAAACCCTTTTTCATCTCATTTTTTTTAAATTAAACAATTAGACCCCACTCAGGTCTGTTTTTCGAGGTGCAAATGTAAAGCTGTTTTTAGGATTAAACAAACATTTAGTTAGTTTTTTATAATAAATACCAAGGATTTCCTCAGAAGCACCGGATATCAAAGCAAAAACAAAGACAAAATAAAATAGGCTGCGAATACTTTCACAAGTATTTACAGCCTATTTCTTTAGATAGTTAAGTACCTAACCAGTGTATTTAGCTATCCCTCAATAGCAGCCTGCGCCGCCGCCAATCTTGCAATAGGCACTCGGAACGGAGAGCAGCTAACGTAGTTCAATCCTACTCTGTGACAGAATTTCACTGAAGAAGGTTCGCCACCGTGCTCACCACAAATACCACATTTCAAGTCCGGACGAATTGCACGGCCTTTTTCTGTTGCCATACGTACCAACTGTCCCACACCATTCTGGTCGAGCACTTGGAACGGGTCTACTTTCAAAATCTTCTTTTCCAGATAAACAGGAAGGAAAGAAGCAATATCGTCACGAGAATAACCGAAGGTCATCTGTGTCAAGTCATTCGTACCGAATGAGAAGAATTCGGCAGAAGAAGCAATACGGTCTGCAGTTAACGCAGCACGCGGGATTTCGATCATTGTACCTACTTTAAAGTCAATGCTGTCTCCCAGTTCCTCAAACAACTTCGCTGCTTCCGTGCGAATCACATTTTCCTGTTCCTTAAATTCATATAAGATACCAGTCAACGGAACCATGATTTCAGGATGTGTTTCTACACCTTCTTTCTTCAATTCCAATGCAGCACCCAAGATAGCACGTGTCTGCATCTGAGTGATTTCAGGATAAGTATTTCCCAGACGGCAACCACGGTGACCCAACATCGGGTTATGTTCACACAGAGACTCTACACGCTGCTGGATATATTGCAGGCTTACACCCATTGTATCCGCCATTTCCTGTTGTCCTTTCAGATCGTGAGGAACAAACTCATGCAAAGGAGGATCGAGCAGACGCACTGTCACCGGACAACCTGCCATTGCCTTAAAGATACCCTTAAAGTCGGCCTGTTGATACGGCAGAATCTTAGCCAATGCCTTACGGCGTCCTTCCGCATCTTCTGCCAGGATCATTTCGCGCATTGCCTTGATCTTTTCCCCTTCAAAGAACATGTGTTCCGTACGGCAAAGACCGATACCCACAGCGCCGAAATTACGTGCTACTTCCGCATCATGAGGAGTATCCGCATTCGTACGCACTTGCAAACGGGTATATTTATCAGCAAGCGTCATCAATTCGGCAAAGTCACCGGAAAGCTCGGCAGCTTTCGTTTCTACTTTACCATTATATACTACACCCGTACTTCCGTTCAAAGAGATGTAATCACCTTCTTTCAGAACAACACCGTCAATTTCTACGGTACGAGCCTTATAATCAATATTCAAAGCACCTGCACCTGATACACAGCATTTACCCATACCACGAGCTACCACAGCAGCATGAGAAGTCATACCACCACGAGCGGTAAGGATTCCCTCAGCAACTGCCATACCGGCCAAGTCTTCAGGAGAAGTTTCGATACGAACCATTACCACACGCTTGCCGGCAGCATGCCATTCGGCAGCGTCATCAGCAAAAAATACAATCTGACCGGTTGCAGCACCCGGAGAAGCCGGAAGACCACGGGTCAGGACTTTTGCAGCTTTCAAAGCGTCCTTATCAAATACCGGATGAAGAAGTTCGTCAAGTTTATTCGGTTCAACACGCATCAAAGCTGTTTTCTCATCAATCATGCCTTGGTGGAGCAAATCCATAGCAATCTTCACCATGGCGGCACCTGTACGTTTACCGTTACGAGTCTGGAGGAACCAAAGTTTACCTTCCTGTACGGTGAACTCCATGTCCTGCATATCCTTGTAGTGATTTTCCAGCTTAGTCTGAAGCGCATCCAATTCTTGATAGATTTCCGGCATGGCTTCTTCCATAGAAGGATATTTCGCAGCACGTTCTTCTTCGCTTACTCCGGCCAACTGTGCCCAACGTTGAGAACCGATCTTGGTAATCTGTTGCGGAGTACGGATACCGGCTACCACGTCTTCACCTTGTGCGTTAATCAGATATTCACCGTTGAAAAGGTCTTCACCCGTAGCAGCGTCACGTGAGAAACAAACACCTGTCGCAGAAGTATCGCCCATATTACCGAATACCATAGCCTGCACATTTACAGCTGTTCCCCATTCGTCAGGAATGCCTTCCATTTTACGATAAAGGATAGCACGTTCGTTCATCCATGAATCGAATACGGCGCAGATAGCTCCCCAAAGTTGCTCGTATGCACAAGTCGGGAAATCCTTTCCTGTCTGTTCTTTCACGGCAGCCTTGAACTTCTTGACAAGTTCTTTCAAGTCTTCCACTTCAAGTTCATTGTCTAGTTTTACGCCTTTCGCGTGTTTCACTTCTTCAATAATTTTCTCGAACGGGTCGATATCCTCTTTATTTGTAGGCTTCATGCCCAGTACAACGTCACCGTACATTTGTACGAAACGACGATAAGAGTCCCATGCAAAACGTGCGTTACCGGTCTTGCGGATAATACCTTCTACCACTTCGTCATTCAAACCCAAGTTCAGAATAGTATCCATCATACCAGGCATAGACGCGCGTGCACCCGAACGAACCGATACCAGCAACGGGTTGTCAATGTCACCAAATTTAGATTTCATCAACGCCTCTACATTAGCAATGGCTTTTACGACATCATCTTTCAGCAACTCAACCACTTTATCACGTCCTAATGTATTGTATTCTGTACAAACATCTGTTGTTATTGTAAATCCGGGGGGAACTGGAATTCCGATTAAATTCATTTCGGCAAGATTAGCACCTTTACCGCCTAACAAATTCTTCATGTCAGCTTTTCCTTCTGCCTGACCATTTCCAAAGGTATAAACTCTTTTTTTATCCATAATATTGTGTTTAAAGTTACATTATGACTTTTTTCTGTTCGCAAATCTAAGTATATTTCGCAAACCAGAAAACTTTTTGAGAAAAAACTTTCTATCAAAATGCAATTTCGACATTACAATCTGGAATATTTCTGCATACACGAAAATTTTCCAAAAAAAATACCTACTTTTGCAAAGTAATTATTAGACTGGTGTAAAAGTGGCAAGAAAGAAAAAAGAGCTTCCCTTATTGGAGAAGGTAACAATCATGGATGTGGCTGCCGAAGGAAAAGCCATTGCAAAAGTAAACGACCTGGTAATTTTTGTTCCTTACGTAGTGCCGGGTGATGTCGTAGACCTGCAAATCAAGCGTAAAAAAAATAAATATGCCGAAGCCGAAGCGGTAAAGTTCCACGAACTATCGCCCAATCGTGCAGTTCCTTTCTGCCAGCACTATGGTGTTTGCGGCGGCTGTAAATGGCAAGTGCTACCCTATCCGGAGCAGATCAGATACAAGCAAAAGCAGGTGGAAGACAACCTGAGACGTATCGGAAAGATTGAACTTCCGGAGATTTCGCCGATTCTGGGTTCCGCAAAAACAGAGTTTTACCGGAACAAACTGGAATTTACATTTTCCAACAAACGTTGGTTGACGAACGAAGAAGTCCGTCAGGATGTGAAGTATGACCAGATGAATGCAGTAGGTTTCCATATTCCGGGAGCATTCGACAAGGTATTGGCAATCGAAAAGTGCTGGTTGCAGGATGATATATCCAACCGGATTCGTAATGCAATACGCGATTATGCTTATGAGCATGACTACTCATTTATCAACCTGCGCACGCAAGAAGGTATGTTACGGAATATGATTGTCCGCACTTCCTCCACAGGTGAACTAATGGTAATCGTGATCTGCAAGATTACGGAAGATCATGAAATGGAACTGTTCAAGCAGTTGCTTCAATTCGTGGCAGATTCTTTCCCGGAAATAACTTCTCTCCTATACATTATTAATAATAAGTGCAACGATACGATCAATGATCTGGATGTGTATGTGTTCAAAGGAAACGATCATATCTTTGAAGAAATGGAAGGATTGCGTTTCAAAGTGGGACCGAAATCATTCTATCAAACAAATTCAGAACAGGCATATAATTTATATAAGGTAGCCCGCGAGTTTGCCGGACTGACCGGAAATGAACTTGTATATGACCTTTACACCGGAACCGGAACTATCGCCAACTTCGTATCACGCCGGGCTCGTCAGGTGATTGGTATCGAGTATGTGCCGGAAGCCATTGAAGACGCAAAGGTGAACGCAGAAATCAACGATATTAAGAATACCCTGTTTTATGCAGGTGACATGAAGGATATTCTGACTCAGGAATTTATCAACGAGCATGGACGTCCGGATGTTATCATCACCGACCCTCCTCGTGCAGGTATGCATCAGGATGTGGTGGATGTAATCTTATTTGCCGAACCCAAACGAATTGTTTACGTAAGCTGTAATCCCGCCACTCAGGCACGTGACCTGCAATTACTGGACGAAAAATATAAGGTGAAGGCCGTGCAGCCGGTAGATATGTTCCCTCATACTCACCACGTGGAAAATGTGGTATTGCTGGAACTCCGATAATCTTTAATTGAATCGTTCTTAAAAGAAAAAAGAAATGGAAAAAAGACCGAGAAGAACTCCTGCTGAAAAAGCACGTGCACAATATACCAATTATGCAGTCAAAGAGCCAATGGAACTAATGGAGTTCCTGACTGCCAAAATGCCGGACGCAAGCCGTACAAAACTAAAGTCATTGCTCAGCAAACGAGTGGTATTGGTAGATAATGTAATAACCACGCAATTCAACTTTCCGTTGAAACCGGGAATGAAAGTTCAAATCAGCAAAGATAAAGGAAGGAAAGAATTTAATAACCGATTGCTGAAAATTGTGTACGAAGACGCATATATCATTGTGGTCGAAAAGATGCAAGGACTTCTGTCCGTCAATACGGAACGTCAAAAAGAGCGCACAGCCTATACCATACTTAATGAATATGTGCAACGTTCCGGACGTCAACACCGAGTGTACATTGTACATCGTCTGGACAGAGACACTTCCGGATTGATGATGTTTGCCAAGGACGAAAAGACACAACGTACTCTGCGCGACAACTGGCATGATATAGTGACCGACCGTCGGTATGTAGCCGTAGTAGAAGGAAGTATGGAAAAAGATTATGATACTGTTGTTTCCTGGCTGACGGACAAGACTTTATACGTAAGTTCCAGTGGATATGACGACGGCGGTTCAAAGTCTATCACTCATTATAGAACAATCAAACGTGCCAACGGATATTCTTTAGTGGAACTTGATTTAGAGACCGGACGTAAAAACCAGATTCGTGTACACATGCAGGATTTAGGACATCCGATTGCCGGAGACGGAAGATATGGAGGAGAAAATTACTCTAACCCGATCGGTCGATTGGCCCTTCATGCTTTCAAACTGTGTTTCTATCATCCTGTAACGGGAGATCTAATGGAGTTTGAAACACCTTATCCGGGAGAATTCAAGAAGTTGTTTCTGAAAAAATAGAATAAATACAAGTTAAAAGAAAGGAGCTATACCATTTATACACAAGTATGGCTCCTTTCTATATCTATTATATTATTTTCTTATTGCATTCTCAACTCAATATATCCGAAAAACTCGCCATCAAGATATAGATCACCTCGCATATAACGTCCGCTCACACGAACACCTCTCACCTCACGCAGAGCAAAATCATAACCATAATCAAGGTATAAAGTTCCATAATCTACCCGCCAACGAAAAGGCAAGTCACCGGCAGAAGCGCCGTCATAATCATAGACCTGATAATCAATTCCCAAGCCGTTATTATCCAAGCGAATACCGCTTTCTATCGGATCTCTGTTAGTACCAAATCCCAAATCTCCAACCCATGTTCTCCCCATGAGGTCATCATAAATATCTTCATCATCCTCACATGAAGTAAAGCCGACAAGCAACGTCAGCATCAGCAGAAAACCTGCGTATTTTTTAATCAGTTTCATAATCTTCTAGTTTATTGCGTTTATAAATACAAATTTAGCGTTTTTATTTTACTATATGCTCCAAGCCATAAGTTTTTTGTACCTTTGTTCCCGATAATATTAAAAATTCTACATGAAACTTCTTTGGCTTGATTTAAATAGCTCCTATGCACACTCATCGTTGGCGCTCCCTGCATTACACGCCCAGATAGCAGACGACACTACTATTGAATGGTGTATAGTATCAGCAACCATAAATGAAAATACCGGAATGGTTGTCAGCCGGATTCACAAACACCGGCCGGACATCATTGCCGCCACCAACTGGTTATTCAATCACGAACAGTTGCTACACATCATATCCCGTGCTAAAGCATTACTTCCGCATTGCTGCATCGTACTCGGCGGTCCGGAGTTTTTGGGAAATAATGAAGCCTTTTTATATAAGAACAAATTTGTCAGCGGAGTGTTCCGTGGAGAGGGTGAAGAAGTATTCCCCCAATGGCTGAAAGTATGGAATCACAGTAAAGAAACATGGAAATCAATAACGGGACTTTGTTACTTGGATGAAAACGGTCGCTATCAGGACAATGGAATTGCCCGCGTCATGAACTTCTCTCAACTTGTTTCCCCCGAGAAAAGTTGTTTTTTTAACTGGAGTAAACCGTTTGTACAGTTGGAAACTACCCGAGGTTGTTTCAACACGTGTGCCTTTTGCGTCAGCGGTGGTGAAAAGCCGGTGCGTACCATTCCTTTGGAAGCTATCCGTGAACGTCTGAATGACATTCACCAGCATGGCATTAAGAACGTGCGCGTACTCGACCGTACTTTTAATTACAACAACAAACGGGCTAAAGAATTACTGGACTTATTCCGGCAATATCCGGACATCTGTTTTCATCTGGAGATTCATCCGGCTCTCCTTTCCGAAGAATTAAAACAGGAATTATCGGTCTTACCCAAGGGGTTATTACATTTGGAGGCCGGCATTCAAAGTTTAAAAGAGTCGGTTCTGCAACAAAGCCGCCGTATCGGAAAGTTATCCGACGCATTGGAAGGATTAAAATATCTCTGTTCACTAAAGAATATGGAAACGCATGCTGACCTCATAGCAGGTCTCCCACTCTATCACTTATCCGAGATATTCGAAGACGTCCGTACCTTGGCAGAATATGGTGCAGGAGAGATTCAACTGGAATCCCTAAAGTTACTTCCCGGTACCGAGATGCGGAGAAGAGCAGAAGAACTAGGCATTCAATACTCGCCCCTTCCCCCTTATGAAGTCCTCCAAACACGTGAGATTTCAGTAGACGAGTTACAGACAGCGCATTATCTATCCCGCCTGTTAGACGGCTTCTATAATACTCCTACCTGGCAAAACATCACCCGGATGCTTATTCTGGAAAATCCTCGTTTCTTACATGAGTTGCTCGATCATTTAGTTCAGGCAGATATCATCGGCACCCCGTTAAGTCTGGAAAGAAGAGGATTGATCCTATATAATTTCTGTAAAAATCATTATCCCGATTACTTGACTCAAGTCAGTATCGCATGGATCGAAGCAGGTATGTCATTAAAAAAAGTTCCCGCCGAAAAAGTCAGAACCAAACGGCAAGTTCCCCCGGAGAGTTGGGAAGTCATCTATGGTTCCTATCGGGAAAAACTACGTCTGTGTTTTCTCCCCGTTGATGAAGACGGACATGGCTACTGGTTCGGATTTGAGTCTGAAATCCAAAAGATAGAACCCGTATTCAAAGCTATTTCATAATGATGAATAATCTACAAGAAAAGTTTTAGAAGCCAAGGAGACACAACTTCCATTTTATTCTCTACCTTTGTAGAACGATTAAATAACATCATATAATAATGAAAAACTTTATCAAGGGATTCCGGTTTACCCCCTCCAATTATCCGGCAGCAGTAGAAGACAAAATACAGAAATATAGAAAACAAGGATACAAACTTCCGCCTCGTAAAGTGCTCCGTACCCCCGAACAACTGGAAGGAATACGTGAAAGTGCCAAAATCAACACTGCATTATTGGATCATATCGCGGAGAATATCCGTGAGGGAATGTCTACCGAGGAAATTGACAGACTAGTGTATGATTTCACAACCGGTCACGGAGCCGTTCCTGCTCCCCTCAATTACGAAGGATTCCCCAAGAGTGTCTGTACAAGCATTAACGACGTAGTATGCCATGGGATACCCAACAAGAATGAAATCCTGAAAAACGGAGATATTATCAATGTGGATGTCTCTACCATTTACAATGGATACTTCTCTGACGCCTCCCGCATGTTTATGATCGGCGACGTAAGTCCCGAAATGCGCAAACTGGTCCAAGTGACGAAAGAGTGTATGGAAATTGGTATTGCCGCCGCACAACCTTGGAAACAACTGGGCGATGTGGGTGCCGCTATTCAGGAACATGCCGAGAAAAACGGATTCAGCGTCGTGCGCGACCTCTGCGGACACGGTGTAGGCATGAAATTCCATGAAGAACCGGATGTAGAGCATTTCGGACGCCGGGGAACAGGCATGATGATCGTACCGGGAATGACTTTCACCATTGAGCCGATGATTAACATGGGAACCTATGAAGTGTTTGTCGACGAAGCTGACGGCTGGACTGTCTGCACTGATGACGGATTGCCCTCTGCCCAATGGGAGAATATGATTCTGATTACTGAAACCGGAAATGAAATCCTGACTTATTAAATGGAATTGATTTTACTTATTGTTATCGCCGTATTAGTGATAGTATTACTTGTACTATCACTAACGAAAGGCAACAACCAAAATCAAGCGGAACAACTGCAAGCAGCCTTACGGCAACAAATGCAAGAAAACCGGGAAGAACTGAACCGAAGTATCCGGGAGTTGCGCATGGAAATGACGCAAGTATTAAATCAGAATATGCAGCAACTCCAGGATGTCCTCCACAAGAATATGATGACCACAGGAGAATTACAACGGCAGAAATTCGACACAATGGCCCGCCAACAGGAAACACTGATTAAATCGACCGAGAAACGCTTGGATGATATGCGTCTAATGGTTGAAGAAAAGTTGCAAAAAACGTTGAACGAACGAATTGGGCAGTCATTTGAGATTGTCCGTTCGCAACTGGAAAATGTGCAGAAAGGTCTGGGAGAAATGAAATCTCTGGCCCAGGATGTCGGCGGACTGAAGAAGGTACTGAGCAACGTAAAAATGCGGGGAACATTCGGTGAGGTACAGTTAGGTGCATTACTGGAGCAAATGATGAGTCCGGAACAATACGACGCCAATGTCAAAACTAAGAAAAGCGGAACGGAGTTTGTAGAATTTGCTATCAAACTGCCGGGAAAAGACGATGTGAACAGCACGGTCTATCTCCCGATTGATGCCAAATTCCCCAAAGACATATACGAACAGTATTACGATGCTTTCGAAGCGGGAGATACCGCTTTGATCGAATCGTCCGGCAAACAACTGGAAAACACCATTAAGAAAATGGCAAAGGATATTCACGACAAATATGTCGACCCTCCTTTTACCACAGATTTCGCAATCATGTTTTTACCGTTCGAAAGTATCTATGCAGAAGTTATCCGGCGGACAAGCCTTGTCGAAACACTTCAGAAGGAATACAAAATCGTCGTAACAGGCCCGACTACTTTAGGAGCCATTCTGAACAGCCTTCAAATGGGTTTCCGTACCTTAGCCATTCAGAAACGTACCGGAGAAGTCTGGACTGTATTGGGAGCTGTAAAAACCGAATTCAGCAAATTCGGCGGACTGCTTGAGAAAGTACAAAAGAACCTGCAAAATGCCGGTGACCAGCTTGAAGAAGTTATGGGCAAACGAACCCGTGCTATCGAACGGAAGCTACGTCAAGTAGAACAATTACCACATGAAGAAAGCCGGAAAATACTTCCAATCGAAGAAGACGGGGAACTATTTGACTAATCCGAAAAGAATAGCGCTAAAACGAATTTGTTAGGAATATCTTTCTTGAATGCTAGAGGGCGTGTCTAATAAGTCGGGGTGGTAGGTAGATGCACAATGCTGATAATAAACAATTCATGCATTCACCTACCACCTCCCCCTACGGGTACTCCTCCTTCCTGAAGGAGGAGAGTTTTAAATACTACCGACTTGTCATTCTGTTATTACTCCAGTAGTCTCTAACTATGCAGTCTCTAACTTTGCGATCTCTAACTATGCAGTCTCCAACTATTATCAGTGGAGAAATAAGTATTTTATTGATAGTTCAACTTTAACAAATAATTATTCCGGAGAACTGTCTTCACATCGGTCACTATCCCCATTTCACATCCCTTATCCACCTTCATACTGACAGTAATCTCATTCTTCTTATCTCCCTGTAATGTACAGAAATCTTTCAAATCTCTCTCCAATTCAGCCAGAGTAAAATTCGTTATTTCTTTCTCTACTTTGCCTGCGGCAGAGAGTAATTTAAGATGAATGCCGGTAATCTTCATTGTAGTAGAATTATTATATGGATTTTTCTTTCTATCCTTGATAGAAATATCGCCATAACCAATCAAAATAGGAAATTCTTTATCAAGGTATTCCTTACTGTTATTTCCCGATGTTTGGGCAATATCAGCCCGAATTTCAACAAAAGCATCCCGCATAACAGACAACAAATCTTTTACCTGTTCTTTAGGAGTATCAGGAGAAAACAAGACCCCTCCCACTTGATCCTCTGCACTGTTATACTTTTCTTTTGCCAGGCGCTTATGTTCCACCATTGTTTTTTTAAGTACCTCTTTCAGGTCTTCCTTAGCAATCGTTTTATTGTTCAAAGTCAATTGTCCATTAGCATCTACTTTTACGATATGCGCCTGTCGCTCCCGAATCTTATATTTCAGCTCCGCATTCTTAGGAGAACGATTATAATATGCCTCCATTTCATCATCAACAAACTTGAAGATATCCTGATCTTCTCCGGTTTTTGATTGCAATACTTCCCGGACCGTATTTAGTCCTAAGTCTTCTTTCACTTCCGGCTGTGCAAACGCATAAAGCGCTCCACCCATTACAGGCACCACAAACAATAGTTTCAACCGTGCCCACCGATTGGTTCTTTCTTTTAACATCATAGTAATACGTTTTTTAAGTTTAGAGTGATTAAAACCGTTGGCCATAGAGTAGAGCCTTGTACCAACAGCTTTTTTCACCAATAAAAGTTGATATCTCGTTGCATCAATGCCTGTATTAAGCACCCCATTATCCGCTTCAAACTCATGTACTTCCTGCAATTCCCGTTTCAGCAGCCAAATGGCCGGGTTGAACCAATAAAGAATTAACAAACACTGCATACATAATAAATCGAGTGTATGCCGATAACGTAAATGCATCGTCTCATGGAGTAAGATCCCGTCTGTCGACTGTTGTGAGTAGTCGGATACGGAAACAACAATATATTTTCCCCAGCAAAAAGATGAAATAGGTTCCGATACTACAATCAGTTTATACTTCCCATAGGAGCGCCTCTTTCCGTTCCGTATAAGCTGGAACATCCGATAAAAGGAAAGCAAAATCCTGCACAAAACAAACAGCCCGCCTGCCAGATAAACATATCCCAAAGCAATAGGACACCAATTTATAGCCTGCATATTTCCGGTTTCGTCCACTTGCGGCCGAACCCAAAACATTGTGTCCCAAAATATGCCGTCCGCCTGCTCAACAAAAATCCCCTGAATCGTTTGTAAAGGAACAGTTAAAAATGTCTCCTCTTGAGTGGTAAATTCTATCAAAGGGAGAAACATACATCCTATGATCCCCGCCAATATAGTCACCCGGTTGAAGCGAAAAAAAGTAGTTCCGCTCATTAATAATTTAAAGAGTAGATAGAATATTATCAGGTAACATCCGGATTTCAACAGATAAAACAATAAGTCTCCCATAGTAATGACATCTTTTTATCAATAGTGCGTTTCCCAACTATTATTGCAAAAACTATTTTTCGTTTTTCCCTCGTTGAATCTGGTCAATGAGTGCTTTAAGCTCATCAACAGACAATCCTTCTTCTTCAATAAAAGAAGACACAACATTGACATACGAATTATTATAGTATTGAGAAATCACTTCTTTAAGAGCAGAACTTTTATACTCCTTCTCCGAAACAAGTGCATAATATTGATAAGTATTTCCATAAGGCGTATAACCTACGAATCCTTTCTCCTCCAACCCGCGCACAAGAGTGGAAACGGTATTATAATGCGGTTTGGGATCTTCATAATAAGCTAATAGTCCGCGAACAAACATCGGGCCGTTTTCCCAGAAAATACGCATTATTTCTTCTTCTTTTGCTGTCAATCGTTTCATACATTTCTATATTTTCGGTTTAACTCACCAAGTATAACGCCACAAATATAGTATTTAATATCGAACAAACAACTAAAATGCGCAGTTATTCAACTAAAGAAAACAGTTATTTAACTATTCTTATTAGTAGATCAGTTCCATACCCTATTATTTCCATATAATAACTACCGGAAATAATAGGGTATAGAGAGTTTATTTAATCAGTATAGCTCCTTAAAGCCAGGTTTTTCACCCAAAGAACAAATATTCCGGTCAAAATCAAGTTCAGTACTAAAGTAAGTACAGAAATTACCAATGCCGGACCTCCCAAATTATATCCCAATGCGATAAAAATAATTCCGGCCCCCACTTCACCACGGGTAAACATACCGATAGAAAGTGCCAGTCGTTCACTCAGCTTCCGGTCACGATAGAAAAACATAGGACATAACTTTCCCACGTTCGACAACAAAGAAACAATTACCACATGAAACAGAATCATCCCCCACGACATCATTTCCTGGGAACCTGTCACCGAATATGCCCCCGAGTGCGTTTCCGCAAAATTGACTCCGATAAAATGAGGCATACTCATTCCTACCAGGAACATAAAGAAGAAAGAGATTCCGGTAGAAACTCTCCGTTCCACAGGCGTGTCATGTTCCTTATGCTTCATAATCATACCCAATACAAATGCCGGAAGCAGCACCTCAATATGGATACTTCCCGCCTCTCCGTACAGCTCCTTGCTACCAAGATAGAGTATCTGCGTAGCCAGAAATATGATAACCGAATAGAACAGGATCGCTTTCCAGTCCTGACGCCAGTCGTATTTATTCAACTGTTGCCAACCGGCGGCCAACAGCATAAACACAATCACCACGACAATAATCAACTGCCAGCGCAATCCGATCATCATGATCTGGAGAGGAATCATCAGGATGATCGTATCCAAATCATCGAAAATAGCCAATACCTGAATCTTCTTATAAATCCAACTGGACTTCAGCCCGATAGCGGCGAGCATGGTAAACAAGATTCCCGCTGATGTCGGAGCGGCAAAACGGCTCAACAGCAGGTTCTCTTTCCATGCCTCCCAACTATTCCAATAGTCAGGCGGAAGCAAGATAAACACATAGTAGATAGCAATCATAAACCAAGGCAAAGCAGCAGTAGCCATTGCTATAAAATAATCCTCGGCATAACTTTTCCAGCGGGACTTGTCGAGCACAAATTCCCGGCCCACATTAATCATTATAAAACTAAGACATACATAGAGTAGTATATTCGATATGGACTTCACGGTTCCATACCCCTCACCTGCTATCACCGGCAGGAATTGCGATACGACGAGCCCCAACATCAGGAAGCCCGAAAAAGACAGAACTTTTCTCATATTTCTAGTTGTTTTTTCTCCAAAAGTGATTGCCAAGGAAAGCTCTGCAGACAGAAAGCAATCACCTGGTGTATTAAAAAACTAACCGCAAGGCAATTTGTTCAGAAAACCTCTCTGAAAAAACTGCTTGCGGTTCTTTTTTTTAATCCAGTTTTAATACTGCGAGGAAGGCTTTCTGCGGCACTTCCACGTTGCCAATTTGTTTCATTCGTTTTTTACCTTTTTTCTGCTTTTCAAGCAGCTTGCGCTTACGGCTCACGTCACCGCCATAACATTTGGCAGTCACATCCTTGCGAACCGCCTTAATCGTTTCGCGGGCAATAATTTTCGCCCCGATAGCGGCTTGAATAGCAATCTCAAACTGCTGGCGGGGAATCAGTTCCTTCAACTTCTCACACATCCGGCGTCCCATATCATACGCATTGTCAAAGTGGATCAGTGTAGAAAGCGCATCCACAGGCTCACCATTTAGCATGATATCCAGCTTGACCAGTTTCGAGGGACGGAAACCGTTCGGATGATAATCGAACGACGCATATCCTTTCGAAATACTTTTCAGGCGGTCATAGAAGTCAATCACAATTTCCCCCAAAGGCATATTGTAATATATCTCCACCCGGTTGCCGGAAATATATTCCTGTTTAAGCAGTTCCCCGCGCTTGCCCAGACAGAGCGTCATGATCGGACCTATATAATCGGTCGTTGTAATAATAGACGCTTTGATATACGGTTCTTCAATGTGATCTATCAACGTCGGATCAGGCATACCACCGGGGTTATGCACCTCCTTCATATTGCCTTGCTTGTCATATATATTGTAAGATACGTTAGGCACCGTAGTAATCACATTCATATCAAACTCACGGTCAAGACGTTCCTGCACAATCTCCATGTGAAGCAACCCGAGAAAACCGCAACGGAAACCGAAGCCCAACGCCAACGATGATTCGGGCTGGAAAGTCAAGGAAGCGTCGTTCAACTGCAATTTCTCCAGAGAAGCACGCAAGTCTTCAAAATCTTCCGCCTCAATCGGGTAGACCCCGGCGAATACCATAGGCTTTACTTCCTCAAAACCCGCAATCGCCTTGTCACACGGACGAGCCACATGGGTAATGGTATCTCCCACCTTTACCTCTTTCGAAGTCTTGATACCGGAAATGATATAGCCTACATCTCCCGTGCGAAGTTCATTCCGGGGAACCAGTTCCATTTTCAGCACCCCCACCTCGTCGGCGTCATACTCCTTACCGGTATTGAAAAACTTCACTTTGTCACCTTTACGGATCACTCCGTTCTCAATCTTGAAATAAGCGATAATTCCACGGAAAGAGTTGAATACAGAGTCGAAAATCAAAGCCTGTAACGGTGCTTCCTCATCCCCTTCGGGATGCGGGATACGTTCGATAACGGCTGCCAGGATTTCTTCCACTCCCATACCCGTCTTACCGGATGCGCGGATAATTTCTTCCCGCTTGCAACCCAGCAGTTCCACAATCTCATCCTCCACTTCCTCCGGCATGGCACTGGCCATATCGCATTTGTTGATAACGGGAATAATCTCAAGGTCGTGTTCAATAGCCATATACAGGTTGGAGATCGTCTGTGCCTGTACTCCCTGCGATGCATCGACAATCAGCAATGCACCTTCGCAAGCGGCAATGGAACGGGACACCTCATACGAAAAGTCCACGTGCCCCGGAGTATCAATCAGGTTGAGTACATACTTCTCCCCCTTATAGTTATACTCCATTTGGATAGCATGGCTTTTGATCGTGATCCCTCTTTCCTTCTCCAAGTCCATATCATCAAGCATCTGCCCCGTGGTCACCTGAATGGTGTTGGTAAACTCCAACAAGCGGTCGGCCAGGGTTGACTTACCGTGGTCGATATGAGCAATAATGCAAAAGTTGCGTATATTCTTCATGCTGAATTCTTATTATTTTATCTTTTTGGTGTGCAAAGATACGTAAATGGTGGAATATAAAAAAATGCGTTGATAACATTATGACAATGTACCAACGCATTTTTTTATTGCTTAAGTGATTGCTCGCTTAGATCAATTTGATGAAGAGTTCACCTTCCACTTCTTCCACAGAGACTTTGTCTTCTCTCAATAACCAGCCAAGTCCGAGGAACAAATCTTTGTCAACCAATTTAGTTGCTTTTTTCAATTGCTTGGCAGTCATTCCTTCTGTTTCGTTCAGTGCATTCCAGATAGTACCTGCGATTACACCTGCTTTTTCTTTCAACATTTGCTTTGAAATTTTAGTTAGACATGCTTCAAATCATCCTGTCCGACGACTTTCAGATTTTATTTCGGGGACAAAGATAGATATTTTTATGTTATAGAACACTTTATTGAGTGTTTTTTTACTGATTTTGTAATAAAAAAAGCATTTTTCCTTCATTTAGGGTGTTTTTCGAGATATTCCACCCAGATTCTTGCCGCTTCTTCCACCATTTTTGCGCACGGGCGTTTGCTATAATACTGAGCTGTACGTTCTTCCGGAATAGTGGAAACCGGTTCTTTTTTCTTTAATCCCAACAATTCCGCACAAATCAGAGAGCCGTTACGTTTTTTAAATTCGGCTGCCAGTTCCTGCACTACCGCATAATTGGCAGCTTTTCCTTCCCGGTCTGCCGCCTCCGTAGCCCCCGTTTTCAGGCCGGCCACCAGAAACAACCCGCACGCAGCCCCGCACGTCTCGCGCATGCGTCCTATTCCTCCGCCGAAAGAGGCGGCCATACGCAATGCCTGTTCCTGTGTAAATCCGTACATATCGGCAAAAGCAGCCACAACAGACTGTGAGCAATTGTATCCGCTCTTAAAAAGCTCCACCGCTTTTTGTATTCTATCTTCTTCCATAAACTATTTCGTGTTTTTTATTTCCAACATCATCGGACAGTGGTCCGAATGCATGGCGTCATTCAAGATACGTGCGCTCATCAGTAACGGGCGGACCGGTTCACTGGCCATGCAATAGTCGATTCTCCAACCCTTATTCTTGGCACGCGAGTTAAAACGGTAACTCCACCAGGTATACTCCTGTTTTTCCGGATAAAGCATACGGAAAGAATCAATGAATCCCGCTGCAAGGAAACGGGTCATCCATTCCCGTTCTTCGGGAAGGAAACCACTGTTCTTTGCGTTCCGGACAGGGTCATGAATATCAATCGGCTCGTGGCAAATATTATAATCACCGCAAAGAATCAGGTTCGGACGAGACTTTTGCAACTCCAGCACATACTTCTGAAAGTCTTCCAGCCACACCATTTTAAAAGCCTGACGCTCATCCCCGCTTGTCCCCGAAGGATGATAAACACTGACCACGGACAAATCTCCAAAGTCCGCACGTATAAAACGCCCCTCATTGTCGTATGCCTCCATACCCATTCCGTACTCCACGTGATCCGGTTCCTGCTTCGTAAGTAAAGCCACTCCGCTATATCCTTTCTTTTGTGCCGAATACAGATAGGACTTATAGCCCAATGCTTCGAACACCTCTCCCGGATACTGGTCCGGTTGCAGTTTTGTCTCTTGCAGACAAAGAATATCGGGATTCTCCTGCTCCAGCCATTCCGGCAGTCCTTTAGATACGGCAGCACGAAGCCCGTTTACATTATAAGTAATAATCTTCATCATTCTATATTTTTAATTCATGTTCATTTCAGGAGAATAGCAGCATGATGTTCAGTACCGATACTATAATCGCAATGGCATACAGCACAAATGTGCTCCAACGGCTATTGACATACTCTCCCATTACCTTCCGCGAGGAGGTCAGCCCCACTTGCAGGAATACCGTGAAAGGCAATTGGATGCTGAGTATCATCTGCGAAATAATCAGTCCTTTAAAAGGATCTCCGATAAAGAAAATCAACAACAGGGCAATTCCCAAAGACAAGAGCACGCCTACCTGCGAGTGACTGTCCTTGATATGATAAGACTCGCCGAAAATACCGGCAAAGATAGAACCTGCCGCCATTCCGCTTGTGATAGTGGACGAAATGCCCGCCATAAGCAAAGCCAGTGCAAACACGATTGCCGCATTACTTCCCAACAGCGGTTCCAGCAATGACTGAGCCTGTTGCAATTCCTCCACCTGAATGCCGCTTTTAAAGAAAGTGGCAGCCGCCAGCAGAATCATCGCGCTATTGATAGCCCAGCCCACAATCATTGAAAAAAGCGTATCAAACAACTCGTATTTCAACACCTTCTTGATAGAGGCGTCATCTTTTTTATTGTACTCGTGGCTCTGTATCACTTCCGAATGCAGGAACAGGTTATGCGGCATTACCACCGCCCCCAGTACGCTCATAATAATCAGCATACTTCCTTTCGGGAAAGCCGGAGTGACCCACCCCACCGTTGCGGCCGGCCAGTCAATATCCACCAGAAACAACTCATAAATAAACGACAGCCCGATCACCGAGACGAATGCGATAATGGAACGCTCGATCTTTTTGTAAGAGTTGGTGAAAAGCATAATGGAGACAAAAAGCGTTGTCAGCACAGCCCCCCATATAATAGGAATATCCAACAACATTTCCAATGCAATGGCACCGCCCAGGATTTCCGCCAATGAAGTGGAAATGGAAGCCAGCACCGCCGTTCCGAGTATAGGACGGGATACCCATTTGGGAGTGTATTTAGTGGCCGCTTCCGAGAGGCAGAGCCCGGTGACAATCCCCAGGTGGGCAACATTATGTTGAAGAACGATCAGCATGATAGTAGACAGGGTGACCACCCAAAGTAACGAATACCCGAATTCAGAACCTGCGGCAAAATTGGAAGCCCAGTTTCCCGGATCAATAAAACCCACAGTAACCAAAAGTCCCGGTCCGATATATTTAAAGAGATCCAGTCCGCCCAGATATCGCTTATGATCTTTTCGTTTTAAGTCTTGAAAAATATTCTTCATCTTTGCATAATAGTTTATCCAGTACAAATATACTTATAAAGTAACGATTGACAATCCATTTTAGTTCAAAATACCGACAAATTCGGAGAAGAACCGAAAGACATACAGAAGCTTTTTGCCGAACAATAAAAGAAGCCCCCGGCAAAAACAATTTGCCGAAGGCTTACAATCAACTATTAAGAACAAAAAAATTGTCAATCAATATCCCATTTCATGCAATGCACGGCATAGTTGGTCGGGACAAGACGTCGGTCTGCCACCGCAACGAACCCCTTCAAGTTTCTTTATCACTTCTTCTACCTTCATGCCTTTCACCAGGCGTGAAATTCCTTGAAGATTACCGTTACATCCTCCCCAGAAGGCCACCTCTTTCACTACACCGTCTTCCACGTTCAGTTCGATGTTCGTGCTGCAAGTCCCCTGAGTTTTATAAACATATTCCATGGCCTGTTTATTCTTCTTCTCCGCCTTCCGGTTTCATGTTCGTATAAACAGTCTGCACATCGTCAAACTCTTCCAGACGTTCGATCATCTTATCCAAAGTTTCACGTTGTTCCGGCGTCACGTCTTTCAAGTCGTTCGGGATATAAGTAAAGTCTCCACCGACATCTTCGAATCCGCATTCTTCCAGATGTTTCTGGATAGCGGCATAGCTTTTCGGATCTCCGTAGATCGTGATTGTACCTTCCTCATCATCCTGTTCGTACTCATCTTCCACGTCGTAGTCAATCAGGTCAAGGATCAATTCTTCCATATCCATGCCCTCCTTGATTTTGAAAGTGAACATACACTTATGGTCGAAAAGGAAAGCCAGAGAACCCATAGTTCCGAGGTTACCGCCGAATTTATTGAATACGGAGCGTACATCAGCCACCGTGCGGGTTGTATTATCAGTCAGCGTATCCACAAAAACAGCAATTCCGTGAGGACCGTATCCTTCGTAAGTCATGCTCTTGTAGTCGCTCTGGTCTTTACCCAATGCATTTTTGATAGCACGTTCGATATTGTCTTTCGGCATATTCTCACGCTTACAAGTAGCGATTACCGAACGCAATGTCGGGTTATTTTCAGGTTCCGGACCACCAGCCTTCACAGCAATGGCAATCTGTTTACCCAGTCTTGTAAATGTTTTAGCCATGTGGCCCCACCGTTTCAACTTTGCGGCTTTTCTATATTCAAATGCTCTTCCCATTGGTTTATATTTTTAGATTGAAATTTAAAGTTTATCTAAGTTTAGCACCCAGTTTATCTTCCAGATTCTTCACCAGTTTCGACATAATCTTATCAATCATCTTGTCGTTCAGAGTCTGGCTTTCATCCTGAAGCAGGAAGCTGACTGCATACGATTTCTTGCCCGGTTCCAGGTTCTTGCCTTCGTATACGTCAAAGAGTTCCACTTCTTTCAGCAACTTTTTCTCCGTATCATAAGCGATCTTCTCGATTTCGGCAAACTGCACATTCTTGTCAAGCAACAATGCCAGGTCACGTTTCACGGCCGGGAACTTGGATATTTCCTTGTAGCTGATCTTCACCGAACGGATCGCTTTCATCAGCTCCTTCCAGTTCAAGTCAGCATAATATACTTCATTGTCAATATCAAATGCCTTCAGCAGTTTCTTAGTCACCACGCCGAACGATGCGAGACGCTTGCCTCCCTTGGTATGTACAGAAAGTGCCGCAGCAAAAATGTCATCAGTCAGATTACCTACAACCAGATTGTGCAAATCCAGTCCCAAGCGTTTCAGGATATTCTCCACGTAAGCTTTCAGTTCATACACCGAACTGCTCTCATCCGGATGTGCCCACGAGTTAACCACCTTCTTGCCGGTCACCCATAAGCCCAGATGATAGTCTTCCGTATAAGGAGCCAACACCTTTTCCGGATTCTTCTTGTCGGCATCGAAATAGTAGCAGTTACCGAATTCAAAGAATTTCAGATCCGCATTCTTGCGGTTGGCATTATGCGCAATGCTTTCCAGTCCGCCGAACAACAAAGTCTGGCGCATACAGTTCAAGTCCGCACTCAACGGATTCAGCAACATCACCAGGCGGTTGGACGGATAAGCTTCCAGTCCGTCATAATAAGCGGCGCGAGTCAGCGAGTTATTCAATATTTCATTGAATCCGCAACCCACGAGTTGCTCTGCAACCAGGTTCTGCAATTTATTTGATTTATCATTTTCGCCTTTTGTAGTCAGGCTCGACTTCAGCGTAGACGGAATTTCCACATTATTATATCCGTAGATGCGGAGAATATCTTCGATTACGTCACAATCACGCTGCACGTCCACACGATAAGGAGGAACCGACAATGTCAGCCCTTCGGCAGTTTCGTTGGTGATCTTCATTTCGAGGCTGGTTACAATACTCTTGATTGTTTCCACCGGAATCACTTTACCTACCAGTGAATGCACCTTCCCGTAATTCAGTTCCACTACGAAATCCTTCGCAGGAGCAGTAAACACATCTTTAATTTCAGAAGAGATCGTGCCTCCTGCCAATTCTTTCACCATGATAGCAGCCAGTTTCAGGCAGTATATCACTCCGTTCGGGTCGATACCACGTTCGAAGCGGAAAGAAGCGTCCGTATTCAGTCCGTGACGGCGGGCAGTCTTGCGCACCCATGTCGGGTGGAAATAGGCGCTCTCGATGAACACATCCGTCGTAGCTTCGGTAGAACCGGAATCCAGTCCGCCGAACACACCGGCAATGCACATCGCTTCTTCTTTATTGCAGATCATCAGGTCGCGTTCGTTCAACTTGCGTTCCACTTCGTCCAGTGTGACGAACGGAGTACCCTCGGGCATTGTCTTCACAATCACCTCGTTGCCTTTTATCTTGCCTGCATCAAAGCAGTGCAACGGCTGACCGAAAGCATGAACGATATAATTGGTGATATCCACTACATTATTAATAGGACGCACGCCGATCAGACGCAGTTTATTCTGCAACCATTCGGGGCTTTCCTTCACGGTCACTCCTTTCACGGTCACACCGGCATAATGCGGGCAAGCCTCGCTGTTCTCTACTGTGACTTCAATATCCAGATCGTGGTTTTCCACCTTGAAGGCGTCTACCGAAGGACGTTGCAGAGTAGCCTGTTTGCCGTTCTGAATGAGATAAGCATACAAGTCGCGGGCTACGCCATAGTGTGAGCACGCATCAGCACGGTTGGGCGTGATGTCCACTTCGAGCACGTAGTCGCTCTTGATATTATAATAATCCTTGGCGAGCGTACCCGGAACAGCTTCTGCCGGCAAAACGATAATGCCCGCATGGTCCGTACCGATACCGATTTCATCTTCGGCACAGATCATGCCGGTAGATTCCACCCCACGGATTTTTGATTTTTTGATCGTAAAACATTCGTCACCGTCATAGAGTTTCGTACCTAAGGTAGCCACTACTACTTTTTGTCCGGCAGCCACATTCGGGGCTCCGCAAACGATTTGTACCGGTTCGCCGTCTCCCAGGTTGACAGTCGTAATGTGTAAATGATCAGAGTTAGGGTGTTCAACGCAAGTCAGCACTTCGCCGATTACAAGCCCTTCCAAACCGCCTTTAATGGTTTGTACTTCTTCCACACCACCTGTTTCCAGGCCGATTGATGTCAGCGCAGCCGCCGTTTCATCAGGCGTCAAATCGAAGTTGACATACTCTTTCAGCCAGTTATAAGAGATATTCATATAATTAATTTTTTATTGTTTCTCAAAAAGATTTGCAAAGTTAATAAGTTTTTTCGGTTGACCGAAAAGGTTTGAAAGAAAATTGAGAGTTATTTCACCACAGAGTAACACTGCCTGCCGCATGGTTTCCCCTCTTTCCGGAAGAAGGGGTGGCTGAAAGCCGGGGTGGTAGGTAGAAACATGGTATATTCCTTATTTTAAAAAAAGGTAAAATCATTATTTTTCCTACCACCTCCCCCTACGGGTACTCCTCCTTCCGGAAGGAGGAGAAACTATGCAGAAAACTTATCTACAATAGTAAAAACTATAAAGTAACGACTATAAAGTAACGACTAAAAAGGCAACGGCCCGTCTCCTCCTATCGGTGTCGCAAACGGATTCCCCGACTGCGGCTCAAAATCGGGTGCCGGCGGCGGAGGGACAGAACCAACACTATCGCGATTCATCTTCGACCCCAGCATAGGCCCGACAGTCTCGCCCGGCATCGGAATAACCATATCGTCCTCCGGATTCGAGAAACGGGTAAACTCACCCTTGAACCGGAGCAGCACCTCGCCTACCGCACCGTTACGATGCTTGGCAATCACGATTTCTGCCATACCACGGAGGTCGTTACCACGATCGTCCTGATAAATCTTGTAATATTCCGGACGGTGAATAAAGCACACCATATCCGCATCCTGTTCAATGGCTCCCGATTCACGAAGGTCACTCAACTGGGGACGTTTTCCGTCGATACCTTCACGGCTCTCCACTCCACGATTCAACTGTGACAGTGCGATGATCGGAATATTCAACTCTTTCGCCAATCCTTTCAACGAACGGGAGATCGTACTCACCTCTTCCTGACGGCTGCCGAATGCCATACCACTCGCGTTCATCAGCTGAAGGTAGTCGATAATAATGATTTTCACCCCGTGTTCACGCACCAGACGGCGCGCCTTTGTCCGGAGCTCGAAAACCGAAAGAGAAGGAGTGTCATCCACATAAAGCGGTGCATCCAGCAGGTTTTTCAGTTTATAGTCCAACTGCTGCCATTCGTGTCCGGCCAACTGCCCGCTCTTAATCTTTCCGCTCTCGATTTCACAAACATTCGATATCAAACGGTTGACCAGCTGGACATTACTCATTTCAAGAGAGAACAGTGCTACCGGATTCCGGAAGTCCACAGCGATATTCTTGGCCATGGAAAGCACGAAAGCCGTCTTACCCATGGCGGGACGGGCGGCAATAATAATAAGGTCCGAATTCTGCCAGCCGGAAGTCATCTTGTCCAGTTTCGTAAAACCACTCTCAAGGCCACTCAAACCGTCGGTTCGTGCCGCAGCCTTCTGAATCAGTTTGTAGGCCTCGTCAATGACCGGATTAATCTGCGTGTAATCCTTCTTCATATTCTGCTGCGAGATCTCAAACAGCTTGCCTTCCGCTTCCTGCATCAAGTCGTCCACATCCAGCGTTTCATCAAAAGCCTTGCTTTGAATATTACTTGTAAACGTAATCAGTTCGCGTGCCAGTGACTTCTGCGCAATGATACGCGCATGATACTCAATATGCGCCGAAGAAGCCACCTTACTGCTCAGCTGGGTGATATAGAAAGGACCTCCCACTTCTTCCAGTTCCCCGCGTTTACTGAGCTGTTCTTTCACCGTCAGGATATCCACCGGTTTCTGATTGACAGCCAGGTCGGTTATAGCGGAATAGATTAACTGATGTCGATGTTCATAAAAAGATTCAGGACGAAGGATCTCACTCACTAACGAATAAGCGTCTTTCTCAATCATCAAAGCTCCCAATACAGCTTCTTCCAACTCAGGTGCCTGCGGTTGGATACGACCATAATCATTCACCGGTTGTACTTTAGCAGACTTTGTGTTACGGGTATTTCTTTTCTGTTCGGCCATTAGGATTGTTTCTGTTTTTACGATTTATCATTTTACGATTCGATTGGGGCGGTCTTTTCCGACAGGCCCTCTTTCAATCGGGACGACAAAGATAAAATATAATAATGAAGAATGAATAAGGAAAAATGAAGATTTTAGTAACTTTGCCCCCGAATACATAATCGTAGCATAAAAAATAAATAACACCATGATTACTTTCCCGAATATCAAAATAAACCTGGGGCTGTCCATTACGGAAAAACGTCCTGACGGATACCATAATCTGGAAACTGTTTTCTATCCCGTCGCTCTCGAAGACGCTTTGGAAATCAGAGCCAATCCCGAAGCCCAACAGAAATTCACGCTCCACCAGCACGGAATGGAAATAGCCGGCAATCCGGAAAATAATCTGGTAGTAAAAGCTTATTTGTTATTAGACAAGGAATTTCACCTGCCTCCTGTCGAGATTCATCTGTACAAACATATCCCTTCAGGAGCCGGACTGGGAGGCGGTTCGTCGGATGCCGCCTTTATGTTGAAGTTGCTCAATGAACATTACAACCTCCAATTGTCCGACAACCAACTGGAGGACTACGCCGCTACCCTGGGAGCCGACTGTGCCTTTTTCATCAAAAACACACCGACTTACGCCGAAGGTATCGGAAATATCTTCTCCCCGATAGAGCTATCCCTGAAAGGTTACCGGATTATGATTGTGAAGCCGGATGTTTTCGTATCCACCCGGGAAGCCTTCGCCAATATCCGTCCCCACCGTCCCGAATATCCGGTCAGAGAGGTTATCCGTCGTCCGGTCGCAGAGTGGAAAGATACATTAATCAATGACTTCGAAGCGAGTGTCTTCCCGCAATACCCCGTTATCGGAGAAATAAAAGAAGAACTCTATCACCAGGGAGCAATCTATGCCTCCATGAGCGGTTCAGGTTCTTCCGTATTCGGCTTGTTCACCGCCGACACCACACTGCCGGAGATAGATTGGGGGACTAATGCATTTTGTTTTAAAGGTACGCTAAGCGAATAGTCCTTCACCAACATAGACTCTTTTGCAAATCTTAGAAGCCCAACATTGCAGCGGGTTGTATATTCAACACGTTTGATACAAAAATACTAAATAGGGTTCTTCTTCAAATTTGGTGGTAAACTTACTTAGGAAAATAATAATTTGATAGCTTATAGTCGATAGTATTCAACAATAATTTGATAGTCGATAGTATTCTCCATTCTCCTCCTTCGGGAAGGAGGAGTCCCCGTAGGGGGAGGTGGTAGGTGAATGCGTAAGTCGGTTATTATCAGCATTGTGTATCCACCTACCACCCCGGCTTTCAGCCACCCCTCCTTCCCCGAAGGAGGGGAATGGAGATACCACCGACTGATTAAATTACCACCAAATTTGAAGAAGAACCCTAAACAGTTATGGATTATAAATCAATATGGCATAAATATTTTATAAAATAGAACCTACTCCAAACGAATAAACAAAAAAACGGTACCACGACTCACGTCGTAGTACCGTCACAACACAAACACAAAATAAAACACGACAAAACTACTATGCAATCTCCCTGTCTATACCGGGGAGGTATAAGTACTATCCATGTATATTCACATACTCACAAACAGCTTCAGGTCGACTTGCATCAATTAAACAAATCGCATGCACGATTTGTTTCTATTTTGTTTATATTTTCATGTTTTTACAACAAATAATTAAATATATCTTATTGAATACCTCTTTCACGAAGTTTCAATTGCCAGTTCCATGCAGAACGTAAAGTATCTTCCAAGGTTTCCACGGCCTTCCAACCCAGTTCCTGGTTTGCAAAATCAGGGTTAGCCCAAACCTTTTCAATATCACCTGCACGACGTCCTACAATCTGATAATTCAGTTTAACGCCGGTAGCTTTTTCAAAACCGTTAATCAATTCCAGAACAGACACTCCGCGTCCCGTACCGATATTGAACACTTCGACTTTTTCTTTCTGTGTCTTCTCCAGAATACGGCGGATAGCGATCACGTGTGCCTTAGCCAAGTCAACGACATTGATAAAGTCACGGATACAAGAACCGTCAGGAGTATCATAATCATCGCCAAACACGCTCAGTTTCTCACGGATACCGATTGCGGTCTGAGTCAGGTAAGGAATCAGATTTTGAGGAACGCCATTCGGAAGTTCGCCCAGCAATGCAGTAGGATGAGCACCGATCGGGTTGAAATAACGCAGCATGATCGCATTGATCGGAGCACCGGAAGCTACCGTATCACGGATAATCTCTTCATTGATCTGTTTTGTATTTCCGTAAGGAGATTCCGCTTTCTTGATCGGAGCCTTTTCCGTTACCGGCAATTCATCCGGCTGACCGTATACGGTACAAGATGAAGAGAATACGATTCCTTCCACTCCATGTTTCGGCATCAGTTCGAGGAGGTTGATCAGTGAAACCAGGTTGTTGCGATAATAAAGCAACGGCTTCTCTACTGACTCTCCAACCGCTTTGCTCGCTGCAAAGTGAATGATCGCCTTAATTCCTTTATATTTGGTAAAGATAGCATCCAGACCTGCGAAATCCAAACAATCCAGTTTTTCAAAAGCAGGGCGAATACCTGATACTTTCTCTATATTGTCAACAACGTCGGCATTTGAGTTAGATAAATTATCGATGATGATTACTTCATATCCACTGTTCTGTAGTTCTACTACGGTGTGAGAACCAATGTATCCCGTTCCGCCCGTTACTAAAATTCTTTCTTTCATATTCTTTAATAAATGGTTAGTTTTTCGGCTTTTGTCGTTTGAGCTACAAATTTAAGGAAATAAAATGGAAATGCAATAATCTGCCGGCATTTTATTTAATAAAAGGCTATTAAAGTACTAATTAATGGCAGTCAGGTATTAAAAAAAGGATTGGAAACCCATTTCTGTATATGTTATACAGCAGGGTTTCCAATCCTATATTAAATTATCAACTGTAAGTCTTTACACCACGCCGGAGAATCCCATGAATGCCATGGCGAGCAGGCCGGCGGTAATCAATGCAATCGGTGTGCCCTGCATTCCTTTCGGAACTTTCACCAGGCTCATCTGTTCGCGCAATCCGGCAAAGAGAACCAGTGCCAGACCGAAACCGATAGCGGTGGAGAATGCATACACAACTCCTGTCAGCAGGTCATAGTCTTTCTGTATCACGAGGATAGCCACACCCAGGATACAACAGTTGGTTGTAATCAACGGCAGGAACACGCCCAACGCCTGATACAAGGCGGGGGAAACTTTCTTCAGGATGATTTCCACCATTTGCACCAGTCCGGCAATCACCAGAATGAAAGTAATCGTCTGCAAGTATCCCAGTCCGAACACATCCAGCACAAACTTCTGAATGAGGAATGTGACAATGGTAGCGATAGTCAACACGAAAGCCACCGCGGCGCTCATCCCCATTGCAGTCTCCACTTTCTTGGAAACGCCCAGGAACGGGCAGATGCCCAGGAACTGCGACAACACGATGTTGTTTACAAAGATTGCCGAAATAAATATCAATATATATTCCATATTCTTTTCTTATTTAATAGAGTTAAGCTTTCTTGAAACTATTAATCAATGCGATGAGGTATCCCAAGGCGATGAAAGCACCCGGAGCCAGTACGAACACCAACATTCCGTATTCTTCCGGCAGAATAGTCAGGTCGAAGATCTTGCCTGTTCCCAGAAATTCGCGGACAGCACCCAGCAAAGTCAGGGCAATGGTAAAGCCCAGCCCCATACCGATACCGTCGAACATGGATGCCAGCGCATTGTTCTTTGCGGCAAAAGCTTCGGCACGCCCCAGCACGATACAGTTCACTACGATCAACGGGATGAAAAGGCCGAGTGTGGCGTACAGTCCCGGCACGTATGCCTGCATTACCATTTGGAGCAACGTCACGAAAGACGCAATCACCACAATAAACGAAGGGATACGCACCATATCCGGAATCAGGTTTTTAATCAGTGAGATCACCACGTTCGAGCAGATCAGCACGAACATGGTGGCCAGTCCCATACCCATGCCGTTGATAGCCGATGAAGTAGTACCCAACGTAGGACACATACCGAGCAGGAGTACAAACGTAGGATTCTCTTTGATAATCCCGTTCATCATTACTTTAAAGTTATTCATATCTGTCTCCTTTCTTAATTAGCACTGATAGAATCAGTAAGTTCCACTTTAGTTGTAGCACCCGTAGCAGCATCGGCATTTTCACCGGCAGCCTTTTGAGAAGCACCCGTAGCTCCGTTCACTTCTCCCCCTCCGGCTTTGTAAGCCTGATAAGCAGCATTCACGGCATTCAGGAAAGCGCGTGAGGTAATCGTAGAAGCGGTAATGGCGTCCACCTGCCCGCCGTCTTTGCTGACCGTCAGTGCGGCTTCACCCGGATTCATGCCCAGGATAGACTTCGTGCTTTCCTCGTGTGACACCGCCTGTTCACCCTTGGCAGGATCGTAAGCACCGAACCATTTGTCGGCCTTCGAACCCAGTCCCGGAGTTTCCGTATGAGCCAGCAGGGAGTAGTTGTAGATTTTACCTTCGGCGTCAAAGCCAACCAGCACTTTCAGCTCGCCGCCGAATCCCATGGACTTGGCTTCAACAGCCGTGCCTACCATATTATCACCGTTCTTGGCCGGATAAACAATGAAATCGACATTCTTCTTGCCGTCTTTCTCGCTGAAGATCGTATCGCTTTCCGCCACCGGGTTGTTCGTAAATTCAGGAAGAACTTTTTTCAGGGCCTCGTTCAGCGTCTTGGCGTTCGCCTCGGCGATAGGCCCTTTCGTCAGTTCGTTCACATAAGCCAGCAACGCGACGGAGACAGCAGTCACTCCCGTCAGCACCAGCAACATATTTTTCAAAGATGATTGTAACTTTTTCATTTCTTCTTCGCTACCTCCCCAAAGCGTTTAGGTTTACAATAGGTATTAATCAGCGGAGTGAATGCATTCATTATCAGAATGGCGAACGACATACCTTCGGGATAGGCGCCGAACAGACGGATCACCACTGTCAGCAGACCGATGCAAACGCCATAAATCAGCATACCTTTCTTGCTCATCGGAGACGTCACATAGTCGGTTGCCATAAAGACAGCACCCAGCATCAGACCACCGGAAAGCAGTTGGAGCACCGGAGACACGTATTTTTCAGGATCCGCCAGATGCATGATGCCTGCGAACACGAATACGGTAACCAGGATAGATACCGGAATATGCCATGTGATAATTTTCTTCCACAGCATATACGCCAAACCGATCAGCAGAGCCAGCGCGCTCACTTCACCGAGACATCCGCCGTTTTGTCCGATCAACAGGCTCAACGCATCCGGAATCTGGCTTAAAGCGTCCGTATTGCCGTAGATCGCCTGCTTCATCAATGCCAGCGGAGTAGCTCCCGTCGTAGCGTCCGTGTAGGCGGTCAACTGACCGACTACCGGCCAACTGGTCATCTGCACCGGGAAAGAAAGCAACAGGAACACACGTCCTGCCAATGCCGGGTTGAAAGGATTGCAGCCCAATCCGCCGAAAGACATCTTTCCCACACCGATAGCAAACAGTGCGCCGAGAATGATGATCCATACAGGCAGGTTGGAAGGTAAGTTGAATGCCAGCAACACACCTGTGATGATAGCAGAGCCGTCACAGATTGTCGTGGTAGGTTTCTTCAGTAAATATTTCCCGATTGCCCATTCGAAGAACAAACAAGCGGCCACGGAAGTAGCCGTGACAATCAGGGCACCCAGTCCGAAGAAGTAGAGAGACACCAGAAAAGCCGGAATCAGTGCAATCAGCACGCCGTACATATTTTTCTGTACGCTGTCTCCGCCATGAACGTGGGGCGATAGTGATACGATTAATTTATTTTCCATATTCGTTATTTTTTAGCTTGACGTGCACGAATCATAGCGCCTACCTTGCCTTTACCCAGACGGCAGTAGTCAAGTAACGGACGGTTGGCAGGACAAGTGAACTGACAGGAACCGCACTCGATACAATCCATGATTCTTTCTTTTTCCATTGTTTCAAAATCCCCGTTTTCGGACAACGCTCCGAGCAAGTACGGTTCCAGTCCCATAGGACAGGCGCTCACGCACTTCGCGCAACGGATACAGGTTTGTGCTTCCCCGCGCTTGGCTTCCTTCCGGTTCATAATCAGGATGCCGGAACTGCCCTTCGCAGTAGGAACGTCGATGTTCACCAACGCCTTACCCATCATCGGGCCACCGCCGATCACCTTTCCCGTGTCTTCCGGCAGACCGCCGCAAGCGTCGATCAACTGCTTCATCGGCGTACCGATACGGGCGAGAAAGTTGGACGGACGGGCCACCGACTTTCCGGTCACCGTAATCACGCGCTCAAACAACGGCTTGTTCTTCTGCACCGCTTCATAAACAGCGAAAGCCGTACCTACATTCTGCACGACAGCCCCCGTAGAGATAGGCAGCGCACCGCTTGCCACCTGACGTTTGGTGATCGCGTCAATCAGCTGCTTTTCACCTCCCTGCGGATATTTCACCTTCAAAGGCACCACTTCGATACCCGCATAACTGGAAGCTACCTTCGTCATCAACTGAATTGCATCCGGCTTATTGTTCTCGATTCCGATAAACGCTTTATTCACTTTCACGGCTTTCATCAGGATAGACACGCCTACCATGATTTCTTCCGCGTGTTCCAGCATCAGCTGATGATCGGCAGTCAGATACGGTTCACATTCCACCGCATTGATAATCACGCATTCCGCCTTGAAAGAAGGAGGAGGACACAGTTTCACCTGTGTAGGGAAACAAGCACCGCCCAGACCTACGATACCGGCATCGGCAATCTTCTTCACAATTTCTTCCGCCGAAAGATCGCATTCTTTCACCAGTGTCTTGCTGCGGTCGATTGTTTCTTCCCATTCGTCACCTTCCACATCAATGAAAATAGCAGGTTTCGCATAACCGCTGGCATCGACTATCGTATCAATCTTCGCCACTTTACCACTGACCGAAGAATGAATTGCTGCCGAAACAAAGCCGGCAGGTTCGGCAATCCGTGTGCCTACCTTTACCACATCCCCTTTCGCAACAACCGGTTTGGCAGGTGCGCCAATATGCTGGCCCAGCAGAATAACCGCTTTCGCAGGAACTTCCGCCGTAATGATAGGTTGATGTGCCGACAATTTATTTTCGTGTGGATGAACTCCACCAATTGAAAATGTCTTTAACATACAATTCTGTATTTTATTCTGTTATTATTCTGTTACTTTCGGAGCCTCAGCCGTTTCTTTCGGAGCAGCCGGAGCTTCTTCCTTCGGTTTGCGCGGCGGGAAGTTCAACTCGATAATGGTATTCTGCGGACATACTTCCACGCACTTCCGGCAAGATTTACACTTGTCAGGATCGATGTAAGCCAAGTTGTTCTCCAGCGTGATAGCTTCGAACGGACACGTCTTCACGCACTTTCCGCAACCGATACAGCTCACCGTGCAAGCCTTGCGTGCCACAGCGCCCTTGTCTTTATTCACACAAGAGACATACACGCGGCGCGACTTCTTGCCTTGCGGACGGATTTCAATGATCGCCTTCGGGCAAGCCTTCACACAGGCGCCGCAAGCGGTACATTTCGCCTCGTCGACTTCCGGAAGTCCCGTTTCCGGGTTCATGTGGATAGCGTCAAACTGGCAGGCAGCCACACAGTCGCCACAACCCAGACAGCCGTAGCTACAACCCGTCTCTCCGCCATACAGCGAAGCGGCAATAGCACAACTCTTAGCACCGTCGTATTGATTAATACGCGGACGGTTGGCACACGTTCCGTTACATCTCACCACTGCTACCATCGGTTCAGCCTCTCCGGCTGCCAGTCCGAGGATATCAGCAATTTTAGCCATGACAGGTTGTCCGCCTACGGGGCAGAATTTTCCATCCAGCGAGCCGGCTTTGACGCAAGCGTCGGCAAAACCGCTACAACCCGGATAGCCACATCCACCACAATTTGCCTGGGGCAACACTTCCCCTACCTGGGCAATCCGCGGATCTTCATACACGGCAAATTTCTTGGAAGCCACATAAAGAATAGCGGCCAGCACGAGCGCTATCGCTCCCAATGAAATCACTGCAATCAGAATCAAATTCATAATGTTCTTAGTTATTTATTGGTTTTATAGTAAATGAAAATTTTTGTTTCAGTCGCGTTTTATTGAGCCACAAAATATAGTAATAAGGCACAAGGACAGCCAGAGAAAGAAGTGCCGCATACAGTTCATTCTCTATCAGTGCCATAAAAAGGAACAATGTAAAAATTAAAAGAACGAAAGGGATAATGAATGCCAAGGCCACCGCCTGCATTCCCATCGACGTTTCGCCGACCACCATTACGTTTTCCCCCACTTGGTAGGAAGCCGCCGCAGTATCAATTATATCTATGATTTTGTCCTTGCTGTCTGCCGAGGAACAGTGTCCCTTCACGCTGCAAGCCGCGCAAGCCGATGTCTGAACGATCCTCACCGACAGATGAGAACCCTGTATGTTTTCCACAATACCTAGATGCTTTATAGTATTATTCGTCATTTTGCAAACTCAACATTACAAATCGCGGCAAATTTAATCATTATTTGTGAACTACGAAGCATTCCCCGTATTTTTTATGTATAATCAAACATTATTTTTTGTGTTTTCGTTATCGCACACGGGTATTCTCGTTTCCGCCCTCCTCCTCGCGCTTCTTTCTATACCAGAGATACCGCAGTGTCCATTCGTGTATCTTCTCCAGCAGCTCCTCTTCCGTCAGACTGTCACAGTAGAAGTTCAGAATGGATTCGTAGTAGTGCAGTTTCATATCCTCCCCTTTTTTATATTCTCATAGCTGGCTTTCCCCATACCGGTTTCTTTGCATAAGTGAGTCATTGTCAAGTTTGCGCATTTAAGCGATTCATCGATAAAAGTACCTAGAAGGACGTGTTTGAAGTTCTTTTTCATGTTCAATATCTATTAGTTGTTAAAAATACACCTTAGTATGTTATTTATTTTCACATTGGTTCTGACATATCAGAACCGTCTATTTTTTTGTTTTTCGTAGTTTCACGTCGTGTTTTGAAAATCAAGCACGTTTTGAAAGAAGAAAAGTTTTTGACCCGTAAACAACAAAGATTATGCCAAACCAGTACAGAATGTCATATTTCATGCCACCTATCGCTCCTGTCAGGAACGAGCAGGGACGAATGGTTACTCCTCCCACGCTCCTCCCCTTCTGCGAAGTCTCCGTGGAACAGGTCTTCCAAATGATTACCTGCAACGAGAATCTCAAACTCCTGACCGCTCAGGTACGCAACGCTCCGGACATGCGGACTGCCAAAGCGACACTGCTGCCTTACGTGACACCCTGCGGCACCTTCACACGCCGCAACAGCAAGTGTTTCGTATCCCCTTCCGGGCTGGTCGTGATAGATGTGGACAACCTCGACTCCTACGACGAAGCCGTCAGTATGCGCCGTCTGCTATTCGATGATCCCTTCCTCTGCCCCGTGCTCACATATGTCAGTCCGAGCGGCCGGGGAGTGAAGGCTTTCGTCCCTTCCGGAACGCTGTATCCCGAAGACGAAGCACAAAATATCACGGAAAGTATGAACAAAGCCATGCAGTATGTCGAAATGGCATACGGCCCGGAACCTGACAATTCTGGCAGAAATGCCTCGAAAGGCGTGGACTGTTCGGGAAAAGACCTCGTAAGGGCCTGTTTCCTCAATTACGATCCGGATGCATTATTTCGTAACATTATTAATTCTCAATCTATAAAAAAATGAATGAACTTGAATCATTACGCCGCCTCACGGAGGCAGTAGAAACAGCCAAGGCTGACATTGCCCCCACTTACATCGAATACGTACACCTGGCGTTCGCCATTGCAACCGATTGCGGCGAAGAGGGACGCGACTTTTTCCACCGCTTGTGCCGGGTTTCCGCCAAATACCAACGCGAACACGCCGAACGGATATTCTCCAACGCACTCACTGCCAATCATGGAGATATGCATCTGGGCACGGTGTTCTATCTCGCCGAAGCGGCAGGAGTTACCGTCCGCAAAGAGGAGGTTGCAAACAGCCGGACAGGTACAAAAGGTACAGCAGGTACAGCGCAAAAATTTTCCGCACACACGTGCGCGCGTAATAAGGTGTACAATAGCGAGAGTCCGGAGTCTGAGGAACTGTTGCCGGGTAGCGAACCCAAACAGCCGCTACCCACCTTTCCGGCAGCCGACTGGCCGGAACTCCTGCAACGTATTATGAGTTACGGAAGTACCGACGCACAGAACGATGTCATGCTATTGGGAGCACTGACCGCTCTGGGTTCTTGCATGGAACGGTATGTACGGTGTCCTTATGGCGGTAAACTCCAGTCCCCCTGCATGCAAAGTTTCATTATAGCTCTCCCTGCTTCCGGAAAAAGTGCCCTGTCATCCATACGGCTGCTTGTGGATCCTATCCATGACCAGCTCCGCGCCGAATGGGCCGAAGAAATAAAAGCCTACAAAAAAGCCAAAGCCGCCTACGAAGCAATGGGCAAGGAACGTTCTAAAATAGACGCCCCGCAAATACCGGCCAACAAAATGTTCCTCATCGCGGGCAACAATACCGGCACCGGCATTCTGCAAAACATCATGGACGCCAACGGAACAGGATTTATCTGTGAGTCCGAAGCGGATACCCTGTCCACCGCCATAGGATCGGATTACGGACACTGGAGCGACACCCTGCGCAAAGCATTCGACCACGACCGTTTGTCTTACAACCGCCGTACCGACCAGGAATACCGGGAAATTAAAAAAAGCTACCTCTCCGTCCTGCTTTCCGGAACTCCGGCGCAGGTAAAAGCCCTCATCCCTTCGGCGGAAAACGGGCTTTTCTCCCGCCAACTGTTCTACTATATGCCCGGTATCTGGCAGTGGGTAAGCCAGTTTACGACAGGAGACATAGACATAGAAGAGATATTCACCACCATAGGATTGGATTGGAAAAAGAAACTGGACTTACTGAAGGCACACGGTCTCCACACACTCCGGCTCACCGACGAGCAGAAACAAGAATTTGACACTCTATTCTCTGCCCTTTTCACCCGTTCGGGTATAGCCAACGGGAATGAGATGTATAGTTTCGTGGCCCGTCTGGGTGTCAACACATGCCGTATCATGGCGGAAGTGGCTGTATTGCGTGCGCTCGAAAGCGCACAGCCCTATCAACTCAAGGCATCTTCGACCCCTCTCCTGACTCCGGACAAGGAGATTCCCGATGACAATATCAAAGACGGCATCATCACCCGCTGGGATGTCAAGATCACTCCGAGTGATTTCAAAGCGGTGCTCCAACTTGCCGAGCCCCTCTACTGCCATGCCATGCATATACTTTCTTTCCTTCCTCCCACAGAAATCAGTCGCCGGGCAAACGTCGAGCGTGATTTTTTCTTCATGAAACTGGGGACCACGTTTACCCGCAAACAGGTACGAGAGCAGGCAGCTGTCATGGGTATTAAGGAGAACACCGCGCTCATCTGGCTGAAACGTCTGGTAGACTACGGAGATCTGGTTCACGTAGACGGCAAAGGAAACTATATGATTGCTCGCGCGCGTGTGCGTGCGTAAGAGAGCCCCCGGAAAAGTGTACCTGCTGTACCCGAAACCACAGTAGTGTGTGTTGTAAGACGTTGTATCTTGTAAGACGTAAAGCATAGCTTTAGAGTGCGTAAAGCTATGCTTTAGCTGTCTTAAAGCGGTGCTTTTGTTATCCTAAAGCGAATCCCTCTAAGGTTCTCCCAATGCATCCACAATCACTCTCACCTCCAATGGTGTATAAGAACGGTGTTCGGGTTGGTAGCCCAAATCATACAAGCGTTGCTGAAGTCCGGGACACCGTTCGATCCATTTCTTCATCTTTCGATATGCGGCAATATCGGTCAGTTCAGGAGAATAAAGTTGCGCCAGTTCCATGCGTCCATAAGCACGTATCGTGAATTCTTTCATAATGGATAAGTTTTAAATTATTAGCTACAAATGTAACAAAAAGCCTTCACATTTCCTACGCTTTTCCGTTGAATAACCGACCGTTACTGTCCTTAACCGACAACAACCGCATACAATTGTATACAACTGATTTTCCGGGATTACGGGGTGTTATCTTTGTATCGTCGGAAGGGAAACAGCTCCCCACGACAATATGTTTAACCCTTTAATTTATAGTGTTATGATTCGTTACAAAATCTATCAGAACCAGCAGAAGAAAGGTGTGAATGCGGGCAAGTGGTTCGCCCGTGCGGTAAGCGACGAGACATTCGATCTGGCCAAGCTCGCCGAACACATGTCGAAACACAATTCACCGTATTCGAGTGGTGTCATCAAAGGTGTACTCACCGACATGGTGGACTGTATCAAGGAATTGCTGCTCGACGGCAAGAGTGTGAAAATTGACGATCTCGCCATTTTCGGCGTGGGAATCCGCAGTAAGGCAGCCGAAACGCTGGAGGATTTTTCGTTGGAGAAGAATATCACCGGTATGCGCCTCAAAGCACGTGCCACCGGTAACCTCTCGACTACCAACCTGAAACTCGACAGCCAACTGAAGCAGCAAGCGGAGTATCAGAAGCCGACTACCGAAGGAGGTGGTTCCGGTAATACGCCGAATCCCAACCCGGGCGGCGGTGGAGTGACTCCTGATCCGTCAGTCTAATTTCTTAACCTTAAAAAAATAAATTATGAGCAATTCATCGTCACGCCGCTCCGTATGGAGCCTGGTTCTCAAAATTATCATTACTGTCGCCACCGCCATAGGGGGTGTGCTCGGAGTGCAAAGCTGTATGTAAGCTGATGAGAACTATCACACTGATTATCATTCATTGCAGTGCCACGCCGGAGGGGAAATCCCTTTCGGCGGAAGCCTGCCGACTGGACCACATCCTCCACCGGGGATTCCGCGACATCGGCTATCATTTCTACATTACACGCGACGGAGAGATCCACCGTGGCCGTCCTCTCGAAAAGGTCGGGGCACACTGCCGTAACCACAACTCCCACTCGATAGGTATCTGCTACGAAGGAGGACTGGATGCTGACTGTTGCCCGAAGGATACTCGAACGCTTGAACAACGGGGTTCCCTGCTGGCTCTATTACGCGAACTGCGCAGGCAGTTTCCGAAAGCGTTGATCGTGGGGCACCATGATTTGAATCCGATGAAGGAGTGCCCGTGCTTTAGCTGCACAAAGGAGTATTCTAATATATAAACAGCTACGGGAGGCAGTGTAATACTGTCTCCCGCAGCTGTTTGTTTTGTTAAAAATATCAACTATCTTCACAGACCGTTGATATCGTGGGAAATTAACACCGGATACCCCCCGGTGCCGGGGTTATAGACCGGAAAGGTACCGTCGTACTCTTTCCAATCTATGTAATGTAGGAGAATCATGCGTTAACATGAAACTAGGGACCTACATTCTCTTCATCTCACATACAAACACTCTAAGTGCTAATTACATCTCAACATTTTATTTTATACCACTTTCATTCTCAAAAATCATTTCAGGTATAGATTATCATTATCTCTATACCAATCCTTTATTGCTTCCTCAAATGTATAATGAAACTTATACCCAGAATCAGCCAATTTCTTTCCGCAGATATTAGTAGAAATCATTAACTTTTTGACGCGAGCCGGACAAATGCCTAAAGCTTTTCCTCCTAACGGACCCACAATACTTGCAGCTGTCAGCAAAAGACTTCCCGGCACCTTGACAATAGTACGCTGAATCCCCGTAACTTTTTTCATCGTTTCAACTATTTGTTCAATAGTAAAAGCCGGTTCAAATGTACAGTTATACAACTCTACCCCTTCATTATGATTCTCCAACCGATAGAGCATAAAGCGAACCAGCTCTTTCACATAAATACAAGCCTTAATCGTATCTTTACGACCCGGATAAAAGAATTTACCGCCGCGGATCCCCCAATACAAACGAGTAAAGTTACCGTTTTCCCCTTTACCGAATACCACACCCGGACGAACAATAGTAAGCTGTCGTTCGTTCGGCTTTTTAGCCTGCCAGACCGTATGTATCTTTTCGGCTACCAACTTAGAAATCCCATAAGGGGTGTTCGGAGTAGGAAGTGTGTCTTCTGTTTTCAAATCTTCAGCTGCACCATAAGGAGCTATGGAGCTGGTAAAAACGATTTTCTTTATCCCGAATTTCTCCGCAAAAGCGCATACATTCTCCGCACCACGAATATTTGTCTCAAAATAAGCCTGATCCGGATGTCCCGGGGTACGATGAACGGCTGCAAAGTTAAAGATAACGTCTTCTGAGGTTGGAGTAAAAGGAAGGTGTTCTATGGGTTTGCGGACATCACACTCTACAAATACAGACTGCAATACCTGCCCTTCTTTCAGTGGACTCACATAGTTTTTTACGGTAGGTAATGGAGTGCCGGGCTTCACAATATCAAGATTGTATACTTGAGCATCAGGATACTGTTGTTTTATTAAAATTGTAAGATGTGTACCAATAAACCCCGTACCACCTATTATTATATAATTCATAATAATTCCTTATATTGTTTTTTTAAATTCAAGATTTCTTTTTCAATGGTAAAATTTTCGACAATCCGTTGATGAGCCGCCTCCGCGAAATCATTTCTTTTTTTATCATCTGACAACAATTCATCTATTGCCTTAGCATATTCTGCAACATTCCTATTAGGGACTTCTAAACCCGTAACTTCATGAAGTGACACCCAATTAACTCCCGAGCCTTCTATCGTATATGTTACAGGAACAGCATTACAATACATTGCTTCTGCTAATGTCAAGCCAAACCCTTCTGCTTTCGTATAAGAAGGAAATGCAAAAATATCAGCTGCATAATAATAACATTTCTTCTCCTGATCGGATAGTCTACCCACAAACTCAACCCTATTTGATTTACAAATAGCTTTCATTTCATCAGTTATTGGCCCCACTCCTCCTATAAAAATATAGCAATCATTCTTTATCAACTGTTCAGCTTTAATCAAATCCTGGATTCCCTTATGAAGAACATGTCTGCCAATAAAGAAAACAATTTTTCTCCCTTTCGCTTTATCTTTTATTCTCTGTATGGTTTCTATATCTCCAGTATTTACATTTAACTTTTGAATATCTATAGCACTTGGAAGAATAGTTGTTTTATTTCTAAATGGGAATAAAGGTTTGGACGAATCGCGATAATTAGGTGACGTAGGTGCAATCAGATCCGCTCTTTTTAGTAACATTGTTTCAAAAGGCTTAATAAAAGGATATATCTTCTTTTGTTTTGTTATATCAAGGTGCCATTGTACATACAATTTCGTACTCCTTGGTATAATAGGCAGAAGAAGTGCTGTTACAAAAGGATTAGGATAATGAAAATGAATCACATCCGGCTTCCATGTTTTAATAACCTTATGTAAATGCTTAAAATACGAAAAAGACAAATCTTGTCTGGCTACACTAAGAAAAACTCCCGGTTTTATTACTTGAATCCCATTGGTTTCTTGAACTTTTGTTTCTTTATCCTCACTGAAACAAATAACTTTTACTTCATATTCATCTTTCAAACCTTCAGATAAATACTGGCATGTCTGCTCTATACCACCGATATGCGGTGTATAGTAATTAGATATTTGTAGAACCTTTTTCTTCATCAAAAAAGATTTAATATGACAAGACAACATTTACAAGATCCAGTAAGGTCTTTCCTTCACCAGTCTCTATTTTTAATGATTTCCGTACCCCGGCATTCCGACCGGCTTCTACATCACTATCACTATCACCTATCATATAAGATTGTGACAAATCTATATTAAAGTCTTTAGATGCCTGTAAAAATAGCCCCGTTTTCGGTTTCCTACAATTACAATCACACTTATATTCAGGTCGCTCACCTTCAAACCCCTTATCCGTGTGATGAGGACATACATATATTGCATCAACAAAAGCCCCCTTTTTCCCAAGTTCCGTTTCCATCTTGTCATGAATAGTCTGTAATTCTTCAAAAGTACAATCACCACGAGCAATCACAGGCTGATTAGTCACAACAATAGCAAGATACCCAGATTTATTTATTAATTTAATTGCATCCGCCGCATCCTGTATCAGTTCAAACTGCTTCGGATTGGTTACAAACCCTGCTAATTTATTTATCGTTCCATCTCTATCAAGAAATATAGCTTTCTGCTTATTTTTGAGATTTCTTGCATATACCAACCCTTTCAACATATCAGTTTCAGCCTCATGAAAACGATCAGGAGTACCCATGTCTTTAATATATTCAGGGGTGTCATAAGCGTATATTCTACCACTTTTAATATTAGGTTTCAGCACATCACGATCTAAATCTATCTTATTGGGATTCTCAGGGTGACGAGGAGTAAAATTCTTCATTGTTTCTTTTAGAAGTTCAGGAGAAATAATTTCGACTCCGGCATTCACTCTGTTCTTATAGTATAATCTTTCATCCTCTTTATTCATCCAGCGGATTACTTTATGAGTATCCTCCGGCATACCTCCCAGTTCCTTTGGCGGCATAATCTCTGTCACCAACAAAGAACTATCATAAGGATGCCCGTTAGGATGAGATATTAAACTAGCCCATGCTTTATGTTCCTTGTGAAATGCAATAAAACGGTTGAAATTCACATCTATTATAACATCGCCACAAAGCAATAAGAAATCATCTGTCAGTTGTGGCATCATAAATAATGCTCCAGCAGTCCCCAGTGGATGTTCTTCTACAAAATACTCTATATTTATGCCCCATTTTTCCCCGTCTCCAAAATATTCCTGAATAACTTCTCCCAAGTGACCTATAACAAGAATAATATCGGTGAGTCCACAAACTTTAAGATTCTCTATCTGATGTTCAAGGATAGGTTTACCACATATTTTAATCATGGGTTTAGGTATATCAGCCGCAACAGTTGCAATACGGGTACCTTTTCCACCAGCCATTATTACTACCTTCATATGTTTAATTCTAAAAATTATTCTTTTCCAAAAAACTTATCTTCCAGCATCAGACAGAGGCAATGATAAACAGGCAAATGTAACTCCTGTATCTTATAAGTTTCTGTCTCCGGAACTTGAATACAGACATCAGACATCTCTGATAATTTACTATCTTTCTCACCTGTCAGTCCGATTACTTTCATTCCTTTAGCTTTTGCTACAGTCGCCGCATACAGTATATTTTTACTATTTCCGGAAGTAGAAATACCAAGAAACACATCACTTTTCCTTCCAAATCCATTTACTTGTTGTGCAAAACAAAGTAAAGGTTCACAATCGTTCATATATGCAGTAGTCAGCGCTAAATGACCATCTAAAGCTATAGCAGGAAGCGCACCTTGCAAATTCTCACTCAACACCCTCCCCAGCTCTTTATTAACAGTAATCAATGCATCCGAATAATCTGTTTCCAATTTTCTAGGATTAACAAATCCCTTCATCAGCTCACCAACGATATGTTCCGCATCAGCAGCAGATCCTCCATTTCCTGCAACCAGAAGTTTTCCTTCATGAGTATAAGCCTCTTCCAGAATTCGATACGCTTCAACAATACAATCTCTAGTAACAGCCAGTTGAGGGTATCTTAAAACAAGAAGGTCAATGTGTTGGTATAGTCTTGTTTCTAAAATTTTCATATCTCAGATTAGTTATACTATAAATTATTCATCGAATGCACGCTATCTGTGGGATAGATTTTCCAGCCGTGAGCACCTCCGTCACTAAACTGAAACGGCATAACAAAACCAGTCATTTTTTTTAGAGCCTCAATTACTTCTTTCTTACGAGTCGGTTCAACGATAAACATTATAAATCCGCCACCACCAGCACCAGATACCTTGCCTGCTTTTGCACCAGCCTTCATTGCAACATCCATGGCTTCCTGAATTACAGGATTTGTTATATGGGATGCCATTTTCTTTTTATTCTCCCAACCTTCACGGAGTATATCTGCAAAACTATCTATATCACCTTTTAAAAGAGCGAGTTTCATATCCCTTGCACTCTGCTTTATTTTATGCATAGCTTCTATTGCGTCACTATTACCTTGCGAAGTATTTTTCTTCTGCTCATCAATTATAGCGGCACTGCTACGAGAAGCCCCCGTAAAATAAAGAACCATGGAGACCTCAAGTTCATCTATTATCCACCTTTTTATTTTCAAAGGATTAACAATAACCAAATCATTCTGAAGAAACTCCATATAATTAAACCCACCAAATGCAGCCGCATACTGATCCTGTTTGCCTCCGGATAACCCCAAATCTTTACGCTCTATTTCATATGCAAGACGAGACAACTCATAATCTCCAAGAGGTAAACTTAACCATTCAACAAATGCCTTCAATATACAGACGACCATTGTTGACGACGTGCCAAGACCTGACCCTGCCGGAGCATCGTTATAGGTTGTTATTTTGAAAGACTTCACATCAAAAACGTAGTCTTTCATTATTCTATTATAAACACCTTTAATAAGACTGGCATCACCATCAATTTCCAAATACTTTCCTAATGGATAACTTTTATGGCAACATACATCATATGCATTGATTACAATTTGATTATCATCAGTTTCTTCTATAGTACAATATGCATAAAGATTAATAGTTGCATTCAGTATCAAACCTCCATAAATATCACTGTATGGTGAAACATCCGAACCGCCACCAGCCAAACCTAAACGCAACGGAGCTTTACTTCTTATTTTCATTTTAGAATATATTTTGTTATTGGTCATTCTATAAAAAAACTGTTTTTACCAGTAAAAGAAAAACACAACTGAATTTTATTAAGTCATGATACGTGGTGATTCTCGATAACTTGAATAATTTTATCTGCTATTATCTCAAAATTATAATGGCAGTCTATGTATTGCCGTGTTTTAGCAACATCTGTATTAAGTTGCAACTTTAACATAAGCAATTCTGCCAATGCATTTACATCCCCCTCCTTGAAAAAGCTTACAGGAAGTTCTGAATACACTTCCCGCAACACAGGTAGATCCGTAATAATGGCATTTCCTCCAAGATATAAAGATTCTAATGGTGGTAATCCAAATCCTTCATAATGAGTTGGCAGGACTAAAGCTAATGACTGAGATAGAATATCATATAATTTATCGTTGGGAACAAATCCTGTAAATAGAACATTATTATTAGCACTATTCAACAAATTCATTACATTTTTATCTTTGGTCTTTATTTTTTTGTAGTCGCCCACTACTACCAACTTTATATCAAAGCCACGTTCATTGCTCTCATTAATGGCTTTAATTAGTATGTCAATTCCTTTATGTTTCTTTATGTTTCCTATATACACATAATATAAAAAATCATATACTCGTTCCTTTTTCGGAATATACCCTTTGATTTGTTTTGAAATAGCACTGAAAGTAACATGAATATCCTTCTTAGTATGAAAATGATTTCTTATTCTAGTAGCCGAAAATTCTGAAACCGTAAAAAGGGCTTCAGATAAATAAATTGCACGCTTATAAAAAGCCCATCTCAACAAAGTTCCCAAACGAGAGGAAAGCCCTTTTATATCAAGAAATATAACATCATGAATAGTACTATAAACAGGAACTCTGATTCCACCCGGTACATTTATATATGGACAATAAAAGGCATCACATTTATTTATTTCTTCTACAGGAAATGCAACACACTCTTTCAAAGAAAACTGCGATATCTCTGTAAGCAATAACTCTACATTAAATATTCCTCTGTATAAGCCTATTTGCCTTTCATGGCCAATCAAAAGATAATGATGTTGTTTATGCCTATTCACTAACATAGGTACAATATTCTCAATATATGTACCAATACCACTATTGCCTATAAGGCGAGCGTCTATTGCGATTTTCATAGAATCAAGAAATAAAACGTTATAACTGATGTAGATTTCCTTTTAGAATATCAAAAATTAGATTCATCTGTCTATAGCTTTGAATGATTCCTCAAAAATTCTGATCTTTGCTCTTGTCTTGTCACTTATACCCCACAATACATTCTCATACTTTGCAGCAGGGTTATTGTGCTGTACATATACCTGAGCAAACATAAAAGTGAACAATAGTCCTACAATAAATACTTTTGCTTTCGAATGGCACAGAACTGCTATTAAATATGGCATAATACACACTATCCCCATTGAAAACAGTATTGAAATTCTATCCCTCATGACTAATACAGAATTAAAGGCCATATTACTGCAAAGAAATAAGAAAGCCATATTTAGCATTATCAAATTCTTTTTCTTTAGTTTTGGATAATATACCAGAAGAAGTATCATAAGAAATAAACGGAAACAGAATCCAAAAGTAAAACCTGCATCAACAGCAGAATCAATATACCCTGATGAAATACGATCAAACTTCCCCCCCAATAACACACCTATCAAAATAATATTGTCAAAAAAAGATTCTATACCTACAACATAAAGTACTACTGAGATTATTGAAATTATCATACATATAGTACGATTATCTTTATTAATAAGCCAGTACAAAGGTAAAAAGAATAATGATGTCAGATGAAAAGAACAAGCAAGAAGGATTGACAACAAATACTTCCATAAACATCGATTCCTAATATATTTTATTGCCCAACAGAATATTAATATAGATTTAATATTTCTCCATAAATTCATTTGCACGCCATCCCAAAAAGGAATTAAAATAGCAAATGCGAGAATACAATACAATCTCGTTTCTCGCTTTAAAATTATATACAAAAGTATTACATCTATAAATGTCCATACAAATTGATAGAAGAAAGAACTATTCGAAAATTGATAGATAATAATATTACTTAATACATATCCGGGTTCGAATAATGAGGTAGTTCCAAATATAGAATCTTCCCTCCACGATGCTTCTTCAAAATAATCATGATACTGAAAGCAATCTGTAAATATATAGCCCCTTAATCCATAGAATAATAAATAAATCGCAATTACTAGATATTCATATTTTTTCTCAACAATAGCAACATCTTTATATCTCAAACGATTCCGATAAATTACTCTTTTTTTACTGCACTCTGCATAAATAAGAAGATATAATACAAATAACGCAATGTATGGCCAAGCAAATTGCATATTACGATAGATAATACATTAATCCATTTATTATATACTCCCAATTATATGTAGATAACTTTTCACCTTTCACAAATCTTGGGTTATTTACGATCTTTAATATAGCATCAATCCATGCTTCTGTTTCATATCCTTCTATTGTATGTCCGCCCTCAATATCACTTACAACTTCTATCATTGCCGAATTATGCGAGGTAAGTACCGGACAACCGCATTTTAAAGCTTCTAATTGTGGCATACCAAAACCTTCATTAAGAGATGTAGAAACAAAACAAGCTGCCATATCATATAAACAAGCCAAATCATCATTTGAAACATAGCCACAAAAAATAGTACTATCTTTTGGATAAGTAGGATTATTTACTATTTCAAAAATGTTTGAATCCTTCCATCCTCTTGCCCCTACTATGACTAATTGAAGTTTATAATCTTTATATAATTTAGGCATTAAAGACAATAGAAACGATAAATTTTTTCTTGGCTCTAAGGTACCAACAAATAAAATAAACCGATGATTAATACCTATTCTTTTAAGCATTTGTTGATGCTTTTCTTTGCTTATTACATTTCTTTTAAAAATGTTATCATCAACCGAACATCCAACGAATATGTTACGACATTTTCTTTCTCTAAAATATTTTTCAACCTGTAGTTTTGTATATTCTGAATTCGTCCAAAGATAATCCGCATTTATTATAGACCGTTCAAACAGTAATGAATTAGCTATTTTATTCCTCAATTGCATTGTATCTTTATATGCAATATTTACTACATCATGGACCACTATCAGCTTTTTTACTTGTTTAGGCAGAAAATATGGAATACACGGAACAGGGGAATAATATAAATCTATTTTATATTTTCTTATATAATAAGGAATACACAAAAGTAATAAGAATAAATTAGGTATAAAACCATAGAATTGGATGTTAATAAAATGTACATTTGCCGGAAAACAAGAAAAAGATATAGTTTCATCCTTTTTTTTAGGAACAAATACCCAAAAATTATTTTGAGGAGATTTATTAGCCCATTCCTGTAGGCTACACTTCAAGAAAGTCGAAATTCCAGCTGATTTCTTTGTAAAAGTACGTCCATCAACTAATACATTCATCTCGTTTTGCGATTAGTTCTTATAAATCGAAGAATTTTTTTTAAAAAATGCATTTTATATAACCAACCACCGATCATTCGTACAGCCGGATTATAATAATTAATCAGAAAGTCAATGTCAGAAACCATCCTATCAGGAAGCATTCCTTTAATCGATACCTCTAACTCTGCAAATGCCTTTTTCTCTTGTCCGCTAAGCCCCGGTTTTTCGCATAAAGCTATTTCTATGGGTATATCAACATAACTAGCGTTATCCATAATTAGTGCCTGAAAGAAAAAGACTGAATCTCCCACAATCTTTAAATCCGTTCTATACAAATTATCCTGAAATAGTTTCCTATTAATGAAGGTAGCTTGATGATTCAAACTTTTTTTCAGAAAGAATGCGACAGACAGATCTGTAGCTTTTGCAGGGATCCACTTTTGTCCTGACAAATATCCTATTCCAGAGATAACATCTATTTCTTGTAAGAAGTACGGGAGACATTTACTAAGTACTTTCTCGTTCAGAAATTGATCTCCAGCATTCATGAAAATCAAAAACTTCCCGGTTGCCTTTACTATGCCTTTATTCATTGCATCATATATCCCTTTGTCCGGCTCACTTATCCAAAAAGTTAATCTTTCAGCATATTTCTTTATAATATCAACAGTTCCATCTGTACTGTTCCCATCTATAATAATATATTCCAGATTCTTATATGTCTGGTTTAGAACAGACAACATGGTTTTTTCAATAGTCGAAGCTACATTGTAGCATACGGTAATTACTGAAATGATTGGCGCATCCATATTTTGAAGTTGCATTTAAAATACCATTACATTATATATGCAGACATATATTCCTTTTCGAGCATTCTTTATAGCTCCTTTCCTAAATATAAGAATAGGGAATCGTATCACTTTGCTAAGGGAAAACGTTATAAAATTATAATAAATAGTAGAAAATAAATTTATCCCTATTATTTTAAATTGCATTATACCGTCTTATTATTTGTTAGGAAGTATTTTCTATTTGCCTCTAATCTATACTTTTTACTACTTTACACGGATTTCCAGCAGCTATGCAATCGGGTGGTATAGATTTAGTAACTACACTCCCACTTCCTATTACACTTCGAGCACCAATAGTTACTCCTTTCAATATAATACAACGAGTCCCTATCAATACATCATCTTCTATCACAATAGGTGCTGTTTTGACCGCTGACATATATTTAGGTGTTGCTATTCTTTCTTCTACCCTCCTCATATGGTAATCTAAACTATGTGCATCTGAGTCCAAGAGAATACAGTCACCACCAATCTTTACATGATTCCCTATCGTGATACTTGAATTTGCCCATAAACAAGCCGAAGACATACCCGTACCATTACCAATCGTAATTTTAGAGTATGGAAGTCCTGTGCAAATACACCCACGAATATTGCGACACAGTGGGTTAAAAGCATCACCATTAGTATAAATAAAATCATCACCAATTGTAATCTTACTCCCTGGTGCCTTATTCAAGAAAAATTTAGTATACACTTGCATATTACGTCCAAACTTCACATCATTAAGCCAAAACTTAAAACGATTGAAGTAGATATAATAAATCATTCGGAAACGACGGGGAATACGAAGTAATTTTGCAATATAATATTTCATCATTATATAGTATTGTTTGATATTATAATAAACTTAATAATCATCCCTAATAAACGAACCAAAGAAGTTAATTCTGACATTATATCACTGTTTATTTAAAGCTTTCTAATCAACCGAGCAGGTATTCCCACATATATTCCATTTTCTTCAGTATCCTCTGTAACTAAAGTCCCTGCACCTATAATACATCCTTTCGCAATAGTAACGCCAGGCATTATTGTCACATTAGCACCTATCTAACATCCATCCTCTATACGAATAGGAGCATTTATTCCTTTACCAGCACGATGCTCAATAGGTCCTATCTCATGCGAAGCATTAATAAATATTGTTTTAAAAGCAATTGACACACCATCACCGATAATAATATCATTGCTCAGATCAAGAAAGCATGAATAATTTATAAATGAATTTTGTCCTAAAGTAAGTTTGCCTTTCGCTACTCCAAGAAAACAATGAGGAAAAACTACCCCTTTCACATTGTGACCTAACCAATTGTATATTAGTCTCCGACATAGAGAAGGTGTAATACATAGGCATGCAATATCATTTTGAAGAATATTTCTCAAATAATGACTGAATCTATTCCATTTCTCTTTAAATACAATTGCTAGTTTTCCCATATTATTGTTACCCATTAATATAACTTTGTACATATTTCATTACTATATCCTTCCATATTGATTCACTCTTTTGCCTTACAGAACGCACCTCATGACACATTCTAATATACAAGTTAACATCCTGATAAGAGCGAATTATAGCATCCGCAAACGTATCAACATCATTAACATCAACTAAGAGACCAGTCTTTCCATCTTCAATTGTTGTTGTAAAAGCAGGAACTTTTGTCGCAACAATAGGTTTATCAAAATTAAATACAGTTTGCGTTATACCTGTCTGAGATGATGAAAGATATGGACAAACAACAATATGACATTTTCTAATCAGCGTAGAAATCTCGACGTTTTCTATCCAACGATTAATTACAATGAAATTTTTCTCTTTCTTTATTGTTGCAAGACAATCTACATTGCCACCACCAGCTACCACTATTTTTCTTGTAAATCCTCTATCCATTAATACATGAGCAGCTTTAAGCAATACATCCAGTCCTTTATAATTCACAATAAACCCATAGAAAAGAACATAATCGGTTTCTCCTTTAAGCTCAGGTATGTCAATCTCATTATATTCCAAGTAACCTGTAAATAGCGAAAATGGTATGACAGAATATTTTAAAGTTTTTTTATCTGCTAATCTTACCAAATCTTCAGCTGTTTTTTGGCTAAAAACATTAATAGGGATCTTCTTTTCGATAAGATAAAGAACAGTATCACTAAGCCTATCACCAACTTGATGATTCACACAAACCTCATGAACTGAGTGAACGACATTAACACCTTTTGAGCGCAAAATAACAGAAAGAAAGGCTGTTGACTTGTTTTGACCAATAACATTTACAAAATCATATTTTTGTTTTATAATTCGTCTTGCAAGTTTTACATAATATAGCACCAAAATGGGATTGATGAAACATCTTATTCCCATTGAGGATAACTCAACAACTGATATTTGATACATTGAGAAATATTTATTTCTAGCAAATGGAATAAATCTTCTCAAGCCATCATAATCAAAGGACCTGACAGGAACTATAGAAAATAAGCCCCCCCTAAGAGACAAATCAAAAGTTTCAAATGACGCACTCTTTTTCCTCGGAATAAGATGATAAAAATCCACCTTATAACCTTGATTAAGAAAAGCTTCTGCTAAAGAAGTCGTTGAACCTCCAAACGCATTTACAATAATAGCGATTCGTTTCACATTCTAATAATTACTTTTTTGTCCTAAACAAAACAAACGTGTCCATTTCCACTTTTTACATACACAAATCAGCACCCAACTTATTAGTGTCATCATTATAAAAATGATAAAAACTCCACACCATCTTAAAACCTCTGATCCAGAGAAGTATTGATAAACCACGTATCATGAAATATATCGACAATTAAATCATTACGAAAAGGTCTAAGCATCATAGCATGGAATAAATAAAAAGAAAGGGTATATCTCCCCATTTTACTAAATAGCGTATATTTACCATTATAATTCAAAAATAGACCTATCATTGCTACACCCAGTATTCCTGCTAATAATTGACGTTCAAACCATAGTTCTAGTTTATTAAGTGACAGTAAATCAGTGAAATTACAAGCATAAAAACTACTTTCTCTATATACATAAACACCACACCACCAAAATATTACAAATATTAATATACCCAACAGTAATAACATGGGAAAAATTATGCGCTTAGGTCTATCAAAAATACCATATTTTTTACACAACAACCCAACGGCATAGTATGTACACATCTCCCCCATCCAAACTTTATTCACCCAAATAAAACATAAAAGAAATAGAAGAACAGACACCCCCAACATATGCTGTTTCTTAATAGAATAAACAGCAAAATGTATTACAGCAAACCCTATCATAAGATATAGAATCATATTCAGAAACCAAAATGGTGAAAAAATAAAATTTGGGGTTAATCCAATCACACAGAATGTCACTACGGGTAAAAGTATACGAATAACGCTTTTCTTCACGAAGTCAATCAACTCCCTCCATTTTGTAATTTTATTAAATGTATTCAAATTTGAATACCCTGAGATAATCACGAACAATGGCATATTAAATGCTACAATAAAATGCTCTATTATTTTCCCTGAGAGATCCATATTGGTCTTAATCACTATAGTCATCACATGACCCAATATGACACAAAGCATAGCAAACATCTTTACATTATCAAGCCAAGCTATACGTTGCCCTCTATTTAAAATTTGATCTGTAGGCATTTCAATTATTCGACTATTATTCAAAATGAGATATCTTAGTTTATAATAAAATACAATCTAATTTACCAATAACAACCTCCCTCGATTTTATCCGCCCCTTGTGGTTTCTCTTTTTTATCAGGACGAATCCAATACTTATTAATATATTTTCGGTACTCAGGTTCTGAATCAAGCCAACGCTTTCCATATACCCCAAAAAGCATTTGAGTCATGCTAGCAAGATGTACAGCCTGTTTTCCTTGTCGTTTTACATGTGCAGCTAAACACATTCCATAGGCTCCGCAACCTATTAATGCTATATCATAATCACACTTATCTATCTCGTCCTTCATATATTGAAGAGCTTCAAACCAATCTTTAAAACGTGAATCTTTAGCATCAGCTTGCGTTTGAACAGCCTTCACTAAGATAAGTTCTTTAAACTCAGGAAGTACATCTGGATTTTCAAAAAGATGTTCTCTATTATTCTCATATTGATATTTTATAGACTCAACAAAAGGATGAACTACAAGTACTTTTTTCCCCTTCAACACTTTAGACCAAGGATTATTCCAACTAAAAGGTGAAAAATAGCCATCAATATTTACTCTTTTAAGACAATTCATACTTTGAGCAATATATTTTTCCTCATAGATATAGCTGCCCAATACATCTACTTCTTTAATATCTTGGATCATCAAACGATACCAGCGAAGTCCCAAATCTAGATCATAAGGAAAAAAGCCGGCATTTGAACACAAATTCGTAAGTGCTCCCTTATAGTTTATGGTCACATTATTATAGTGAAGATAATCATTAATAATTTCTTTAGTAAGTCCTGTAGTTTCATCAATATGCCGAGCTACCAAGTTACTCAATTCTACTGATCCAAATTTTGAAATCATTGCAGGTTGCCCTGATGCCAAAAGTTCATAAACATAATCATTGGCTTCTTGATCAAGTAAATCACAATAACCGCAATATCGCAACTCATAATGATCGTTGTGATTACATAACCTATTAGCATATACTGATAAAATCCTATTCAGTAACCTGTTGTTTCTAATTTTCATAATAATATATATATATATCAATCATTGAGAAAATTCAAAAATGCATCACTTTTTTTACGCCAATCAGTAATTAAAGTAGATACCTTTTGCCAATTAATCGGTCGGTTTATAGAGACCTCAATGCTATCTTCACAATTAAGGATTCTATCTTCCAGCCCTAAAGTGCTGAGTAAAGAACTCATCCTTGTATTCTGATTAGCTGAAGAACCTCTTTGCAATATGCATAAGAAAGGTTTATGATGAATGATAGCAAATACAGTACCATGAAAAGTATTGGTTACAACACAACGAGCCTGTTTATAATAAGACAGCCACTCCGTAGGACTAGGGTACACCAAATCTTTATTACAAAATAAATATTCAGATCCCTGAACTGCACACACTTTCAGATCGCAATTAGTCTTTAGAGCATAATCTTTGAGTTCATACCAATGTACATCATTTTTAGATCCTACATTTAGTAAATAAGCAAAAATATAGGGATTCTTAATATACAACTGTCTATGAGGATAATCATCCTCATCAAGCAGAAAAGTTGGATCCAAAAGATGAGTTGCTTCTACTTTCATTCGCCTACATATTTCAATTCCATTTTCCTCTCTTATTGAAACATGAGCAAATTGTCTTATCCAAGGAGCAATCTTTTCAAAATGTTCTTGAGTTATCTCTCCTTTGCCAAAACTCGCAGCATAAGCAATTTTCTTACTGTTATCATTAACAAACGATAAAAAACATTCTGGCTGAGTTCCTCCCCAAACTTGATCAGACCCGGTGATATAATAATCTGCTATCGGATAGGAATCTGCTTCTGATTCTTCTGTATAAGTCTGCACAGACATATTTAGATAGTCTCGACAAAATTTTAAGAATGTACGATGACATCTATATGAAGATAAATAGATAAGTGGGTGACGAAGCAACAACTTGACATTATCCAGTCTAGTTCCTTTCCATCTTTTATAAAATTCCCATTTAATCCAAAAAACATAGTTATTTTTACGAGTAAGATACTGTTGAAGAGCATAATACTGAAGTAAAGCTCCATAATTGTTAGCTACTTTAATCCATGCCCATGAGGATATTACAGCAATTCTATTCATCTAAGCAATTTTCGATAATTGTATATTTGAAATTTCACATGAAATAGGTCTATTGTGAGAATCTTCCCAAAGGATTAATGCAAGACTATCCCCTTTACATATTTTTATTTTTTCTGTAATAGAAAGTAAACACTTACCGTTGACATATAAAGAATAAACTCCACTATCAACTATTAATTTCACGTGATTAATAATATCAGCACTAAATATATAATCAAAGGATTTTTCAAATAATATAGGGAAAAAACTACCTTTCTTTATACAATCAAACAGAACTTTCGTATTCTCAATAATCAAAAATCTATTCCTTTCTTTAATACCTTTATAATTAAAGGCCAACTGAAATTCGTGAACTATTTGATTAATAGAAAAATCAAATTCTATCATCAAATTCTTAGCTTCAGGATTAAAAATAAAAACTAACCAATTCTCTCCATCATTTTTTTGAGATTCAACCTTGATAGTATCATTATTACAATAAGAAAACTTTGACTTGATTTTCATTTCAAGCCCCTTAAAAGAAAAATAATCTAAAATTTCTTCACTATATTCATCCATGTAGCCAACTGTTGATAGATCAATCTTTTCATGTTTAGAAACCTCTGGATACCTTATGTAGAAACCCTTACTTATAGAATAATTCATTTTAATAAGAGGCCATATCGCCTTCTCCCAAAGAATCCTTAGCCGCCTTCTTATACCTTCTGTAAACACTTTAATCATCGATTTATATAATCAAGCTATGATTTACCTAGAATTACTACTCCGCTTTCTGATGAAACTATTTAGTTTTAATATCAATACTAAATAAAAATTATACTTATGCAGATATATAATAGAAACAATTATTCTATGGATAGACCGAGAAAATTGAAATAACGTACTTCAGATTCCACGCAATCTCCCCAATAAATAAAATCTTAAAACATCTCTAAAATTACAACTGTAATACAAATGAGCAAATCTTGTCTTAACCATTACTTTTATTCAATTTAGCTTTTACTATATTTACAATCCATATACGCTCATACTTTGTTAATCCAACAAAGCAAACAGATACAATACAAATCAATAACACTAATAATATCACTCCTACCGCTTGTAAAAGATTCAATCTCATTTGACTAAAATAAAGAGACAATATCAAAGGAATTACATAAGCTAACAATGAGGGAACTATTACTAAATTTATATATGACTTAATTTTAAAAGATTCTATTAAACGATTAACTGCATCAAGTTGGACAACCAATCCTATAATTGAGAAAAAAATTAAAGTCCATAGATAAGTTACAACATCTCCACCACACTTATATATAGTATATACAGCAGGCAGAGCCATTATTTTAATCAAGCCATTAGACAATTGAAATCTTTTCACATTCCCTGTTGCTTGAACAATATTCTGCAGTGTCCCTGAAAGAGAATTACACTGCATATAAATCAATGAAAGAAGGCAGAAATTCCACGACAATGGTGGAGGAGTAACAAGCCATACCTCTAACACAAATTCCAATATGCTTATTAAAGGCAAAGAAAGACACATAAATAAAAGGAATCCCATTTTTGAACTTCTAAAACTTAAATCTAACATCTCTTTGACATTACCAGTAGCATAAGCTGCAATAATTGGTGGTACTGTTGGAATAATGAAATTATATAAAAAAGAAGATACCGCAGCCTCTACAGAAGATGCAATGCCTCGTGCAGCATTATATATGGGGCCAAAAAACATATTGATAAGTATATTCATGCCTTGATTATTAAAAGTCCAAGCCAAGTTTCCTATCAAGCTCCATCCTGTATAACTCAATAATTCCTTAAAAAGAGAAGACGACCAATAGCGTATATAATGACAATTAGAAAAATAGTGAATACAATAAAGTTGATATATTAAAGCAGTAAATACTACAACTACCATCATAAGCCCCCCATATGCTATTAACTTATCTTCAAAACAATATTTTATAATAATCACAACTCCTAATTTCAGCAAAACTTCCACAATACTTATATAAGCATAAACATTCATCCGTTCATGCCCATAAATAGAAGCGTTGTAAGGAACTTGAATGACTGAAACCAATAAAGATAAAATAGAGAACTGCATCACCCAAAAAGCAGATGTCATTCTATCAGTTGGAATAACCAATTTATTATAGAATAACCATAGTCCTATCGTCTCGCAAAGTACAAATATTGCCAAAGCAATAATTATATGTACATTCAGTAACATGGAGAACATCTTTATCTGTTCTTCAGATGAATCCTTCTGAATGCCATAAGTTATATATCGTTGGCTGGCCTGTGCTAATGCTGAATTGAGAAAACCAAACATCACCACCATACCTCCCACAACATTATATACTCCATAATCCACAATACCTAAAGCATTGAGAATAATACGAGATGTATACAATGACACCGCCATGATAAGCATCATACGGATATAAAGGAACAATGTATTCTTTGCTATTCTTTTTTTATTTGATATAGAATATTGTGATGACATATTCTAAAAAATCGACTTTATAATCCTTATGTAAACCTATTAATAGTTTTTATACGATACAACCATATTCAGTCATTACATCACTTTGAAAAGATGATTCGTTTAATATGACTCTTGACCATCTGCTTATAAAATTGTAATTTAGCAGAATATAAATATAAACTTATACCCCACCAGGATACATTCTTTAATGTAAAATACCCCTCATGCCAAGTAATATCGAATGGTATATCTTTTGAGAAAAGATACTTAAAACGAAAAGGAAATCTTATATTTGAAATCGTTTTATCACCATCCATATCGTCATCATTCAAATGTCCTAGTAATACTGCATCATCGTAAAGTGGATGACATAGCATATTAAAATAACCATGAAATCCAGCCATATCCAATGAAATACCAACATGGTTAGTATAATCACTTACAAATTCTAATGCATATTTTTGAATATTAGCTATCTTTCCCCAATCCTTCTGTTCTGTACGAGAAGCTTCACATAATACCTCTATTTTATTTTCATGCCTATAAAGGCGTATTGAAGTTCCATTAGGTTCAAACATCAAATGTTCCAACAATAAACAATTAGAATGAAATCTCGTTTTACTAAACTCACTAACACTACTTTCTGTAAGCCATGCCCTACATTTCCCTTTCAACAATTCTTCGCATTTTGGCGTTTTTATAAATTGAAGTCCTAATATATCACATTCTTTTCCCTTAGATAATAAATAATCTGTCAGCATAGATTGCCCATTCCCATTAATACTGTTGTTTACAAGACCTACAGACCCTTCAAAAAGTCCCAATGACATAAGATATTCATCAAGTAATGCACATTGCTCCTCAATCATCTCCCTCTGATATTCAAAGAGAGAAACTAATATTTCATTGTACTTCCCTGATTCTAACTCTTTTAGAGTTACTGTTTCATGAAATCTATCAAATCCTGTACGTAGTACTACAAAATGCTTTGCTGATTCATAATCGCTTATGTAAAGTAAGTCAAAAATTAGTTTCCAGTCATATATTAAACGTCCAACCTTAGCTTTCATAAAGTACTCGCAAGCATTATGCATACTAAGCAAAGGTAATCTTAAAACATTTTTATTCAATCGAATATACTTCAAATCATGAGCCTCTTGAGGATACATCTTTTCATAGACCTTTTTAATAAAAAAACCTTCGCGTGCAACAAAAAAAAGTTTATGAAGATTATTTTCTTTTCTAATCGCATGTAACCACTGACAGAAATCCACAATAAGAGGACCTAAAATGGTATATCCTATTCGCTGTTCGGAATTTAAAGATTCTCTATTCGAACAATAACGGGACAACAAACTAAATAAATGATCTTTTCCTAAAGATGTATCACATTGTTTAACCTTTATATATGGCAAAACATTAGCCTCGTTAGATAATCTTAGTAAAGAAGCTATACCCTTTATTTGAGGCATATTAATATCATTATTAAGGTCATCCCCAATATGAATGAGTTGAGTTGGTTTTATATTTAATTTTCTAAGGACAACAGCAAACAATTCACTTGTTCTCTTAGTTACTCCTTCTTCTCCTGATATATAAAGATAATCATAATCTACCCCAATTTTAGCTAAAATTGTATCTAATACCCTTCGTGGCAAATACATATCCGTGATTATAACTATCTTCTTCCCATTATCTCGACACCACTTCCAAACCTCAATCATAAGTGGATTACTTATACAATTATCAATCTCGCATTTTTCTTCTAAAAAACGCAATCTATTTCTTTCTTCTTCAGAGTATTCTGACAAATACTCGAATATCATATCCATATTAACTTCATTTCTCCCCCAAACATTTCTTGCTTTAATTTCAGCATCCATACGTTGTTTTGGGTACAAAGGAAGACTAATACCATACTGTTCTTCATACAATTTAGCAACCATTTGATGTATCATCCTAAAATCGGATACTGTACGAAACATCAATGTATCAAATATGTCAAAAGAAACATAGGTGAACGGAACAAGCTGTTCACAATAATTAGATAAGTAACTTCTCAAAATCAGGCAATATTAACGAGAATAATATCAAAACACATTAAATCTCAATATGCATTCTTCTCTCCAACAATCACATTTGCTATAGTCTTATAAATAATATATAAATCAAGTAACAATGTCCAATGTTCCATATACCAGATATCAGACTGAACACGACCTTCCATTTGAGACAGTTCTTTCGTTTCACCACGAAAGCCATGGGTTTGTGCCCAACCTGTTACACCAGGTTTGATAAAATGACGCACCATATATTTATCAATCAATCGCGCATAAGTCTCTGTATGAGCCAACATATGAGGGCGAGGTCCAACTATAGACATTTCACCTTTAAAGACATTAATAAATTGAGGAAGTTCATCTATGTTAGAACGTCGAAGGAAATTTCCAAATTTAGTCTTTCGGGGATCATCGGCTGTTGCCTGCTTTTTGTCTGCTTCATCATTCACTCTCATAGAACGAAACTTATAGCATTTGAATTCTCTGCCATTCAATCCTGTCCTCATTTGTTTGAAGAATATTGGACCGGGAGAAGTCAATTTTATAATAGTTCCCACAATTAGGTAAATAACAGGAAAAATAGTAACCAGAAAAATACCGGATAACATAATATCAAATAGCCGTTTCAAAAAACGATTTTCCACTTTACTTAAAGGTTCATATCTCAAATTCAAAATTGGCATATTACCAATCATACTATGCCAGATACATTGGGGAAATCCCTTACAAACATTAGGAACACCATGAAAATAAAGCAAATGGTTCTCGCAATAGTTTATAATAGGAACATTATAATGTCCCTCATCCATTGCCAAAGAACAGAATACATGTTTTACGGATGTTTTTCCGGACATAAAATCAGCAAAATTGTCCGGATTACCAAGATAACGGCATTTAGAGGAGAAAGTCTCATTCGGAGTAACATCAAAATAACCAACAACTTCATAAATGGCGGCCAAAGAACTTTCCATTTCCTCATATAATGTATGCATATTATCTCCTCCACCTATAAAAACAGCGTAACTTTTATGTTTACCTTTTGCACAATAATCAATCAGCAAACGACGGATAATAATGCGGTAAACGCTTAATACAACAAAAAGGATAAAAAAATAGATAATAAAAAATAGAGGAGAGATTATGGAGATTCCGCTAAAAGCCATGATACACGCCCAAAAAACCGAAAAGATGATAATATTCTTCAGCACACGTACCACAAGCTGATCAGCACGAATCGCCCGGCTATTCCATGCTCTACCCCGGGACGCCGAGCATGCCAAATAACAGAGACTTAACGAAGTCATCATCCATGAAACTCTGCAGGAAAAAGGTAAAGACACAAATGCTTCTTCCCAAAAGAAAAGGAGAAAGAACAAACACAAGTTCAGAATAATCAAATCTCCCAATACTGCAATAAACTCTACGACTTTATTTATTTGACTGGTTGTTGATACCATATCACATTAAATATTGATTTTAGGCACGGATTTCTTTGAACTTATTCAGAATATCTTCTCCAAATAACTTCCAAGAGATAACAATACAAACTGATAGGAAGATAAAAGCTAAAACATATATTTTTCTACTGGTTCCCGAAGGATATAATGGGATAACCGCAGGCTCTACAACAGCAAAGACAGGTTTTTCTTCCTGAACTTTGGCTCTGGCCACCTGAAGTTGATTAGCAACCTGACTATAGACTTGATAGGCAAGACTCATGTCATTCTGCAAGCGTTCCTGCTCGGCACGAACACTTTGCAAAATTATATTATCATGAGAATCCATATAGTCAGCATATTTCTTCTGGGCATCGTAATATTCCTGCTGACGCTCTTTAAACAATCTCTCCAAATAAAGACAATCTTCTTTTGCTTTGGTAGTACGATAATCTATGATATATTCCTGCAATTTCCTTACGACAGAATCTGCAACTACTGCGGCAACTTTCGGATTTTGGAAAGTCACGGAAACTGTAGTCATTGAGGTTTTCTTATCTACGGAAGCTATAATCTTTTTCTTGAGTGATTCAATCTTTTGTAATTCCTTTCCAGATAATTCGATTGCACCCTGATTTGCCTTTTTTGAAATTATTAATTCAGAATCTTCTTCAGCAAATAATGACTTCACCCCACTTATTATCATACCTGGAAAACCGATCACATACCCCCACCAAGGAGAAGATTCTTCATCCAAATATGAACTTAAAGATATTTCCTCATCCCCTGATACGGGAACCTTCATATTAGAAAGTTCCAACAAAAAAGGAGTAGAAGACACAATATCAGCAGACAAAGAAGCATTCAAGGCATCAGTACCTTCATTCATAGAAACTCCACTTCCCAAAAAAGAAGCGGCTAAACCGGATAAACCGCCGCCTTTAGAACCTCCCATTTCAGGAGAAAGAGTAACTCCAACCGTATATTGTTTGGGAATACTTATTGCGACAATAATACCAACTACCAAACCGATGCCGGCAGCTTTGTAAATTGTCTTACGAATGCCTATAATCTTACGAAGAATACCTATTAAATCGATTTCGATTTCTTCATCATTATGATTATTCTGTTTCTGCTTTATGTCTTTTTCTGGTGTCTGTTCTATCATAGTGAGTTAAGATATAGTCGTTATTTCTTAATTAAGTTGGCAATAGAAGCAATCATCAACCCCAATGAACTAAAAGAGGTGGCATAGCCCAATATATCACCCATATTAGTCCGTTTCTTCACTTTACTAGGAACAATTATCTCACAACCGGGTTCAATCTGTTTCTTGCCACTACCCTTCACCTTAGTCACCTGACCATTCATATAAACAATGAACTTCTTAC
>ERZ894232.125-NODE-125-length-106876-cov-52.417858_pt1 | contig 106876 bp, 89 predicted proteins | sample MGYA00380296_ERZ894232 | MGnify/ENA primary metagenome ERZ894232 (study PRJEB32331, sample SAMN06328433) | human gut metagenome | biome: human gut microbiome; feature: stool | host: Homo sapiens | collected 2014-08-14 ...
GCAAGCCGGACAGCCCACTCACCTCCCCGTGATTTGTAGTATACCGAGTTCCCTACAAGAAGAATTATAAAGAAAAAGTAGGCTCAGGCAACCATTTTCATAACGTTTTGTGCCTGAGCGAAGCGAAAGGAATGAATATAACGATGAACAGCAGACAGAATAGAAGACAGAAGAACAGACAGAAAAAGAGAGAAAAACCGAAACGCCTGGCAGGGGACAAAAGAAGAGAAAACAGAAAGAGAACCGAAAAGCGGGAGGAAGTCAGCGCTATTGGGCGTCTGACCAGGGAAATGATGAGCGACGTGATGGAGACGGCGTTAAAAAAACCTATCCAGACAGGCGAGTTCAGAAAACGCCCCGTGGAGCCGGCCTGGAGATGTCCGGCAGGATACGTTTACAGACTGGTGGAGCTTGATACCTGTACTATGGAATATCTGACGCCTGAGGACGCGGTGACCGGGCGGGTGATCCTGCAGCTTCACGGAGGCGGCTATATCGGCCCTATGAAAAATATTTACCGCCGCTTTGCAGTCCGCTATTCGAAGCTAAGCTACGGGGCAGACGTGCTGAGCGTGGACTACCGGGTGGCGCCGGAACATCCATTTCCTGCGGCTCTTGAGGACGCTGCGGCCGCTTACCGGTGGCTTCTGGAGGAAAAGGGCTACGAACCGGACAAGATCGTGGTCGCAGGGGACTCTGCCGGAGGAGGGCTGGCCCTGTCCCTTATTATGTATTTAAAGGATCAGAAGCTTCCTCTTCCAGGGGGAATCATCACCATGTCTCCCTGGACAGACGTGACGCTCAGCGGGGAATCCTATGAGAGCAACTATGAGATCGATCCGCTGTTTGGAAATTCCAGGGAAAATATGCTGTATCAGTGCAGCTACATCGGGGATGCAGACCCGAAGAATCCTTACCTTTCCCCTCTGTTTGGAGATTTTTCAGATCTTCCCCCCATGCTGATGCAGGCGGGGGAGTACGAGGTGCTGTTAAGTGATACGCTGCAGGTGTCGGAGAAGGCGAAAAAGGCAGGCGTGAAGGTGCGCACCTCTATTTACGCCGGCATGTTCCACGTCTTTCAGATGGGCCTGGACCTGATTCCAGAGAGCCGGGAAGCCTGGGAGGAGGTTGGAGAATTTCTGAGGATTATTTACGGAATTCAGAGAACAGATGACGGAAAGCCGGTGAAAAAGGTGAAAAACAGAAGGCCTGAGGCGGATGCGAGGGCCAGGGAGCTGTTAAAGGCCATGATACGAGGAGAGCTTTCAGGCGGCGGAAAGGAACAGGAAGGAGAAAAGCAGTGAAAATTACAGTAATTGCGGTAGGAAAAATTAAGGAGCGTTTTTTTGAGGAGGCTATCGCAGAGTATTCCAAACGGCTTTCCAGGTACTGTAGGCTGGAGATCATCCAGGTAGCGGATGAGAAGACGCCGGATCGGGCCAGCGAAGCAGTGGAAAGGCAGATTAAGGACAAGGAGGGGGAGCGGATTTTAAGCCATGTAAAGGACAGCGCTTATGTGATAGCTCTGGCAATTGAGGGGAAAATGCTGGATTCCGAGGCGCTGGCAGAGAAAATAAACTCCCTGGGCCTTAGCGGAGAAAGCCATATCCAGCTTGTCATCGGCGGCTCTCTGGGGCTGTCTAAGAAGGTGATGGATCGAGCTGATTTTGCTCTGAGCTTTTCTAAGATGACTTTTCCACATCAGCTGATGCGGGTGGTGCTGCTGGAGCAGATTTACAGAAGCTTCCGGATTATTGAGGGGGCGCCGTATCACAAATGATGAAGCGGATGGTATGTTTTGGAGATTCCAATACCTTTGGCTATGACGCCGGTTCAAGGCTGGGGAGACGGCTGGATGCGGGGGAGCGGTGGCCTGAGGTATTTGCAGAGCTGACGGGCTGGGATACGGTCAACGAGGGCATGAACGGGCGGGAGATCCCCGCAGGCTGGTTTCTGGAACGGTTTGACAAAATTTTGGAGGAGGACGCCCCCTTTGACGTTCTGGCGGTGATGCTGGGAACCAACGATATCTTAAATTCCTTTCAGCCGGACGCCGCGGAGGCGGGGCGGAACATGGAAGCGTTTCTTCTGCACGCGCTGAACCATCCGCAGATTCAGGGAGAGGGGAAAAAGATTCTTCTCATCGCTCCTCCTGGGATTGACATAGGAAGGTATGGAGAAGAGGAGGAGATCTTTGACAGGGAGGCGAAGGCCCTGGGGCCGGTTTACAGGCAGATCGCAGAAAAACTGGGCCTGCAGTTTGCCGATACCTGGGACTGGGAGATTCCCCTGGCCCACGACGGAGTACATTTTACAGGAGAGGGGCAGAAACAGTTTGCCAGGAAGCTTTTCGAGAGTCTGGTCAAACAAAAACTCCTGTGATATACTCCTGACAGAAAAATGAAATGAGAAACAGGGGAGGAATGAAACGCCCATGGCGCAGGAATATTACTATGGACAGATGAACCGGGAGGAACAGGAGGCGTACCGCGGCATGTTCGCCGGGTTCTGTGAAATCGCTTCGGAAATTTCCGTAAGGAGACTGGACAACCGTCAGCTGTCCGACGTCTTCTTCAGACTCCGGCTGGATCATCCGGAGATTTTTTATGTGGAGAGTTTTCAGTACCGGTTTACAGAGGACTCCCAGTATGTGAGAATGAAGCCGTCCTACATGTTTGAAAAAAAGAAGATAAAGGAACATCAGAAGGCGCTGGAGGGCAGAATCAACCGCTTAACACGGCAGGCCCAGGGGAAGACGAAGGAGGAGGCGGAGCAGTTTATCCATGATTTTATCTGTGAAAACGTCACCTACGACAAATTAAAGAAGCAGTACTCCCACGAGATTATAGGCCCTCTGCAGCAGGGGGTGGGGGTGTGCGAGGGAATCGCAAAGACCGTGAAAATCCTCTGCGACCGTCTGAATATCGAGTGCATCATCGCTGTCAGCGAGGCTGCTCCCGATCAGGGCATCAAGTACCGGCACGCCTGGAATGTGGTGAAGCCTGGGAAAACCTGGTATCACCTGGACGCTACCTTTGACAACTCTCTGGGCAGATATGGGGCCGCCCGATTCGATTATTTCAATCTGGGGGACAGGGAACTGTTCAGAGACCACCAGAAGCTTCTCTATCCCGTTCCGGCCTGTCCAGACAGCGGCAGCTTTTATTACAGAGAGCAGAGACTTTCCCTGACCAAGGAGGAGGACGTGGCCAGGCGTCTGAAGACGGCGCTCAGGAAAAAACAGCCTTATTTCGTATTTCACTGGAGAGGCGGAAAACTGAACCGCGAGCTGGTGCGCTTCTTCTACGAGGAGGCCTGCCGGACGGCGGAGGAAAAGGGAAAGTTTGCCGCTCTCTCGGTGAACGTGCCCCAGTCTGTGATTGAAATTGCCATCAGAGACAGACAGGCGGAGAAGGAGATCCAGGAAGAGGAAGCCAATGAGGGAGAGCTGACAGAACAATAGCGCCTGGGACGGCGCGCAGGAGGAAGCTATGAGATTTTTTACCAAAAAAAGGAATGCGCCCAGATATGAAGCGGGGGAGCTTTTCTTCTGCCGGGAGGCTCAGGGAAGACAGATAGCAGACCGGATCTCGGAGATGATAAAGAGTCCATATGAAAAAGAGGGCGGCGCCGTCCGCTTTCAATGCCAGGGCGTAGAGTTTTCCTTTGCAGCGTTCGGAATAGAGGACGAGGGAGAGGCCCGGATCTATGCCAGGCAGGAGCTGAGCGGGGTGAAGGGATATCTGCGGAATCTGAAAACGGCGCATGGAAACGTAAAACGCCATCTCCTGTATACAATCGGACAGTGCGGGAGCGTAGTCCGGGTTCACTATTCTTTCAGCCGGAAAAGTGAGAGAGCGGACAGGGAGAAAATCCTTCTGGCCGAGAACAGGATGAACGAGATTCTGAAGGAGCTTCGGGGCGTCCGGACCAAAGGAGGAAGCGCCCTGGCAGGGCCGGACGGCAGAATGATCCTGGATGACAATGGAAACAGCAAGGTAAAGAACTATCTTCCTCTGCTGGAGGAGAGAAGCCAGGAAGAGGGGCCGGAAGAGAAGGCTTTCCTGAAGGAGGCTCTGGCCAGGCGGAAAAAAAGCGTGATGCAGCTGAGGCGCCGGCAGATTTATACGCCTCTGTCCCTGCCTGTGATAGAGACGGAGAGGGAGGCTGACAGAAGAGCAAAACATCAGATCTGCGGGAGAGCCGCCGCGCTGCTGACCGTATCCCTCTATTCCGAATGTCTTCTGGGGGAGGGAATGACTCCTTCTGAGGCGGGAGCCTTTGTACGGGACATTGCAGGGCGATTCCGGGCTGAGGAATTTTTTTCGCCGTCTGAGAAGGCTTACCTGAGGGACGGCTGCCCGGATTACAGGACGCAGATTCAGTTTTCCTGGCAGTATGAAAACCTGTATGTGATGGAGTGGGCGCTGGGCCTGTTTGAAAGGCTGGACTGGCCGGAGAACATCTGCAGTGTGGAGGAATGCGCGGCAAAAATCAGGGAGTTTTGCTCGCTGGAGGAATTTGAGCGCAGCGTCAGCCTCCGTCCGGAACGGGAACTTTTAGACGCGGCGGATCTGTACTACCGCCTTCACTGGGCCTGCCGGGACGCGGCGGCCAACGGTTATCCGCTTCCGGAAAAGGTGCTTCCAGAGGCAGCCGCAGAGAGACGTCGCGGGCTGTTCTGGGCAGCCGGCTGCAGGACGGCGCCGGGAGAGGATCCGGAAAAGACGCCGGGAGGGACGCTGGAGGGAGACGGCTGGGATCAGACAGATTTGACAATTTAACAGAAAAATTAAGATAAACTTTATTGTTTTCATGAATTATTTATTGTATAATAGCATATAATCAATGCAGAACGTCGAATGCCGTCAGCCGCGGCAGCGGGAGAACCAATCTTTTGGGGTGAATTGGCAGGCCTTGTCATAGGAAACCTTCTTTTCCGAATCCGTCAGCTAATCTCGCAGACATTGGAAGGATTTGCGTATCGGCAGTACGTGTAATTTCAGTGCGTTTAGATGCCTATTTTAGATGTCTATTTCAGAAAAACCTTTCGCCGCCTGCTTTCACAGGCGGTTTTGCTTTTCTGTATTGTGTCACTTCAGGCGGACCGACGGTCCATGGGAACCGAACATGCAGGAGGGTGATCCAATGATTGAATTCAAACATGTTTCCAAAACGTTTCACGGCAAGAAAATAATCGACGACATCAGCTTTCAGATTCCGGACGGAGAATTTGTGGTTCTGTTAGGAGAAAGCGGATGCGGAAAGACAACCACGCTTAAGATGATCAACAAGCTGATTCTCCCGTCAGAGGGCACGGTGGAGATTAACGGGCGTGATATCGCCCACATGGATACGATTGCGCTGCGCAGGCGGATGGGGTATGTGATCCAGCAGATCGGCCTGTTTCCGCACATGACTATCAGGGAAAATATCGAGATTATTGCGAAGATGAAATCCAAGGACAGGGATCGGATGGAAGAAAACGCCATCCGCCTGATGAACATGGTAAATCTGGATCCGGCCACGTTTATGGACGCCTATCCGTCGGAGATGTCAGGCGGGCAGCAGCAGAGAGCGGGCGTGGTTCGGGCCTTTATGGCGGAGCCGGAGATCATTCTGATGGATGAGCCGTTTTCAGCCCTGGATCCGATTACAAGGGCGCAGATTCAGACAGCCCTCATCGACATGCAGACAGCCATGAAGCGGACGATTGTGTTCGTAACCCACGATATGGACGAAGCTATCAAGCTGGCAGACCGCATCTGCATTATGGAGGAAGGAAAGATTACCCAGTTTGATACGCCGGAAAATATTCTCAAGAATCCGGCCAATGATTTCGTCCGGAATTTTATCGGTCCGAAACGTATCTGGACTTCACCGGAGTACATAAAGACCAGGGACATCATGATTACGGATCCGGTGTGCTGCCACCCGAAGATGCCGATTTTCAAGTGTATCGAGACCATGGGACGAAAAAAGGTCGACACTCTGATGCTGACGGACCAGAAGGGCCGGCTGTTCGGCGTTCTGTTCGCCGAGTCCCTGATCGGAGTCCACGATATCAAGAAGCCGGCAGAGGATTTTATGTATCGGGAATTTACCTCCGTAGGGCCGGACAGCTCCATTGTGGATCTGCTCACTCTGTTTGACGAGCACCATCTGTCTACCCTGCCGGTTGTCAACAGCCAGGGAATCATCGAGGGACTGATTACGAGAAGCACGCTGATTAATACGCTGAGCCGCCAGTTTATCGCAGATGCAGGAAAGGAGGAGGCATAATGGGAGTAATGGAAGGTATCAAGGAATTGTTAAACTATTTTGTCTCCTCCAAGGAAGAGGTCCTGTCGCTTTTGGTTGAGCACATCGAGCTGACAGTGCTGGCGCTTCTGGCCGCCATCCTCATCGGAGTGCCTCTGGGCATTCTGATTTCCTATATCCGCCCGGCCAGCAAGCCGGTGCTGGCCTTTGCAAACATTGTCCAGGCGGTGCCAAGCATGGCTCTTTTAGGCCTGGCTATCCCGGTGTTTGGAATCGGGATGAAGCCGGCTATCTTTCTGGTAGTCATTTATTCCCTGCTTCCGATTATCAAGAATACCTACGCGGGGCTTATGAATATTAATGAGCAGATGCTGGAGGCGGCGGAGGGAATCGGACTGACGAAAAGCCAGATTTTATTTAAGGTAAGACTTCCCATGGCTCTACCTGTTATCATGACCGGTGTGAGAATTTCCGCAGTTTCCGCAGTGGGACTGATGACTCTGGCAGCCTATGTGGGCGGCGGCGGACTGGGATATCTGGTATTTTCCGGAATCAGAACCGTCAGCAACGTGATGATCCTGGCAGGCGCCATTCCGGCCTGTATCCTGGCCCTCTTAGTGGACCGGGTATTTGCGGCAATTGAGACGATTGTGACTCCTGTCAGCCTGTTGGATGGCAAGAATAAGGATGAGAAGCGCAGACGGAAAAAGAGAGAGCTGTTCGTCATTGCCACAGCAGCAGTTCTGCTGATTGCCCTTCTGTTTACCAGCCTGTTCCAGACGAAGAAGACGGCTGATATCAGAATTGCCAGCATGGACTTTACGGAGAACGAGATTTTTGCCTATATGCTTTCTGAATCCATAGAGAGAGAGCTGGGGCTGGACGTGGAGACTACTCCGGATCTGGGAGCCGGTTCCGTCTGCATGTCTTCGATTCAGAGCAATGAGATCGACGGTTATGTCGACTATACGGGAACACTCTATGTAAATATTCTGAAGAATCCGGCCAGCTCTGATGTGGAGCAGGTTTACCAGGATTCTGTAAAGGGCATGAAGGAGCAGTACGGCCTGGAGGTATTAAATTCTCTGAATGTGAACAATACCTACACCCTTTCTACCACAAAGGAGCTGGCAGAGCAGTACAGTTTAAAGACGATCAGCGACCTGAAATCTCTGCCTCAGCCAGTGACGATCTGTTCCACGCTGGCCTTTATGAACCGGGAGGACGGCCTTCTGGGAGTGGAGGACAAGTACGGCTTCCAGTTTGATAAGAAGGGCGTGGACGGTTCTGCCCGCTACACAGCTCTGATGAACGGGGAAGGACAGGTAATCGACGCGTATTCCACCGACGGACTGTTAAAGAAATTCGATCTGGCAGTGCTGGAGGACGATGCGGGCGTATTTCCGCCTTACTATGCAGTTCCTGTTTTCCGGGGAGAAATCATGGAGAAATATCCGGAAATCAGGGAGATTACAGAGCAGCTGGCTTCTGTGCTGTCCACAGACGTTATGGCGGGACTGAACTACCTGGTGGACGAGGAGGGACAGAAGCCTCAGGATGTGGCCCATGAGTTCCTTCAGGAGAACCTGCCGGAGTACGCGAGAAAATAGCGGGGGACACATGGCATAAAAAGAACAGGGAGAAGCTTTGCAGCTGCGGGAGGAGACGCCGAAGCCGCAGGGCTTCTCCCTGATTTGTGAAAAAACGAAAGAGGCGCAGCGCGCCGGGAAGGAGCAGAAAAACGATGAATTACTATTTAGCCCCCATGGAGGGAATTACGGGATATATTTACAGAAATGCCTGCGGCAGGCATTTTGGGGGAGTGAAGAAATATTTCACTCCTTTTCTTTCGCCGCATATGAGGAAGGCCATGACATCCAGAGAGAAAAACGATATTTTGCCGGAGCACAATCAGGGGATTTACGTAGTTCCGCAGATTCTGGCAAACAACGGGGACGCCTTCTGCAGGGCGCTGGAGATTCTGGAAGATTTGGGATACAGGGAGGTGAACCTGAATCTGGGCTGCCCCTCCGGAACCGTGGTGTCCAAGGGAAGGGGATCCGGCTTTCTGGCGGCCGACAGACGGGAAGCGCTGTCCCAGTTTTTAGACCAGATTTACAGCTGCTCTGAACGGCGGGGGATGAAGATTTCCATTAAGACGCGGCTGGGAATGGAAGAGCCGGAGGAATTTGCGGAGCTTCTCAGCCTGTACCTTCGTTTTCCTGTGAGCGAACTGGTGATTCACCCCAGAGTGCAGAAGGATTTCTATAAAAATACTCCTAACCGGAAGGCGTTTTCTCTGGCTGAGCAGGCGGCCGGGCAGCAGGGAAAGCCGGAAGACTGGCTCTGCTACAACGGGGATATTTTCAGCCCGCAGGCGGCGGAGAAATTGTCAAAGGAGTTTCCCGGCACTGCCAGCGTGATGCTGGGGCGGGGCATGATTGCAAACCCGGGGCTTGCGGGAAGCCTGTCGGATCAGGACGCCAGAATGACAAAGGAGGAGTTTCGAAGCTTCCACGACGAGATTCTGGAAGGATACCGGGAGATCATGTCAGGGGATCGGAACGCGCTGTTTAAGATGAAAGAACTGTGGAGCTATCAGATGACTCTGTTCCCTGGCTGTGAGAAGCAGGCGAAAAAAATACGGAAGGCAGGCACCATGGACAGCTATCTGGCGGCAGTGGACGAGCTGTTTGGAACGGGAAACTTCTGTCCGGAACGATATTTTGAGGGATTTTAAGGGAAGCTGGCAGGGCTTTCAGCCTCCTCTTTCAGTTCTAAACGGCATGACAGAACCTGCAATATACGCTATAATAAACAAAAACCAGAAATTTAACGAACACTATAAAATACAGCAGAATGCAAGGAGAACAGACACTATGGATCAGAGAGAGGAAAAGCAGGTTCAGAGCAAAGGAGAGGGAGAAGGGATGCAGACTCCCCACAAGAGGCGAGTGCGCTACAAGGGCACCCATCCCAGAAGCTATCAGGAGAAATATAAGGAGTTAAACCCTGAAAAATACAAGGATACGGTAGAGCGGGTGATTCAGAAGGGCGGAACGCCGGCGGGCATGCACATTTCTATCTGTGTGAATGAGATCCTGGACTTTTTTGATATCCAGCCGGGGCAGACAGGAGTGGACGCTACCCTGGGATATGGAGGGCACACCAGAAGAATGCTGGAAAAGCTGCAGGGACAGGGACATATCTACGGCCTGGATGTGGATCCGATTGAGTCTGAGAAGACGAAAAAACGCCTCCTGGACGCTGGATATGGGCCGGATATCCTTACGGTACGTCTGATGAATTTTGCACAGCTTGATCAGTTGGCAGAGGAGAAGGGCCCCTTTGATTTTATTCTGGCAGATTTGGGCGTGTCTTCCATGCAGATTGACAACCCGGAGAGGGGATTTACCTATAAATATGAGGGACCTCTGGATCTGCGCCTGAATCCGGAGAAGGGGGCCACGGCGGCAGAGCGGCTCCGGGAGATTGACAGAGAGGAATTCTGCGGCATGATGATAGAAAATTCCGATGAACCTTACGCGGAGGAGATTTCCCAGGAGGTATTCAACCGCTTCCGCAGAGGACAGGCGGTGGAAACGACAACACAGCTGAAGGAAGCCATTGAGGCGGCCCTGTCCTTTATTCCGGAGAAGGAGCGGAAGGAAGCGGTGAAAAAATCCTGCGCCAGGGTGTTTCAGGCTCTCCGCATTGATGTAAACAGCGAATTTGAGGTGCTGTACGCTTTTCTGGAGAAGCTTCCGGGCGCTTTAAAGGAAGGCGGAAAGGCAGCTATTTTAACCTTCCACTCAGGCGAGGACAGAATGGTGAAACGCTCCTTTAAGCAGCTGAAAAAGCAGGGGGTTTACCGGGAAATTTCAGAGGAGGTAATCCGCCCGTCCGCAGAGGAGTGCGCCAGAAACAGCAGGGCAAGATCTACAAAAATGCGCTGGGCAGTGAAGGCCTGAGAGAAAAAACAGAACTGAAGAGGGAACATGCCAAAAAATATGCGATTTTCTCATAATCTGCCTGTCCCGGCATATATATGGACTAAGACAGACGGCGAGAGGCCGATTCTTAGGGGAGGCGGCGAGAGATGGCAGAGAAAAAGGCAGGACAGGCAGAGCTTTTACAGATCTTTCCTTTTCATGTCAGAGAAATTCTTATGAAGACAGCTGATGACTGGGAAGAGGTTCAGGAGCTGCGGCTGCGAAGCCAAAAACCGCTGTTTATTACTGTGAAGGGGCAGGAATACGCAGTGGGGAAAGAGGGAGGGCTGCTCTCTGTTTCCAGCGCAGACCGTTTAAAGGAGAACCGCTCTGCAGTCTGCATGATTTCTCAGAAGGATATTGAACAGACGGTTGAATGCGCGGCACGCCATTCCCTGTATGCCTTTGAGGAACAGATCCGCCAGGGCTTTCTCACTGTGGCAGGAGGCCACAGAATAGGAGTGATTGGAAAAGCTGTGTTAGAACGCAGGGAAATCCGCACCATCAAGCCCATTGCCGGTCTGAACATCCGCATTGCCCACGAAAAAAAGGGATGTTCAGATAGGATTCTGCATTTTCTGGCAGATCCGGCTCAGGGGGAATGGCTGTCTACTCTGCTGGTATCTCCGCCGTGCTGTGGAAAAACCACGCTTTTGAGGGATATTGTGAGAAATATTTCAGACGGCTGTGGATATATGGATGGCAGAACAGTAGGAATTGTGGACGAGAGATCAGAAATTGCAGCCTGCTTTCAGGGCGTTCCCCAGAACGATGTGGGGATGCGCAGCGACGTTTTGGACGGCTGTTCAAAGGCAGAGGGGATGATGATGCTGATTCGTTCCATGTCTCCCAGAGTGGTGGCGGCAGACGAAATAGGGGGAAAAGGAGATTTGGAGGCCATTCAGTATGCGGCAGGCTGCGGGTGCAGCCTGATTGCCGCGGCCCACGGCTCTTCCATGGAGGAACTGGCCGCCAAGCCCATGTTTCAGGAACTGTTTCGCCAGCAGATTTTTCGCAGATTTGTATTTTTGAGCAGAAGAAGAGGACCTGGTACGGTCGAGAGAATTTTAGACCATAAAGGATGTGAACTTTATGTTTCTTAAGATTCTGGGAGCTTTTCTCGTCGTCCTTTCCTGTAGCAGGCTGGGAGTATATATGGCGGCGAGACTTTCAGAGAGGCGGGGGCTTCTGAAAAAAATCAGGGTTATGGTGATTCATCTGAGAGGAGAAATTCTCTATGCTAACGCCCCGCTGTACGAGGGATTTCAGAAGGCTGGAAGACGGGCTGGCGGCAGGGAAGGACTGCTGTTTGAGACTGTTTCGGATCAGCTTTTGAAAGAGCAGGGAAAGGAATTTTTTGCCATTTGGCAGGAGGCGGTAACGGCATATTTACCCCAGACGCCTCTGACGAAGGAAGAGGGAGAGCAGCTTCTGGCCTTTGGCGAACATCTGGGCTATCTGGATCGGGAAATGCAGGAGAGGACGCTGTCGCTGTATCTGGAGGAGTTGGAGAGGGAAGCGGAAGAGCTGAACCAGGAGATTGCCCAGAAAGGCCGCCTCTACACCAGCGCAGGGATTCTCACCGGCCTGTTTGTGGCAGTAATTCTTATTTAAGCCAGACAGGAGAATGAGAGCCTGCGAAACAGAGTTCAGGGAGGAAATGGAATGGGAGTCAGTCTGATATTTCGAATTGCCGCGGTGGGGATTCTGGTATCCGTCATCTGCCAGGTGCTAAAGCACAGCGGCAGGGAGGAGCAGGCGTTCCTGACAAGCCTGGCAGGCCTGGTTTTGGTACTGTTCTGGATGGTGCCGTATATTTATGAGCTGTTTGAGACAATGAAGGAGCTGTTTGCCCTTTAGACAGAAGAGAAGAAAGCGACGGGAGGAATAGGACGATGACAGGAGAGGAGCTTAGACGCAGAGGATTTCTTTATTTTGAAGGAATCAGGGAAGGACTTGAGAACTTTGAGTATGAAATTGCCGCAATGGACCACGCACAGGCGCTTCTCCATTTCCGTAAGCTGAGAGAAGAGTATGGGGCGGATAACAGTTTTCTTGATTTTTATCTGTTTTCCTTAAAAGAAGAGGAGAGGGAGAAAGCAGAGTCTGTTTTAAATGAAGAGGATCTGGAAGCTGTGAGAGCGTGGGAGAAAAAAGCGGGATTTCCGAGAGGAGAGCAGGTGATTTTTTCTATGGATGACGCGCTTTTAAGGGCGGCGGCAGTTCTGAATGAGACGGGAATGCTGTTTTCCACCATGTATTTTGCCAGGGAAGGCGGAAAACAGGGAGAGAAAGCTGTCCAGGCAGAGACCTGGTGGGGGAATTTTAACGGGGAGTACGTGAGATTTTACCGCGGGTGAGGGGAGGGATACTCCCCTTTTTCTTATACACCGTTCTTTTATTTTTTTACTTCCCTGATTCATAAATCATTTTATCACACTCCAAAATATAGGGAAGATTGCACACAGCGTAGTAATTCCGCTTGAAAAAAACATAATTCCAAATATAACTGCAATGATAGAACCCACTTTTATCTTTTTTTGAAGAATGAACACGGATGGATGTCTCGGATCAACATAGATATTATAAGTTTCTCCCTTCCTCATATTTTGCGTCAAAAGCTTATATGAGATAGTTTGTGTTGTCTGTTCTTGATATATTGTTCCATTATACATATATTCAAAAACAGGTGCTTGGGTAGAAATTCCATTTCCTCCATAATAGGTGTTATAGCCACGATATCTACCTTCTATCCTGTCTTTACATCTTATTAAAGAATAGAAATCGTTAAAAGCAGCTAAGATGAATACCAGACCCAAGACAATACCTCCTAAAGGTAATACAAATATCTCTCCGTATGGAACAAGGAGAGATACTATCGAAGTAATCCCACATCCGATAAAAAAAATAAAAATAATCCAACTAACAAGCGGCACAGCTTTATAGCGTTTGTTCTTAATAATTAAGAATGCTGCAACTGCTAACAATATCGTTAGTATATGAATAATGATTGTCATATCCGTTTTTCCAATACTCTTTCTTTTAATCTTACTTACTGATATTTTTCTTATGGGTTAATGTCAATGAAAGAAATTGTTTTTTCGCTGTACCTCTTTATAATTTGATAATTTAATACAGTTCTACAAACTGGAAGTTGGTATTAAAAAATCCCCCAACAAGAATTATCAAAAATAGAATATTTTTTACAATCATCTATTGGGGGGGTATGTTCTCTTAAAAGTTTTTTTATATACGGATATGTGTCATTGATTATTTTCAACGAATAATCTTCTGGTGGTTTTCTTGTTGTGTATAGGTTATCTGCTAATATTTCATTAACTCGTTGCAATAAATATTCTATAACCGGTGTATGCTTAGAATCCATATATATCTTCTTAAAATAGTTCAATTCATCTTCTCCAAAATGTTCAAAAGTGGAGAAATCTTCCCGTTCATCTAAAATTGTTTCCGGCGTACATTCAATTACTTTATAGGCGTAGTCGTCAATCCTATCATTATATTGCGGAAATGACCATACTGCTTCTAATAATGGTTTCCATTTATTTCTATCATCATTTAACTCTAAATAACATTCTAACGAGGTAATTATATAAACTAACACTAATCTCCTTTAAATATAAATCGAGAATCTATCAATCTTACAACTTCCGATTTTTCTGTCCTCATTATATCATAAGCATTTTTGCTTTCATAGACGATATAAAGCACAGAAGCAGACAACACAATGCAGCATTCGTAATCCGCTTCTCTTCTTGAGCAAATATGGCTTTTGCCAAATAGAAATCAAAAATCAGGAAAAACCTTGTAAGCAAGCTTACGTTTTTTCCTGATTTTCGCTTTTTGTCTGGACTCAATGCTCCAGCATATTTTCAATAAAAATGCCATATCCGCGGGTGGAATCCTGGATAAAAACGTGGGTAACGGCGCCGACCAGCTTTCCATCCTGAATGATGGGGCTTCCGCTCATTCCCTGGACGATGCCGCCAGTCAGCTCCAGCAGCCTGGGATCTGTCACTTTGATGACCAGACTTTTATTTTTGTGGGAGGTAGAGTAATCCACTTTCTGAATCTCGATTTCATAGTCTTCCGGCTTTCCGGAAATACAGCTTCGGATATAGGCGGTTCCTTTCTTTACGTCCTGGCGGTAGCCGATGGGGACAGGCTCACGCCCTGGACCTGTGCCGAACATAGTTCCGATTTCTTTCCACATCTTATTTCCGGCTGTGCCGAAAATGCCCTGTTCTGTGTTGGTGTCAATGGTTCCGAGCTTTGACTGGCTTCCATAGTAGATGACGCCGGACAGCACGCCTGGCTTTCCCATAGATCCTTTTTCAATTCCCATAATTTCTGTGTCGTACAGCTCTCCTCCGCAGGTGTCTACCAGAAGTCCTGTGTCGCTGTCGCTGATTCCGTGGCCGAGAGCCCCGTACTCTCCCGATTCAGCTACATAGGTCATGGTACCGATTCCCTGGGTATCGTCCCGGATCCAGACTCCCAGCTTGTAATCGCCGTTCTCGGTTTCCAGAGGCGTCATAGTTACGTCCATCTGTTTTTCGCCGCGGCGCACAGTCAGCTGAACGGGGGAATCCTGGGCCTTGGCGACTGCCTCAATCATATCTTCTTTTTTTCTGGCTGGTTCTCCGTTTATGGCTTCAATATAGTCCCCAGACTGGAGAAGTCCCTGGGCAGGATCAAAGGAGGAGCCGTCTTTCGTTTTTACTGGTCCTGTTCCAATTACCATAAGGCCGTCTGATTTCATATAGATGCCCACCGGCATGCCGCAGGGGAGGGCATATTTGGTGTCAGAAACATTGACTTCAATGTCCTTAAAGTGGATGAGTCCGAACAGCTTCAAATCCAGCTGGTAGATTCCCTCGCTGGCAGAGTAGAGGGAGAAAGGATGGTTTATCTGAAGATGGAGCTGTTCTGCAGGAATATTAGAATCATTTCCCACCACTACCTCAGAGCTTTCACTTTCCAGAGTGACCTTCACAGGGAGAGGAAAATGAAAGCTTTCCGCCTCGTCTACGACCAGATTGAGCCGATCTGGAATGGCTTCATTTAAGTAAAACCAGGTAAAGCCCAGGGTGAATACAAGGCTTCCCCAGAAAACAGCGGTCAGCAGCCGCTGAAGCTTTTCTTTTCTAGTCACATTCGATTCCTCCTTATCACAAGTCTTTTATCATAAGCCGTCTGTCTGAATGCAGCGATTCAGATATACTCTAGTATGTGACTAAAAGCAGAAAAGAAATCAGCAAATCGAGGGGAGAAATATGGAAACGAAACATAGAACTATTAGATAAAAATAAAAACAAACAAAAAAATATCAGATAACGAAGTGAGATTTGGTGAAATATTGTCTTGAATCATCTGATTTAGGTGTTATAATACAAATGTAATAGATAAAAAACTTAATACGACCTGAACGAGAAAGTGCAGAGACACGCGCTCTGAACTGGATTCGCCCAGAAGCCGCTAAGCAGTCAGTTTGATGGAGGAAAAGATAAATGAATACTTTGAAAGCTGAGAAGAGAAGCATGGATGTGAAGGCCAAAAGGCTTAGACGGGAAGGATTTGTAACAGGAAATGTATTTGGACGTGAAATTAAGGGTTCCATACCAGTAAAAATTTCCAAAAATGAGGCGGAACGCCTGTTAAAGACCAACGGAAAAGGCAGTCAGGTTCTGTTGAATGTAGACGGAACCGAGATGGACGTTCTGATTAAGGAGATTGATTACAATTCTTTAAAGGGACAGGTGGATGAGATAGATTTTCAGGCGCTTGTAAACGGTGAGAAGGTACATTCTGTGGCAGAAATTCATCTGCTCAATCATGAAAAAGTGACAACCGGAGTGCTTCAGCAGATGTTGAAGGAGGTTTCCTACCGGGCGCTTCCGTCAGCTCTGGTAGAAAAAATTGAGCTGGATGTAGGCGGCATGAGAGTGGGAGACACAATCCGGGTACGGGATTTGGCGATTGCCTCTGACAAAGACGTGCAGCTGCAGACAGATTTGGACACCGTGGTAGTAGAGGTATACGCTTCCAAGAATACGGCGGCTGACGAGGACGCAGAAGACGGCGGATCAGAAGCAGAGGGAAAATAGCTCAAAAAGCCTAAAAGCTGTTAATACTGCAGAGAGTAGAAGAGGAGTGGCGCGGTCATTCCTCTTTTTTGTTATAAGGTATTTTCTGGGTTTTCTTCTTATTTTGACGGAAAAAGATAGACAATAAAAATATACTATTGAAAAAAAAATGAAAATAGTGTATTGTATAATAGATGGATGAAATATTTTAACTGCTGCCTGTGATAACAAAATGATATAAGGGCAGAAAGTTTTCACAAGAGATGATGGAGAAGATAAGGAGGAAGCAATGAAAAGAATATACTGGCTGGTACTATGTAATTTAACTGCTGCTTCTGTTGCATTATTATCATTGTATTGCTATAAACAGAATATGACGATGTATTCTTTGATATTAGCTGGCCTGCTTTTGCTGGAAATTGGTCTCAGAGCAATTCTGGAGGATAAATTTTTAAAAGAGGAACCTGAAATAAGAGAGCAAAAAATTTATAGAATTACTAAAATTTTAAGAGGCATCTGTGAGATGATTTTGATAGCTGGAGTGTTGATGATTCGGTTAAAATAAGCCATGCGCCAGCTCGATTCCGCCTGGCGGCTTCATCTCGCTGGACGGCTGGCGCCGTATGCGTCTAAAAGCAAAAAAGAACCCGGATGGAAATGTAAACATTCCCCTCCGGGTTCTTTCCTGCTTTTATCCACGCATGGCTTATAGCTTAGCCAAAGTATCTCTCTAAGAGACCCTGGAATGCCTTGCCGTGACGAGCCTCATCTCTTGCCATCTCGTGAACTGTGTCATGGATAGCGTCAAGGTTAGCTGCCTTAGCTCTCTTAGCCAGGTCGAACTTACCAGCTGTAGCGCCGTTCTCAGCCTCTACTCTCATCTCAAGGTTCTTCTTTGTGGAATCTGTGAGAACCTCGCCGAGAAGCTCTGCAAACTTAGCTGCGTGCTCAGCCTCCTCGTAAGCTGCCTTCTCCCAGTATAAACCGATCTCTGGATATCCCTCTCTGTGAGCAACTCTAGCCATAGCAAGGTACATACCAACCTCCTTGCACTCGCCCTCGTAGTTAGCTCTTAAGTCCTCCATGATGTCCTCGCTTGCGCCCTGAGCAACGCCTACTACGTGCTCTGCAGCCCATGCCATACCAGCTGCCTGCTCCTGGAACTTGGAAGCTGGAGCGTTACATACTGGACATTTCTCCGGAGCTGCCTCACCCTCGTAAACGTAACCACATACTGTACAAACAAATTTCTTCATAGCTTATACTCTCCTTTGCATATATAAAAATTTTTAAAATACATATCCATAATCAAGACTGTTTTGTTTCACTCCCCATGCCGGCTTATGCAGCCTGGCCGTGAAATAAAACAGTAATGATTACTAATATTAATGTACCACAACTTGTGGGGATTGTCAATATTTATTTTATAAAATAAATATAAATTTGTAAATTAATGGGATTCTTCCTGCAGGCAGTCGCAGCAGGTTCCATAAAAGAAAACGGTGTGTTCCTCAACGGTTCCCTTCTGGCACTCTCTGGCCGCAGCTTCCAGGCCTGTATCGGTTTCCATGGCCAGGTCCACGATTTTTCCGCACTTTTTACACACATAGTGGTAGTGGGGGGATGTGTCATAGTCAAAATGATCCGTTCCGTCGCCGCAGGAAAGCTTGCGGATTTCCCCCAGCTCTACAAGCAGGTTTAAATTTCGATATACGGTTCCCAGACTGATGTTGGGAAACTGTTCGCGTATGCTGGTGTATAAAGCGTCGGCGGTGGGATGATCCTTGCGGCCCATCAGGCAGGCCTTAATGGATTCCCTCTGACGGCTGTACTTGAGGGTTTTCATAGGTATTTCCTCCTTTTCATCTCATCTGCCAATCTGACGCATTCAGTTGACAAAGAATAGTAATAATAGTTACTGTTTTATTTTGCCCCAGATTTGCCTGTTTGTCAATCCTTTTTTAGAGAGAAAATGGTGATATTGCATGATTTTTTGTTGGAAGAGGTCATAGTTAGTGGTATAATTACCCATATACAATAAGGGAGGTACAGGATGAGTAAAAAACAGGTGCGCCAAATGATAGAGGAGCTGACTGCAAAGCTGTGCGCCAGAGAGTTTCTGGCCGCGTCGAATCTCAGCCGGGAGAGCGTTCTGATGCTGATGAACAGAGAGTACTGGGAGGGGCAGCTGGGACGTATTTTCCCTATTAAGAGAAGAATTCAGTGCCGGGAGATTTACGAGATCTGCAGGGAACCGATGAGCCTGATTGGCCGGGAGCCCAGGGACGGGTGGATGAAATTCACCTACCAGTACGTATGCCATATCCTGTATCCGGACGAAGAATTTTCCAGACAGGCGGAGCCTTACGCCGCCGGAGCGCTGTTTTATCTGGCTGTTCTCCAGTTTATCTTTGATAAGGAAAGGGAGGTTCTCCCATTTGAGCCTATGATGGATTTTGCATTCCTGTCAGAGGAAGAGGCTCTTTCCTACGAATCCTACACAGAATACAAGAAATTTAAAAATGCTTTTTATAAAGAATATATTTATGAGATGATGCGTCTGAACGCGGAAGTGACTCCGTTCAGGACTCTGGAGCACATCGCGGGGGTTCACTATGTGGCCATGACGGTGGCCAGGGGCCTTTATGAGGCAGGCGTACCCATTGATCTGACTCTGACCAGCGGCGCGGCGGCTGGCCACGACCTGGGCAAGTTCGGGTGTAAGCCCAATGAGAGAGTGCCGTATCTTCATTATTATTATACGAATCAGTGGTTCAACAGACACCGCATGGAATACACAGGCCACATTGCGGCCAATCATTCCACCTGGGATCTGGAGCCGGAAAATCTGTCGGTAGAGTCCCTTGTCCTGATCTACGCGGACTTCCGGGTGAAGCAGAGCAGGGGGGAGGACGGCCGGGAGATCACCTATATTTCCAGCCTGGACGAGGCCTTCGAGATCATTTTGTCGAAGCTTGACAACGTGGATGAGGCCAAGCTGAACCGCTACCGGTTTGTCTACGCCAGACTCCACGATTTCGAGACGTACATGCGATCCCTGGGAGTGGACGTAAACCTTGACAAAAAGCCGGTGAAGACGCCGCCTATGCCTGACATTTCCCTGAGAAATACAGAGCAGATCGTGGATTCCCTGATTTTTATGGGAGTGGAGCACAACATTGACGTGATGCACCGGATGGGAGCGGAGCGCCAGTTTGGAAATCTTCTGGAGGCGGCCAGAAGTGAGAAAAACTGGAAGAACGTCAGGGCCTACCTGAACATTTTCCAGGAGTATTTCCCCTATACCAACGATATCCAGAAGGAGCAGACTCTCTATTTTTTATATGAGCTTCTCATGCACAAGGAGGGGGACATCAGAACCCAGGCTGCCCGCCTGATTGGAAACGTCATCGCTCAGTTTAACGCAGGCTACCGGAAGGAGAGACCGGCGGATATGCCGGATATCGCGGATCAGAAGGCTATGGAGCTGTGGAAAACCTTCCTGTCCATGATTATCTGCCCGGATCACAAGCTGACGGTGCAGCACAAGCGCAGAATTGGGTATAATTTAAAGCAGGTGCTGTCCTCCATGGTGGAACACGCGGCGTCCGCTGATATCGAGGGCTTTCTGCAGGAATTTCTGCGCTGGTATGAAGCTCCGGAGAAGCGGGAGAGCGGAGAGGCCTTCGTGCTGCTGGACGCTCTCCACAATATGCCTTTTGAGCGGTGCAGCAGAGAGAACATGGAGCGGATGGCAGAATTTGCCTGCTACTATGCCGTGCCCAGGGAGAACAGCTTTGAGGGCCTTATCATCGCCGCCTGGCGCGCCTTTAAGCTGATTACGGCTGAGGCGGGGGACGAGCCGTTCTGTGAAAGGATTGCAGAGATTGTGGAGAATGAAGCGATTGCAGAGGACGATATCAGCCGCACGTTTCTCCAGTACAGAATCTTGTCTAACCTGGGCCGGAACGTATCCCGCCAGGAGGAAGCGCTTTACGGCAGGGACGTGGTTTCCGACATTTTCCTGGATAACCTGAAGATGGCCACGCCGTGGGTGCTGAAGGCGGTCAATATCAAGCTTTTAGTGGATCAGGTGGATCACGGAAAGAAGGAGCATATCCTCCACATTGCGGCCCATCTGTCCAACCTGATCAAGGTCAGCGAGTATGTGGTAGTGCGCCACGACGCAGGCCGGGCGCTGCTCAGGCTGGCTCCTCTCCTGACAGCGGACCAGAGAAACGAGATTGTGGTGGAGCTGTTAAAGGGACTGGAGGTAGGAGAGTACGAGTTTTCCAAGTATATTCCAGAGTACCTGGGACAGCTGGCCCTGTGGCTTCCTCCGGAACAGCTGGAGGAGGTTTTAACCTACCTGCGGGGCCTGATGGCCAATGCCAACGATCGGGTGGTTTCTGTGGCTCTGGACACAGTGGGAGTGCTGACAGAATATTATCCCCGCTATAAGGAGCGGTTTGCAGAGGATGAGGAGACAGCGAGAGAGCGTCTGGGACGGCTTTTAGGCATGGTTCTGGGAGGTCTGGCAAACCACAGAGAGACGGTGCGCCAGGAGGCGCTTCTGGTAACAGGCCAGTATATGTTCGGATCCAGAAGGCTCAACGACCACGAGAAGATGGAGATTTTCGCCCTCACCCATAAAAAGCTGCTCTTCTTGATTAATGAAAACAAGGGCGGAGAACTGACTGCCTTTTACCGGGCGGCTGCTCTTTCCAATATCTGCCGTTTTATTACAGCTTACCAATTAACCATTGGCCAGATGGAGATTGAGGAGAGGAAGAAGGTGGCTTTCTTCCCAGGTACGTTCGACCCGTTTACCCTCTCCCACAAGGGAATCGTCCGTGAGATCCGGGATTTGGGCTACGAGGTTTATCTGGCTGTGGACGAGTTTTCCTGGTCCAAGAAGACGCAGCCCCACCTGATCCGCCGCCAGATTGTCAATATGTCTGTGGCGGACGAGTTCCATGTGAACCTGTTCCCCGACGATATTCCAGTCAATATCGCCAATCCGTCTGATTTGAAGCGGCTGAAGGAGGTATTTGCAGGGCGGACCGTCTATGTGGTAGTGGGAAGCGACGTCATTGCCAACGCCTCCTCCTACCGGAAGCCGCCGGAGAAGAACTCCATTCACTCCATGAACCACATCGCCTTCCGCCGGGTGGGAGACAGGAGAAGCGACAATAAATACAACCGGGAGATGATGAGCCTGATTACCGGGGAGCTTATCGAGCTGGAGCTGCCGGAGTATCTGGAAGACATCAGCTCCACGAAAATCAGGGAGAATATCGATCTGAACCGCGATATTTCCAATCTGATCGACCCGGTGGTGCAGGAATATATTTATTTTAACGGACTGTATCTGAGAGAGCCGGAGTACAAGCCGATTCTCCGTGCCAGAGCCATCGGCTTTGAGGAAAAAGAAAAGCTTTCAGAAGAGGACGAGGCGGCTGCGCTGGAGTATATTTTCAGCGACGAGGCAGACGGCCGCGGGCTTCTGAAACGCCTTCAGGGGTCTGAAGGAACCTTCCTGCTTCTCAGAAATACAGTGGAGGACAATCGGCTGACCGGCCTCCTGAAGATGCGTTCTGTGATGCCGGAGGAGCTGTTTAAGGTGCTGGGAAGCGTTTCCATGGCCGACATGGTGCGCCGTCATACGCTTGGAAGCATTCTTCTGATTACAGGAATCTACGCGGAGCCGGACAGCGCAATCTACGATCCGGAACAGCTGCTTCTGACAGAGGCTCTGGCCAAGGCCCTGGAGCAGCACTGCAGCTACGCTATGTTCCTGCCGGAGGAGGAGCCGGGAAAAGCGTCCCTGGGAGCCGTCATCCGCCAGGGATTTGCGGAGGCAGAAAACTTTGAGGGAAAGAGACGTCTGTGGCTGGTGGACATGCACGCGCCTCTGGTGCTGGTGCAGAACCTGGAGACGACGTTAAAGGAGCCGTTTTCCAGCAGTCCCAGAATTTTAAGAGCCATCCACAAGGCCCACAGAGAGCTGCAGACTGCCATGACAAGGCTGTATCCGGGTCAGCTGGTATTGTCTCTGTCGGCCAGTGTGATTTACCACCGCCTGGTGGACAAGATTACCCAGATTAACCAGGTTCCAGGGGAACCGACCACGCCGAGAGTGCTGGGAAACGACATGTGCGTTCCTTTCGGAAAGATCCTGAGAGGAAAGGTTGTTCCCAATACGGTGACGAAGACCATTCACACCGATAAGGTGTACGAGCCAGATCTGGACAGCTACCGGATCGAGGCCTTCCCCTATTATTCGCCTCTCAGAAGCCAGGTGAGGACCATCAAATCCTTTGGCCGTCCCGTGATTCTGGTGGACGACCTGCTCCACAAGGGCGGAAGATTTGACGCCCTGGAGCCGTATCTGCGGGAAGAGGGCGTGGAGGTGAAGAAGGTGCTCCTGGGCATGATTTCCGGCTACGGAAGAGACGCCATGGCCACCAGAGGCTTTGAGGCGGACAGCATTTATTCCATTCCGAATCTGAAGTTCTGGTTTGTGGAATCGACGCTCTACCCCTTTATCGGAGGCGACACCGTGCGCCGCGATACCATGAAGGTGGCGGGCCTGATGCCGTCTGTGAACATTGTGCTGCCCTACATGGTTCCGCCGTTAAAGGGCTGCAGCGAGGAATCGCTGTTTGAGCTGTCGGCCTGCTGCGTGAGAAATTCCAGGGATATTCTGCTGGCCCTGGAGTCTGAGTACCGGGCTCTGTTTGGCAGGAACCTGACTCTTTCCAGACTGTCAGAGGCGGTGATCCTGCCTCTCTGCCCGGATAAGGGAGACTGCGTAAACTACGATCCGAACCTGGCGGCGTCCGTTTATCTGGACAACGACCTGGAAATGCTTCACCGCATCAGCCAGCTGAAAAATCTGTAAATCTGCAAGATTTCAAAATAGATTTATCTAAACTATCTAAGAGGAGGACAATGAGTATGTTTTATTACCGCATCAACGGAACACTCTGCTGCAGCTTAAATGGGGAGCTGGACTTTCCCAGAGAGGAGCTTTACGGCCGCGGCACAGATGAAAAAGAGGCCAGAGAAAAGGCGTCCGGCGAGGAGAAACTGGTATTTCTGTTTGAGCGTTCTCCTAAAAACTGCCGCGCTTCCTTCCGCGTGACGGATCCGGCCCTGCTCTACCAGGATCGGGAGGACGTTTCCTGGCTGAACAAGAACGCTCTGGGGGAGGGAATGCGCGACGAGATTGTAGATTCCTTTATTAAAGAAGGGAAAATGCGCGCGGTGAATTTAAACCACCCCAGATTCCAGGAAATTCTCAAAGAGAAGCCAGACAAGAAAAAGAAACGCGTCCATGTGCTGGCCATCGGGGATGTGGGAAGCACTCTTTTGACAGGCCTTCACCTGTTAGGTGGAGATGTGATAAGCTCCATCGGAATCTGCGATATTTCCGACAAGGTGACGGCCCGCTGGGAATTTGAGGAGAACCAGATCGCATATCCCTGGGACTACGACGCGCTTCCGGAGATAGACGTGGTGAAGCCAGAGGAGCTGTTCCAGTGCGACGTGTTCGTATTCGTGGCTTCCAAGGGAATTCCGCCGGTAGGTTCTGAAGTCAAGGATGTGAGGATGTACCAGTTTGAGAATAATTCCAAGATTGTGGCCCAGTACGCCCGCCAGGCCAGGGAGGAACACTTTCAGGGACTGTTTGCCGTTGTGTCCGATCCGGTGGATCCGCTGGCAAAGGCAGCTTATCTGGCCAGCAATACGGATGAGAACGGCGTCTTTGACCAGAAGGGACTGCGCCCGGAGCAGATTCAGGGCTACGGTCTGGGCGTCATGAACGCCAGAGCGGCCTACTATGCAAAGAGAGACGAGCGGTTTAAGCAGTTTCTGACAGAGGGGCGCAGCTTCGGCCCCCACGGCCAGGATCTGGTGGTGGCCGATTCCATTGAACATTACAACGACGAGCTGTCAAAGGAGCTGACTCAGCTGACAGTGACGGCCAATCTCCATATGAGAGCCATTGGTTTTAAGCCCTTTATCGCTCCGGCCTATTCCTCCGGCGCCATTTCCCTGATTCTCACGCTCCGGGGAGAGTGGCACTGCGGATCCGTGTTCTTAGGCGGAATTTTCATGGGAGTGAAGAACCGCTACACAGTTCACGGGCTGGAGACGGAGATCCTTCCTCTGCCGGATGCTCTGTATGAGAGGATTGTGACGGCGCAGGAGAATTTAAAAGCAGTAAATTAGGCGTCCGGACGCAGAAATCGAGGGAAAATAAGATGGAACAGGAAGAACGTGAGACAGAAAAAGAAAAAACAGAGGGGGCAATCCTGCTGATCCGCCCCAGAGAGCCGGGAGGGCGGGAAAATTCCCGCCTTCTTAAAGCGCTTCGCCAGGGGCTTGCAGGCGTGCGCGTGCAGGAGGTGACGGAGGTTTCCCAGCTGGAAGCCATGACAGACGAGAGCGGCCGTCTGGCCCCGGAAGGGTGGACGGGAAAACATCTGGCGCTGTTTGCCATAGATCTGGGAGAATACGGCGTAAATCTTGAATATACCAGGCTGTTAGGCTGGCTGAGAAGCCATCCAAAGAGCCTGGAGGGCTGGACCGGAGGAGTGACGGCGGACGCGGACAGCGATCTGTACACCAAATCTGCGGCCAGAGAGCTGGTATTTACAGCCAACTGCGCCGGCTGCGCCTTTGTGGGCCGTCCATTAGTGGAGGGCACGAAAACCCTGTCCAACTTTGCAATCGTGGCGTCCAATCTGGGCACAGACCTGTACGGCGCCTATGTGGAGAGCATAAAACTTCTGGTGAAGGAGATGGCAAAGAGCCAGGATCCGGATAAAGAGAAGAAAAGAGAGCTTCTGGTTCTCCATGCCTCCAGCCATAAAAGCTCCAATACCTACGCCGTCTGGCAGGGGGTAAGGCAGTATCTTTCAGATATTTCTATTACAGAAATCGGACTTCGCAACGGAACGCTGGCAGACTGCTCTGGCTGCCCCTACAAGATGTGCCTTCACTTTGGAGAGAGGGGAAGCTGCTTTTACGGAGGCGTGATGGTAGAAAACGTATATCCCGCCGTGAAAAAGGCAGACGGTATCCTGCTTCTGGCCCCCAATTACAACGACGCCCTGTCCGCCAACCTGACGGCCTTCATCAACCGTCTGACCGCCCTGTTCCGGACGACCCGATTCTATGATAAAAAGCTGTTTGGAATTGTGGTATCAGGCTATTCAGGCAGCGATCTGATTGCAGAACAGATGATAGCGGCGTTAAATATGAATAAAACCTTCTATCTGCCGGGGCATTTCGCCATGTTGGAGACGGCCAACCATCCGGGAGAAGCCATGAAGCTTCCGGGAATTGAGGAGCGGATGAGGCAGTATGCAAAACGCATACAGAACAATCTGTGAAATACAAAACTTTACAGACCGTGAAAAAGAAAGTATACTAAAGGCTGACATTTTTTATCAAATAGAACGGAAAGGCAGTTTCGCCATGAAACTGTAGGATTCAGGGGATATAGAGTATGAGTATCAGACAATGGAAGCGCACCCTTGCCATCGGAGGAGTGATTGCCCTCACATCCCAGCTGTACTGGAACGCGTTTATTGATTATTTTCGAATTTCCACCTCCGTGATCCTGCTTCCTGTCCTGCTGATGACAGTGGGGCTGGAGCTGCACACCTTGACTACCTGCTTTGTCACGTCGGTGATTGTGTTTACCGTGCGTTTTCTGATCCAGTCTGGAAGCGTTGGCATGACGTGGCAGACGGCGCTTTATGTGCTCCCCGGCGCTTTGTTTTATTTCAGCTACGGAGTGATTTTCAAGCTCTGCATCAGGAACAGGCGGGCGACCACCAGACAGAAGCTGTTGTGGGCTATTTTTCTGTCTGACTTTGGAGCGAATCTGATCGAGGCAGAGATGCAGGAGTATCTGCAGTTTCGAACCCTTGACGAGCACATTATTATTTATCTGGCAGTGATCGCCGCGATCCGGACCATGTTTGCCTGCATGCTTCTGGTGGGAGAACGGCAGTACCGGGCCCTTCTGAAAAAGAATGAGCATGAACGGCGTTATCAGAGACTGTTTCTGATGAAAACAGGCCTTAAAAATGAAATCTACTTTATGAGGAAAAACTCGGAGGAGATTGAGTCGGTTATGGCCAACGCCTACAAGCTCTACGAAAAGCTCTGCGAGCAGAAGCTCCCAGACGAGATGAAGCAGATGTCCCTTGCCATAGCCAGGGACGTCCATGAGATAAAAAAGGATTACTTCCGCATTATCCAGGGAATTGAGGAGGAGATTGGAAGCGAATACGAGGAGGAGAGCATGAGCTTTCACGATATTCTTCAGATTCTCCAGTCCTCCACCTACCACATGATTGCGGCCAAAGGGCTGGATATTAAGCTGGTGTTTAGCTGTAACGATAATTTTATCACCTGCGGCCACTATACTCTGATGGCAGTGTTAAAAAATCTGGTCAATAACGCGATTGAGGCCATTGAGAGCGGAAAAAAGCCGGGCCAGGTGAGAATATTAGAAAAGAAGGAAAACGGAGTCTATATATTCCAGGTGGAGGACAATGGACCGGGCATTTCGGAGCGCCATCTGCCCAACATTTTCGAGATGGGATATTCGACAAAGTTTGACTATAAGACGGGAAACATCTACCGGGGCGTAGGACTCTGGGGAGTCAGAAACACGGTGGAGAAGCAGTTTAAGGGAACAATCAACGTGGTTTCACAGCCTGGAAAGGGAACCAGATTTCAGGTGGAAATCCCTGCCGAGAGATTAGAGGAGTCATAATATGGAGATTTATATTGTAGAAGACGACAGAACGGTAATCAATATTCTGGAAGATATAATAGAAACCAACGGGCTGGGAACTGTCTGCGGCACCTCCGGCGGGCAGCCGGCGGACATGGAGGAGATTGTGCGCCTGAATCCGGACGTGGTTCTGGTGGATTTCCTGATGCCGGAAAAGGACGGCATTCAGCTGGTGAGAGAGCTGAAGGAGGCTGGCTGCGGTTCGCGGTTTATTATGATTTCTCAGGTGTCGGCCAAGGAGCTGATAGGGAAGGCCTACAGCGCCGGAATTGATTTCTTTATCAGCAAGCCGATCAATATTATAGAAGTAAAATCTGTCATCGAAAACGTGGAGCGCCAGATCCAGAACGAGCGGACTCTCTCCAACATCAGGAAAATGTTCCTGGCTGAAATGAAGGAGGAGGTTCCGGAAGAGAAGAAGAAAAACGACGGATATGTGAAGAAGCTGCAGGTGATTTTAAACCGGATCGGCATGTCGGGAGAGAAGGGCTGCGACGATATCATCAAAATCTGCCAGTATCTCCACGCCAACCATAAGCCAATCTCCCAGGTCAGCATCGGCCAGCTGTGCGAGATTCTGAGCGCAGCGCCCAAGAACATGGAGCAGAGAGTGCGCCGCGCCATTGCCGTAGGCATGGCAAATCTGGCCCACATGGGCATCGAGGACTTCATGAACGAGACGTTTACAGCCTATTCCGGCACGCTGTTCCCCTTCGAGGAGATCCGCGCGGAGATGGATCACATCCGCGGAAAGCGCAAATACGGAGGAAAGGTCAGCATTAAAAAGTTCATTGACAGCCTGATGCTGGCGGCAGACAGGGAATCCCGCTTCTAAAGCGGGGCTCCTGCCTGGAAAAAATAAACACTTCATAAACTTTCTGAAAAAATCTTTTCACTTTTTTAACAAATTCCTGTTTTTTTTTGTAGTATTTTGTAAGCCATATGGTAAAGTACCACCATAAAAATATTGGAGGTAATATATATGGCACCCATTTTAGAACTTGATATGTATCAGGCAACTGCGGTCGCAGCTCTCGTGCTTCTTCTGGGACGTTTCCTTGTAAAGAAGATTCCGATTCTGGATCGTTACTGTATCCCAGCGCCGGTTGTGGGCGGCTTTGTTTATGCGATTGTCCACTGTATTGTAAGATCGGCTGGAATTATTGAGATCAGCGCGGACATGACATTAAAGAATGTTTTCATGGTAGGTTTCTTCTGCAGCGTTGGTTTCACAGCATCCTTCAGAATGTTAAAGAAGGGCGGTATTCAGACTATTGTTTTCCTTGGCCTTGCATTAGCTATGGTAGTGCTTCAGAATATTCTGGGAGCAGGCCTTGCCACAGCGTTCGACCTTGATCCGAGACTGGGTCTTGCTACAGGTTCCATCCCGATGATAGGCGGACACGGAACAGCAGGTTCCTTCGGACCGCTTCTTGAGGATTTAGGCGTAGCTAACGCAAACGTAGTAGCTATCGCTTCCGCAACATTCGGACTGGTAGCAGGCTGCGCCATCGGCGGACCTATCGCTACATCTAAGATTAAGAAATTTAAACTTCACTCTGCAGAGATGTCAGCAGATGGCGGATCTGAGGCAGAGGATGCAGGAAAGATTGATTCCAAGAGATTCCTGGATGCAGTTCTGGCTCTGATTATTGCAATTGGTTTTGGTACAATCGTTTCTATGCTTCTTGGAAAACTGATGACTTTCCCATTCTACATCGGTGCTATGTTAGTCGGTGCAGTAATCCGTAACGTAGCAGATGTTACGAAAAAGGAGCTTCCGATGGAGGAAATCGGTGTAGTAGGCGGTTTCTGCTTATCTGTATTCCTGGGACTTGCCATGATCGACATGAAGTTATGGCAGCTGGCAGAGCTGGCTCTTCCGTTAGTAGTTATGTTAGCGGCTCAGACCGTTCTCATGTTCTTATACGCTAACTTCGTTGTATTCAACGTATTAGGACGCAACTACGATGCAGCAGTTATGACAACAGGTTTCTGCGGTTTTGGTATGGGCGCTACTCCAAACGCTATGGCAAATATGCAGGCAGTAGTAGGACAGTATGGTCCGGCTCCTACCGCATTCATGGTAGTACCGTTAGTAGGTTCCCTGTTCATCGACTTCTTCAACGCTACTATCCTGACAGGATTCATCAACTTCTTAGGCTAATTCAGTATCCATATACAAACACTCAGCCGGTCCTATGGGCCGGCTGTTTACTGCTTGGAAGCAGCGCGGCAGGACGCTTTTCTCACAGCCGGCAGGCGCTGATTCAGGCTCAGGACGCCTGTTATTATGTAATATAAATGAAATATAATAATATTTATAATGCGATATTAATTTGATTATGCACAGACAATGAGTTATAATTAAAACAGAACGTAAGATTTTCACAAAAACAGTAGATTTTTTGTTTCTTTTTTGCTACAATGTAGACATGAAGCAAAGAGACTATACTGTTGAGTGAAAACTCACAATATTAATGCAAAAGCAGGAGGTATATTCCAATGAGCAAGTATGTTGACAGAGTTCTTGCAGAACTCAAAGAGAAAAATGCACATGAGCCAGAGTTCCTTCAGACAGCAGAGGAAGTTTTATCTTCTTTAGGACCGGTTGTTGATGCACATCCAGAGTACGAGAAGGTTGCTCTTCTTGAGAGAATGTGTGAGCCGGAGAGAACAATCGAGTTCCGTGTTCCGTGGGTAGACGACAACGGACAGACTCATGTAAACCGCGGTTACCGCGTACAGTTCAACGGCGCTATTGGACCGTACAAGGGCGGCTTACGTTTCGCTCCTTCTGTAAACCTTTCCATCATGAAGTTCTTAGGCTTCGAGCAGACATTTAAGAACAGCTTAACAACACTTCCTATGGGCGGTGCTAAGGGTGGTTCCGACTTCGATCCGAACGGCAAGAGCGATGCTGAAGTTATGAGATTCTGCCAGTCCTTCATGACAGAGTTATATCGTCATATCGGACCAGACGTAGATATCCCAGCTGGTGACCTTGGTGTAGGCGCTCGTGAGATTGGTTATATGTACGGACAGTACAGAAAGATCAGAGGTGCTTTCGAGAACGGCACTATCACAGGTAAGGGCAGATCCTTCGGTGGTTCCCTGGTTCGTCCAGAGGCTACAGGATACGGCGCAGTTTACTATGTAGAGGCTGTTATGAAGCACGAGAACGATACTCTGGCAGGCAAGACAGTTGCTCTGGCAGGTTTCGGTAACGTAGCTTGGGGCGCTGCTAAGAAGTTAGCTGAGTTAGGCGCTAAGGCTGTTACACTTTCCGGACCGGATGGATACATCTACGATCCAGACGGCGTTGTAACAGAGGAGAAGATCAACTACATGCTTGAGATGAGAGCATCTGGACGCAACAAAGTTCAGGATTACGCAGACAAGTTCGGCGTACAGTTCTTCCCAGGTGAGAAGCCATGGGGCCAGAAGGTTGACATCATCATGCCATGTGCTACACAGAACGACGTTGACCTTGAGCAGGCTAAGAGAATCGTTGCTAACAACATCAAGTACTACATTGAGGTTGCTAACATGCCAACTACAAACGAGGCTCTTAAGTTCTTAATGGAGCAGCCGAACATGGTAGTAGCTCCTTCCAAGGCTGTAAACGCAGGCGGCGTTCTTGTATCTGGTCTTGAGATGAGCCAGAACAGCGAGAGATACTCCTGGACAGCAGAGGAAGTTGATTCCAAGCTTCACCAGATCATGACAGGTATCCATGATGGTTCCGCTGAGGCTGCTGAGAAGTACGGCTTAGGCTACAACCTGGTAGCAGGCGCTAACATCGTTGGTTTCCAGAAGGTTGCTGACGCTATGATGGCACAGGGTATCTGCTGGTAATCAGTACCAACAATCGTTACATAAAGCGGTTATCTAAGTAAGAGGGGCTGCTGCATTAAGCGGGGTAATGCCTGGCATCAGGCGCCGTTTAAGGCAGCGGCCCTTATTTAAACCAGACAGGCCGTCAGGTCTGCCTGAAATCGAAAGGAGATAAAATTCACTATGAAGTGTCTTATTATTGATAAGGTATATGCAGGCATTGCAGAAGAGCTGGGAAAATACATGGAAGTAAAGACAGCAGACAATCTGCCGTCCTCCAAGGATCAGGTTCTCGCTGAGATCGGAGATGTAGACGTTCTGATCATGCGCGTGGATCCGAAGATTGACAAGGATATCATCGACGCAGCTAAGAACTTAAAGATCATCGGCGTTTGCTCCGTTGGCTTAAACCACATCGATATGGATTACGCTAAGGAGAAGGGAATCCAGATTTTCAACGCTCCTGGCTTAAACGCAAATGCAGTTGCAGAGCTTACCATTTCCAAGATGCTTGACATCTCCCGTGGAACCATGACAGCTAACACAGACGTTAAGGTTAAGCACGAGTGGGATAAGTACAAGTTCGTTGGCCGCGAGCTTCGCGGAAAGACACTGGGCGTTATGGGCTTTGGCCGTATCGGACGCCGCGTAGGCGAGCTGGGACGCGCTTTCGGCATGACAGTTGTTGCTTACGATCCATTCTTAAAGGCTGAGGACTTTGAGAAGGAGCACGCAACAGGCATGAGCATCGACGAGCTCTTAAAGGTTGCTGATTTCGTATCCATCCACGTGCCGTTAACACCAGAGACAAAGGATCTGTTCAATGCTAAATCCATCGCTGAGATGAAGGACGACGCAGTTGTTCTCAACATGAGCCGCGGCGGAATCGTAAACGAGAAGGATATGTACGAGGCATTAAAGGCAGGCAAGATCGGCGGATACGCAACAGACGTTATGGAGAACGAGCTGGCAGGCAGCGGCCTGACAGGAAACGACACCTTTGCAAGCCCGCTGTTCGAGTGCGATAACTTCATCGTTTCCCCGCATATCGGAGCACAGTCTGTAGACGCTTCCAAGGATATCGGTATCCATATCACAGCTAAGGTAAAAGAGGCACTTGGCCTGTAATCAAAGATAATAAAGTATTGCATTAAGGCGGGATTCGCGAAGGCGAGTCCCGCCTTTTCAGAACCCTGCGGCAGAAGAGAGGACAGCACGAATCTGCCGCAGACGCCTTACGATATAAAAAGTAGTGTATTTCCCCTTTTCGCGAATCTCCCAGGAATAAAACATCGTTTCCGGTGACTTTAAGTGGAACAAGGAAACGATGTTTTATTCCGTATTCCAGTGACTTCAAGTGGAACAAGGAAACGATGTTTTATTCCGTATTCCGGTGACTTCAAGCGGAACAAGACGGTTTATGTGAGAAGTGCTATAAAAAATAGGTTATATCGCAAATAAAAATGTGGAAAACTGATGAAAACTTCGTTGAAATTTCACCCTAACTCAGTTGAAATTTGTATGTTTTTTTGCCGGAATTGTCTTTATAATTATGAATATTAGATAAGCTGAGGATAGTTTGAGAAGGAAAAAACGGTGTTTTTGGCTTATCAGAAAGACAGAATTCAGCCGTTCCAGCGGCTGTTTCTGCAGCAAAGGAACTGTAAACGAAAGGCACCGTTTAAAACGGTGAAATCAGGGGGAAGTTTTTATGAAGAAAAAAACGAAACGTGTAGTGCCGGCTCTGCTGAGCCTGGTGATGGCGGTATCGTCTGTTCCCGGCCCAGCCTACGCCGCTCCGCTGGTTACGCTCTTTTCCTCAGCGGAAGACGACACGCAGATGGTTTCAGACGCGGAGACTGTGTTTGTGAATTTCTATGACGGCTCAGTCCGGTCTCAGGACTTCAACAGCAACTGGAAGTTTTTCCTGGGAAATGCCGGCAATGCGCAGGAGGTCAATTTTGACGACTCCAAGTGGAGGGCAGTGAGCCTGCCTCATGACTACAGCATCGAGCAGGATTATTCTCCAAATATGGAGGCGGAGAGTGGCTATCTTCCGGGAGGAACTGGATGGTACAGAAAGAATTTCACAGTTCCGAAGGAAGCTGCCACAAAGCAGGTCCGCGTGGATTTCGACGGCGTGTACATGAACGCCACTGTGTATATCAATGGACATCAGGTGGGAACCCATCCCTATGGATACTCGCCGTTTTCCTTTGACCTGACGCCGTATCTGAACTACGGCGGAGACAATGTAATCGCCGTAAAGGTAGATCACAAGACTCCGTCCAGCCGCTGGTATTCAGGAAGCGGTATTTACAGAGATGTGAAGCTGACCATCACGCCTATGGTACACGAGGCGCTACACGGAACGAAGGTGGAGCTTCCGGATTTGGAGTCCAATCAGAGCAATCCTTCCGTCCATGTGGAGACTGCCGTTCAGAACGAGTCCGGATCTGAGGCTGAGGTCACAGTATCTCATCGGATTTACCGGAAGGACGACGACAGCAAGACTCCGATTGGCGAGATTACGGCAGATCCGGTTAAGGTAGCCAGCGGAGCGACCGTGGCGGTGGAGAGCGATATGACTGCGTCCAATCCGGATCTCTGGACTCTGGATGAACCGTATCTTTACGTGATGGAGACAACCGTCAGCACAGGAACGACTACAGATGTAACGACCTCTGATTTCGGTTTCCGTTACTTTGATTTTGACAGCAGCACCGGTTTCTCCCTGAACAGAGAGAACATGAAGCTGAAGGGCGTTTGTATGCACCACGATCAGGGCTCTCTGGGCGCGGAGGCCTGGGACAGAGCCATTGAGCGTCAGGTAGAGATTCTGAAGGACATGGGCTGTAACGCCATCCGTGTGACGCACAACCCGGCGGCTCAGGATCTGATCGATATCTGCAATGAGAAGGGAATGCTTGTCATTGAGGAGATGTTCGACGGCTGGCATGGTTCTAAAAATGGAAATAATGAAGATTATGCCAAGTGGTATGGAAAGAATATCGAGGACGGCAACCTGATTATCGGACAGGAAGAGGGCGGCATGACATGGGCTGAGTTCGATATGAAGTCTGTCATCCGCAGAGACTGGAACGCTCCAAGCGTGATCTCCTGGTCCCTGGGCAACGAGGTCATGGAGGGAATTGGTATTGGAGTTGGCGATTACCCGAATCAGGCTCAGAAGCTGATTGCCTGGGCGGTGGAGACAGACGATACAAGACCTGTAACCACTGGGGATAATAAGCTGAAGAGCGGTCTGGCACAGTCCCAGCAGATCGGCGAGAAGCTGGCCGCTGCGGATGGTCTGGTAGGCTTTAACTACACAGCGTTAACCGGAGGAAATTCTTTATCCGATTATCATGCAAAGCATCCGGACTGGAATATCTACGGCTCAGAGACAGCCTCCTCCATTAACAGCAGAGGCGTTTACAAGCCGTCTCTCTACGACAGACAGCTGACAGCCTACGACGAGTCTAAAGTAGGATGGGGACATTTTGCCAGCGACGCTTGGTACACTACCATCCAGAAGGACTTCGTGGCAGGAGAGTTTGTCTGGACAGGCTTTGACTACATCGGAGAGCCGACCAACTGGAACGGCGTGGGATCTGGCGCAGTGGGAACATGGCCATCCCCGAAGAACTCCTACTTTGGAATTATTGACACAGCAGGACTTCCGAAGGACAGCTACTATCTGTACCAGAGCTTATGGAATGAGTATGAGAATACTCTTCACATTCTTCCGGCATGGAACGGCGATGTAATAGAGCAGGATGATCAGGGAAATGTAAAGGTAGTGGTTTACTCAGACGCTCCGACTGTAGAACTCTATTTCACTCCGACAGGCGGAGAGGAGAAGCTGATCGGTACAAAGACCATGACTGAGAAGCGAAGTGAGGGCGAGAATGGCGCCGAAGGCCTCTATACTTACCAGATGTATGAGGGCGAGGGCAAGGACAGCACAGCCCACAAGAACCTGTACCGCACCTGGAAGGTTCCTTATCAGGATGGAACGCTGCGGGCAGTGGCGAAGGACGCTTCCGGCAAGGTGATTTCCAATACAGTGGGAAGAAATGTAGTTAAGACAGCCGGAAAGGCTGCCAAGATCGAGGCGGAGGCTGACAGAGACAGAATTGACGCCGACGGAGACGATCTCAGCTACATTACAGTAACGATTACAGACGAGAATGGAACGATGGTTCCGGACGCAGACAACCGCGTGAAGTTCACCGTAGAGGGCGACGGAAAGCTGGTAGGCCTTGACAACGGCTGGACTACAGACCATGATTCTTATCAGGCAGACAACCGCAGAGCATTCAACGGACAGCTGGTAGCGATTGTACAGTCCACAGAGGAGGATGGTTCCTTCACATTGAAGGCAGAGGCCGAGGGACTGAAGGGATGCGAGGTCACAGTAGACACAGAGGCGGTTGAGAGCGGAGAGACCGATCCAGACGCCGACAACATGGTGGCAAGCTATGAGATTTCCAAGAACTACTATGTAAAGGTAGGCTACGAGCCGGTGCTTCCGGAGACACTGCCAGTTACATACACAGACGGAACGACAGCAGAGCTTTCTGTTGTGTGGGATACCATTCCGCAGGACAAGCTGGACGAGGAAGGAAGCTTCCTGTTAAGCGGTGATATGGAGGGAACCAAGGTTTCCGTCAGCATCAATATGATCAGCCAGATTGCGGCAATCCTAAACTACTCCACAACGGTGCATCTGGGCGAGGCTCCGCTTCTGCCGGAGTCAAGACAGCTGGTATCTGAGGATGGAGAGATCTTAAATATCGCCCTTCCGGTTGAGTGGGAAGAGCGTCCGGCTGACGACTACAAGGAAGAGGGCATCGTAACGGTGAACGGAACCGTTTCTGTCTTTGGAGAGCCGATGGATGTGACAGCTTCTGTGCGGGTTCAGAAGGAGAAAGCGGTTATCACAGACAATGTGGGAACCAAGGCCAAGGTCAGCCAGATAGTAGGAAAAGCATCTGATACGCTGGGTGCAATCAACGACGGTTCCACGAAAAGCGTGGATGCTGCCAGCGGCCCTAACAAGTCCAGATGGAGCAACTGGGACTATACGAAGAAGACTCAGAATGATCCGCCGGCAGAGCTTCAGTTTGTCTTTGACACACAGGAGACACTGGGACAGATTAAGATTTACTTTGTAAGGGATAACGGCTCACTCCGATTCCCGGATCCTGGCATTACCAAGATTTACATTTCCAACGATATGAAGCAGTGGACAGAGCTTCACACTCTGGGAGTGGAGGAGACAATTCCGGATAAGGAAACCTCCAGCATGGTAAAATGCTATACCTACGACTTTGCCCCTATGGGAGCTACCTACCTGAAGCTGGAAATCCACAATAACAAAGTGGGCAGCGAGGGCGCTGCAGGCGCATCTATGCCGACCACAGGAATCACAGAGGTAGAGCTTTACCGCTCTGAGGGACGCTTCACAGCCAACAGCTCTACGGCTCTCAGCAGCCTGACTTTAAACGGCGTGGAAGCTCCGGAGTCTGCTCTGAAGGCAGGCGAGTACAACACTCCGATGAGCGTTGTGGAGGAGTTAGAGGCAGTCAGCAAGGAGAATGCGGCTATCACCGTACTTCCGGCTGCAGACGGACAGGTAAAGATTCTCTTAGAGTCAGAGGATCACTCTAAGATGGATGAGTTTATCATTCATCTGGAGCAGGATTCCACAGGAAGCGCAGACGACGATTCTATGGATTATCCGGTAGAGGATATGAAGGTAACCGTTGGAAATGAGCATGGAACTGATAAGAAAGAGAATGCCCTGGACAACAACTACGGCACAGTATGGCATACAGACTGGAATAATGTAACTCCTGTCGAAAAACGCTGGATTCAGCTGGAACTCGATAAGGAGACCAACATTGACGCGCTGCGTTACTATTCCAGAAATGACGGTCCTAATGGACGCGTTAACAAATATAAAGTGGAGGTAAGCTCCGACGGAAAAGACTGGAAAACAGTTTCCACAGGAAATTGGAAAAATGAAGGAGGCTGGAAGCTGGCGGCCTTTGAGGAGCCAGTAAAGGCTAAATTTGTCAAGCTGACTGGTGTGGAGACATATGGAAATACTGCCAATATGTTTATGAGCGCCGCCGAGGTGAGAGTCCGGACAGCCAGAGAGACAACAAAACTGACAGAGGACAATGTGACTCTTTCAGAGGATACCTTTATCATGGACGAGGATCAGACTCCGGTGAAGCCGGAAGTATCTGTTTCCATTGACGGAAAAGACCTGAGATACGGTATTGATTACACGGTTAATTATGAGAACAATGATAAGCCGGGAATCGGAACTGTGATTGTAAAGGGAATCATGGACTACTCAGGTGTTATCCGCCTGGAGTTCCGCATCGTGGGCAGCAATACCCAGAATGTGACGGTTCTGGACGGAACCATCACAAAGCTGGATGATCAGGAGCTGGAAGGCCAGACTCAGATCGAGGCAGAGAGCGGAAGAATCGTTACAGTGAAGGCAGACGTAAAGGATGGAATGGAGTTTGACCACTGGAGAACAGCTCCGGCCAACCTGTTAAGCAAAGAGGATATGGAGAAGGAAGAGGTTTCCTTTATCATTCCTGAAAGCGGAAGCCGTCTGCACGCAGTATACAGAGAAGAGGGAGAAGACAAACCGTCTGAGGAAGCTTACACGACAGCAGAGCCGTCAAACTGGTTCGCATTCGGCGACGAAAGCGACATGGAGGCGCTGCTTGAGGCAGCTCTGACAGACAGCGACGACGTAATTCTTCAGAGGGGCGGATCCGCAGAGGTTAAGATGAACCTGGAGCGCTCTAAAAAGGAACCGAGCAAGATGGATATCCTGAAGAGCTATGAGCTTCTGGCAAGTCCGTCTGACGCAGAGGAGGAAGAGGATGACGACGATAAGAACGTAACCTCCAAGGCAACTGCCTCCAATGCAGAAAAGAGCGAGACAGTGAAGGCAAGCGCATCTGACGCAGAGGAAACACTGAATCCGAGAGACATTTTGAAGGACGATGTACTTTCTCCGTTAAAGGCAGTAAAAGAAGAGGCTGGTCTTAACGATGACGAGGAAGCTGCCAGAACGACAAAGATTGCATTCTGGATTCGGACAACAGCTGAAAAGGTAGTGACAAACAGCGCTGGAAATCCAACCAGAACACAGCTGGTAGATCCAAAGCTTCCGGAGGTTCAGATTACAGCGGAGCTTCCGAAGGACGACAGAAGGATGGAAGACTACCAGGTAATGCGCTACGAGTACAGCGAGGACGGCACAAGCGTATCAGTGGTAAGCTGCGAGGTAGAGGGAAATAACCTGATCTTTGACGCAGCGCCGGACGGCGTTTACGCAGTCATGTATACACAGTGCTTCGACGTAATCTTCGAGGACTACGACAAGACAGTTTTGAGCAAACAGAGAGTTGCCTACGGCAATGCAGCTGAGGCTCCGGAGGATCCGAAGCGCGAGGGCTACACCTTTGTAGGCTGGAACAAGGACTTTGACTATGTAACTTCTGACATGAGAATCCGCGCCGTGTATGAGGAAGGCGAGGAGAAGCCGGAGGTAAATAAGAACCGCCTGGAGGCCAAGATTGAGGAGATCCAGAGAAAGATGGACGCTCTCGATGAGGACGATTACACAAGCTCCAGCTGGAGCAAGCTGGAGGACGCTCTTGACGAGGCCATCGCCGTACTGGAGGATGAGGACGCGACTCAGACTCAGGTCAATAAGGCGGCAGAGAAGCTGGACAAGGCCTATAAGGCGTTAAAGAGAATAGGCGGCGGAAGCAGCCATTCCGGCGGTTCCGGCGGAAGCGGCTATTCCTCCAGCCGTCCGCTCTACGGAAACAGCAAGCCGCAGCCGTTAGACGGAGGAGCCTATGTGACAAACGGAACATGGACGAACGTTCAGGACGGCTGGACCTTCACAAAGGAGAACGGAGAGAAGGCAGTTTCCTGCTGGATCTACACCCTCTGGGGAGATTCCTATGAGTGGTATTACTTCAATGCAGAAGGAAAGATGGCAACTGGATGGGTTGAGGCTGACGGACAGACCTTCTATCTGAATCCTGTATCTGACGGTACAAGAGGAAAGATGATGACAGGCTGGCAGCTGATTGACGGAAAATACTATTACTTCAACACCGTATCCGACGGCACAAGAGGAGCTCTCTACAGAAACAGAACGACTCCCGACGGATACCAGGTAGGAGCAGACGGAGTCTGGATCCAGTAAAAGGCATATGAAAATCTAAAACAGGGCAGAGAGAAATGGTTTCGCGGCTTCGACTGAAAGCCGCAGAACCCGTTCCCTCTGCCCGTTTTGCTGTGTTTTGGGAAAGAAATGCATATTTTTTGCAGGAAAACTATAGAAATATCAGATAGGATATGGTTAAATAGATATAGAATTTCAGAATCAGGAGGAAAGATGTATGTCAGAAGAAAGATTAAATGAAAATATGGAGAATATGGAGACCATGGCCGATTACGAGAAGGAGATCGAGGAATCCTTTAAGAGAAATGAGGACACTCCTGTATGGGAGAAGTTTGCCAGACTGATGGAGGAAAAGACTCCGCTTCAGGTGGAGATCGCCGAGGTGGTAAACGGCGGCGTAACCGCTTATGTGGACGGAATCAGAGGCTTTATCCCGGCTTCCAAGCTGGCCGCTTCCTATGTGGAGAACCTGGAGGAGTGGGTTGGAAAGACTATTGACGTGCTGGTGATCACTGTGGAAGAGGAGAGAAAGAAGCTGGTTCTGTCTGGACGTGAGCTGGCCAGAGAGAAGGAGCAGGAGGAGAAGAAAAAGAGAGTGGAGCAGTGCCAGGTAGGCGCGGTGATGGAAGGAACTGTGGAGACCATTAAGGACTACGGCGCTTTTGTCAGACTGGAGAACGGACTGTCAGGCCTGGTTCACGTATCCCGCATCAGCAGCCAGAGAGTGAAGCACCCGGGCGCAGTTTTAAAGGAAGGCCAGACTGTCAAGGTGAAGATTGTGGGAATTAAGGACGGCAAGCTGAGCCTCAGCATCCGCGACGCGCAGGAGAAGGAGGAAGAGGAGCTTCAGCAGGAGGAGTTTTTCGACTACCACGAGAACGGCCAGGCCGCTACCAGCCTTGGCTCTCTGTTAAAGGGACTGAAATTCTAGTCAGATATTTGGCTCAGCCAGCGCGAAAGCTTCAGTGAAAGGAGGCCGTTCATAGTGAATATTCCAAAGAGCTTTAACCAGATGGATCAGTGGAAGGCCGTGATGTTTTTGTATAACTCCGCGCTGAAGGAGATCAATACAAAGATCGAGATTCTGAACAATGAATTTGTTCACATTTATTCCTACAATCCGATTGAACATATTAAATCCAGACTGAAGACGCCGGAAAGCATTGTCAAAAAGCTGAAAAGCGACGGAAGAGAGGTGACGATCCCCAACATGATCGATCACCTCAGCGATATTGCCGGAATCAGGATTATCTGTTCCTTCACTTCGGACATCTACAGGATTGCCGACATGATTGCCAGGCAGTCGGACGTGACGGTGCTGTATGTGAAGGACTACATTAAAAATCCCAAGCCCAATGGGTATAAGAGCTACCACATGGTGGTGACGATTCCCATTTACCTGAGCGAGGGGCCGGTGGACACCAAGGTGGAGATTCAGATCCGCACGGTGGCCATGGATTTCTGGGCCAGCCTGGAGCACAAGATCTACTATAAATTCGAGGGAAATGCCCCTGATTTTCTGGAGAAGGAGCTGAAAGCCTGCGCTGACATGGTGGATCTGCTGGATGCAAAGATGTTTTCCCTCAACGAGGCGATTATGAAGATTAGCGCCGAGCAGAGGCTGAAAGAGGAAGAGGAGTTCAGGCGCTCCAGAGAGACTCAGGAATGATCATAAAAGACGGAGAAGAAGAACATGAAAATTGTACTGCAGAGAGTAACCCAGGCCAGCGTGACAGTGGATGGGCAGGTAATTGGAAAGATAGGACAGGGATTTCTGGTCCTGCTGGGAGTGTGCGATACAGACACAGAGGCCATTGCCGACAAGATGGTGGACAAACTGTGCAAGCTCAGAATTTTCCAGGATGACCAGGGGAAAACCAATCTCTCCCTGGCAGACGTGGGAGGAGAGCTTCTGGTAGTCAGCCAGTTTACCCTGTACGCAGACTGCAGAAAGGGCAACAGGCCCAGCTTTGTCAAGGCGGGAGCTCCCGGCATGGCCAACCGGCTCTACGAGTATGTGGTAGAGAAGTGCAAAGGTTATGTAAACCGCGTGGAGCACGGCGAGTTCGGCGCCGACATGAAGGTAGAGCTGTTAAACGACGGCCCGTTTACTCTGGTGCTTGACAGCGAGGAAATCTGCCGGTAGGAAAAGAACGGATGAAGCCTGGGACGAAGCGTTTCAGGCCCGCCGCAGAACAGACAGAAGCGATATAAAAGCGATCTCAGAATGAAAAGAATCAGATGAGATACGGAAAGGAGCATGACACATGGATGAGAGCGTAAAGGAGCTGCAGAAGCAGCTGACATGGGAATTCCCGCACATTGCAAAGGAGGCACCGGATCAGACGAAGGAGGCGGCCGAATACTGCGAGGGATACAAGGCGTTTTTAAATAAGGCCAAGACAGAGAGAGAATTTGTGGCTGAGGCAGTGAGAATTCTGTCCGAGAACGGCTACCAGGAATATGAAATCGGAAAGAAGTACGAGACAGGCGATAAGGTTTACTTTATCAACCGGAAAAAGGCCCTGATTATGACTACCTTCGGCTGCAGACCGTTAGAGGAGGGCATCCGCTTAAACATTGCCCACATCGACTCCCCGCGCCTTGACTTAAAGCCCAATCCACTTTATGAGAAGACGGATCTGGCCTTCTTAAAGACTCACTATTACGGCGGAATCCGCAAGTACCAGTGGGCGACCATCCCGTTAGCCATGCACGGAGTGGTGATTACAAAGGACGGAACGGCAGTGAACATCTGCATCGGTGAGGACGAGGGAGATCCAGTATTCTGCGTGACCGATCTGCTTCCTCATCTGGCTGCAGAGCAGAATGAGAGAAAGCTGAAGGACGGAATCAAGGGCGAGGAGCTGAACGTGCTGGTAGGCTCTATTCCGTATGCAGGCGAGGAGATCAAGGAGCCGGTGAAGCTTCTGGTTCTCAAGCTGTTAAACGAGAAGTACGGCATGACGGAGAAGGATTTCACCAGAGCGGAGATCGAGATGGTTCCGGCTGTGAAGGCCACAGACGTGGGACTGGACAGAAGCCTGGTAGGCGCTTACGGACAGGACGACAAGGTGTGCGCTTACACTGCCATGACAGCCGAGATGGCCACAGAGAAGCCGGAGTACACCACAGTGACTGTGCTGGCTGACAAGGAGGAGATCGGATCCGTAGGAAACACAGGACTGGATTCTGATTTCAGCCTTCATTATATCGAGTATCTGGCAGACGCGGCAGGCGCGGACGTGAAGACAGTGCTGAGAAATTCCATCTGCCTTTCCTCCGATGTAAACGCCGCCTACGATCCGACGTTTGCCAGCGTTTACGAGGAGAAGAACTCCTGCTATGTAAATAAAGGCTGCGTACTTACCAAGTACACAGGAGCCAGAGGAAAGTCCGGCAGCAACGACGCCAGCGCGGAGACCATGGCCAAGGTCATCGACATTATGGACCGCGAAGGCGTGTACTGGCAGATCGGAGAGCTGGGAGCCGTAGACGTGGGCGGCGGCGGAACCGTTGCCTGCTATGTGGCTAAGATGGATGTGGACGTAGTGGATCTGGGAGTGCCGATTCTGGCTATGCACGCGCCGTTCGAGCTGTCTTCCAAGTTAGACATTTACAACACCTACAAGGCGTTTAAGGCATTCTATAAATAAATCTTAAAAAACAGTAAAAATCGGAAAAACTCTTTTTTATCGCAGTATTTTGTGATATTATGTGTTTTATACTTTTCAGAACGTGTTTGGAGATACAGGTTATTTCCAAACACGTTTTTAAAGAAAAGTGGCAAAACAAAAGGCGGAACGTCCGTCTTTTCAAACAGTAAAAAGAGAGTAAGAGGACAGGTAAATGAGGAAATTTGTAAAGGCAGGACTGGCAGGACTCGCGGCTCTGATGCTTATGACAGGCTGCGGCGCGAAGGAGCAGACGGCGACTCCGTCTGATGCGGAGAGTAAGGCGGAAGGCGGCGAAGAGGCTTCCGAAGAGTATATTGCCGAGGGAAGCATTACCCTGGGAGAGTACAAGAATCTTCCGGTTACAGTGGTAAATCCTACTGTTTCCGACGAGGAGCTGCAGGGCAGGATTGACACGGTTCTCGGAGGCTATGCCACCTGGGACGCAGTGGATCGGGAGGCAGCGGACGGAGACAGAGTCAAGATTGATTACAAGGGCTTAAAGGACGGAGAGGCCTTTGAGGGAGGCACGGCCGAGGGCTATACGCTGGTGCTGGGATCCAACACCTTTATCGACGGCTTTGAAGAAGGCCTCATCGGCGTGAAGGCCGGAGAGGAGAGAGACCTGAATCTGACCTTCCCGGAGGACTACCAGGCCGAGGATCTGGCCGGACAGGACGTGGTATTCGAGGTGAAGGTCCACGAGGTAGCGGAAAAGCATGTGCCGGAGCTGACCGACGAGTTCGTGGCTGAGAATTTCCCGGAGCTTGGAACTGTAGACGCCTACAAGGCAGATTTAAAGCAGCAGATGTTAGACGCCAAGACCATGCAGAGCGAACAGCAGAGAGACGCGGAGCTTCTGACTGCCGTGGTGGAGAATTCTGAGATCACCTGCGCCACAGACGAGGTGAATGAGGTGTACGACCAGCAGATTCAGTACTACACTTCTATGGCAGGCATGTACGGCATGGGACTGGCCGATTACGCCGCTATGATGGGCATGGACGAGGACGGCTTCCGCACAGAGGTGAGAAAGATGTCCGAGCAGACGGTAAAGCAGCAGATGGCCCTGATGGAGATCGCAAAGAAGGAGAAGCTGACCGTCGAGGACGCTGACAGAGAGGCTCTGGCAGAGGAGTATAAGGACGCCTACGAGAGCGTGGACGACATGATCGAGAAGGCCGGAGCTGAGAACGTGGACAATGTCATTCTCTACGATAAGGCAATCCAGGTGGTTGTGGACAACGCTGACGTTACGAATGTAGACGGACTGGCAGTAGCCGAGTAGCTTACCAAGGATGGAGGTTTTAGGAAATGCAGATGTTATATGACAGAATCCGCAGGGACGGAGTGGTGAGAGCTGGAAACGTGCTGAAGGTAGACCGCTTCCTGAATCATCAGATGGATATCGAGCTGTTTAAGGAGATTGGAAAAGAATTCAAGCGCCGTTTTGCCGATGTGGAGGTCAATAAGATTCTGACAATCGAGGCGTCTGGCATTGGAATCGCCTGCATTGTAGCCCAGTACTTCAACGTGCCGGTGGTATTTGCCAAGAAGACCAAGACGAAGAATATCGCGGGCGACGTATATACCACGAAGGTAGAATCCTTTACCCATGGAACGGTATATGACATTATCGTGTCCAAGGAGTTCCTGGGAAAAGGGGACAAGGTGCTTGTCATCGACGATTTCCTGGCTAAGGGAAAGGCCCTGGACGGCCTGACAACGCTGATCCAGAACTCAGGAGCCGAGCTGGTGGGAGCAGGAATTGTCATCGAGAAGGGCTTCCAGTGCGGCGGAGACATTATCCGCCAGAAGGGAATCCGCCTGGAGTCTCTGGCCATTGTGGACAGCATGGACGAGACGACGGGGGAGATCGTATTCCGCGGCGAGGAGAAACAGGCTTAACGACAGGAAATACAGCGAGGAAGGCATAAAGGAATTACAAAGTGGGAAACAGAAAAGCGCTTTTTTTTGATATTGACGGAACGCTGCTCAGCGAGGGAAGAGACAGGAAAGTACCGGAGAGCGCCAGAAAGGCTCTCCTGCAGGCGAGAGAAAAGGGCCACCTGGTATTTGTGAATACCGGAAGAACCTGGTGCGAGACGAAGGAGGTCAGGCATCTGATTGACGCAGACGGCTGGCTCTGCGGCTGCGGCACCTATCTGATGGCAGAGGGAGAAGTGCTTTATGACTGGAGAATCTCCCCGGAACGGGGGGCCCAGCTGATAAAGCTGATACGGGACTGCGGCATGGACGGAGTGTTAGAGGGCGTGGAGGCCTGCTATATGCAGAAGGCCCCATCCCCGACCAGGGCAGTGGAGCAGTGCAGACAGGATTTCTCAGCTCTGGGGATTGTCTCAGAGAAAACCTGGGACAACGAGGATATCAGCTTCTCAAAATTTTGCCTGGTAACAGATGAAAACAGCTGTCTGGAGCGGTTTAAGGAAGAAACCAGGGAGGATCTGGAGGTGATTGACCGGGGAAGCACCTTTGTGGAGGTGGTTCCCAGAGGGCATTCAAAGGCGGCTGCCATCGAGAAAATCCTTGGCCGGTACGGGCTTTCCCTGGAGGACGCCTGGGTATTCGGCGACAGCATGAACGATCTGTCCATGTTCCAGTATGCCCAGAACGCTGTGCTGATGGGCAGGCACGACAAAGAGCTGGAACCCTACGCGTCCTTCATAACGAAGACAGTGGAGGAGGATGGAATCGCCTTCGCCATGAAGAAGTTCGGATTAATTTAATCAGAACTGCTTTGGAAGAAGAAATGTATAGAAAGGGAGGGATCGCAGCGTGATCGGATTAAGATGACGCTGGGATCCCTCCCTTTTTTGATGTTTTTTAAGGCAGATATATAGTTACCACCTCTTAGACACGATGATTTCCCCCTTCTTAATCACAGTCTCCACCTGATTGACTGCCGTGTGGTAGGGCAGGTAGGCGATGGAAGGGTATTTCATAATCAGGATATCGGCCTGCTTGCCCTCCTCGATGCTTCCGATGGTGTCGGCGCGTCCCACGGCAGCCGCTCCGTTGATAGTCAGGGCGGTGATTACCTCCTCGATGGACATGTTCATGTAGATACAGCCCAGAGCAATCAGTAGAGGGATGGAATTCGTAAAGCAGCTGCCGGGATTTAAGTCAGAGGCCAGAGCCACAGCGCAGCCGCTGTCGATCATTTTTCTGGCAGGAGCGTACTCTTCCTTTAAACAGAAGGCGGTGGCAGGCAGAAGCGTGCTGATGACGCCTGCTTCAGCCATCTGGCGGATGCCCTCGTCAGAGGCCTTCAGCAGGTGATCCGCAGAGACGGCCCCCGCTCTGGCCGCCAGCTCTCCTCCGCCTAAGGGGTACATTTCATCTGCGTGGATTTTCAGCATGAAGCCCAGTTTTTTCGCCTGGTTTAAGTAGTATTCAGAATCCTCAATGGAGAAGACGTTTTTCTCACAGAAGATATCGGCAAATTCTGCCAGGTTTTCCTCCCTCACCCGAGGCATCACCTGAGTCAGCATATAGTCTAAAAATTCCCGCTCCCTGCCCTTGTACTCGGGGAGCACGCTGTGGGGGCCCAGGAAGGTGGAAACCACGTCTAAGGGATGGCGTCTGTCCAGCTCTTTCATGACGCGAAGCTGTTTTAATTCTGTCTCGCAGTCCATACCGTAGCCGCTTTTTCCCTCTACGGTGGTGACGCCGAATTCTGCCATCCGGTTGAGACGATCCATACCGACGGCAATGAGATCTTCCTCAGAAGCTTCTTTCGTAGGGCGGATGGTGGCGTTGATGCCGCCTCCCCGTTCCATGATAGACATGTAGCTGTCTCCCTTCAGCCGCCAGGAGAACTCGTCTGCCCGGAAGCCGCCGAAGATAAAGTGGGTGTGGGAGTCTACAAAGCCGGGAAGGACCGTTTTTCCCAGCGCATTTAAAATGGTGACGGGCTGGCCGTTTATCTCTGTGTCGGCCGGTTCGGCCGCCTGGAAGGATATAGAGGCCGTCTCGGGATGCAGGGCGTCTGCCTGCTTTGGATCAAGGCCCAGCCGCTGATCCAGCTCTTTCGTCGTCCCCACCGCCTCGATGCGGCCATCGGAAAGAAGCACTGCGCCGTCCTCAATCAGGCCGATATCGGCCATCTCCCTGCCGCGCCTGGGAGCCTTGCCCTGGCAGGTAACCAGCTCGGAGGCGTGGCGGATGTATAATTTTTTCATAGATAAAATCCCTTCTGCTAAGTTTTACTGCCTGTTCACCGCGTTCTGGTAAGCCTTCTCAATCAGCTCGTCGTCTGCGATATAAGGCATGGTAATGACGTCGCTGCCTTTTCTCATCTGGTTATATTCCGCTACCGTCTCGATGGAGTGCTCGTTTCTGGCCCAGTTTCTTCTGGAGACGCCTACCATGGTATCCCACGGGATGGCCTCCCGGATGATGGCGTCCGTCTCGGCCGTGCCGTCCAGCACAAGGCCGAAGCCGCCGTTGATGGCCTTTCCAATGCCAGTGCCGCCGCCGTTGTGGAGGGCGATTAAGCTCATGCCCCTGGCTGCGTTTCCGGCATAGCACTGTACCGCCATGTCGGCCGTCATGTTGGATCCGTCATAGATATTGGAGGTCTCACGGTAAGGAGAATCTGTGCCGCCGGTGTCGTGGTGGTCGCGGCCCAGCATAACCGGCCCGATTTCGCCGTTTCGCACCATCTCGTTGAACTTCAGGGCAATGTCCCTTCTTCCGAAGGCGTCCTGGTAGAGAATACGGCACTGGGTTCCCACTACCAGCTGATTCTTCTCTGCGTCCCGGATCCAGATCCAGTTATCCTTATCCTGCGGCCTGCGGTTCGGATTGATGATTTCCATAGCCGCGTGGTCGGTCTTTACCAGATCCTCGTGCTTTCCTGACAGACAGCACCAGCGGAAGGGGCCGTAGCCGTAGTCGAAGAGCTCAGGCCCCATAATATCCTCCACATAGGACGGGAAAATGAAGCCTTCGCTGGTGTCGGTTCCGTTTTTGGCGATATCCTTTGCCCCGGCATCAAAGACTGCCTTCATAAAGGAGTTGCCATAGTCGAAGAAGTAAGCGCCTCTCTTTACCAGTTCTTTAATCAGGTGGAAATGCTTAATCAGAGACGCGTTGACAAGCTCTGCGAAGCGCTCTTTGTCGTGGGCCAGCATCTCAGTTCTCTCCTCAAAGGTGAGGCCCTGCGGGCAGTAGCCGCCGTCGTAAGGCACATGGCAGCTGGTCTGATCGGAGAGCAGCTCGATTTTAATTTCGTGATCCACCGCATACTGCAGGAGATCTACGATATTTCCGTGGTATGCGATGGAAATGGTCTCTTTTCGTTTCATATAATCCGCTGCCAGACGGAAGGCCTCCTCGGCGCTCTCCGTGATCAGGCTGACCCAGCCCTGGCTGTGTCTTGTCTCAATGCGGGAATAATCCACCTCAGCGATAATGCCCACGCCTCCGGCAATCTCAATGGCCTTAGGCTGAGCGCCGCTCATGCCGCCCAGACCGCTGGTGACGAACAGATGGCCGGCCAGGTCTCCGTCGTGGGGAACGCCCAGGAATTTCCGGCCTGCGTTTAAAATCGTGTTGAAGGTGCCGTGTACAATGCCCTGAGGCCCGATGTACATCCATCCTCCGGCAGTCATCTGGCCGTAGGAGGAACAGCCCATGGCAGTGGCCTTAGCCCATGCCTCTGGATTGTCGCCCTCGCCGACCATAAGGCCGTTTGTGATCACGACTCTGGGGCTGGACTTGTGGGATTTGAACAGGCCCAGCGGATGGCCGGACATGACCACCAGAGTCTGCTCGTCTGTCAGAATTTCCAGATACTTCTTAATTAACTGATACTGCATCCAGTTCTGGCACACCTGTCCCGTCTCGCCGTAGGTAACCAGCTCGTAGGGGTAGAGAGCCACGTCGTGATTTAAGTTGTTGTCGATCATAACCTGGAACGCTTTTCCCTGCACGCAGTTTCCCTTATACTCGTCAATGGGCTTTCCGTAAATTCTCTCTTTGGGCATAAAGCGGTAACCGTAGATGCGTCCCCTTGTCAAAAGCTCCTCCATAAATTCCGGGGCCAGATCTTTGTGAAGCTCCTCCGGCACGTAGCGGAGGGCGTTTTTGACTGCCAGCTTGATTTCACGTTCATTTAAGGTCAGCTCTCTCATGGGAGCCCGGCGGATACCCTCCTTGAATACAGGATATTCTGGAAGGACAGGATCCAGTTTGATTGTCATGGCTGCACCGATCTCTTTGTTGTTCATATATCGCACCTTCCTTTTAAAATCATTGATAGCTTTATTATAGACGCCCACAGTCTAAAAAACGTCAAAAACGCCGGAGGTTCCTTTTATTGACCAATGATCCCAAGTAAGGTATACTTAAGGAAGACTGAAGCAGGCAGATGTTCCGGGGGGCTGGACGTCTGCTCTGCGGCAACTAGGAGAGGAAAATGGAAGAAATTACAGTACAGCTGTTTGGGATTCCGGAAATACGGCTGGGAGATGAAAAAATCCGCTTTCCTTATAAGAAAGCGGAGGCATTTTTCTACTACCTGTGCGTGAGGAAGAAAGTCAGCCGGGACCAGGTGATCTGTCTTCTCTGGGGAGATGAGGACGAGACTTCAGGGAAGAAAAAGCTGCGGGACGCCGTGTACCAGGTCAAGCGGCTGCTGGGAAAGGATCTGCTGCTTACAGGCGGCCATACGGAAATTGAGCTGAATCCGCAGGCACCTCTCAGAACGGACTGGGAAAAGCAGGAAGAGCCGGAGAACGAAGGGGAATTTTTAGATCATTTTTATATCAAAAACTGTTATGAATTTGAGGAATGGGCAGAAGAGATCAGAACCCGCATCCGCAAATGCCGGGCAGAGGAGGCCAGACGCCGGATGGAGAAGGCGGCTGTAGAGAAAGACGACGCCAGCCTTCAAAAATACAGCAATCTCCTTCTGGCGGAGGATCCGTACAATGAGGAGCTGTATTTTGAGACGATGAGCCTGTATGCGGAAAATGGCAGTTACACGATGGCTATCCGCCTGTACAACGATTTGAAACGGCGGCTGTCCAGAGATCTCTCAGAGGAGCCGTCCAAGGGGCTGAAAGAGCTGTTTCAGCGCATTTATAACATGAAAGAAACGGTGCAGACAGGAGAAGCCGGGCTTACGCTTTCCTTTGTGGGCAGAAAAAGAGAGCTTTATCAGCTCAGCGGTTTTCTGAGCGGACGGGAAGGATCGGAAAGCGTCCTGGCAGTCTGCGGAGAGAGCGGTTCCGGGAAAACGGCTTTCTTAGAGCAGGGAATCCGTCTGGCGTCAGGAGACGGATTTACTGTGTTAAAAACCGCCTGCTATAAGCAGGGGGAGGAGTTCTACTTAAGCCCGTGGAACGATATTTTTCAGGAGCTTTACCAGCTTTCGGAGCGGGAAAACCAGGCGGGCGGAGCAGGTGAGATTCTGGAACAGTTCTTAAACGGTACAAAGGCAGAAGAGGGAAGGGCTTCCAGGATGACCTATCCCATGGTGGAGAAGATGGCCCTGGATCTGTTTCAGGCTTTGTCCAAGAGGCGGCGGATCCTTCTGGTGTTCGACGACATCCAGTGGATGGATTCCATGAGCGGACAGCTTTTAAACAGAGTTCTTCTGCGCCTTGGAAGGGAACGGCTTCTCCTCCTGTGCAGCATGAGCAGAGAGGGAGAGGGAAGGACTCTGGAATCCTTAGAGCCGCTGCTCTTGAAGGATCAGGTGGCAATCCTGCGCCTGGAACCGTTTACCAGGGAGGAGACAGACGAGCTGATCCGGAAAACCCTTCCGGAGCTGGCGTCGGAGGAGGAGAAGAAGGCGGAGATCTACCGGGCCACAGATGGGAACGCGTTTTTCCTGCGGGAGCTTCTGACTCTGATCCGGGAAAAGGGATATACCCTGGAAAAATCAAAGAAGACAAACTATGTGATTCAGGCCAGACTTTCCGGCCTGTCCAGACAAGAGAGAGAGACGCTGGGGGCTATGGCGGTTTTCCCAGGGAAAATTCAGGTGGAGGATCTGGAACTGCTTCTGCCCGATACAGACCGCCTGTCTCTTTTGCGTCTGCTGGAATCCCTCCAGGAACGCTTTCTGATTCGTGAGGTGCTGACTGGATGGAACGTCCAGTATGAGTTTGTCCACCGGGCGTTTCAGGAATATGTCTGCGAGCAGCAGAGCAGGGGAAAGACGCAGCTGTACCATCAGATTCTGGCCAGACATTATGAGGAGAAGGCTCTTCAGAGCAGGGAGACCACGCTGTTTCCCCAGGTAATTTACCATTACGAGGGCTGCCACGACTTGATCAGGGCCTGCTGGTACAAAATCGAGTGGATGAAGGAATATTACACCCTGATCAATGAAAATTTCCCGGTGCTTCACTGGCAGGTGTCGGATCTGTCTGAGGGTGTGGGAGTGATGCCGCAGGCAGATGAGATGATAAGGCTGGCTGGAGAGATTATGGATCTCCAGGGAAGCTCGGAGGAGATCCGGCGGATGAAGCTGGAGATGAACTACATCCTGGGACGCTATCACATTGCCCAGGGAGAGTACAGACAGGGGCTTTTCCACATTGAGGAGGGAATCCGCCTGGCCAAGGAGCTTTCAGATACCAGGATGCTGCTGTCCTGCTTCAGGCAGCAGATCTTCTACGGGATTCAGGTAGAAGATCTGGAACGGGTGAAAACCTATGTGGAGATGGGCATAGAGAAGGTGAAAGAGAACAGCCCATTACGGGAAGCGTTTTTATCTCTGGAATGGGAGCTGGAACATTCTTCCGGACAGACCTTGGAGGAGACTTTAAGGGCACGTTTGAAGGAGAGCAGGGAAGACGGCGCGTTACAGGATGACGCTGTGAAAGACTGGGAGGAATACGGCACGTTTCTCCGCCTGAAGGGCTGGTATCTGCTTCACAGTCAGACGTATTCCCAGGCAGAGAGGACGCTGTGGGCGGCCGCTGATATTTTTAAAGGTCTTGGATCCGGCTGTGAACCTGGCCGGGCCGCCTGTCTGAGCTATATTGGAGACAGCATGGACAGACAGGGCCGCTTTTTGGAGGCAGTGTCCTTCTATGAGCAGGCAATAGCTCTGGTGGAGAAAAATCCCAGAATTAACGGCCTGGGGCAGTTCTATGCCAGGGCCGGACAGGCTCTCTTCATGGCCGGAAACACAGAGAAGGGCCGGGAGTATCTGGAGCAGGCGGAAAAACGCCTGAAGGAAAACGGCTGTGTCTGGGGCCTGGAGCGGACGGAGGCTCTGCTGTGCCTCATAAGCCTTTCAGAAACGAATTTAGAGGAGGCAGAACGCCGTTTTTATGAGGGAATGGAGCTGTCAGAAAAAATCAGAAATCCCCAGACACAGAAGCTTTTGGAGACGGCGCGGCAGAAGCTAAAGAAAAGCGGAGCGCAGCTGCAGAAGAGATTTGGCGCAGACGGCTTTTCATAGACGGTTTTTTGACGCTGAACTCTGTATAATAGAGACAGCAAACAGAAATACATAAAAGAGAGAGGGTTGTTTTATGAATAAGGTGCTGATTACAGGAGAAGATTTGACGCTGGATGAGATTGTCAGCGTATGCCGCGGGAACGCGCAGGTGGAGATTTCCCAGGAGGCCAGGGAAAAGGTACAGGCGTCCAGACAGGTGGTGGACGATTTAATTGCAGAGGAGAAGGTAGTTTACGGCATTACTACCGGCTTTGGCAAATTCAGCGACGTGGTGATTTCCCAGGACCAGTGCAAAGAGCTGCAGAAAAACCTGATTATCACCCACGCGGTAGGAGCCGGAGATCCATTCTCCAGAGACATTGCCAGAGGCATTATGCTGCTGCGCATCAATAACCTTTCCAAGGGATTTTCCGGAATCCGCCTGGAAACGCTTCAGACCATGGCGGACATGCTGAACAAGGGAGTGACTCCGATTATCCCGGAAAAGGGTTCTCTGGGCGCTTCCGGCGATCTGGCTCCTCTTTCCCACATGGTTCTGCCGATGATCGGACTGGGACTGGCCGAGTATCAGGGAGAGGTGCTTCCTGGAAAAGAGGCCATGGACCGGGCCGGAATTCCGGTGATCGAGCTTTCAGCCAAGGAAGGCTTGGCGTTGAACAACGGAACACAGGCCATGACAAGCGCAGGCTCTTTAGCGCTTTATGACGCCCTGGATCTGATTAAAACAGCCGATATAGCCGCCGCTTTAAGCTTCGAGGCCCAGAACGGCGTGGTGGACGCCCTGGATCCGAGAGTTCATAAGGTACGCCCTCACAGCGGACAGATGGCTACGGCCAGAAACCTCCTCGCTCTGCTGGAGGGAAGCAACAACACCACGAGACAGGGACAGATCCGGGTGCAGGACGCATACTCTCTGCGTTGCTGCCCGCAGATTCACGGAGCCAGCAAGGACGCTGTGCAGTATGTGAAGGATAAGGTGGATATTGAGATCAATTCCGTGACAGATAACCCGATTATTTTTAAGGACGACCACGCAGGCATCTCCGGAGGAAACTTCCACGGACAGCCGATGGCTTTAAGCTTTGACTTCCTGGGCATTGCAGAGTCTGAGCTGGCCAACGTTTCCGAGCGCCGTATCGAGCGCCTCGTAAATCCGGCCTACAGCGGCCTTCCGGCCTTCTTAACGCCAAACGGAGGCGTGTGCTCCGGCTTTATGATTGTCCAGTATTCTGCCGCAGCTCTCGTATCTGAGAACAAGGTTCTGGCCCACCCGGCCAGCGTGGACAGCATTCCTTCCTCCGCAGGCCAGGAGGATCACGTCAGCATGGGAACCATTGCTGCCAGAAAGGCGGGAGAAATCGGCCGCAACGTGAGAAGAGTCCTTGCCATGGAGCTTATGGTAGCCTGCCAGGGCATTGACATGAGAGGAAATAAGGGCCTTGGAAAGGGAACCCAGGCAGCCTACGATCTGGTGAGAAAGGCAGTGGCTACCCTGGAGGACGACAGAGAGCTTTACGACGATATCAACTACTGCGAGAAGATTATTGAGGATGGAAGCCTGATCCGTGCGGTGGAGGCTGCTCTGGGCAGGAAGATTGAGGTGTAAAGAGCCGAACGGTCGGCCTGAGAAGCAGAAAGAAAACTGAATAAATAAACGGAATAAATAATGGGCTATAAGGCGCTGTAAAGTCAGATAAGGACTTTGCGGCGCCTTTTTCAATCCCCAGTGCTAATACTCCCCTCCCGGGAATATACTGTACAAGCATCAGGAGGGAGGCGAAAAAAGGTGGGAATGGAGACGGCTGCCGCCGTAGGGATTATTGCAGTGCTGACGGCGGTTCAGTTTAAAAGCAGGGGAACGGAGTTTGGCATTTATGTGATTCTGGCGGCTGGGGTTTTGATTTTTTTCTACAGCGCGGGGAAGCTGAGAATTATTTTGGAGGCGGTCAGGCAGATCCAAAGCCGTATTCAGATGAATCAGGCCTATCTGACGGCCCTGCTGAAGATGGCGGGCATTACGTATCTTGCGGAGCTGGCTTCCGGGCTGTGCAGGGACGCCGGATATTCCTCGATGGGAATTCAGATAGAAATGTTTGGAAAGCTGTCTATTCTGGCTGTGAGCGCCCCGATTGTGCTGGCCTTGTTCGAGACGCTGGAATCCTTTTTAAAATAGGAAGAGAGAGAAACGGGAGGGGCGGTTATGTCCAGGATAGCGCTGTGCTTAGGCCTTGCTGCCGCTCTGCTTTTCGCATGTCCCGGGAGGGCTGCGGGGGAGGAGAGAAGGGGAGCGGGAGAATGGGAGGAGAAAACGCGTCAGGAAGAAAACGGCGGGGAGGAGGAGCTGTCTGCCCTGGAAGGCATGGAGCTGGACTTTTCTTCTGTGGAAGAGCTGCTTGGCAGCCGTAAACAGGGAGAAGGACGTTTTTCGTTTGAAGAGCTTTTAAAGGCTGTTTTCAGGGGAGATATGAAAGAGGCGTGTTCCATGGCGTTTCAAGGTATCTGGGACAGTCTGTTTTCAGAGCTGTCCGCCGGGGCCGGACAGATGGCGAAGATTCTTCTCATTGCATTGACAGGGGCCGTATTTACCTGTTTTTCTGATATTTTTTCCGGCGGACAGATTTCGGAAACGGCTTTTTACGTTACCTTTCTGCTTTTATTTTCTCTGCTGGCATCCAGCTTTTATGAGAGCATCGCTGTGGCGGATCAGGCGGTCAGCCAGGCCTTTGAATTAATGAAAGCCCTGACGCCTGGTTACTTTATGACAGTGGCGTTTACAGGAGGAAGCCTGAGCGCCGGAGCCAGCTGCGGCTGGATGCTTTTTTCTATCACTGCGGCCCAGTGGCTGCTCTCGAACCTGATTTTTCCAGTGTTCAGAGTTTATATTCTGCTGGTCCTGGCAGGACATCTCACAAAAGAGGGAGTATTTTCCAGGATGACAGAGGGGATACGGACAGCGGTAGAATGGAGTATGAAAACTCTGACTGGAGCTGTGCTGGGCTTTCATCTTCTGCAGGGAATGGTGCTTCCCTATGCCGACGCGGTGAAAAACGCTTCTCTGAAACGGATGGTTTCCATGATTCCGGGACTTGGGCAGGGAGCCTTCGCAGTCTCGCAGATGGTGTTAGGCTCTGGAATTTTAATTAAAAATACAGTGGGAGCCGGGGCGGCGCTGGCGCTTTTAGCTGTCACAGCGGTGCCGATGATAAAGCTTTTTGTTTTAATGCTCATGTATCATTTGATGGCCGCAGCAGCAGAGCCAATCTGCGATAAGCGGCTGACAGCCTGTATGGCCGATGTGGGGAAAGGCCATCAGATTCTTTTGAAACTGGTGTTTACCTCCCTGCTTCTTCTGATTGTCTCCATCGGCGTGATCTGTATGGCGTCCAACACAGCGTACTACGCGGCATAGAAGAAAACAGCTGGAAAAGACAGCCCGGAGCAAAGAGAGAAAGACTGGAAAAGAAATCGGGAAGAAATGGGAAGAAATGGGGCGGACAGGCAGAATGAGGGAGAAGCGGAAAGGGCGGAACAGACAATGGAGCAGTTTTACAGCTGGGTTCAAACGATTCTTTTTTATATGATTTTTATGAATTTCATGACGAATCTCCTGCCGGGAAAGGCCTACGCTAAATACGTCCGCCTGTTTATGGGAATGGTTCTGATTCTTTTGGTTATCCGCCCTCTGACAGAAAGCCTGAGGCTAGACGATCAGCTGGCCAGACGCTTTGAGGAGATTTCCTTTCAGGAGGAAGCCGGAGAACTGCAGGGGCAGCTGGAGGAAATAGAACGGCAGAGATTGGAGGCAATCGCGGACGAGTATGAGAAAACGGTCTCCGTTCAGGCCGAGGCGAGACTGGAAAAGAGGGGTTACAGAGGGGCGGAGGTTAAAGTGTCTGTGGACAGAGAGCAGGACAGCGATTCCTTTGGAACGATCAAGGAAATAGAGGTATCGGTTGGAGAGGAGGGGGCGTGGGCGTATTCTGTCGGGAAAATGCCAGAATCAGATGAAATCAATAATCAATCAAAACAGTTAGAAAAAACACAACAATTCCAACAAACAATACAATCAGAGCAGGAGAAAGAAATACGCCAGGTATCCATTGAAAAAAATCAGATCCAGGTTCATTTGGGGAACAAGGAAGAATCAGAGGAGAAAGGGAAAGAGGGGGAAGAGGGGCAGGAGAGGCTGGAAAACAGCTGTGGGGCAGATACCGGAGATCCGGACGCAGAGGCGGCGATTAGAAAGGAGCTGGCAGATTTTTATGGACTGGAAGAGCGTCATATTAAAATTCAAATCAGGGACTGAGAAAAAGAAACGGGATCAGTGGATCGTTCTTTTTGCCGCAGGACTTCTTCTGCTTCTGTTCAGCGCATCCGGGTCCGGGAAATCCGCCTCCGGGAAAGGGGATCTGCCTGTGTCTGGCGCGGCCTGGGGAGAGACGGGCGGAACCGGAGAAAAGGATCATGGAGGAGGCAGAGAAGCAGAAGAAAAGGACGTTCAGGAGGCCTTTCAAACGCCCGGGCAGAGGGAAGCGGAGGACGCGGAGGCGTCTGAACTGTCCGCCTATGAACAACAGCTGGAAGAACGTGTGAAGGAACTTCTCAGGATGACAGAGGGGGTGGGGGAGGCAGACGTGATGATTGTCCTGAAATCGTCCGGCGAAAAAATTATCCATGAGGATCAGAAACGGCGCCGCGCTTCCTCCGAGGAGGCAGACAGCGCCGGGGGAACCAGAAAAACGGTGGATGAGGAGGCGGAAAAAAGCGTTGTATTTGTGGAAAACGGTTCAGAAAAAGCGCCGATTGTGGAAAAAGAGCTTCGTCCCGCTGTGGAGGGCGTCGTCATAAGCGCCCAGGGGGGAGGAAACGCTTCCGTGAAAACAGAAATTTCTGAGGCAATGCAAGCATTATTTAATATACCGGCACATAAAATAAAAGTATTAAAAAGGGTGGATTAAAGGAGCGGTGAATATGAAAGTGAAGCGAATTTTCAGACGAAACCAGATTATTATTACGACGCTGGCCATTATGATAGCAGCTGCCGGATATTTGAATTATTCCGGAAAAGAGGAGCTTTCCGGGGCCGTGTATGAGGCGGGAGTTATGGAAATTTCGGACGAGGATATCTTAGCTGAAAATCAGGCGGTGGGAAACTTAAATCCTGAGGCAGAGGGAGCCGGAGAGGAGGTATCCGGCCCGGCGGAGGCTGAAACGAAACAGCCCGGAACGCAGCAGGCTAATGCACAGCAGGCGGAGGCGCAGCAGGGGAAGGAAGGAGAAAGCAGCGTGAGCGCAGGCAGCGCAGAGGCAGAGGAGTACAAGGAGATTGCCAGCCTGGATCAGGAACCGGGAGAGGAGGCTGGATCAGAACAGGCAGATTCCTCTATCGATAACCCGGGTGAGGCAGTGTTAACTGGGGGAACCAGCGTCACAGACTACATAGCTAACGTGCAGCTGAGCCGGGAGCAGGTCAGGGCGAAAAATAAGGAAACCCTGATGGAGATCATTAACAACGAGAACGCCGATCCGCAGGCCAAGGAGACGGCGGTCCAGGACATGATTGACATGACGGCAGTAGCGGAGAAGGAGAATGCGGCGGAGACACTTCTCATGGCCAAGGGCTTCGCCGATCCGGTGGTCAGCATTACAGACGGCAAGGTGGACGTGGTGATCAACGCCTCCTCCCTGACGGATCCGGAGCGGGCCCAGATAGAGGATATTGTCAAAAGAAAGGCTGAGGTGACGGCGGAAAACATTGTCATTACGCTGATGAAGCTTCAGGAGTAATTGCGGTTAGATCTTGCAAACGCCCGCCTATCTGCTATAATGAAACTATCACAGAAAAGACAGGAGGTAGCGGGGATGCCGAAGGAAGCTGCGGAGAAAAACATACATGTATTAGAGAGAGACGGTAAGCTGGGCGAGGTGAAAATCGCAGACGAGGTGGTGGCTATGATTGCCGGCCTGGCTGCCACAGAGGTGGAAGGCGTGGACTCCATGGCCGGAAATATCACCAACGAGCTGGTAGGAAAGCTGGGAATGAAGAATCTCAGCAAGGGCGTTAAAGTAGAAGTGAGCGAGGAGCACGTTTCCGTAGACTTATCGCTGAATATGAAGTATGGCTACAGCCTTCCGGCTGTCAGCGAGAAGGTTCAGGAGAGGGTGCGGACTGCCATTGAGACGATGACAGGGCTGACGGTTCTGGAGGTCAACATCAAGATCGCCGGAGTCAATATGAGGGAGGACAGCTAGGAAGCCGTCTGCCGCTCTGGTAAAAGTTCGTTAAGAAGTGAACAATTAAGCTGTATTTCTTGACGAACTATGAAAAATGTGGTAGTATCTTTAGCGTTAAAAGGGAGTAGTTATTAACATGCAGTCAACATACGCCGGGCGGAGAGCCTGTGGTTGCATGTCTTTTGTTTATAAGACAGAAGAACAAGACTTTTAGCATATGGTTTCATATGCTGAAAGTCTTTTTTTGTTTCGTGGGAAAGCGCCTGACAGGAAGGAAGCTTCCGGGCATGAAGTAAGACCGCGTGGATAGCGAACCCCCTGAAATGAGAAAAAGGGAAGAAAAAAAGAAATTAGGAGGGAAAGAAATGGACTTTTTACTGGAAGGCATTCTGGCCATCACGCCGCAGCAGCTGGTCATGTATGTAGTAGGAGTTCTGCTCATCTGGCTCGCAATTAAGAAGGGCTATGAGCCATCTCTGCTCCTGCCGATGGGCTTTGGAGCAATCTTAGTAAACCTGCCGTTATCCGGCGTTATCAACCAGGTGATGGAAGGCGTAGGAGAGACGCCAGGAATTATTCAGTGGTTATTTGAGACAACAATCGAGGCTTCCGAGGCCCTTCCGATTCTGTTATTCATCGGTATCGGAGCAATGATCGACTTCGGCCCGCTGCTGTCCCAGCCAGTTATGTTCCTGTTCGGAGCAGCCGCTCAGTTCGGTATCTTCTTCGCTATCATGGTAGCAGTTTTATTAGGCTTTGATTTAAAGGACGCAGCGTCCATCGGTATCATCGGAGCAGCCGACGGCCCGACCTCTATCCTGGTATCCCAGGTGCTTCACTCCGACTATGTGGGAGCGATTGCGGTAGCCGCTTACTCCTATATGGCTCTCGTTCCGATTATTCAGCCGTTTGCAATCAAGCTTGTTACCACAAAGAAAGAGCGCTGCATTCATATGACATACAGCCCGAAGGCAGTTTCCAAGACAACAAAGATTGCCTTCCCGATTATCGTTACGATTATCGTAGGACTTATTTCCCCGGCATCCGTTGCCCTGGTAGGCTTCCTGATGTTCGGTAACCTGATCCGCGAGTGTGGTGTGCTTCAGTCCATGTCCGATACAGCTCAGAACGAGCTTGCAAACCTGATTACACTGCTGCTGGGAATCACTATTTCCTTCAGTATGAGAGCCGACGCGTTCGTACGCTTCGACACTATCCTCATCATGTGCATCGGTCTGGTAGCGTTCGTATTTGATACCATCGGCGGCGTTGTATTTGCCAAGATCATCAACCTGTTCCGCAAGGAGAAGATTAACCCGATGATCGGCGGCGCTGGAATCTCCGCATTCCCAATGTCTGCCCGCGTAATCCAGAAGATGGCTCAGGAGGAAGAGAAGGGCAACATCATCCTGATGCACGCAGTAGGCGCTAACGTGTCCGGCCAGATTGCCTCTGTAATCGCAGGCGGTCTTGTTATCAAGCTGGTGACACAGTTCCTGTAGGAGGGAAAAGATTATGATGGAAAACTTTTTAATCGCTCTTCAGATTATGGCGCAGGGAATGGGCGGAATCTTCGTAGTAATCATTCTGATTACCCTGGTTGTTATGCTGATGGGAAAGATGAATAAATAAGATGTGTTAGGAAAAAAGGAACTGTTTTCGTGCTCCACTGGAAGTCGCTGAAAACAGTTCCTTTTTTCATAGGCGGGTTCGCAGGAAATGGCAGGAAACAGTTCCTTTTTTTCATCAAAAGTAAATTTATTTTACTGTAATCCTATTAGAAAGATTACAAACGCTGCAATTGTTATAAGAGTCCAGGCGGTATATCTTCCTGCAATTTCCCAGTCAGACGGCCCTGCCTAAGTTCCACACCAACGATACCTTCCAGCGTTTTTTCTTCCTCTGGAATAGCAGTATTATCTTCTTTTACTGTATATGGGCCGTAGATTTTATTGCCATAGTGAAATACAACTGTCTTATCCTGCGACACTGAAAAATATGCTTTCTGCCCTCGGAGTCTGCCGGAGTACACGGTACTGCCATTTTCCTGACTTGGGACAAAAATTGCATCTTTATATTCAAATCCAACTTTTGAAATTGTCATGGAATAAACCATTGCAAATACCAGCACCATAGCAATCATAACGACTAGAACACCTTTTTGGCAGCAGTTTAAATGTTTGATTTTTTCCATCATTCTGCCCCCGTTCTAAACCTGAATATAATATCGGACAATCCAGGCCAGCCCCGTCATTATTTGATAGAAAGGAATACAATAAATATCATCCCATTATAAAAATATATTTAAACGAATAACGCAGATAAACCGACAAAAATACACATTACTCCAAACATCATACACATTACATTTTTGATACCGACTTTTTTGTTAAGTATGAAAGATGATGGATTTTTAGGGTTTATATATATACGATATTCATTTCCCTTAACCATGTCCTTATCTAATTTCTTAAAGCTATATGTGTTAGAACACTGACGGACATATGTTTTTCCGTTGTACTTGTATTTAAAAATAGGAGCAGAGCTTAATACTGTTTTACTTGGATACGAATTATAGCCTTGATAGACCCCCATAATTTCTTCATTACAAATAGCAACAGATTTAATATTATGATAAAAAATCATCGTAATCATTCCTCCTATTGTAACGCCTATTAATACAAATGTATATTTAGCTCCGCCTGGGATAAGAAAACATATAAAAGCTAATAAAAGCCCACCGAATATCAATGCAAGAAACTTAAATGCTTCAGGATCCATCTTATGCATTTTTTGTTTAAAAGCCATGTAAACAATCCAGCCAAAAGCTGCCACACAAAATAATAATTCAAATCCTTCAAAGTTCATTGTTTATCCATTCCTTTCTTTCAATCTTACTTACTGAAATATTTCTTGTTCTTGACATTGTTTTACAGCCCTGAATATCCCTAAGTTTATTTGAACCATATCGTATATTCACCACCTCTATGTAGAAAATCTGCGAATCAGTAGAATGCTTCTCAGATTTTTCCTATCCATCTGGGACAGTATAACTTCCGGAAATTGCCTATGCCATTGGTTTTTCCGTAATGCTTACCACATTTTCCCCATCTATCTCAAAGAAAAAAGGCATATTTGGTTGGGAATTTGTGTAGGTATTTATGTATTGAATAAAATCGTTAATATCAGTTGTTGAAATGTTAACCTTTTCTGGATCATCTGAATCGGTAAAATTTCTTCCCCAGTCAATGAAGTTATATACGGTATCAGAAGTCAGCAAATATTCTTTTGTTTTTTCTTCTAGATTATAAATATAATATCCGTTCAATAAATCCTCCTCTGTAAGATTTAATTCTTTCATTCTTTGACTATTCTTGGGTGTTATATATTCAACCTCATCAATCGTAATACTTGTTTCATCTATGCTTTTTAAAAAACCGCATAATTCATTTGCTTTATTACTCCCCTTGTCTGCGCTCTGACAACCAATCGCTAAAAGCGACAGCAATATAACAAATACTCCTATGTATTTTACCTTTCTATTTGCCACACTGCACCTCCAGACTTAATCACAACTTCTAATTTCCTTGTTCTTTTCCACTCCCATCTTCTTGCCCTTACGGACAAGAAGCATCCCTCGCTTTGCTCGGTCAACTTCCGATTTTTTTATTTTTTCTTGCCTAAGCGAGAACGGAGCAGACAGCAGAATGTATTGTCTGCCCTTATTTAATAGTTCCATTGTGTTATATTTTCGATTAATACACCGTTTCGTTCAAGACTTTCAAAAACAAAATCCGTTTCATTTTTTAGAGAAGAAGAATTAAGAATACAAAATGGTTCCGCCTGTGGTTTCATGCCAGCTGCAATTTTTTCTGCCGCTGGAGGACAAGAAGAACACTCCCAGCTTGTCTGTATCGCCAAAACAGAAGAATGAATCCATACATTTTTTGCCAGAGATTTCAACTGCTCCATGCGTTTTGTGTTTCTCTGTACGGAATATTTCCCATTTTCCTTCTCCTCATATTCTCCTAAATCGTCTTCTGGTACAATTAATTCAAACGTAAAGGTAGATTCTTTTCGGTTATTCATAATAAATAATCTGACCTCTGAAAAGTCGAAATAATCAAACACAAATTGTTTATAATCATGCGAGTGGTGTTCCTTCTCTCCAAGTTCAAAGTTTTCATCTAATTTCTTTTGATTCCATTGAAGCATATCTTCAAAAGAATCGTTTTCAAATCCCCAGTATCCGCTCTTAAATGTAAGTCCAGAATGAATTAAAGCCCGGCAAAAAGCGCCGATGGCATCATGAGTTTTTTTCAGTTCAAATGTCAAAGAAAAATATGCTGGCATATTCAAACACCTCTTAATATGTTCTGTTTTTTTACTGCGTTTAGCATTCTGACAAGTTGAAATTGTTAATTTGGAACCAGTCCTATAATGCCAGCTGCTATTGCATTAATAAAAAGTATAAATGTTATCACACAAACAATTAAGATAGCCGCAATGACTTTAATAATAAGTTGTTGATTTCTTCTTAAATCACTCTTATTGACAATTTTTAGGGCAAAAACTAAAACAAAGATGACAATAAGAGAAATAATATTATAAAGAACTACTGTACCCATCTATGTATCCTCCCCATCAGCTTCTTATCTGTAAGTTCTTTAATATCCATAGGCCATCAGTTTCCATTGCCCGCCTTCAGAATGAGCTAACCTATTATCATTATAAAAGAATTACTGACGGGATACTATAAAGATTTCCTTACAACTTCAAATTTTCCTTTCTTTTTTCTATTTTGCAGCGGTTTTTCAAAGAACTGCTGTAGTTTCAGATATTGACAGGGACGACATACAAAAAAAGAGGACATGGATTCTGCGGCTTCCGTTGAAGCGTAGAAACATGTCCTCTTTTATAGAAGATTTTAAATGTCAAAGTTATTCTTGTTCTCTTCTGAAGAATCAAGATCCTCAAAGAACAGGTCGTCCAGGTTCTCCAGGCTCTCATCCGGGGATTCGCCCTCTGTTTTCATCTGTTTCGGGCTGCGGGCTTTTTTTTCCGCCTTTTTCGGGCGGCTGCCAGAGGAGCGTTTCTGGCTGCGCTTTCCGGCCAGGCGTTCTTTTTCCCTGCCGAGAAGCTCGTAGAATTCCTCTTCCGTATAATTTTCCTCTTTAAGTCTCTGCATACGCCGTTCGTGCCGCCGCCGTAACTCCTCCGCTTCTTTCTTTTTCGTATAGAGCGTATAGGCGCTCAGGAGAAATACTGCGAAGACCAGAAGGCAGATACCTATAACCGGAAGGGAGAGGGGAGGAAGGGCGATGCCGCCTTTTTTGCCGTTCTTCTGATCGGAGGCGTCGGTTTTGCTGCCAGGCTTTTCCTCCGGCGCGGCGCCGTCAGTCTCTTCACTGGATGCAGGGAGAGAGCCTTCCTTGGCCAGAAGGTAGGCCTGTCCAATTTTCCGGTCATTGTAGGTGTACTGTAAAAGAGCGATGGCACGCTCTGGATGCTGCTCGGGCAGTTCTGTCACCAGTTCCATGGAAGCGTCTGAGAAGGCGGCATCCTTTGGAAGGGTGATTACAGCGCCAGATTCCAATTCCAGTTCATCTGGCTGAAAGTCAGCTCCGTTAATGGAAACCGTTTCTTCGCCAGTCACATATTTCGTCTCATTGTCCGGGATGGATACGTTCTGGAAATTCTCAAAACCAAACTGCAGCAGCGTTTTTCCGTCCAGGAAATAGTTGGGAGAGGGCTGTCCCTTTAAAACGACGGAAATCACCCGCCTGCCGTCTTTCTCTCCGTAGGTGACGAGGGTATTGCCGGCCAGGGAGGTGTATCCTGTTTTTCCTGCCTTCGCTTCCGGGCAGTAGAGCTCGCTTGTCTCGTCGTCTGTGATAATCAGGCGGTGCTCGTTGGAGCAGGTGGCTCCGCTTGGGTTATTCTGAGTGGGAGCCAGCTTATAGGACTTGGTACTGGAAATTTCCAACACGTCTGAATTGTTAAAGGCAGCCTGGGCGATAATAGCCATATCGTAGGCAGATACTACCTGGGTATCGTCGTTTAATCCTGACGGGTTGGCAAAATGAGTGCCGTCGGTGCAGCCAAGCTCCTTTACCTTTTCGTTCATCATGTCTGCGAAGGCGTCACGGCTTCCAGCCACATGCTCCGCCAGAGCGTTGGCAGCCTGGTTGCTGGACTGGAGAAGGAGCAGGTAAAGGCAGTCCTTGACGGAAAGCTTGTCTCCCTCGGCAATGTTTTTTTTATTGCCGCTTCCAGACTCCACATTGTTGACCGCGTCGTAGGAGAAGGTAACCATGTCGTCCATGCTGCTGTTCTCCACCACCACCAGAGCGGTGAGAAGCTTTGTAATACTGGCCGGCGGCGTCAGCTCGTGAATCCCCTGTCCAAAGAGCACAGCGCCGGAATCTGCGTCCACTGCAATTCCAATATCAGCCAGAACGCCGGTATCGCTTGGCCACTCCGGAGCGGCCAGAGCAGTGATGCAGGACATCAGGGCCAGCTGCATGGAAAGAAGCAGGGCCAGTCCTGATTTTATGATCCGTTTTGCTTTCATTCTTGTTGTTCCTCCAAAATTCTGTCGTAAAACTTCTATCTTATAGTATACCGTGAAAGGAGAAAGCTGTAAACGGTTAGAGGAGGAAAAAGTTTTACAGTAAAAAGTTTTGCGCTCTGCAAAAGTTTTGCGTAACTATTGTAGAATCCCTCCGATTCAGTTATAATGATAAATTAGAGTAATAGTCGATTGTGAATGGCTGACCAAGACAGAAGAAATCAGGAGGATACGTTTTATGACCAGAAGAGAATTGCGTGAACACTGCTTTAAACTGCTGTTCTGCGCTGATTTTTATTCCGAGGGAGAGACCAGGGAGCAGATAGAGCAGTATTTTACAGAGCCCAGAGAGGATGATTACACACCGGAGGGCGTTTATGAACTGATTCACTGCCCGGAGCTGGACGTTTACGACAGCGGCTATGTGAAGACTAAGGTGGAGAAGGTGCTGGAGAAGCGTCCGGAGCTGGATGCTGCTATTGACGAGACTGCCAAGGGCTGGAGCACCCGCCGTATGGGAAAGGTGGAGCTTACGATTCTGCGCCTGGCGCTGTTTGAGATCCGCTTTGACGAGGAGGTTCCGGACAAGGTTGCCATTAACGAGGCGGTGGAGCTGGCGAAAAAATTTGGCGGAGACGAGTCTCCGGCTTTCGTAAATGGAATTCTGGCAAAATTAGTGTAGATGGAGGCGCTCCATGGCAAGCATTTACTCAGTGTCCCAGGTAAACGCCTATATTAAAAATATGTTTTCCCAGGATTTTGCCCTGAACCGCATTTCAATTAAGGGGGAGGTATCCAACTGCAAGTACCACACCTCCGGCCATATTTATTTTACCTTGAAAGACGGGCTGGCTGCGATCCAGGCCGTCATGTTTGCGAGCAGAAGAAAGGGGCTTCCTTTTCAGATGCAGGACGGGCAGCAGGTGGTGGTAAAGGGCAGCGTGGAGGTCTATGAAAGAGACGGAAGATACCAGCTCTATGCCCAGCAGATTGAGCTTTTCGGGGCGGGGGATTTGTTTAAACGGTTCGAGGCTCTCAGGAACCAGCTGGAAGAGATGGGCATGTTTGCCAGAGAATATAAGAGGCCGATCCCCAGGTTCGCCAGGACGGTGGGGGTGGTGACTGCCAGCACAGGAGCCGCTATCCGGGATATTATGAATATTTCTCACAGAAGAAACCCCTATGTCCAGCTGATTTTATACCCGGCCAAGGTTCAGGGAGACGGGGCGGCAGAGAGTATTGCCATGGGAATCGAGCGGCTGGATCAGCTGGGAGTGGACGTAATCATTGCAGGAAGAGGCGGCGGATCCATTGAGGATTTGTGGGCCTTTAACGAGGAGATTGTGGCTAGGGCTATTTTTTCATGCAATACCCCAGTGATTTCTGCGGTGGGACATGAGACGGATGTGACTATTGCTGATTATGTGGCGGATCTGCGGGCCCCCACGCCGTCAGCGGCGGCAGAGCTGGCTGTGTTCGACTACCGCCAGTTTCAGGAACAGCTCTTGGGAGCCGAGGAGCTTCTGAAGCGGGGGCTGATCCGGAAAACAGAGGAGGTATCCGGCCGTCTGGAGCAGTACCGGCTGCGTCTGCGCCTCCACGATCCCAAACGTCAGGTCAATGAAAAGCGGCAGCGGCTCATTTCTGCCCAGGACGATCTGAAACGGCTGATGGAAAAGAGGCTGTCGGAATACAGGCAGCGCCTTGCTCTTTTAAGCGGAAGGCTGGAAGGATGCTCTCCGCTGAAAAAGCTGAGCCAGGGCTTTGGCTTTGTGACGGATGAGACTGGAAAGAGGGTAGACTCTGTAAATAAGGTAATGCCTGGAGAGAAGATTGAGGTCAGGACGGCGGACGGGCGGATTGACGCCAGGGTGGAAGCTGTGTTTCCCTACAACCGCCAGGACTGCCATGGAGAATAGAGAAGAGAGGAAGAAATCATGGAAGAGAAGGGACGCCTGCCGGAACTAAAACAGGAGGAATTAGACGCCTGTTCCATCGAGGAGCTGTTTGAGCGGCTGAACCAGGTGATAGGAGGCCTGGAGGACGGCAGCAGCTCTCTGGAGGATTCGTTCCGGTACTATGAAGAGGGAATGCGGCTGGTAAAGGCCTGCTCAGGAAAGATTGACCGGGTGGAAAAACAGATTCTGGTGATCGACGAGATGGGAGGAGACTATGGAGCTTAAAGAACAGCTTTTACAGTATACAAAGGAGACGGAGGACGTGGTTTACTCCTTTCTCCCGAAGGAAGAAGGACATCAGAAGACGATTTTCGAGGCTATGAATTATAGTGTGAAGGCTGGCGGAAAGCGGCTGCGCCCTCTGCTGATGCGGGAGGTCTACAGGCTGTTTTGCGGAACCGGGAAGGAAATTGAGCCTTTTATGGCGGCAATTGAGATGATTCACACATCCTCTCTGATTCACGACGATCTTCCCTGCATGGACAACGACGAGTACCGGAGAGGCAGGAAGACGACCTGGGTAGCGTACGGCTACGATATGGCGGTGCTGGCCGGGGACGCTCTTTTAATCTACGCCATTGAGACGGCCAGCCGCGCGTTTGCCATGACGGCGCATGCAGACCGGGTGGGACGGTGTATCGGCATTCTGGCTGAAAAAACAGGAATTTACGGCATGATCGGAGGCCAGACGGTGGATGTGGAGCTGACCAATCGGCCGGTTTCCAGGGAGCAGCTGGATTTCATCTACCGGCTGAAGACAGGCGCCCTGTTAGAGGCCTCCATGATGATTGGAGCGGTATTAGCCGGAGCGTCCAAAGAGGAGCTTCAAACAGTGGAGAGAATTGCCGCGAACGTGGGACTGGCCTTCCAGATTCAGGATGATATTCTGGACGTGACCAGCAGCCAGGAGGTTTTGGGAAAGCCGGTAGGAAGCGATGAGAAGAACAATAAAACCACTTATGTGACGCTGGAGGGGATGGAGAAGGCGAAAGCGGAGGTGGAGGGGCTGTCAGACGACGCGTTAAAGCTTCTGGCTGGCCTTCCCGGCCGGAACGAATTCCTGGAAGCGCTGATCCGCCTCCTGATACACAGGGAAAAATAATGGGAGAGAAGGTGAAGCCGTGATTTTGGAAAGAATCAATGGGCCGGACGACATTAAAAAGCTGAAGGACGGAGAGCTTGCGGTTCTGGCAGAGGAAATCCGCAGCTTTCTGATTGAGAAGATCAGCCGCACAGGAGGACATTTGGCGTCCAATCTCGGCGTGGTGGAGCTGACAATGGCTCTGTTTCTCGCCTTTGACCTGCCCAAGGATAAGATTATCTGGGATGTGGGACATCAGTCCTACACCCATAAGATTTTAAGCGGACGGAAGGAAAATTTCGACGGCCTGCGCCAGTACGGAGGACTCAGCGGATTTCCCAAGCGGAAGGAGAGCCCCTTCGACGCCTTTGATACAGGCCACAGTTCCACGTCTATTTCAGCGGGACTGGGCATGGCTCTGGGAAGGGACGTGAGGGGCGACGATTACTCGGTGATTTCCGTCATTGGAGACGGTGCCCTGACCGGCGGCATGGCCTACGAGGCTCTGAACAACGCGGCCCAGATTAAGAAGAATTTTATTATTGTGCTCAATGACAACAACATGTCCATCTCCAAGAATGTGGGAGGCATTTCCAGCTATCTGAGCAATCTGAGGGCAGACGAGGGGTACAATGAGCTGAAAAAGTCTGTGGTGGCGGCTCTTCGAAGCATCCCCAGAGTGGGAAACAGCATGGTTCAGACGCTGACCAGGACGAAAAACGGCATCAAGCAGCTGCTTATCCCAGGCATGTGGTTTGAAAACATGGGAGTGACCTACATCGGCCCGGTAGACGGACACAATGTCAGGCAGCTGGTTCGTATTTTCAAAGAAGCGAAAAAGATGGATCACGCGGTTCTTATCCATGTGCTGACGAAAAAGGGCAAGGGGTACGAGCCGGCGGAGAAGAACCCGTCGGCCTTCCACGGGGTGGAGCCCTTTGACATGGAGACGGGAAAGCCCCTGGCGGCGAAGATTTATCCCAGCTACACAGACGTATTTTCAAAGACCATCTGCCAGATTGCGGAGAAGGATAAGCGGGTGGCTGCCGTCACGGCGGCCATGCCGGGAGGGACAGGGCTTTCCAGATTTGAGAAGCTCTATCCGGAGCGGTTCTTTGACGTGGGAATTGCGGAGGAGCACGCGGTGACCTCAGCTGCCGGAATGGCGGCGGCGGGACTCAGGCCGGTGGTGGCGGTGTATTCGTCCTTTCTTCAGAGAGCCTACGACCAGATTCTTCACGACGTCTGTATTCAGAACCTGCCGGTGCTGTTCTGTGTGGACCGGGCCGGGCTGGTGGGAAGCGACGGGGAGACGCACCAGGGCATTTTTGACCTGAGCTTTCTGTCCTCCATCCCCAATATGAGCGTGATGGCTCCGAAAAATCTGTGGGAGCTTCGGGAAATGATTCAGTTCGGCGTGAACTACGACGGCCCTATGGCGATCCGCTATCCCAGAGGACAGGCCTACCGGGGGCTGAAGGAGGCTCTGGCTCCCATTGAGTACGGGAAGAGCGAGATGCTGTTTGAAGAGTCTGAAATCGCTCTTCTGGCAGTGGGAAGCATGGTCAGCACGGCGGAGCACGTGCGCCTGAAGCTGAAAAATATGGGAGTGTCCTGCACCCTGGTCAACGGGCGGTTTATTAAGCCTGTGGATACGGATATAGTGGACCGGCTGGCTAAGAATCACAGGGTGATAGTGACGCTGGAGGAAAACGTGCTGCGGGGCGGATACGGAGAGCGGATTACCGATTATGCCGCGAAGCGCTATCCGGAACTTAAGGTGCTGAACATCGCCCTTCCGGACGCTTATGTGGAGCACGGAAACGTGTCGCTTCTCAGAAGTGATCTGGGCATTGACAGCGATTCCATTTTAAAGAAGATAAAAGAGCATTTTTTATAAGGAGGACGCAGATGAAGGAACGTCTGGACGTTCTGCTGGTGAAACATGGGCTGGCAGAGTCGAGAGAAAAGGCAAAGGCCATTATTATGTCCGGAATCGTCTACGTGGACGGCCAGAAGGAGGACAAGGCCGGCACCACCTTTGACGAGAAGGCCAGAGTGGAGGTCAGAGGAGCCGTTTTAAAATACGTGAGCCGGGGCGGCCTGAAATTAGAGAAAGCCATGACTCATTTCGGCGTGGAGCTGAATGGAAAGGTCTGCATGGATGTAGGGGCTTCCACAGGGGGCTTTACGGACTGTATGCTCCAGAACGGGGCGGTGAAGGTGTATTCCGTGGATGTGGGCCACGGACAGCTGGCCTGGAAGCTGAGAAATGATCCGCGGGTAGTCTGCATGGAGAAGACGAACATCCGCTATGTGACGCCTGATGATATCGGAGATCCGGTGGAGTTTTCCTCCATTGACGTGTCCTTTATCTCTCTGACCAAGGTGCTGGGGCCTGTGAAGGAGCTTCTCACAGAGGATGGCCAGATTGTGTGCCTGATTAAGCCGCAGTTTGAGGCTGGCCGTGAAAAGGTGGGAAAAAAGGGCGTAGTCCGGGAGAAGAGCACTCATTTAGAGGTGATTGAGACGGTGATTTCCTTTGCAAAGGCCATCGGTTTCCAGATTTTGAACCTGGAATATTCTCCGATTAAGGGGCCGGAGGGAAATATTGAATATCTCCTCCATCTGCAGAATAACGGCAGCGGCGGGGAGGAGGAGCTTTCCGTCAGCCCGAAGGACGTGGTGGAGGCGGCTCACAGAGAGCTGGATAAATAGCAGAAACGCAGAGGCCAAAAGGCCCGAAAAGGAAGAGGCGGGGAAGGCGGAGCAGGTGAGATGAAATATTTTTATATGATTGTCAACCACTCAAAGAAAAAGGCAGAATATGGGGCAGAACTGATCCGGGGCTACTTGGAGGGCAGGGGCTGTGAGTGCGTGGTGTGGGACGCCAGCGATACAGACGCCTGCAGGTCCCGCAGACCGCAGTTCCGGTATACGGACAGGGAGGCGGTTCCAGGCTGGATTGAGTGCGCGATTGTGCTGGGGGGAGACGGAACTCTGATCCAGGCTGCCAGAGACCTGGCGGGAAGCAATATTCCTCTGCTGGGAGTCAATATGGGAACGCTCGGCTATCTGGCCCAGATAGGACGGGAGGAGGATATTCTTCCCGCCTTGGACGAGCTGATTGCAGACCATTACGGTCTGGAGCAGAGAATTATGTTAAAAGGAACTGTGATTTCAGACGGGAGGGTGATAGCTGAGGACATTGCCCTGAACGATATTGTCCTCTCCAGAATGGGGCTTAACATGCTCCGGTTCAACCTTTCCATTGACGGAGAGTTTTTAAACGATTATTCGGCGGATGGAATCATTGCGGCCACGCCTACAGGCTCTACGGCCTACAACCTGTCGGCAGGCGGCCCTATCGCGGTGCCGGATTCAGAGATGATCCTGCTGACGCCTATCTGCCCGCACACCCTGAATTCCAGAAGCGTGGTGCTGGCGCCGGACCGGGTGATCGAGCTGGAAATTACAGGCCGGGGGGAGACGGGAAAGTTTTTGAGTTTTGACGGAGATACCCAGGTGAATTTAAAAAATGGAGACCTGGTGCGGATTGAACGGTCGGAGACCGTGACTACGCTGATCCGCCTGAAAAAGGTATCGTTTTTAGAAAATCTGAGAGATCGGATGAAGCAGATTTAAGGCAGATGAAAAGAAGGGGAGATAACACATGAAACTGGAACGTCACAGCAAAATTGTGGAGCTGATTGGAAAATACAACATTGAGACTCAGGAGGAGCTGGCAGAGTACCTGAATAAGGAGGGCTACAACGTGACGCAGGCCACGGTGTCCAGAGATATCAGGGAGCTGAAGCTCTCCAAGATCCAGGGAGAGCACGGACGGCAGAAGTACGCGGTGTTCCATCCGCAGCAGACGGCTTTGAACGACAAGTATATCCGCATTCTGAGGGACGGCTTTCTCTCCATGGACATGGCCCAGAATATTCTGGTCATTAAGACCGTGGCGGGCATGGCCATGGCGGTAGCGGCCGCTCTGGACGCCATCCATTTCAGCGAGGTGGTGGGCTGCATCGCAGGAGACGACACCATTATGTGCGCCGTCAGAACCGTGGACGACACCATCCTTCTGATGGATAAATTAAAGAAGATAGTCAATCATTAAAAAAGGTCCGGAACACGGACTGTCATAATAGAAAGAGGTGATACCATGCTGTTTCATCTGAGCGTCAGAAATCTGGCTCTGATCGATTCCGCTGAGGTGGAATTTGAGGAGGGGCTTAATATCCTGACAGGAGAGACAGGAGCAGGAAAGTCGGTTATCATCGGTTCGGTCAACGCAGCGCTGGGCGGAAAAACGTCGAAGGACATGATCCGCCAGGGCTGCGATTATGCCTATGTAGAACTGGTGTTTTCCGTCACAGATGAAAAAAAACGGCGGGAACTGGCCGCCAGAGAGGTCTGCCCGGACGCAGACGGAAATCTTATCATATCAAAGAAAATCATGCCTTCCAGAAGCATCAGCCGCATCAACGACGAGACGGTGACAGCCGCCAGGCTTCGGGAAATCACGGGCATTCTCATTGATATTCACGGACAGCATGAACATCAGTCCCTTCTCTATCACGCCAAGCATCTCGAAATTCTCGACGAGTATGGAAAATCCAGAATTGCCAAATTAAAAGAACAGACAGCAGAAGCCTACCAGGAGTACGCGGCTGTGAAAAAGAAGCTGGAGTATTACCAGAGCGGCAGGGAACAGCTTCTGAGAGAGACAGATTTTCTGCGCTTTGAGATAGAGGAGATTGAGAATGCCGGTTTAAAGCCCGGCGAGGAGGAGGAGCTGGAGAGCGCGTACCGCCGTTTTTCCAACAGCCGAAGGATTGTGGAAAGTCTGTCCGAGGCCTATCAGGCGGTCAACGGGGACGCCGTGGCGAGAGCGCTTCTGGCTGTGGAGAAGGCGGCTGAGTACGATGAAGGGATTTCAGGCATCCGGGATCAGCTCTACGATGTGGACGCGCTGATGAGCGATTTAAACCGGGAAATTTCTTCCTACATGGAGGAGATGACCTTCGACGAGGCAGCCTTCCGGGAGACGGAGGAGCGCCTTGACCTGATCCGGGGACTGGAAAATAAATACGGCGGCACCATAGAGAAGGTGCTGGACAGTCTGGATAGGAAGAGGGAAAAGCTGGAGGAGCTGGAACACTTTGACCTGAGAAGAGAGGAGACAGAACGCCGTTTTGCGCAGCTGGAAGACCGCCTGGAGACTCTCTGCGGGGAACTGTCAGAAATACGCCGGGAAACGGCGCAGACGCTGACAGAGAGGATGAGAGAGGGGCTTTCTGACTTAAATTTCCTGAATGTGGAGTTTACCATGGAATTCCGCCGTCTTTCCCACTATACGGCCGGCGGATTTGATGAGGCGGAATTTTTGATTTCTACGAATCCGGGCGAGCCGCCGCGTCCTCTGGGAGCTGTGGCCTCCGGAGGCGAGCTGTCCAGGATCATGCTGGCTATCAAGGCTGTTCTGGCGGAGACGGACGATATTCCCACGCTGATATTCGACGAGATTGATACGGGAATCAGCGGCCGGACGGCGCAGATGGTGTCTGAGAAGCTGAGCCTCATCGCAGGAAGCCACCAGGTCATCTGCATCACCCACCTGCCCCAGATTGCGGCCATGGCCGACAGCCACTATGAGATACGAAAGACTGCGAAGGAAAACAGAACTGTGACACAGATTAAGCGGCTGTCAGAGGAACAGATGACAGACGAACTGGCAAGGCTTCTGGGCGGTGCGGAAATTACGGAGGCGGTGCGCCAGAACGCCCGGGAAATGCGGGCGCTGGCGGCAGAGAAGAAACGTCTTAATCGTCAAACCCCATAGCTTCCAGGGTGTCCTCCAGCAGATCTGCCTCCCGATCCATGGTTTCTTCGGTTCGGATGAGCTCAATCTGCTGAGCGATGAACTCGTCTCTCGTCACGTCTCCAGACCAGTAGCTCTGCTCCAGAGCGTCCTCCTGGGCTTCCAGCTGATGTTCCTTTTGCTCCAGCTCAGACGCCATAGAGCGCAGCTCTTCCAGACTTCCTGACGGGAGAGCGGGGCTGCTCTGGCTGTAGGCCAGATCCAGGCTGTCTTCCAGGCGATCCTCCTCTCGATCCAGGGCGTCTTTCTCTGCTTCCAGCTGGGATTTTTGAGCGGCAAAGTCTTCTTTTGACAGTTTCCCCACCCGGAAGTCCGCTTCCAGCTTCGCAATATCAATGTGGATGGCGTCCTGCTCGGCCTTCGCGCGGTAGTAGCTTTCAGCGTCCGTTTCTATGCTTCCCGCCGTGCCAGAGGCGGACGGAGAGATCTCGGAAGCCGCAGCTGTCTGAGAAGTTTCTCCCAGCGCCTCTGAGCTGCTTTCCATAGAGGAAATAGGCTGGGTTTTGACAGGGTTTTTCTGAGAGCAGCCAGCCAGAAGAAGAGCCAGGAGAAGGCCGGAAGCCGCAGCTTTAGCGGCCCTGCCGGCGGTGTTGAGCATTTTATCATATGGATTGTCATTTCGTTTCATACAAAATCCTCCTTTTAAACAAGAAAATAAGCGGAAGAAAAATTTCCAGTGGCTTTGAGTGGAACAGGGAAAGCTTTCTTTCTGCACCGTTTTTCCTCTTTTTTGTTGATAACTATAGTTTACGGGGGTAAAATTAAAAATACATTAGAAATGATACATAAATAGAAGAAAAAATGCAAGGAAAAGACGAGGAGAAACCATATGAGAATTTTATTTGCGGAGGACGAGCCAGATCTTCGGGAAATTACGATAAAGCGGCTCAGGGCGGCTGGATTCGGAGCGGACGGATGCCCGGACGGGGAGGAGGCTCTCTACTACCTGGAGCATACAGAGTATGATGTGGCGATTCTTGACATTATGATGCCGAACATGGACGGTCTCACCGTGCTTAGGACTTTGAGAAGCCGGGGAAGCCAGATTCCGGTTCTGCTTCTGACAGCCAGAGATTCGGTAGGGGACCGGGTGGGCGGCCTGGACGCAGGGGCGGACGATTACCTGACCAAGCCGTTTGAATTTGAGGAGCTGGCAGCCCGGATCCGGGCGCTTTTGAGGAGGCGTTCGCCGGAAAAGACAGACGCTGTCTCTGTGGGAGATCTGACAGTGGAATTTTCCACCAGAAGAGTGATTCGCGGAGGGAAGGAGATTAATCTTTCCTCGAAGGAATTCGCGCTGTTAGAGTCCCTAATCCGCCACAAGGGAGCTGTGCTGTCCAGGACACAGCTGGAAAATCAGGTCTGGGATTACGGGTTTGAGGGCGGCAGCAATATTGTGGATGTCTATATCCGGTATCTCAGGAAAAAGCTGGATGATCCCTTTGAGAAAAAACTCATCCACACCATCCGGGGAGCCGGGTACACGCTGCGGGAGGAATAGTCTATGAAGAAAAGGCATAAAGGACTTTCCATCAAGGCCAGAGTCACGCTCTGGTATACCTTCTTCATGATTCTCGTATTTGGAATTACGGCAGTATACCTTGTCTCCTCTTCCCAGCGTATGTCAGGCAGGCAGATGCGGGAGCGGCTGGTGGATACGGTGACAGACGCGGTTTCACAGGTCCGTTTCAGATACGGAGAGCTGGACGCGGAGGAACTGGATTTCTACAAGAACGGAGTTTCTGTCTTTCTCTATGACACACAGGGGCGCCTTCTGGCTCCTAAGGTGACAAGGGGGATTCAGGTGGATTCTCTGCTGGAGGATCAGACCATTAAGACGGCCTCCAGCGGCAGGGAGCGGTGGATGATCTACGATGTGTATTCGGAAGGGGAAGACGCCGGATTCTGGGTGAGAGGCATGATTTCCATGACAGAGTACGGGCAGGCTATGGGCAACCTGCCGATTCTTTTCGGATCTGCGCTGCCTCTTCTGGCGGTTCTGGCGGCTCTCGGCGGCTTCCGGATTACCAGGCGGGCGTTCCGGCCGGTAACGCAGATGGCAGAGACGGCCAGAGCCATTGGAACCGGCAGCGATTTGAGCCAGAGAATCGAGACAGACGGACGGGGAGATGAGCTGAACCAGCTGGGAGATACCATGAACGAGATGCTGGCCCGTCTTCAGGCCTCTTTCGAGGCGGAGAGGCAGTTCTCTTCCGACGTGTCCCATGAACTTCGCACGCCGATTGCAGTGATCCGTTCTCAGTGCGAGTTCGCCCTTTCCGGGCAGGCGGGGGAAGAGGAAAAGAGAGAAGCGTTTGAAGCCGTTTTAAAGCAGTCTGAGAGGATGAACTCCATCGTATCCCAGCTTCTTCTTCTGAGCCGGGCGGAAAATGGAAAATTTGTGCCGGAGAGGGAACCTGTAGAACTGAACGTACTATGCGAGACCGTCTGCGAGGAGCTTGAGGCCATGGCCGCAGAGCGTCAGGTGAAGCTGGCCTGGAACACGGAGGAGCTTCAGATAACGGGAGACGAGACGCTTCTCATCCGCATGGTCAATAATCTGGTGTCCAACGCCATCCGCTACAACCGCCCGGGCGGCAGCGCGGAGGTTTCCTTGAGAAAAAGAGGAAAATACGCCGTTTTGACGGTGCGTGATACAGGAATTGGAATCAGGAGGGAAGACCTGGGACAGATATTTAACCGGTTTTACCGGGCCGATCGTTCCCGAAGCTCCGAGGGAACAGGATTAGGACTTTCCATGGCAGCGTGGATTGCCAGAGTCCACGGGGGAAGTATCCGGGCGGAGAGCGTGTACGGGGAGGGAAGCGTCTTTACGGCAGAGCTTCCAATCGAAGAGCAGGCGTAAAAGAGAAGAAAAAGCAGAAAAAGAAAAACAGAACCCGGTCTCTGGCATCTTCCAGAAACCGGGTTCTGTTTTTCTTGGAAAGGTTCATTAACAAATAAAAGAATTATTTCTGCATAATGTGGATAGCGAAGCCGCCGAATTCTCCTGCCAGATAGACGTTCTTTAATTTTCCGTCTTCTGTGTAAGCGGCTGTGTCCATGTTGAGGTCAAAGCCTTTTTCCTTCAGCTCCTCAGCGGCAGCTGTTAAATCAGGAGTGCGCATGGCAATGTGGCCGTTCGTTCCCAGGAATGGAGCCTTCATGCACTCAAAGTATGGTCCTGCGAACTCGGATTTCTGTCCGTGGCGCGGCTCCAGGTTGAATACCAGGCTTAACAGCTGGGCTAACTTCTCAGCCTCCTCTGGATTCGGAGTATTGATGCCAACGTGCTCTAATTCAAATTTATTCTTCATAACTGTACCTCTTTCTTTTACAGGCCCGAAGCGATTACATCGGGAATACTAACAGAGCTCCTGCTGTTAATGCCAGCAGACGGATGAAGTACTGCGGGATGGTGAACTTACAGAATTCCTTACTGCTGTAGTTTCCGACGCCCATAACCATGGCCGGCATACCATCGATAGGAAGGAAGTGTCCGCACCATCCGGAGATTACGATTGCACATGCTGCTGCAGTCGGATCAAGTCCAAGGCTTGTGCAGGTAGCGATGGCAAGAGGAGCGAATACGTAAACAGTTCCGATTGTAGATCCTGTCAGTGTAGCAAGCACACTTGTGAGGATACAGAAAACGAAAATCATAACGAATGGGTTTACGTTTGTTCCCAGCATATTAGCTACAGTGGAACCTACCAGGTCTGTCAGTCCTGTGCTTCCGAGAGCGTCAGCCACACCGATAACACCGGCGGACATCAGGATGATAGGAGCGCTGATAGAATCGCGGATTTCCTTGAAATCCATAACGCCTGTTACAAGGATTACGCCAACGGAGATACCTGCGATAGCGTAGCCTGCGTCGCCGATTTTGCTCTGAAGAAGCATACCGACTACAGCCAGGATGAATACGAAGTATGTAACCTGCTCTTTCCACTTTGGAAGGGAAGGAGCTGCGTCCTCTGTCACTGCTGCGTCAGTGGAAGCTGCAATCGGATGATCCGGCAGAAACTTATACTGAATCACACAGTTAAGCAGGAAGCCTAAGGACAGGAACAGGTTTACAATGGCAAACTTGGAAACCGGGATGTTCGCTGCAACGCCGGCGCTGTTTAATACTGCGATTACGATACCGTACTGCAGCGCTGTGTTGAACGGAATTAACGGATGGTTCGCAGCGAAGCCTGCTGTCATAACAACCTTGGACGGCGGAAGCTTCTTTGTGTATGGCAGTGTGGACAGGAAGCCGATAACCATAACGTAGTAAGCGGTGGAACCGGTTCCGAACAGGCTGCAGCCTAACATAACGATGAGAATCATCAGCATGTAAGCCTTGATTCCGCCCTGGTTGGCGATCTTAAACATGGTCTTCTTGAAATTAGCGATAAAGCTTGTTTTCTGAAGAGCTGCGATGATTGCCATGAACTCGGCAAGCATAACGATGGTTGCGTTAGAGAATCCGCCGAAGGCTGCCTTGATATCTGCTATTCCGAAAATAACGAGCAGAAGACAGGCTAACAGAGGCGGCGCGCCAAATGGCAGCTTGTCCATCATGATCAGAACGACCATGAGCGCTGTGATTGCTAAAGCAATAATCATTTGGGTGGTCATATGTTTTTCCTCCTCATATCTTATAGTAGCCTCATACCCAATGCAGTCAGTTCTGCAATCTGCACAATCTGGTATGGCTTTCATTTGCATTAATTATATAAGATGCTGAGAGAGAAGACAATAAAATCAACCCCTGATTATGTTTCATTTATGAACAAATATTAAAAAAATATAAATAGAAAATGAAAAGCTGTTTATAAATGGAACAACAAAGGAAGACAGGAAAGAATGAGTTTCATTTTAGAACATATAGTGAAGGGAAAAAGGTCTGCTAAGCCGTTGTGTATGCATCGATGTAAATTTAAAAGGGATTTCAAAATATTAGAATAAAATAAAAAGATGGCATGATATATTAAAAGAGGAGCCGGGTTTCTCCGGCTCCTCCAAGTATGTGTCCGCAAACACATACCCCAATTGCTATTAATAGTATACTAAAACGGCAAAAAATATGCAAGAGATCAAAGTGTATTTTTTAAAATTGTCATCCGTGGAAACAAATCTGGATGAATCGTGATTGCGGCTACGTCAGAACTAACCTGCTCTTTGTATTCTTTGGTTATTTTTTCAAATTCTCTTATGAATGATTTGATTTCGGTTTTGGATATTTTTAACAGTTTTAAAAAATAACATATAAGAATGATATAGTCACCGATAGTCTTGAAATTTATGTATGGAAGTCTCATTTCTATCATTAAGCATTGTTTCATAGGTTTTGAGGGATCTATTTTTCTAAAACGTGTATCATAAGCAACGTCATTATGTGCAATGGCATTTCTTAAATCTTTTAATGCGTATACATATTTATAAACTAATGTACAATTAGTGTCACTAGATAGATTCAAACCAATATTTTTGGAAATTTTTCTTCTGATATCTTGGGTTAAGCAGGAAAGAAGATATTCAAAATCTCCCATTGTTAAAATTTCAAAGATTGCCCAAATGGGAACTTCATTATAATTTGCAGTATTATAAAAATGCGTAATTTTCGGATTCTCTTTTCGGTATGCTGCGGCAATAGAATTTTGAATGGAACCTTGCAAATTCAATTTATTGTTTTGAAATTTTTTCCTAATGTCTTCAGCAGTTCCTGGGGGAGCATTTTTATAGCTGCTGACAGCTTTGTCATACATGTCATAAATGCTGTTGGAGTCGATCTCTGCCATAATAGTATTAAGGGCAATATTTTTAAGAGCCGTTTCAATCAACATCATTTTACCGTATAATAATGATTTTAATTTTGTATCATATTGAATCGTAGCGTTAATTTCATTATATGAAGTAAACGGAATTCTACGATTGGATGAAATAAAAAAACGGTATCCCTTATATCCATGAAAATATCCTGTATTAATCAATTGTTGCTTTTGCGAACTGCCTGAAATGGCAATTCCATCATTCCGGAGATGCCGCATAAGGGCATCTGTTGATTTGTAATTTGGCATAATATCTCCTGTTTGCTATTTTAAAAGTATTAATTACTGCAAAGTTTTTATGCTTCTATCGCTTTTAATTGGCTTTTTGAGTAAAAAACATATTCTGACATTGCCGTATTCCTGCGTTTTGATATAAGCCAATTATAGTATAAGCATTTTTTCTGTGCAATACTTGTATTAGGAAGGAGGAACATTTCTTGCTCTGGATATTTTTGATAAAATTATTGTGAATGGAATGCTTAGGTGAAGAGATATTGGACTGTTGATTGTTCAGATTGGCGTAGAGAAAGGCAGAATGCCGGAAACCGCGTTAAAATGTGGCTGATCGGCTCTGAACAATTATTTGTATTGCAGTATTGTATTGGCGGCAGGAGTCAGTACATGAAATAATACGAAAAATTAGCAGAAATGATAAAAAAGAGAGCGGAGCCTGCGCTCCGCCCTTCTTAGGCAAGTGATTATGCGGTTAGTTTCTTCCCTTTGCCATGCGGACTGCATAGTCGATGGCATTGACAAGGCTTAACTCGTTGCTGGTGCCTTTTCCGGCCAGGGCGAAGCCTGTGCCGTGATCCACGCTGGTGCGGATGATCGGAAGGCCCAGCGTTACATTGACGCCCTCTACGGCCTTCCAGGCCTGCAGCTCTCTGTCATAGACAAAGCCCACTGTCTTCAGCGGGATATGTCCCTGATCGTGGTACATGCACACCACGATGTCGTACCAGCCGCCCAGAGCCTCGGAGAAGACGCTGTCCGGCGGAATGGGGCCGATGGCGTTGATGCCTTCTGCCTTTGCCGCCTCGATGGCAGGCTTAATCTCCTCGATCTCCTCTGTGCCGAAGAGGCCGTTCTCACCGCAGTGGGGATTCAGACCGGCTACGGCTACCTTCGGGTTCTCGATTCCCATATCTTTGCACGCCTGGTGGGCGATCTCGATTACCTCCAGAACGCGGGCCTTCTTTACCCGGTCGCAGGCCTCCCTGAGGGAGACGTGGGTGGAAACATGAACCACTCTCAGGTCGTGGTGGGCTAACATCATGGTATATTTCTTTGTATTTGTGTAAGTGGCGTAAATTTCTGTGTGGCCGTCAAAATGAGTGTAGCCGTCGGAATTCTCTCCATGATAGAACTCCAGAGCCTTGTTCATGGCCTCCTTGTTCAAAGCGTTGGTGCAGGTGGCGTCTACCTCTCCGGCTAAAGCCAGCTCAATCACCTTTTTTACGCACTGGAACGCAGCGTTTCCGCCTTCAATGCTGACCTGTCCAATGGGGAATTTCTCCACATCGGGAATCAGTTCCAGGTGCAGCACGTCGATGACGCCCTGTTGGAATCTGGCGTCGCTTACCTTCTCGCAGCGGTGAATTGTAATATCGGGACGGCCTACGAAACGGGCCGCCTGTTCGATGATCTTTGCATCGCCCACAACGATGGGGCGGCAGCTGTCATAGACCTCGGCGTGAGCCAGAGCCTTGACGGTGATCTCAGGGCCGTTTCCGGCAGGATCACCCATAGTAATACCGACAATCGGCTTTGCGTTCATAGTCGTACCCCCCTTAATTAGCGCATACCCTTAGCTTCGTTTTCAGCCAGAACCTTCTTTAATGCCTGGATACCCTCTTCCGGAACCTGGTTGAACGGAGCGCGGCACGGTCCTACGTTGTAGCCTAAGAGACGAGTGGCAGTCTTAACGATAGTGTTCGGGTTGCCGTACTTGAAGCATGCGCGGAAGCTCTGAATGCTTGCATTGGCAGCCTTGGCCTCCTCGATCTTGCCCTCCATGAACAGGTTGTAGATGGAAGCCATGGTGTGCGGATATACGTTTGCGCAGCCTGCGATTCCGCCTGTACCGCCTGCCAGAAGAGTCCAGATGATTAACTGGTCGTTTCCGGACAGTGTGCAGAACTTGCCGTTTGTCTTCTTGGCGCCTGCGTCAATGTATCCTAAAATATTTGTGAAGTTTCCGCTGGAATCCTTAGCGCCTACGATATTCTTGATCTGAGCCAGGCGGGCTACAGTAGCCGGAGCCAGAGCGTTTCCTGTACGTGCAGGGATGTTGTAGAGAACGATAGGCATGTCAACTGCCTCTGCAACAGCCTTGTAGTGAGCGTAGAGCTCGTCCTGGCTGGCAGCAGCGAAGCTTGGTGTGATGATGGAGAGTACGTCTGCGCCTGCGGCCTGAGCCATCTTGCTCTGCTCGATGGTTTCCTTGGTGGAGATGCAGCCGGTTCCTGCGTATACCGGAACACGTCCATTACACTGCTCGATAACAGTCTCTAATACAAGCTGTTTTTCCTTAGCGTTCAGGATATAGCCCTCGCCGTTTGTTCCGAATGGGAAGAGAGCGTGAACACCGCCCTCGATCATACGGTCTACCTGGTTGCGGAGCTCTGCTACGTTGATGCTCTCGTCGTCGTTCATAGGTGTGAGAATTGGCGGGATAATACCTTTGATTTCAACTGGTTTCATAGTGAATTCCTCCTGTGTTATGTAAAATATAAAATGATTTTTGGTTTCGAAACAGCGCCCTATAAAATCTCCAGATAGAGCTTTCTCGCATCCTCAGGCGTTACCTGGCGCGGGTTATTTACAAGGAGACGCTGTACCTGCATTCCGGCTTCTACCAGGCCGTCCAGATCCTCCTCAGGAACGCCGAACTCCTTTAAGCTGGTAGGAATGTCCAGGTGCTTTACAATCTCCTTCAGACGGCTGATGATCCATGCGGACTTCTCGGCGTTTGTCCTGCAGGTCTTTACCTCGTCATGGCAGCAGCGGTCGTAGGCAATAGCGAAGCGCTCCTGGCAGGCCGGCTCATTGAAACGCATAACCGGAGCTAAGAGGATAGCGTTGGAAACGCCGTGGGCAATGTGGTACTTGCCGCCTAAGGGGTAGCTGAGGGCGTGAACCGCTGTGGTTCCGCTGGCTGTGATAGCCAGACCGCCGTAGTAGGCTGCGATCTGCATACGGTTCTTCTCTGTCATGGCCTCCGGATCGTCGCAGGCTTTCTCGATGTTGTTGAGAATCAGGTCAAGACCCTCTAAAGCGTAAAGGTCGCTGAACGGATTGGCCTTGTTGCTGGTGAAGCACTCGATGCAGTGAGCCAGGGCGTCTACTCCGGTAGCCGCCGCGATCTTGCGCGGAAGGTTTTTAATCATGCGGGCGTCCAGAATTACATAGTCGGCAATCATGTTTTCATTGACAATGCCCACCTTTAATTCTTTCTCAGGAACGGCTACGATGGCGTTGGGAGTTACCTCTGCGCCGGTTCCGGCAGTGGTAGGAATCAGGATAATCGGAACGCACTTTTTAGCGCGGCTCGGATCGTCTAAGAGCTCCTTGACGCCGTACTCGTCTGTTACCAGAATGCTGGCTAATTTAGCCGCGTCCATAACGCTTCCGCCGCCGCAGGCCACAATCATGTCAGCTTTGCTGGCCTTGAATTCGTCCACCAGCTTCTGAACAGCCATGTAGCTTGGCTCAGCTGGAAGATCGTCCAGCACATAATATTCTGCGCCTGCCGCTTTGACAGCCTCCTCGGGAAGAGCGAAAAGACCGGCCTCCTCGATTCCCTTATCAGTAAACATAGCTACGCGCTTTACGCCGTTGGATTTTAAAATAGAAGTAATGTTGTCCATAGCGTTCTCACCGCCGTAAACGGCGTGAGGCATTTTCAGGTTGTAAGTAGTAAGCATATTTAAAAACCTCCTTGAATGGTTTCGTGTATAAAGATTAACGGCTCTGAGCGGCGGTGGGATTGTAAAGTCCTACGCGCTCTCTCTTCTCGCCCAGCACGTCCTGCTCGCTGAAGCGGACGTATTTTACGCCCTGACGGGTGCGGGCGGCGTAGGCCAGGTGAAGCATGCCGTCGCGCGTCTGCATCAGGTACGGATATTCGTACTGCTTGTTGTTTGTCTTATTTTCGTCTCCGATGAAGCCCTCGCCTCTCTCCATCCAGCGGATGATTGGGAAGGTTAAACCGCCGTCCTCAGAGAGAGCCACCGCTACCGGGCAGCGGAGTCCCGGCCATGCGGCCTTTCCTGGCTGCGGATCCGGAGTGCAGGTCGGATTGTAGGCAATGGCGATGCGTCCGCTCTGAAGCTTAACGGCGCTGATGCTGGAGTTGTTGTTTGGAAGGGGAGTCGGCTCCGGTTTGGTCCATGTCTCGCCCCAGTCAAAGGACTCGCTTCTGTGAATGCGGTATGCCTCGCGGTTTCTCATAAATGCGGCCAGATGTCCCGGCTCTAATTCTACCACATTGGCGTGAACGTGGCCGTTGCTCTCAGGCATCATCACCTTTTTCCAGGTCTTTCCCTGGTCGTCGGAAATGCGGAAGGCGGTCGGGTCGCCGGAAAGGCCGTCTGCAGAGTCGGTGCAGATCCAGTTGGAGAAGATCCAGCGTCCGTTTGAAAGCACCTGGATCGGCTGGCGGCAGAAGGTGCCCTCCTCCGGGAAGATGGTCTCGTAAGGTCCCCATGTCTTTCCGCCGTCTGTGCTCTTCTGGCAGCGGACCACAGAGGTAAACTGCATATTGTCCTTGCCCTCCTGGCGGTCTAACTGGGCGGTGTACATGGCCCATACGGCGTTGTCAGGCCCATAAAATAAGGAAGGATTCTGCTCGCTGCGCTTTGGATCTCCGGAAATCTCTACCGGCGGAAGCCATGCGGGAGCGTTCTTTGGAAGGAGGGAGCAGATAACATGGATATCAGCGCTTCCCTCGTAGGTTCCGGCGAACCAGCAGCACAGCAGATCGCCGTTTGGAAGTTCCACCATGGCGGGAGCGTGAGCGGTGGGATAACCGCCTGTGGGAAGCAGAGCCTCGCAGGTTCCCATCTCTTCGTTTTCGTAAATGGTTCCATCCCAGGTCAGTCCGGGAAGTTTCGGATATGTCATAATGTTTTCCTCCAATATGTAATATTTAAAATAAAATGAAAAGATTAATCAGCAATCTGTTCTGCCAAATCGGTCAGCAGAGTTTCCTGTCCGAAGCCGCCGGATTTTGTGATCACATGGCGGGTGCAGCCGTTGTAGGTGAAGCGGGCCAGTACGACGCCGCGATCCAGCTCGCACAGGGGCTCCAGTTCGTTTACTCCGACACAGTTCATACACTGAAGCAGCGTGTCGCCGCCGGTGAGGAGCAGGGTTCCCAGAGAAGGGCTTGCAAAGATTTCTCCCACCAGGTAGCCGAGACAGCCGGAGATCCGGACTCTCAGAGTTTCCCGGTCAATGCCAAGGGCTGCGGCATAGTCGGCGGTGGGCTGGTTTCCGCCCAAATCGTTGCTCTCGATAATGCAGTGAGAGTGGGAGGCCAGCATGTCCTCGATGCCCTGAAGCGCCTCTTTTCCCCGCTCTGTCTGCCAGTATCCCGGTTCCAGCTTCTGCTCCGGGCTCAGGCGGAGCCTGGAAAATCCGGCTTTTTCTGCCCGATCCAGCTGCGCCAGGGTGATGGAATTGACGCTTCCGCAGACAACCAGAAGTCTCGGATCCAGCTTTGGGAGAGCGGCCGGCCTGTCTGGGGCAATGTCCAGCAGTTCAGGCAGAACGGCTCCGAAGCCGGCGCAGCCGGCCATGATGGAGAGCATGTCTGCCTCAGCCAGCTTTTTTCCTGTTTCCAGAAGATCGGAAGGCGTGGACGCGTCGAACACCAGAATTCCTTCCTGACTGGGCGCTTGTGAAGCTTCGGACAGAGCCGGAAAGCTGAATGCCGGAAGCTGGCACTGCTCGCCAATTAATTCTGTGACAACGGAATGAACCACCGGTTCAAACGGGTCGATTCCAAAGGGGCTTTCTGTCACGGGAACGCCGTCCACATAGTGAACACCCTCTCTGGTGACTCGTCCAGTCTGGGGAAACGCCGGAAGGAACGGAAGGCTTTTACAGCCGCTGGCAGTGAGAACCGCTGCAAGCTCGGCCCCTATGTTTCCTCTGAGAGCGGAATCTGTCTTTTTGTAAATATAGCGGATTCCTGCCTCCCTGGCTTTTCTGGTGAGCCGGGCAACGATATCGAAGGCTTCCCCGGCCGCGAGGTGGCGGGTTTCTGTGTCTATCACTAAAACGCTGTCATGGTAAGCGGAAAAATCCACCTCAGGATCTACAATTACCCGGGTTGAAACGCCGTGGGCGGCGAACTGAACGCCAGTGTCCAGCGCTCCGGTGAAGTCGTCCGCAATAATTAAAAGAAGGATCATAATTCTTCCTCTTTTCTTGTATTGATATTATATATTATGCCGTATTTAAACGGATTTGGCATCGAAAAAAACAATAAAATTGTTTCGTTTTTGAACTAAATAATAATTGAAGGGAGAAAAGGAAGAAAAACGCGGCAGATATTGTTTCAAAATAAAACATAATATAAAAAGAAAGAGGAGAGGAAAATAAAAATAGTATCAAAAATAAACGAAGCCGCCGGAAAAGACTGGATTCAGTCTTCCCCAGCGGCCTTCTGTGGCCCTCTGGCCAGATTTACATGGCAGAATGTTTCATTTCCATATCCTTCGGCAGAATCAGATTCAGAAGGATGGATACGACAAATACTACCGCCACCACATTAGCGGAGAAAACGGACTGGACGATGTCCGGGAAAATGTGCCAGATCTCTGTTTCGCTGGCAGTGGTAAAGCCGATTCCGATTGAGAGAGACAGCGCTGCGATGGTGATATTTCTCTGAGTAAAGCCGGCCTTTGACAGCATCTCAATGCCTGAGGTGAGGATGGTGCCGAACATCATAATGGTGCATCCGCCCAGAACCGATTCAGGGAGAGAGGCAAAAAAGTTTCCAACAGGAGGAAGCAGTCCGGCCAGAAGCATACAGGCGGCGCCCGTCATAATGGTGAACCGGTTTACCACCTTCGTCATGGCAATCAGGCCCACATTTTGAGAAAAGGAGGTGACAGGCGGACATCCTAAGAAGGAGGAAAAGGCCGACGCATATCCGTCGCAGGCCAGAGAACCTGTAATTTCCCTCTCTGTAATGGCGCGGTTTAAGCCGCTGGAAGCCATAGCCGTGGTGTCTCCAATGGTCTCGGCAGCCGATACAAAGAAAATAATCGCCACAGAGAAAATCGCTCCGGGATGAAATTCCGGCATGTAGGGAAAGAATTTTGGCAGAGAAATCAATCCGCTTGAAAAAATAACGGAGAAATCCACCTTTCCCATAAAAATGGCGGCAGCATAGCCTGCAATCAGTCCGGCCAGTACGGAGAGCTGCCTGCGGTACCCTTTGGCCTTAATGTTCCAGATCAGGCAGACTAGAAGGGTAATGGTACCCAGCAGAAGGTTTTCAGCAGAGCCGAAGTCTTCCGCATAGCCGCCGCCAAAGGATCTGGCACCTACGGTGAAGAGAGAATACCCGATGGACGTCACTACAGAGGCCGATACAATGGGAGCGATTATTTTTTTCCAGTATTTGGCCAGAAGTCCCAGAGTCCCCTCCAGAATACCGCCCACCAGGACGGCTCCGATGACGGACGGATAGCCGTAATTGGCCGCCACAGTGCTGAGCACCGTTACAAAGGTAAAGCTGACTCCCATTACAATCGGAAGGCCGGAGCCGATTTTCCAGATGGGATAGAGCTGAATTAAGGTGGCGATGCCCGCCACAAACATGGCGTTCTGCAGAAGAACTGCAATTTCCGCCTGAGCCAGTCCTCCGGCTGCCGCAATAATGGTAATCGGTGTTAAGTTCGATACAAACATGGCCAGAATGTGCTGAAGACCGAACGGGATCGCCTTCATAACTGGGACCCGCCCCTCCAGCTGGTAAATGTTTGACACGTCTGCGTTCATTTCACGTTTCATACGTCCCCCTTTTCCGCCGTCCTGGATGATTTTTCGGCGGATTTCTTCGTGTGTTTCCTGCGGTTTTGGCCAGTCTGAACTGGCGGCAAAACCATTTTAAGTTTACCATAAAAAACAAGTTTGTCCAGAGGAGAAGCTGAGGGAAACCGGCATATTTTTTCATACGGAAACATAAATTGTAAAAAACATTTTCAGGGGTAATCCCATGAAAGAATATATTGAGGAACGGGCAGTGGAAATCGCCAATTACATCATAGACCATAACGCTACGGTGCGTCAGACGGCGAAGAAGTTTGGAATCAGCAAGAGTACGGTGCATAAGGACGTCACCGACCGTCTGGAAGATATCAACCCGTCCTTAGCGGCCCAGGCGAGAGTTGTCCTGAACATTAATAAGGCGGAACGCCACATCCGCGGGGGACTGGCTACAAAAGAAAAGTATCAGCATCAGCTTCAGGCCTGCAGCGCCGATAAAAAATTTCTGTAACCAGCAGAGGAATAAAACAGACAGCTTCCTAATAAAATAATAGCAAATAGAACCGGGAGTGTTTGTGAAGTATATGGGGAACATGAAAAAACTGGCTGTCTGGGCGGCGGGGCTTCTGCTGTCCTGTGTCTGTCTGCTGGGCGGCTGCTCTGACAAAGGGGCGGAAGAAAAAGTAAAAGATCTGGAATTTACCGTGGTGGGACAGAATGAGATTCCAAAGGAGCTCATGGACATGATTGAACAGAAAAAAGCAGAAGAATTTCGTCTGACCTACACCAGCGGAGAGGATCTTTACATAGCCGTAGGATATGGAGAACAGCAGACAGGGGGATTCAGCATTTCCGTTCCGGAGTTTTACCTGACAGAGAATTCAATGGTAATAAAGACGGAGCTTCAGGGACCGGAACAGGGAAGCCAGCAGGCAGCTTCTCCATCTTATCCCTTCATTGTTATTAAAACAAAGTTTATTGAGGAGCCAGTTGTATTTCAGTGACATACAGCCTTCCAGGATCATTGATTGTGGAAGGCTGTTTTTCTGTCCTCTGGCCAGAGCCGGCAGGAATAGGGAGATACAATGAGCTGTCTCCCATAAATTGACGCTGCCATGCGTGAAAATAACATATCCTGAAAATAAAATAATGCACAAAAAATGAAACTAAGATTTGTGAAATATGACAATGAATATATGGAAAAAAACAGTTGATTTTTCAAAACGATTTGCTACACTGAACCTAACGTCAGAGTACAAAGGACCTGCAGTTCCTTGTACATTGGCGCCATCTTCCACATCTGTCCGCAGTGTTCCAGAGGACAATTCTAATGTTCGGCAGGCGCTGGCATCAGTCAGGCGCTTTCCATAGCAGGTATCATGCGAAATTTCAAGTGAACGAATGATCAGGCCTTCGCCTTTTGGGCGGGAAGCACAGAAGACAACAGAGCGCAGCAAAGGCCTGCCGGTGTTCCTCTTCAAAAGCTGGTCTTCAGATAAGCGGCGGCCGTAACTGGTATTCCTACGAAGGGAGAAAATTATGGGATATAAAACAACAGCGGGATATGTTTTATGCAGAGTGTTTCAGACTGTATTTGCTGTCTGCGTGTGGGCTGTATCAGCGGCCTTTCTGTCGCAGGCAGACGAGCTGCAGCCTCCAAGGGAGATTCTGAAATATTCAGAGCCGGAGCATGATCCGGCACAGCTTGCGGATCCGCCTGCTGTGTTTATGCGGGAGGACACCCCTTATTATCTGGCGTCATGGGAGCTTTCAGAGGAGGAGCTGCCTGGACGGATGCAGTATGGGGAGTCGTCGGTCGTTTATGAAAAGGTGGGAATGAATGCGGAAATTCCGGAGACAGCAGAGATTTCCATGGAAGGAGAAAACGGACTTTTTACGGTGCCTTTGGTGCGGAGCGAGTACGGGAACCAGCGGTGGGAGGATGACTTTTCCTTTACGCTCACGTTTCACTCCTGTCAGGCAGATACTTACGAGCTGGGAGGGATTGAGATTTCGTCAGATCCAGATTCAGACCGCCCGGAGCTTCAGGGATATGAGAGCGAATTGCTGGAGATGCTGGGGCTTCCTGAGGCGCATTATCGAATCACTGACTATGCATGGGCGGGAGAAGCCTATCAGGACGAAGAGGGAGCGCTGTGCCGGGACGCGTGTGCCAGAGGAGAACGGCTGGTGAGAGACTGCCAGGCAGTTTACGGAGGAGAGGTGGTTCTGTCTCCGAAAAAGGTCTGGAGGACGAAGGCAGTGTACCGCCTGAAAGACGGGGAAGAGCAAAAGGAGCCAGCTTCCGGGCCGGATCAGGAAAAAAGAGAAGACGGGCAGAATAAAACGGCAGAGCTTTCATGGATGGAGGAAGCGGGACGCGTCATAAAACGCCTTACAGTAATTACGGTTCGGCTGGGCTTATTCCTTCTGCTTTTGCTCCTGCTTCGTCTGCTGGCGGGAACCGGACGGGCTGTATGGGAGAAATGGGGGAGGAAAGACAGGTAAAGGGTGAAGACAGGAACCATGCGGGCAATCCATGGGGGCTCTGTCTGGCCGCAGTCTCGTTTCTGATATTTTTGAAAGAATGCGGCCAGACTGACAGCAGACAGTCAGCGGAGTGTCTGCTGTGAGGAGGAGTGGAAGCCAGTTTTATGAAAGAAGGAGATTCATTGCAAAGCACAGGCTTATGCCTATAAAAGTGGGGAGCAGGAAGGCTGTCAGCGTCCAGAACCAGCTTCCGGTTTCTTTACGGATGGTCAGGCAGGTGGTGGAGCAGGGCCAGTGAAACAGGGAAAAGACAGCCATACAGACAGCTGTTTTCGCCGTCCATCCATGGGCGGACAGCAGAGAAAAAAGCTGAGCCTGATCTGACATTTCCACCAGCTGGCCGGTCTGCAGGTAGGCCATCAGAATAATCGGGATAACGATTTCATTGGCCGGAAATCCCAGGATAAAACCAGTCAGGATGATTCCATCCATACCAAGCAGCCGCCCGAAGGGGTCTAAGAAGCCTGACAGGTGGGCCAGGAGGCTTACGCCGTTCCACTGGATATTGGCTGACAGCCATATGATCAGGCCTGCCGGAGCCGCTACAAGGAGCGCGCGGCCCAGAACGAACAGGGTGCGGTCCAGCACAGAGCGCACGATAATCTTGCTGAGCTGAGGCCTGCGGTATGGCGGAAGCTCCAGGGTAAAGGAGGAGGGCATTCCGCAAAGCAGCGTTTTTGAAAGAATCAGCGAAGAGAGCAGCGTGGCTCCTATTCCCAGCAGAATCAGTCCTGTTAAGAGAAGGGCTGTGGCAAGAGACGGCGGAATTGAGAAAATGCCGCTCTTTGAAGCCTGAAAGCACCCCATAAAAAACAGGGAAAGCGTGATCAACGTAGGGAAGCGGCCATTGCAGGGAACGAGAGAGTTTGTAAGTATGGCGATCAGGCGTTCCCGTGGGGAATCGATGATTCTGCAGCCGGTGACGCCCACTGCGTTGCACCCAAAGCCCATAGCCATGAGTGGTCACTGCCCTGCTCTGCATTTCCTCTTTTCAATGGCAGCCTGGCATGCCTGAAAGAGCTCTTCCGTCACGATGGCTTCGTGGGTTATACCTCCGTCAATCCACAGCTCTTTCGGATTTTTGATGGTAAGGCGGCTTTTAAAAGAAAGCTTTCTGCTTTTCCCCTGTACCATCCGGCCTAAATATACCGGATTATGGAGCATTTTCAGAATCGTATTGGCAGTCCACTTTCCGCAGGAAGGATAGCTGTTTTCGTTTAACTGTGGATATTTGCTGATCCGGTAGCAGGAGGGAGACAGGGTGTGGGAAGCGTTTAACAGCCGGGCAATTTGCGCGGGAGTTCTGCCTTCTGCGCCCAGCGCGAAAATCTGCTTTACAACAGGAGAAGCTTCTGGATCAGGGACTAAACGGATAGGCGGTCCTGGATACTTTTCATATCCATATGGGGGAAAGTTTCCAATATAGCTTCCATCTATCATGCGGATACGCAGAGAAGAACGGATTTTTTTCGAGATATCTCTGGCATACATTTCATTCATAATATTTTTGAACGGGATCATGTCAGAATCAGAGACCGCAGAATCGTATCCGTCGTTGACTGCAATAAAGCGGACGTTCATAGAAGGAAAGAAAAATTCAGTATACTGGCCTGAAACGATATAATTTCTTCCCAGACGCGACAGATCCTTTGTTAAAATGAGGTTAATGCTGCCTTTTTTGACATCCTGTATCATCTCCTGGAAGGCAGGCCGGTCAAAGGTAGTTCCAGACCAGCCGTCGTCAGAATATTCTTTGACAATTGAAAAATTGTGTTCTTTTGCGTAGCTCATCAGAAGGCGCCTTTGGCTGCTAATGCTGGAACTCTCTCTTCTGGATTCATCATCCTTAGACAGCCGCAGGTAAATTGCGCCTCTGTATGGCATTGCACCGTTCATATACGTCACCCTGTGATTTGATTTCTTCTATATATATGCGGAGAGCAGAGAGCGGATGATGGATATAAAAAAACTTGAAAAACAGTTGTACAGGATCCTCAAAAATAGTATGATAGCCATAGAAATGTTACGAAAATGAGGAATGCATATGGCAGAATTGATGTCAGAGCTGTGTGAAAAGGGCGTAGAGCTGATTTGGAAGCAGTGCAACGAAGCGCTTTTTCCGCAGGGACTGGAGTATTTGAAGGAAGCCGCAGAAAAGGGAGATGCAGAGGCTCTGTTTTTTCTGGGACACTGCTGCAGCTGGGGCGACGGTTCCGTAGGCTTTAATGATAAAAAGGCATATGAATACTATTTGGCAGGGGCACAGGCAGGAAGCATCCGCTGTGTGCTGGGAGCAGCGCGCGCCGGTCAGTATGACGACAGAATGAAACGGGCGTCCAGGTATTCTCTGAACGAAAGCTTTGAGCTTGTGGCAGAGGCTGCGAAAAGGGGAGACGCGTTTTCCTCCTATCAGATAGCGGAAGCCTTCTTCTATGAAGACGTCTATGAGATTCTTCCCAAAAGCGAAAGATGGGCAGGACACTGTTTTAAGTGGTATGAGGAGGCTGGAGAGGGCGGCATTGTAAAGGCGATGCGAAGAGCTGGAAGCTTCTGCTTCTCAGGAACGTATACATTAAAGAATGAAAAGAGGGGGCTTTACTGGGCTGAAAAGGCAGCGGCGTCAGGAGACGCCTGGGGACTGCTGCATATGGGGCTGTATACGCTGGAGCGCCAGGAATTTGAGGCAGCGTTTGCCTACTTTTATGCGGCGTCGTGCCAGGGCGACGAGACGTCTCCCTTTTATCTGGGAGAGCTGTACATGAACGGACTGGGCATTGAACAGGATTTTCCCCAGGCAGCAGCCTGCTTTGAGGAAGCGGCCAGACACGAGAACCGGGAAGCGCTTCTCAGGCTGGGAGAGCTTTATTCAGAAGAGACGTTCAGAGATGACGAGAAGGCGTATTACTGGTACAGCAGGGCCTATGGCTGCGGAAAAAAGGAGGCGGGACTTGCTCTGGCCAGATTTTGTCTGGCGCCTGGAGAACATAGGGATCTTCAGAAGGCGGAGAGCCTTTTAACTGAGTACGCGTCGGAGGACAATCACTGGGCAGATCAGAAGGAAGCCTGTCTGCTGCTGGGACAGATGTATGAGGGACAGACAGAGGGCATGCCGGAAACAGACTGGAACAAGGCTGTGGAGTATTATGAGCGAGGCGCGGCCCAGGGAAGCGAAATGTGTAAAGAGAGACTGGGCCGGCTGTATTTTGAAGGTGAAACAGTGGTGCAGGACTATGACAGAGCGTTTCTCTTTTTGCAGGAGTGCAGAGAAAAGGGGCTCCTGCAGGATGCGCTTCCGCTGGCATTCCTATATCAGAACGGGTACGGCTGTGAAAAAGATGAGAGAAAAGCGGCAGAGCTTTATCTGGAAGCGGCAAAAAAGGAGAAAAATAAAGACGCCTATTACGAACTGGGAAAGCTGTATGAAAGGGGAGAGCAGATTCCCCAGGATTTGGAACAGGCGGTAGATTATTACCGCCAGGCGGCCCTCTACGGCCATGACGGGGCCAGAAAATGCCTGTCCCATTTTAAAAGAAACTTCTTTGGAAAATGGAAAAGAGTGCGTTAGAGAATGGATAGAACGGGCGTATACTTTTATAAATCAAGGGGATTGGAAGACCCGGGCAGAAGCAGGGAAGATCCAGGCAGAAGCGGAGACTACGCACATGGTTAGGCACTGCTTTCCGCAGGCATGGCATTTTTTAAAGGCGCAGTCCATATTGAAGGCAGCTCTTGGAAGATATCCCAAATCCTCCAGAAGGGTAAATAAGGGGAAGAAAATAGCCATAGGAGGCAGCATGACGGATACGATCCAGGCAACAGAACGGTAAACTCCGAATACAAGGGATTCTGTCAGCCATTGCGGACAGCCTGCCGTCTGAAATGCGCCGGCCATCCAGGTTTCCAAACGGAAAAACTGCTCCCACAGAAAGGAAGACGGATAATTAGCCCCTGTAATCGTGATCCAGAAGATCAGAAGCAGGAGCAGAATCATCACAAGACTTCCTGTGAAACGCCCGGTAAGGAAACGATCCGCCTGATCCTGGTGTTTTCTGTAATTCTTTTTTGTATACTGTACTGTTTTGCTGACTGTTTCCTCCGGGCTGAAGTCCTTTTCGGGCTGGGAGATAACTCTGGCGGAGGTCAGGACAATCGTTTCTTTCAAGGCTTCGATTCTTTTCTTGTCCCTGGCAACACAGCGGAACACAGGAATGCCTAAAAGTTCCTCCAGTTTTGGAAAGTCAATGAGAATGCCATGTTTTTCTGCTTCATCGCAGAGATTGACGCAGAGCATGATGGCAGTATTCTCTGTATCAGGCAGCTGAGAGATCTGCTTTAAAAGATGAAGTCCCCGCTCCAGACAGGTGGCGTCACCGACCACAATGAGAACATCCGGATGGCTGGAACAAATGCAGGAACGGGCGATTTCTTCTTCCTCAGAGTGGGTTCTCAGCGAGTAAATGCCAGGAAGATCGGTAATCGTGCAGACAGTTTCTCCCAAAGAAAAATTTCCCTCTGCGCAGGAGACCGTCTTCCCAGACCAGTTTCCTGTATGCTGGGACAGACCGGTTAATCCGTTAAAAACAGTGCTCTTTCCTACGTTTGGATTGCCTGCAAGCACAGCCGTTATCTGTTTCAAAGAGAGTCACCTCCTTTGAAAGCTTCATATTCTCCGCTGTTTTGCTGAGCTTCTGGAAGACGTTCTGCACAGCAGGAAGGGAGCGGCTCAGCCAGAATCAGCTGTGCGTCTTCCTTTCGCAGAGCAATGACGGCATTCCTTACCAGGAAGGCGGAGATACTGCCGTTTCCCCTTCTTAAAGTGCAGGTGACGGCGGCTCCAGGGACAAAACCAAGATCCAGAAGCCGTGAAACGATAGCAGGCTGTTCGGGAAGCCAATGTATCACTGCCGACTGACCGGGCGTCAGCAGACTAAGAGGATTTAACATATCATCACATCATAAAAATAGGCGTTACTATTTTATATGAAGGAGGAGGAGACAGTGTGCCCGTTTTACCCGCGATTTTTAGAAGTACAGCTGTTTAAACTACAGCGCTTAAACAGCTGTGGAAAGAGTGGATGGCTTAGAGTATGACTGGAACGTCCTGATCAATGGCCATGGAGTGTTCTGTGACGATACAGTCCTTTGCCAGAATCTGCACACCATGTTTGGAAACCTCCTTTAAGGCGTCTGCGAAGGCAGGGTGCGTATGACGGTTGGGAGTGAAGGATCGGATATCTTTCATCTGTATGACAAAGAGGACAGCCGCGCCGTATCCTTCCCGGGCAGCCTCCTGAAGCTCCAGGAGATGCTTCAGGCCGCGTTCCGTGGGAGCGTCAGGGAAACTGGCAGTTCCCTTTTGCTCCAGCGTCACACCCTTTACTTCCATAAAATAGAGTGTTCCGTCCTTCTGAAAGGAGAGATCAAAGCGGGAATTTCCGAATTTAACCTCACGCTGAAGATGACAGACAGGACCGAAGCCGCCGCTTGCCAGCCATTCATAGGCAGCCTGGTTGGGGGCCTGGGAATCCATATTAATAAGAAGCGTCTGGCCGGAGAAACCGGCACGCTCTTTATAGACACAGATGAGAGAATACTCGGTCTTTCGCCCTTTTTTCAGAGCGTCGGGGTGATGTTCGAGAACCAGCTGGGAGCCTGGAAGCAGGAGTTCCCTGCATCTCCCGGTATTTTTAACGTGGCATACAACGGAAACGCCGGAATCTGAGAGACGGGCTGAAGCGATAAAACGGTTGGGCCGCTCAAGAAAGGCGGCTTTACAGGTATTGCTATATTCCATAAATGTTCTCCTTATACAGATAAGTTTGCAGTCAGAGATGCGCGCATTCACCGACCGATAGGAAACGTTCAGCCTTTATTTTGCACCAGGAGGAGAAAAAATGCAATGACATTGCATATTTAAAAGAAATATGATAGAATTTTGAAAAATATAAGGGATGTGCCGGCGTCGATGGAGCAGGCGGCTCCAGCGGAAGGGCAGATGCCTCAAGCATTGCATTAATAAAGAAAAGAGGATGAGAGGAATGGAGATCTACTACAGCAGCACCAGAGGAAAAGAATCCCATGTGACGGCTTCCCAGGCAATTTTAAAAGGTCTGGCAGACGATGGAGGACTGTTTATGCCGGATAAGATTCCGTCATTAGACCGGCCGTTAAGAGAGTTTGCGTCCATGAGCTATCAGGAGACAGCTTATGAGGTTATGAAGCTGTTTTTGACAGATTTTACAGAAGAGGAATTGAAATCCTGTATTTCCAGAGCCTACGATTCCAAATTTGACACAGAGGAGATTGCTCCCCTTGTGAAGGCTGACGGAGCTTATTATCTGGAGCTGTTCCACGGAAGCACGATTGCATTTAAGGATATGGCCCTTTCCATTCTGCCTCATCTTATGACAACAGCGGCCAGAAAAAATCAGGTAAAGGATACCATTGTAATCCTTACGGCTACTTCAGGAGATACGGGGAAGGCCGCTATGGCCGGTTTCGCAGATGTGGAGGGGACAAAAATCATTGTTTTCTATCCTAAGGGAGGCGTGAGCCGGGTACAGGAGCTTCAGATGGTGACCCAGAAGGGAAGTAACACTGCGGTTGCAGCGATTACCGGAAATTTTGACGACGCCCAGAGCGGTGTGAAAAAGATTTTCGGAGATAGGGAATTTGCCGCAGAGCTTTCCGCTTCCGGCTACAGACTTTCTTCCGCTAACTCTATTAATATCGGCCGTCTGGTGCCGCAGATTGTTTATTATGTTTACGCATATGCGAAGCTTCTGGCTTACGGAGAGATTGAAGAGGGAGAAGCCATTAATATCACGGTTCCTACTGGAAACTTTGGAAATATTCTGGCTGCTTATTTTGCCAAGCGCCTGGGAGTTCCGGTTCACAGGCTGATCTGTGCTTCCAATGACAATAAGGTATTGTTTGACTTTTTCCAGACAGGAATTTACGACAGACGCAGAGAGTTTATTCTTACCACCTCCCCGTCTATGGATATTCTCATTTCCAGCAATCTGGAGAGACTTCTTTATCTGGCGTCCGGCTGCAGCGCAGATGAGACTTCACGGCTGATGTCGGATCTTGCTGAGAAGGGCGTGTACGAGGTTACGCCTTCCATGAAAGAAAATATGAAGGACTTTGTGGGAGGATTTGCAGATCAGAAGGAGAATGCAGAGGAGATCAGACGTGTATTCAAAGATACGGGATATCTGATCGATACCCACACAGGAGTGGCGTCAGCCGTGTACAGAGATTACAGACAGAGCAGCGGGGATCAGACGAAGACGGTAATTGCCTCTACTGCCAGCCCCTACAAATTTTCCAGAAGCGTGATGGAGGCAGTCTGCAGCCTGGATCATTCGGGGGAGAAACTTCCAGAAGATGAGTTTGAGCTGATCGATAAGATGGAACAGCTGTCCGGTGTGCCGCAGCCCATGGCGGTGAAGGAAATCCGCGATGCAGCCATCCTCCACAGACGCCAGTGCAGCCCTGAGGACATGGAGAATATGGTCAGAGAGATTTTAAAATAAGGAACAGGCTTTTCAAATAGAGAAAAATGGTATATAATAGGCGCAGGCAAGTAGAGAAATGCGAAGGAGGTTCAATGATATGTTAGTATCAGCGAAAGAAATGCTTAACAAGGCCAGAGAAGGCAAGTATGCAGTTGGACAGTTTAACATTAACAACCTGGAGTGGACGAAGGCCATTCTGCTTACAGCAGAGGAGTTAAAGTCCCCGGTTATCCTTGGAGTATCTGAGGGCGCAGGAAAGTATATGACAGGTTTCAAGACAGTTTCCGCTATGGTTAAGGCTATGGTAGAGGAGTTAAACATTACAGTCCCTGTAGCGCTGCATCTGGATCACGGCTCCTACGAGGGCTCCTTAAAGTGCATTGAGGCAGGATTCTCTTCCATCATGTTTGACGGCTCTCACTATCCGATTGCAGAGAACGTAGAGAAGACAACAGAGTTAGTAAAGCTCTGCGGAGAGAAGGGCATTTCTCTTGAGGCAGAGGTTGGTTCCATCGGCGGCGAGGAAGACGGCGTAGTGGGCCTGGGCGAGTGCGCAGATCCGAACGAGTGCAAGGCAGTAGCTGACCTTGGAATCGATATGCTGGCAGCAGGAATTGGAAATATCCATGGAAAATATCCGGCTAACTGGCCAGGTTTAAGATTCGACGTACTTGAGTCCATCAAGGAGAAGGTAGGCGATATGCCGCTTGTTCTTCACGGCGGTACAGGAATCCCGGCTGAGATGATTCAGAAAGCGATTTCTTTAGGCGTTGCGAAGATCAATGTAAATACAGAGTGCCAGTTATCCTTTGCAGAGGCGACACGCAAGTACATTGAGGCTGGCAAGGACCTGGAAGGAAAGGGCTTCGACCCGCGTAAGCTTCTGGCTCCTGGAACAGAGGCTATCAAGGCAACTGTAAAAGAGAAAATGGAATTATTCGGTTCCGTAGGAAAAGCATAAACAAAGCATAAAACATAGATAAGCCGGTCTGGGCAGATTTCTGGCACGCAGCCAGAAGTCAGCTTCAGGCAGGCTTATTTTGTTCTTTTATACGGCAGGCAGACTGGTCTGAACGATAACTTGGAGGAATATACGATGAGCGACGTCACAAATGTGTCCGAAATGTTCGGAAAAAATGTATTTAATGATTCGGTGATGAGAGAACGCCTTCCGAAGAGCGTCTATAAGAAATTAAAAAAGACCATTGAAGATGGAACAGAGCTGGATCCGTCCATCGCCGATGTGGTAGCCCATGCCATGAAGGATTGGGCTATTGAGAGAGGAGCGACCCATTTTTCACACTGGTTTCAGCCTCTCACAGGCATCACGGCTGAAAAGCACGATTCCTTTATTTCCGTGCCGGGAAGCGACGGCCGCGTAATCATGGAATTTTCAGGAAAAGAGCTGATAAAGGGAGAGCCGGATGCTTCATCCTTCCCGTCAGGAGGACTGCGCTCTACCTTCGAGGCTAGGGGATATACAACCTGGGACTGCACTTCTCCGGCATTTTTGCGGGAAGATACCTGGGGCGTGACGCTTTACATTCCTACCGCCTTCTGTTCTTACAGAGGAGAGGCTCTGGATAAGAAAACTCCTCTTCTCCGTTCCATGCAGGCGATTAACGAGCAGGCGCTCAGAATTATCCGCCTGTTTGGAAATACCACATCCAAGCGTGTGATTCCCTATGTAGGCCCGGAGCAGGAGTATTTCCTGGTAGATAAGGAAAAATATCTCCAGAGAAAAGATCTGATCTATGCGGGAAGAACGCTGTTTGGAGCTATGCCTCCCAAGGGACAGGAGATGGACGATCACTATTTTGGAAGCATCCGCCCCAGAGTCGGCGCGTTTATGAAGGAAGTCAACGAGGAAATGTGGCGTCTGGGCGTTACGGCGAAGACTCAGCACAACGAGGCGGCCCCTGCCCAGCATGAGCTGGCTCCGATTTATACTCAGGTGAACGTCGCAGTTGACCACAATCAGATGATGATGGAGGCCCTCAAGCGGATCGCAGGCCACCATGGTCTGACCTGCCTGCTTCACGAGAAGCCCTTTGCCGGAGTCAATGGTTCCGGAAAGCATAATAACTGGTCGATTTCTACCGATGACGGCATTAATCTGTTAAATCCAGGAGATACGCCTCACGATAATATCCAGTTCCTGCTCGTTCTGGCATGTATTATCAAGGCAGTGGACGTGCACGCGGATCTTCTGCGGGAATCTACAGCCGTTCCGGGAAATGATCACCGTTTAGGCGCAGCGGAGGCTCCGCCTGCGATTATCTCTATTTTCCTGGGCGAGCAGCTGGAGGATGTGGTGGATCAGCTCTGCAGCACAGGCCTGGCAACCCACACAAAGCATGGCGATTTACTGAGAACAGGAGTTGCTACGCTTCCTGACTTTGTGAAGGATGCTACTGACCGAAACAGAACTTCACCGTTTGCATTTACAGGAAATAAATTTGAATTCCGAATGGTTGGATCCTCAGATTCTGTCTCCTCTCCTAACGTAGTGCTCAATACGATTGTGGCAGAAGCGTTTAAAGAAGCAGCAGATCAGCTGGAGCAGGCGGAGGATTTCGATACAGCGGTCCACGATATGATCAAGACCCTGCTGTCTGAGCACAGGAGAATCATTTTCAGCGGAAACGGATATTCCCAGGAGTGGGTGGAGGAGGCCGAGAGACGAGGACTTCCGAACTTAAAAATCGGAATTGACTCGGTGGATTCTCTGATCACAGATAAGGCAATCCGTTTATTTGAAAGCTTTGGCGTTTACACGAAGGCAGAGCTGGAGTCCAGAGCTGAGATTGAGTACGAGTCCTATGCAAAGACTATCAACATTGAGGCTAAAACCATGATTGACATGGCGGGAAAACAGATTATTCCGGCTGTGATTCGGTACACTACGAATCTGGCGGCTTCTCTGGGAGCGGTTCAGAGCGCATGCCCGGAGGCAGACTGCAGCACACAGAAAGAGCTTTTGCTGGAAACGTCTGATTTGCTGGCTGACATGAAGACAGCTCTTGCGGCCTTGACAGACGCCATAGGAAAAGCGGCGGCAGTTGTGAACAATAAAGAGAGAGCCTACGCATACCACGATTTAGTGACTACGGCCATGGAAAACCTGCGCCGCCCGGCTGATCGTCTGGAGATGATAGTAGATAAGGAGCTGTGGCCTCTGCCAAGCTACGGCGATTTGATTTTTGAAGTGTAATTTATAATCAGAAGAAATAATCAAAAAGCGCCCCCAGGGCATACCCATAAGTGTAATACACATGGTATGGTTCTGCGGGGGCGCTTTTTATCGTCCTGGGCCGCTTGTCAGGCCCTCTGGAATGTCGTAACCGTTATTGGAGGAACCCAGATTACTGCCGGGAGCCTGAGTTCCGCCTGAATTGGGCGTTCCAGGATTGGAGCTTCCGGGGGTGGAATTTCCTGGGTTGGAACTTCCGGTGTTGGAGCTTCCTGGAGCGGTGGAAGAGCCGGGATTGCCTGAGCTGCCGGGAACCTGACTTGTGCCAGGATTGGAGCTTCCTGGGACAGAACTTCCGGAATTTGAGCCGCCAGGTCCCGATGATCCGCCGCCAGGCGAGGAAGCGCCTGGGGCGCTTCCGGAACCAGCAGTACTGTTATTTGCCAGGTGATCCGCCTGAACAGCTCCGCTGATCAGATTCGTATTGGTCTGGCAGGCGCCATTTTTGGCGAAGGTGTATGTAACATTATTAATGGTCTTAGAGCAGTCGGAGGCCATCATACCGTTGGATGGATCCAGGTAATAATAGGATCCGTTTTCCGTCAGCCAGCCCTTCACCATATGTCCGCTGCTGTTAAAATAATACCAATGCTGATCAATTTCCCGCCATCCGCGTATCATGCGGCCGGATACGGGACTCATATAGTAACGGTTTCCGGCGCTGTCGTTGAGCCATCCGGTGAGCATCCGTCCATCTGTGTGGAAATAGTAGGATTCTCCGTTGATTTTCTGCCATCCGGTCATCATAGTTCCGTTTGTATCCAGATAATACCATAAATCCTTGACTTTCTGCCATCCGGTTGTCATCTGGCCGTTTTCCCCCAGATAGTACCAGTTATTGTCGATCTGCTGCCATCCGACGCGCATTTTTCCCTCCGGGCTGAAGAAATACCACTTCCCGTCAATCTGCTGCCACCCGGTTTTCATTCGTCCCTGCTGATCCATGTAGTAATAGCGGCCGTCCAGAAGACGCCATCCGGTGGCCATCTTTCCGTCCGGATCAAAGTAATACCAGTTTCCGTCAATCTGAATCCAGCCGACTGCCATGGAACCGTCGCTTTTTAAATAATACCATTTAGAATTGGATGGCTCCTGAAACCATCCGATTGTCATATTGCCGGTGCTGTCATCGTAGTGATAGTAGGTACCATTCGTATTTTTCCATCCGGCAAAGGTATTCATAGCCGGAGAAAAGGTGAGAGCGCCGAGAAGACAGGCCAGCCCGCAAATTTGCAAACGCTTCTTTTGTATCATGAAAATGCCTCCTGATGCGTACAGTAAACTTTTGTATCGGAGAAAAGGTTTCTGACGATAGTATACCATGCCCGCTAAGCTCGAAAAACCTTGCTGAGTGGGACAGGTATGTATTCTCACCAGACTCGTGAAAAACCTCGTCAAGTGTACCTATTATACCACAAATGAGAGAAAAGAGGTATACCGCAGCCGGGGATTATTCTGGAATTTCGCCCAGAAGCTTCAGCTTTTTGTAATAGCGTTTTGCGTACCGATACATAATCAGGGTATATTCTCCAAATTCCTCCCCCAGGGAGCTTTTGAAAACAGCCCAGAGACACCACAGGAATCCTCCCAGAGCGGCGCAGGCATACACCACAAAGCGCTCCTCGCGTTCCGGCTCCCTGTCTAAATAGAGTTCAATCAGGCGATCCGTCTCTTCCTCATTATAATAAGAATAGATGGCGCACATGGCCACATCGATCAGCGGATCCTGCATTCCGGCGTATTCCCAGTCAATGATCTTGCCTGTTCCGTCCGGCAGAATCAGGAAGTTGTCAGGGACACAGTCAACGTGAGCCAGGCAGGAGGGGCGGTCCATCTGATCCAGAAGGCTTAAAAGGCGGTTCATATTCCGGCGGACTTCTGCATAGTCCTCGAACAGCATTTCCTGCCTGCGGCGGCAGAGATTCTCATAGAAATCAATCCGTTCCCCCAGGGAAAAGGTATGCGCTACCGCAAGCCCCGACTGGTGCAGACGCTTGATTTCCTGCATAAACAGCTTCATGTCTTTCTCGCTGTGGGGATCCGCGTTGCGGGCTCCCTCATAGTAGCGGGCAATTTTATAGCCGGTTTCCCCGTCAAAATAAATGATATCCTCCGTCATATGGAGCGGATTGACAGCCTGATACACAGCCTCCTCCTGCTTCCGGTTAATAAGAAGCTCAGTTCCCGGCCCTGGAATCCGGCAGATGTAGTGGCTGCCCTTCAGCTCAAACAGAAAAGATTTGTTTGTCATACCGGCTTTCAGACATCGGATATTTGTAATGTCACCTTCCGGAACATGAAACACTCTGGAAACAAGAATCATGGCTTCATTGTCAGAGTGATTCTGGTATTTCGGATCAAAGAGGCGCAGCTCCTCCAGATTTTCAAATTCATAGATCTGATGCTCCGGCTGCGGGTTGGCGTACAGCTCCAGATCAGCCAGATGATCAACCGCTGCGTTTTCCCAGTAGAACTGTTCTGTGCCAGGCCTGTGATAGTACTCATTTATAATAGGAAGAAACTGCTCTGAAAACTCTTTGGAGAAGAAGGCCGGGCCATATAAAACATGGCAGTTCTGGCCTCCGATGGAGACAGAAGTGATCCGGCCTTTTTTATTGGTTTTCACGCACCACTCGGAGGTGTCTCCCTCCATGTAGGAGGTAGCGTACCAGGCGCCGCACTCGTAAGCGTGGTACATATTGTTTCTCATCCAGTTGTCAGAAGAGAGAATGTACATATTTTTTCCGCGCAGAATTTCCCTGGCATGATAAATGGTGGCCAGATTATTTTTGGAAGCATATTCCGGATTGTAGAGGAGTTTAACCTGGTACTTATCGATCAGATAATCGAACTTTTCCTTCAGGTAGCCTACCACAATCGTAATATCTGTAATGCCGACAGCGTGGAGCTGCTTAATCTGCCGCTCAATCATGCGTTCCCCAAAGACCTCCAGAAGACCTTTTGGAGTTTCGAAGGTAAGGGGAACAAAACGGGAGCCGAAGCCGGCGGCCATAATCAGGGCTCCGTCTACTTTATAAGGTCGGAGGTACTCTGTTCCCTGTTCTGTCAGTGAATAATTATTCGAATTTATATCATTTTTAATCAATCCCTGCCCAATGGCCTCATTGACCAGGCGGTTTGCCGTTCCAAGAGAAACGTCCAGGAGCCGGGCCAGTTCCCTCTGCGTAATGCCGGGAGTTTCCCAAATACTCCGGCATATTAAGCCGTATCGATCCATATTTAACCTCTTTCTAAAGATAAATTTTAATGTTCAAAAAACAATATCATATCAAAGAATATGAACATTATACCATGAAATTCGAGAAAGTACAGGGGAAATCTTAAGATTGTATTGATATAAGTACAATTTTGCCTTAATTTTCTATTACTGTAATGATTCTGTAAGAAAATGAACAGAGAAATGTTATTGTATTTTGGGTGCAGGTATATTATGATATAGGTGTATCGGAGGTGAGGAACTTCTGATAGGGAGTAAAGTACATAAAATAACAGAAAAAGGAAGATTTAAAAATTTTTTATTTTTTTGTTAAAAAACTATTGATAATTTCCCTTATCCGAAGTATAATAGCCACGTAATGCAGTTAGGAATTTCGAAAAATATTGACTTCAAAAAGAAAAAAGGAGAGTGCATTCATTATGAGAAAGCAGACTAAATTAGTTGCAGTTCTTTCTGCAGCAGCTTTACTCGCAGTAGGCGCTTCCATGACATCCTTCGCAGGTTGGGAGAAGGACGAGGATGGTATCTGGCACTACTACGACAGCGACGACCAGATGGTAGAGGACGAGTGGAGAAAGGATGGCTCCAAGTGGTTCTACCTTGACGAAGATGGAAACATGGCTACCGATACATGGGTGGATGATGACTACTATGTAGGTGAAGACGGAGCTATGGTTAAGAATGACTGGAGAAAGACTTTCGGCGAGGACGAAGAGGACGATCCAGATCAGGATGAGCACTGGTACTACTTCGGTTCCAATGGTAAGAAGGTAACAGACCAGGATAAGAAGATCAACGGTAAGACTTACTACTTCGACGAGGATGGTAAGATGTACTCCGGTTGGTACTCTGATGGAAAAGACGATGTAGCTTACTACCTTGGAACCGAGGATGAGGGCTGGAGAGCAGAGAACCAGTGGTTATGGCTGGAGAACTCCGGTGACACAGACGATGATTTCGAGGATGACGATACAAAGGGTGAGTCTGTATTAGGCTGCGACGCTGACAACGACGACGATCCATGTGACGACGAGGGCTGGTACTGGTTCGGATCCGATGGTAAGGCATACCACGGAGAGGGCAAGAAGAAGATCAACGGCCGTTACTACATGTTCAACGAGCATGGCCAGATGCTCTACGAGTGGATCAACGATAACGACGTAAGATATCCAGCACCAGGAACAAGCAGCAACGCTCAGTTAGACGGTAACTTGGCAGAGGCTACAAGCGGAAACGCTCTGGGTTACGCAGGTGCTGCACAGAACATCCAGGGAATGCTGTATTACAACGTAGTAGAGGAAGGCTGGAGAGGCGACGGCTGGTATGAGATCGACGGTTCCGAGGATGCTGGTACAGATGGCGATACAGACTGGTACTACATCGACGACGGCGAGCCGGAGAGAGCTGACGCTGGATTTGATAATCCGACTAAGAACGACTATGCTACACACGATGACGACGGCGCTGTATATGTAGCTAGAATTAAGGTTCCGAGCCAGAAGATGGGCAAGGTTTACTTTGCATTCAACGAGATGGGCCAGATGCAGACAGGACTCCAGTACATTCCAGAGGAGAAGGGCTTCTACTACTTCGATGACCTCGGTTATCCGGTAGACGGCAAGGTATCTGATGTAGAGTGCGACGACGATTCTTATGCATTCCGTTTCGAGACAAAGAACGGCCACAATGGCAAGGGTATCCAGGGTGAGAAGGACAACTACCTGTACTTCAACGGTAAGAGACTTGAGGCTGACGACGACTACAAGTTCTATGTAGTAGACAGCGACGTATATCTCGTAAACAACAAGGGTAAGATCCAGAAGTCCAAGGGCGGAAAGACTTACGATGAGATCGAGAACGGCTACTTCGAGGGCAAGAACGTTAAGGTTACAACAAACAACAACGGCGTTGTAACAAAGGTTGAGATTCTTGACGATGATAAGAAGACAGTTGAAGAGAACATCAAGCCAGATGAGTTAGTTATGAGACAGGTTTGGGCTGTAGCAGGAAGCGCTACAGAGGAGGCTGTTGCCCTTAATAAGCTTCAGGATAAACTGAAAGCTGAGGAAGGCGAGTACGGCGATGAGTACGTAGCAGTTCCATTCATCCAGTTATACGATGACGATGTATACACATCCTTCTACACAATTAAGGCTGATGGAAGTGAGTTCAAGTTAGAAGACAACGGCGAGACATGGGTAGGTATGAACAAATAATATAACTACATAGCGTTTTACTGTGAGTCTTAAAAGAGGCGGTTCCCTGATTCAGGGGGCCGCCTCTTTTTTGAACCATAAAACAATAAAAAGGTCCAGGAAGTATGGGAGTAGGGAGTATCCCAAAGTTTGTGTAAACCTTCAAACTGATGTAAGATAGACTTACCA